>Ga0308159_1000102_pt1 | contig 333832 bp, 266 predicted proteins | sample PhyCR1_FD_201040 | JGI IMG/M metagenome (GOLD analysis project Ga0308159, IMG submission 201040) | Phyllosphere microbial communities from UC Gill Tract Community Farm, Albany, California, United States - DLSLC.R1 | ecosystem: Host-associated > Plants > Phyllosphere > Unclassified | place... | reverse complement strand
GGGAAAAATAAAATGAGTGCACTGAATGCCGTTAGAAACAAGATCATCCACAGAATATTTGCAGTAATAAAAAACCAAACCATGTATAAAAATGATTTGGTTTTATCATAGAAATCAGCATGACACATCAGTTATCGGCAAGAATAAAAAAGTATTTCCACTTCTACCGATAGCTATCGGTACGGATTTAAATAACAAAAGGCATTGCAACAATCCCAGTCATACTTCGCGATCTCCCCCTTTCGGAAAGATGCCTGACGGGCAGATAGGGCTTTTACCTAACCCCTAAATTTTAAAATTCTATCTTTGTCCACATGGCACGTATCATGGCTTTCGATTATGGCACCAAAAGAATCGGCATCGCAGTTACTGACCCACTGCAAATTATCGCAACGGGATTAGATACGATACATCCGAAAGATGTGGTGGAGTTCATTAAAAAATATCTATTAGCCGAACCAGTTGAAGCTTTTGTTTTAGGAGAACCCAAACAAATGGATGGCACACCTTCGGAAAACTATCAACATGTGAAAGGCTTCTCTACCATCTTGAAAAAAAACTTTCCAACAATTCCGCAGCATTGGGTTGACGAGCGGTTTACATCAAAAATGGCACATGCCACCATTATGCAAAGTGGATTAAAAAAGACAGATAGAAGAGATAAAGAAAGGGTGGATACCATATCCGCTACAATAATTCTGCAATATTTTATGGAACAAACCCGTTTATAAGCACAATGGTAAGCGAAGAACTACAACAACTATTATTAAAATATTGCGAGCCTGAAGATCAGTTGCTGCAACATATTGACAGGGAAACCAACGTAAAAGTATTATTGCCACGCATGCTCAGCGGCCATTATCAAGGTCGAGTATTAAGTATGCTTAGTAAAATGATATGTCCTAAAAGAATTTTAGAAGTAGGCACTTTCACAGGTTACGCCACTTTATGTTTAGCTGAAGGTTTAACTGACGACGGTGTGATTTACACTTTAGATATCAATGCAGAGCTAGAAGATATGGTGCGTGAAAATTTTGCCAAGTCTCCTTTAAATGCAAAAATAAATTACATTATTGGCGATGCACAGGATAGTTTAAAAGCTATACCCGATACATTTGACTTGGTATTTATTGATGCCGATAAGAAAAACAATGGTACTTACTACGATTTGATTTTTGACCAAGTGCGTTCTGGAGGTTTGATCATTGTAGATAATGTACTTTGGAGTGGTAAAATTGTTCATAATGCGCAGGATAAAGACACCAAGAATATCAGTTCTTTTAATGATAAGGTAAATCAAGATTCTAGGGTAGAAAAACTGATTTTACCTGTGAGAGATGGCTTGTTTATCATCAGAAAAAAGTAATCAGTTGACAGGTTTCAGTCAACAGTTAACCGATTAAACAGTTAATCAGCAATTTAACCATGAAAAAAATTCTACTTCTTCTTATTCTTCTCATCAACGCTCTTGGCGCATTAGCGCAAACTACAGAAGAATACATTGAAGCCTATGCGGATATTGCTCAAGACTTAGCCGAAGAGCACCATATTCCAGCAAGTATCATCTTGGGTGTAGCCATTCATGAATCTGCCGCAGGAAAAAGTAAGATTGCCCGCTATCTAAACAATCACTTTGGTTTTAAAGGCAAAAACTCCAATACAGAAATTCGCTCTTCCTACAGAGATTTTCCATCTGTAGATTCTTCTTATGTACACTTCATTACTTTTCTAAAAAGCAGGGATCATTTCAACGGCCTTTTCGAAAAATATGATCAATACGACTTTAAAGCTTGGGCAAGAGGAATACAACGTGGAGGCTATGCACACAGCAGAAGTTGGGCATCACAAGTAATTGCATTGATTAGAAAATATGAGCTTTACCAATACGATAACAGACCTGAGGATTATTTAGAGCCAGTAGACCCAAAGCCTATTTATCATGCTAAAAAGAAAAGTCGTAAAATCTACACGGTTAAAAAAGGCGATAATTTAGGTAGCATAGCTAAGCGAAATAAAACAACTGTTAAAGCAATAATGAGCAAAAATGGACTCAAATCGAGCGCATTAAAACCAGGACAAAAACTTAAATTCTAAATTCTGTAATGACTAGAAACAAATACTTCCTTTTTTTAGCTTTTGTAGTTTTACTTGCCAGTGCGTGTAAAACTAGACAATACAGCAAAAACAATAAACAAATTGAAAAAAATGCTAAAAGAGACAATCCTAATCCTATCTCCTACACCACTTTATCTTATATAGATGCCTTCAAAGACATTGCTATAGAAGAAATGAATAAATATGGTATTCCAGCAAGTATCACTTTGGCCCAAGGTATTTTAGAGTCTGGTAGTGGCGCCAGTGATTTATCTAAATATGCAAATAACCACTTTGGCATTAAATGTACTTCAGATTGGAAAGGCAAAGCCTATTACAAAGATGATGATAATAGGAACGATTGTTTCCGTGTTTACAAAGATCCAAGAGAATCTTACAAAGACCATTCGGAATTTTTAAAACGTAAACGCTACGCAGGACTTTTCGAACTAGATAAAAACGATTATCGCAACTGGGCAATTGGACTTAAAAATGCAGGTTATGCTACCAATCCTAAATATCCAGATCTGTTGATTAACCTAATTGATAAATATAAACTTTATCAGTATGACCAGACAGAAAGTGAGCGCGAAAAGTTAGCTAGAGAGGATAAAGTATTTAAGGAAATCAATGCGAACATCCCTAACGAAAAGAAATTATATACGCCTGTGCCGGTAGCGCCAAAAGATCCGCCGGCAAGTTTAGAAAATGGGAAATATCACGTCGTAACGCAAGGAGAAACTTTATTTAGGATCAGCCAGACTTATAAAATTTCTGTCGAAGAACTAAAATCGCTGAACCAATTACCTGACAATAATATCAAAATTGGACAAAAACTCTTGGTCGTTAAATAATGTTAAGATAAATAGTTCAATTTTTATAAATTGTAGCTTTGCTTAATTAATGAGAATTCTACTATCCTTCATATTATTATTGAGTACGTTAGCTGCATTTGCACAACAAAAAGTTGTTCCTGGCTTTGTGGTGGATAAAGACAGTAAACTGCGCTTGGCAAAAGTCTACATCTATAATTCTTCTATAGATACTGGTATCTACAATAATACCAAAGGTGAATTTTTTGCAAAGATAAATCCCGGCGACACGCTCTTCGCCGCACTAAGTGGGTATGCCATGGATACCGTAGTATACCGTGGACAAAGCGCCATCGTTTTCCAACTACGTTCGCTGGGAATTAGATTAAAGGAAGTAAATATTTACGGGAAGGCCAAAACGCCGCAAGAACTTTATAAAAGTAAGCTAGAAGAATATAAGCAACAACTAGATAAAGGCAGCAGTAAAGACCTACTTAATCTAGGAGAAAGAGGTGTTGGATTGGGTATCGATGCCATTTATAACCTATTAAGTAGAGACGGTAAAAATGCTCGTCATTTACAACAAATTTTAGAAAAGGATTATAAAGAGCAAGTGATCGATTATCGGTACCGCCAAGACTATGTTATGGCTTTAATTGATATTAAGCCAGAAAATGTACAAGACTTCATGACACAATATCGACCTACTTACCAGTTTGTTCTGAGCGCTTCTGAATACGCCTTTATCCAGTTCGTAAAAAACAGCTATGCTTCTTACAAACGCAACCCTTCTATGTTTCGCTTACCTACGTTACCAAAACTTTCTATAGAAGAACATTAATGGCCTGGTTCATCGTCATTCCCAAATTGCCAGCTGCAGCAATGGCAATCTATCCTTTCATTCTCATTAAAAGAAAGGAATATAAAAACGATAAAGTTTTAGTGAATCACGAGAAGATACATCACCAGCAACAAATCGAGTTGCTTATTATCCCATTTTATATCCTATACTTCCTCAATTATATCACCAATCTGCTGCTCTTTAAGTCTCATCAAAAAGCTTATCTAAATATCATGTTTGAGAAAGAAGCATATATCAATGAAGGAAATCTGAATTATATAAGGACACGAAAAACATTCGCTGCTTTTAGGTGATAAAAGCCTAGTTTTGCTATTTTTGCAGCACAAACCTAGTTTGTGTATCAATATTTCATGAACTTTTACGTTATTTTGTAGAAAATGAAGCGTTTATTACTCACATCCTTTACAGTTTTAGCCATTTGCTTCTCTCTTTCTGCACAAGAAATAGATACCGTTCCCATTTCAGTTAAAGATATGGAAATCAAGTTGAAACGGAGTCCTCTTCCTTCTAGAACTGGCGTAATTATCTTTCAACCAGTAGACCTCAAGCCAGCGTTGGTACAAGCAAAAATAAATTACTGGACCACCAAAGCAACTGTTGGAATTAATGCAAACCAAGCATCATTTAGTGATAATTGGAAGGGAGGTGGTGTAAACTCTGTTGCTATTGGCGCTTTATTAAACCACAAGGCAGAATACAGTAAAGAGAGCTACAGCTATACTAGCGAAGTAATTTTACAATACGGAAAAGTAAAAAATAAAGATCAACTGCAAAAGAAAACGAACGATCGTATTTACTGGGACAACAAAGCCGCTGTGCAATTGTCAAAAAACTGGTATCTTTTTGCTTCAGTGAGTTTTGAATCTCAATTTGATAAAGGTTTTTCTTACTCTCGAGATGCAGACGGTAACGAAGTTGCTAGAATACTCTCCAAATTTATGTCGCCAGGCTATTTAACCGAGTCTTTAGGTTTTGAGTATAAGCCTAGTAAAATTTTTTCCACCCGTATCGGTACCGGTACAGCCCGCCAAAGTTTTGTGCTAGATACAACAATCTACAGAACTAACCCAAAAAATTTCGGTGTTGATATTGGCAAGAGGATAAAGAATGAGCTTGCTTTTCAAATTGTAAGTAATGTGGAAAAGGAAATTATGAAGAATACGATATTGAAAGCGAAATACAACATGTTTATCCCTTATGATAACTTTGGACACATTGACCACCGATTAGATGTTGTAGCCACCACGAAGCTAAATCGTTTCTTAAACGTATCGTTTACTGGCGTTATTTTATACGATAGAGACATGGACTTAAAAGTGCAGCGAAGTCAGGCTTTGGCGTTAGGGGCTAGTTTTACCTTTCCAAGGTAGTTTTATTTGAAGCGCAATAGTAGAACCGCTATTATCGTCGGTCCCGCCATCCGTTTTACTTCGTGATAAACGTATGTTGCACTGCGTTTCACTCCTATCGGGACTAGTTTGTATATAAAGTACATCTATTAATGTAGGGCCTGCAATGTCTTCTAACCTGAGATTCTGTGTTAATATCCAAATAAAACATCATTTTTTTCTACATTTGTTTTTCAAAGCAGCCAAGAGCTAGCTTGTAAGAGGGGTAGCCAATATTTGCTGCTCCCTCTTCTTTTTTTCAAATTCGGCATCATAAACGGTGTCATTTTTATAAATGACATAGATCAATTCTAATAATTTTCTCTGAACAGCTACGAGCCCCTTCATTTTTATCCCATTTTTAGAAACCAGACTAGCATAGGTTGCTTTATAGCCCTGGTCATGTTTTACGGGTGATAGTGCAGGGAAATGCATTGCTTTTCTAATACTTCTGTTTCCTTTTTTTGATATTCTCGGCTTCCCTTTTACTGATGTTCCCGACTGTTTTTCTCTAACATCTAATCCAGCGTAACTTGTTAGTTGTTTTTTATTTTTTATCAATTCAAAACCATTGGTCTCGGCTAATACTATCGTTGCAGTTAAAATGCCTACTCCAGGTATTGTTGTTATTTTTTTGATTTTATCCTTTATTTCCTGATCCTTTACCTCTTCCAGTTCTATTTTTATCTGTGCTTCCTGCTTATTCAAAAATTTGATGAGTTCATTACATCTTCTGATCGTTGACTTCACTGGGCAAGCTTCTGATTGTTCTGCGTGTAATTGATTTTTAACAACTGATCTTGAGGCGACAATCTGATCTCGTTCCCTGGTTAATTGTTTCAAGGTTTTATAAATAACGTTTGGCCTTTTCCATTCCGTTAATTTCCTTTCCAGGCCAAATCTTGCAATAGCTTCCGAACAACTTTTGTCTGTTACCGTCTTGGTATCTAAAGTCCTCATGTAGTTGCTTATCTTATTGGGGAGTACTATACTTAGCTTATACCCTTTGTCATCCAAAAAATAAGCAAACTTTTCATGATATACTCCTGTCGCCTCCATCACAACCAAAAACGACGTCATATCCAAAATAAGCTTTTCAGCCCACTTCAATAAATCGTTCATTCCCTTGGGTGTATTCTTAAAAACGTTGTAGGCATAGATTTCCTGGCTAAAATCATCAAAAACTCTCCCCAGGGATACCAACAATTCTTTCTGGGCCACGTCAACACCTAATACCTGCTTTAATACTTCCTTCATTTTAATAATTTTAAGATAAACTGTAAGTGAATAATTTCCCTTCGTATTGTCTCCTTTTGGATATTCTGGATATGAAAACATGTTTCATTCCCTACATTCTGTCCATACTCCAAGAAATAAAAAAGAATGAGGCAATATCTCAGGTACAGTATACTTCTCTAAGTCACTTGTTCGATTATCTGCTCCCATCCTTCTTCACTTTAAGCACTAAAAGTAATATTTTACGAACATAGGAGTTCGATTGATAAAATTGATAATTTGATTGATTTGGGCGTTTTAACACGCTGTCCGCTGTATCTTGTTGGATGAAAACATCCAAAAAGGATGTCGCTTCCATCGTTAACGCTAGCGAAATCCAAAAAAGTCGCCTAAATATCATAAAGCAATGCTAATTGTCGAAAGAGGTTTCTAAACCTGTTGCAATGTAAAAATCATCGCTGTTCGACATTTGTAATGTCGAACCTCCTATCATAGGATTTTCAATCCGCTTTAAACAAATCTGGATCTGCGATCCAGCTTCGGGATTTCAAATATCTAATTTATTAACCTAAATTTCCTGTAGACCCAATCAACTTAAGTCAACTTGACCGGGTACTATTTTTCCTTAAATGATAGGCCGAAGATCAATAACTCTTTATGTTTGTAAAAGGAAAAGAATGGTTTTAACATTTCGTTTATTTCAGCCAAATATTCACAGTTTACAATTTCTAAGTTATCATGTATAACTGAAAAAACACTTCTAAATCCCAAACAGTACCTAGAGTCATTTCGCTTAATTTTCATTTTTTCAGTCGTCAAGTATTCAATCAGTTCGTATTTATTAGTAGCAGTTTTGGCTAAGAAGTTATTTTTGAAATATGTAAATTGAGAATCTGTAAACTCAAAATCTTTAGTTAGTTTGATTGCTACATTATAAAAACTTTCGACCAATAATTTATTCATTGTAGCATCTGGAATTTCAAAATGAGGAAGACTGTAGAAGCTTTCATAATAAGAAATTGAAATATTTTGTCCAAAGTCAATTTTTTTTTTACTGATTTTAGAATTTCTTTGCTTATTATATAAGTAAATGTTTATCAAATTGATAGACCCAAAACTATTCTTTATACCGCTAAAACTAATATTTATCATATTTTTTATTTTTCTTCAAATGTTGATTTTTCAAAGTTTGAACTAAGTTAAAAAGATTGCGAAAAAATTAAATGCTTTAATAAACTAACCAATAACCAAGGGTTTTAACCATTATTCGTTAGTTAGCTTTGACAAAGCTCTAACCCAATTTGTCAAAGGCTTGCCAAAGTTGATAGTAGCACAGCATTGTGTTAATTAAACCCGATTAAAATGTAAAGCCCGGAGTGTAAGCGCAGCGAACCGAGGACTTGGAATGTAAAGCGGGACTTTCGGAGCCTATTTTAGCTGTTACTGCTTTTCCAAATGCCTACAATACTTTAACATTCAAAAATCTAAAATCGTTCCCATACGTACGGGATAAAATCGTAAATTTCCTTACCTTTGCAGTTCAATAAAATACATACCAATGTTTGAAAATTTACAGGATAAGCTAGATAGGGCATTTAAGGTTCTAAAAGGACAGGGAAGTATTACTGAAATCAACGTGGCAGAGACCATGAAAGAAATCAGAAAAGCTTTGCTTGATGCGGACGTAAATTATAAAACGGCCAAGACATTTACCGATCAGGTGAAAGAAAAGGCTTTAGGTTCTAACGTATTAACTACGGTTTCGCCAGGGCAATTGCTCACCAAAATCATGAACGACGAGCTTGCTGCCTTAATGGGTGGTGAAGCTACAGAGTTGGATTTAAAAAACAACCCAACGATTATTTTAATTGCGGGTTTAAATGGTGCGGGTAAAACTACGTTCACCGGTAAATTGGCTTTACACTTAAAAAGCAAAGGTAAAAAACCTTTGATGGTGGCTGGCGACGTTTACCGTCCGGCTGCTGTGGATCAATTACAGGTGCTAGGTGAGCAAGTTGGTGTTCCTGTTTATGCTAACAAAGAGTCCAAAGACCCTGTAGCGATTGCCTTAGAAGGTATTGCAGAAGGTAAAAAGAACAATAATAATGTAATTATTGTCGATACTGGTGGTCGTCTGTCTATTGACGAGGCTTTAATGGCAGAAATTTCGGAGGTTAAAGCACAGACTAAGCCACACGAGATTTTATTCGTAGTAGATTCGATGACGGGTCAGGATGCCGTTAATACAGCAAAAGTATTTAACGACCGTCTTGATTTCACCGGTGTGGTGTTGACCAAGTTAGATGGTGATACTCGTGGTGGTGCTGCGCTTTCTATCAAATCGGTAGTAGATAAACCAATTAAGTTTATTGGTACTGGCGAGAAAATGGAAGCATTGGATGTTTTCTATCCAGACAGAATGGCGTCCCGTATTTTAGGTATGGGTGACGTGGTTTCTCTGGTAGAGCGTGCTCAACAACAATTTGACGAGAAAGAAGCTGCTGAATTGCAGAAAAAAATTCGTAAGAATAAGTTTGATTTCAACGACTTCTATAACCAAATTCAACAAATCAAGAAAATGGGTAATATGAAGGATTTGATGGGCATGATCCCTGGAGTTGGTAAGATGATGAAGAATGTGGATATTGATGATGATGCTTTTAAAGGTGTTGAATCTATTATCCAATCGATGACTCCTTATGAAAAAGAAAACCCAGATGTAATACAACAAAGCCGCAGAGTAAGAATTGCCAAAGGTTCTGGTAACAAGGTGGAAGATGTAACGAAGCTTTTAAAACAATTTGAGGATATGAGAAAGGTGATGAAACAATTCTCTAACCCTGCCGCTGCAGCTAAGATGATGCGTAACATGCCGAAAATGCCGCAACGATAGGTTAAAAGTATAAATTTGAAAGCCCAAGATATTTATAAGAAATCTCGGGCTTTTTTATGTTCGGTCGTGAAGCCCCTTTAGGGGTTTGGGGTTTAATCTTCTAAAACAACCGCGGTTCCGCTGGCAGTTACCATTAACATACTACCGCCGCTGCCTACTGTTTCGTAATCTAAATCTACACCAATTACTGCATTGGCGCCCATGGCAGCTGCGTATTGCTGCATTTCGCTCACCGCTGTATTTTTTCCTTCACGTAACACTTGTTCGTAAGAGCCCGAGCGACCGCCTACAATATCTCTGATTCCTGCAAATAAGTCTTTAAAAATGTTGGCGCCAATAATGGTTTCGCCAGTAACAAGGCCTATATATCTAACAATTTTTTTGCCTTCTATGGTATGGGTTGTGGTTACTAACATAGTTTTTAAGTTTTACAATTCGACTTTTGTTATGGAATTATGTTACACCAAAAGTTGATAGGCCTCATCAAAAGCTATGCTATCGTTATCTAATTGACTCATAAAAACAAGAAAAACAGCATTTTACACTTTTCTATTGAAAAACCTTTATCTTTGTAAGCTCAACACAAGCTATAATTTTTTAATACTTGTGTTTGGAAATAGCTTAAAAATGGCCTCAAGGCCAATGAAAGAAATAAAGAATGAAAAAAATTGGCCTGTTAATTTCCGCTCTTGCAACAGCATTTTTGGCAAACGCACAAAGTACTGTTGTTTCAGGTCCATCTGCGAATAGCGCTCCGCAGTTTGCTGTAAATCTATCGGTGGTAGAAACCCGTAGCATTGCCGAAGAATTTCTCGATCAAGCAGAGCGATGTGAAAGATTTGGTGATTTTGATGGGGCAGCAGTATTAATTAGCAAAGCTGCTAATGATTATTACCAGAATAAGAAATTCGCTAGTTATGGTGCAACTTTAATTCGCCTAAGTAACCTTTATATCTTGCTAGCCAACTATAGCGAAGCAGAACAAATTGTTTTAAAGCAGGTGCTAAAAAACTATACCAGAATGGGTAGTAGTGCTGGACAAATGGCAGCTTATCAGCAGCTGGGGAAAGTTTATCTGGCTGCAAACAAGCTTCCACAGTCGCTTTGGTTTTACACCCAGCAGGGGATTTTAGCACAACAGCTTAAAGATCACAATGCTTACATCGAATCTTGGTTGGGCATTATATCTGTTAAAATCAAAAAGAAAGACTACCAGCTAGCGGTTAAAGACTTAAATAAGGTAGAATTACTGTCTAAAAATATCAATACGATTCAATACAATCAGTTAATTAAACGCAACAGGGCACTCATTGCCGAAAAAACTGTCATAAAAAAAGGATAGTAAACCTATTCTTACTGATAACGAGCGAGATAAGTTAACTCAAAAAAGACACACTCCAAAAGCGAAAAGTTAAAAACTGTTAAATTGTTTGATCTTCATATCAAAAGCAATTAAGCGCTTTAATTATGCATTCCTTTTTACAATCTTTACAAAAAAGATACAGACTAAAACAACCTCTTTTTTGTTTATTACAGAAATTGGTATCATATTGGATAATGATTTTATAAGAATGGATTTTAAAACAGTTAGAGAAATGCTGAGAAGAATTTTTGCCATTACCTTTACCGCTGCAGTTTTAGCCTGCACAGCCTCACCAAAGGCGCAAAAACCGGTGGAAGGTATTCCGAACATAAAGCCCGACGAACAACAGAGTTTAGTGGCCAAAGAAGTAGTAGGGTTAATCGAAAACTACAATTATAAGAAGATCAAGTTAAACGACTCTATCTCTTCAATTATTTTTGATAGATATATCAAGGCACTTGATCCATCTAAATACTACTTTTTAGAAAGTGATATCAAAGAATTTGAAGCCAATAGAACTACGTTAGATGACGATTTAAGAAGCGGTGATTTAAGTGCACCTTTCTACATCTTTAACGTATATCTGAAAAGATATAATGAGCGTGTAGATTATTCTATCTCACAGATTAAAAACAAGTATGATTTTAACCAAAATGATACCTACGTTTATGATAGGGAGAAAATGCCTTGGATTAAATCTACTGCTGAGTTGAATGACCTTTGGAAAAAGCGTGTGAAATACGAATTAATTAATTTGAAAATTGCAGGTACAGAAGATGCGAAGAACATAGAAACATTGACCAAGCGTTACGCTAACCTGAAATCGCAAGCTGCAAAGTTCAATAATCAAGATGTTTTCCAAATCTTAATGGATTCTTTTACTGAAGCAATTGACCCACATACCAATTATTTTAATCCGCGTAATGCAGAAGCTTTCAACCAAGAGATGTCTCGTTCATTAGAGGGTATTGGTGCGGTTTTACAATCGGAGAATGAAGTAACTAAAATTTCTTCTGTCATGCCAGGAGGTCCAGCGTTTAAAAGCAAAAAGCTGAACGCTGGGGATAAAATTATTGCAGTTGCTCAGGGGGCTGATGGTGAATTTGAAGATATCGTAGGTTGGAGAATCGACAATGCAGTTTCTAAAATTAAAGGTCCAAAAGGTACTACAGTCCGTTTAAAAGTAATTCCTGTTGGACAGGAACTTTCTTCTAAGCCTCAAATTATTACGTTGGTTAGGGAAAAAATTATCTTGGCAGACCAATCCGCTAAAAAGATTGTAAAAACTGTAGAGAGCGATGGTAAGCCCTATAAAATTGGTGTTATCAAAATCCCTGCATTTTATGCAGATTTTAAGGCAGCAAATGCAGGCGATCCGAATTATAAAAGTACAACGAGAGACGTAAGGTTATTGATTGATACCCTTAAAAATATGGATAAGGTTGATGCCATTGTTGTTGACCTTAGAGCAAATGGTGGCGGTTCTTTAAATGAAGCTATTGAACTTTCTGGTTTGTTTATCGGTAAAGGTCCAGTGGTTCAAGTAAAAGACTACAAAAACAGCGTCAAGGTGTATAAGGATGAAAATAGTAACATCACTTGGGATGGTCCAATGGGTGTAATGATTGATCGTCTAAGCGCTTCGGCTTCTGAAATTTTTGCAGGTGCAATCCAAGATTATGGCCGTGGTGTAATTATGGGCACGCAATCTTACGGTAAAGGTACAGTTCAATCTTCTATCGACTTAAACTCTTTAATGAACTCTGGTGTACTGAATCAATTGGCAGCATTATTTAAGAAAAAAGAAGGTGCCAAAACAACTGCTAACCCTAAGAATGGTGAGCAAACAGTCACTATAGTTGACAAAAATGGCATTCCACAATTAGGTCAGATTAACTTAACCATGGCTAAATTTTATCGTGTAAATGGTAGCAGTACGCAGCATAAAGGTGTTATTCCTGACATTAACTTTCCTTCTATTTATCCGCTAGATAAAATTGGAGAAGATACAGAGCCTTCAGCTTTACCATTTGATATGGTTAATCCGTCTACTTATAATATCGTTTACGATCTAAATCCAGTTAAAGCCAACCTAGTTAAGCTTCATGAAAAACGCATGCTTAAATCTGTAGATTATAAAATATTGAAAGAAGATATTGCAGAAGGTAAGAAAAGAGAAGGCGAAACTTCAGTCACCTTAAATGAGGCAAAACTAAAAGCTGAACGTGATGCTTTAGAAGCAAAATCGTTAGCAAGGATGAATCAACTAAGGGCCGAAAAAGGATTGCCTGCACTTAAAAAAGGTGAAAAAGCGTCTAAAGAAGATGCACTTGATTTTATAGAGGATGAAAGCATGAATATCATGATCGATTTCATGAAACAGACAGAAGGATCAAAATTGAGCAAAAACACAAGTAAGTCGGCTCCTCTTAATAAATAAATTAGCTGACCTGAAATCATAAAAAGGCGATTAGAGTTCTAATCGCCTTTTTTATTTACTATTTGAGTTGTCATCTGCGTCATCCCTACTGTAGTGGAGGGATCTTTTAGCTTGGTGTGTTTTTATATTTAAAGATTTCTCGGCTGCGTTATACTTCGCTCGAAATGACGGTATAAAGACCTAAACCTCACACCCGTTCTCGTCGCAAGTACGATCTGAATTGGTGTTAAAGCTTTTTAAAGGCGAAATATCCTGAGTAGCCTTCCATTCGTTATAACCCTGCGTAATCGCCTGTTTAAAGGCTTCTACTGGCTGCGCTCCTGATAAAGCATACTTTCTATCCATTACAAAAAATGGAACGCCCCTAACGCCTAATTGCTGACTTTCGTAAATATCAAACCTTACTTCTTCTTCAAAGGCATTGCTTTCCAAAACAGCTTTGGTTTCTTCAATATCTAATGCTAGCTTAGCCGCTACTTCCAAAAGCGCATTAATGTCGTCGATATTTTTTGCCTGCTCAAAATGTGCTTTAAACAACTGTTCTTCTGCTAAATCTTGTTTGCCTTTGCTTGCAGCAAAATGGATTAAACGATGTGCATTAAAAGAATTAGCTGGAATGCTTGTCTCGAAATCTAAATTCAAACCTACGTTGTTAGCCATTTCAGAAACTTGGGCCGTCATCTGTTTGGCTTGTGCTAAACTGATGCCTTTATTTTTAGAAAGGTAGCCATAAAGATTTTCGCCATTTTCATTTTTATAATCTGGATTGAGCTGATAGCTTTTCCAGTTAATTTCAATCGAATCTTTAAATGGGAGTTCTGTTAACGCTTGTTCTAAATGCCGCTTTCCGATATAACAAAAAGGGCACATTACGTCAGACCATATTTCTATTTTCATTTTTTCTATTTTAATCATACAAAGGTAATTGCTTGTAGAAAAAGCTTCGTCTCAGGACGGTAAAATATGCAAAATCACATCTATCTCCAGCTGCGTCATTGCTTCTTCGTTCCTCCTCGCAATGACAACAATCAAAAATGTGAGCAAACAAAAAACGGACAGCCCACAAAGGGACCGCCCGCTAAAATCAAACAAATAATTTAACGTTTTTTTATTTATACAACTGGTTAAATAGCCACTTAAAAGTGCCGTGAGTTTGCGCTCTGAAGGTAATTTCTGGCCCAAAACCAAGTAACTTTCCTTTACCATAATCTGCTTCAAAAGCCGCTACGCCATCTTTTAAATAAGCTTGTCCCCAAGCCCAACCACTGCGCAATGGTTGGGCTGTAGCAAACCAAGCTAAAGGCTTAATTTTAGCATTACTATCAGTAATTTTAAACACTGGACTGTTATCGAAATATACATCAGTATTTTCATCTAAACCCCAGTTTTCTTTCAAATTACCATCTACTTTTATACTTAGTACGCTTCCTGGAACATAGTATTTATCATTCGGTAAACGTTTTCCATCTGCGGTTAGCAAAGCATTTTTAACGGGAAGACCTAAATGCATTGCTAAATTGGTCGCAGATCCAATAGTTACGATATTTCCACCATTTTCTAAGAAAGCTTTCAGTTGAGGAACGGATTTTTCTGCAGTCATCCTACCTACTCTTCCTTTAAATTCATCTGGAATATTTTCTACTGTTGGTGGATTAAATCCTCGTCCTTCTCCAGAAGTTATTGCAGGAACAGAACCACCAACCATAATCAACACATCATATTGGTCTTTCAGTTTTCCAGCATCAATATCTGGCGGGTAAACCACTGTTACGTCATAATGGTACTGCTCCATAATGTAGCGCATCCAGCCCGATGGCATGGAGCCGCCGTAGGTATCCCAAAGTGCGATACGGGATGGTTTCACTTTAATGGCCCCTTTCGGCTTGCTTGCCGCTGTAACTTTCATGCCGAAATTATGCTCTGCTTTATTAAGTGCTGCTTTTGCCGCAGCAGATGCAGGAATATAAAATGAACCATCAGCAGGATTTCTTAATACTTCTACCTTAGCTTTCAACAATTCATTTACCGCCAAATAGCTTTCGTTTGCTTGTGCACTTAGGGCATAACCACTAGCGCTAGGTAAGGCTTTCGGAGTAGCCTTTAGCAATTCGCCATAAGGTGTTTTTTGGAAAGGACCATCAAAATCATTTATAATACGGTCGAATTTAACATTCATTAAATAGGCCAATGTCCATCCAGCAGCATCATAAGGAGCAACTGGTGGGCCACCTTCATATTTAAAATCATTAGGATGATCTTGGGGCTCAAACATATCCAACACATGCGGTCTAAAGGCTTGGTCTGTTTTCACAATGTAAGAACCTGCAGGGTACTGTTTTCCTTCTACTTTGAATGGAGCTGTTGCTTTTTGCACCACCACTCCAGTTCTGATCAAGGCATTTAAAAACCGAATTGCGGTGGTAAAATCAGGTTGGTCGGCAGAAAGAATGTAACCTCTAGCATCTCGCAGCTTAGGATCTTTCATCACTTCATCGAAGAATTTTGGATCCATCGTTCTCCTAGCGCCCGCCTCCGATTTATCTTGTTTTGCCGCAGCATTTATAGCTTCTATCTTTTGAGGAGAAAATGACCAAGTATCTTTACTTCCTCTATCGATAGCATTTTTACCCATTTTATACACATTGAATAACAATTCATCGTGATAGCGTTGCGCATAATTTAGTACAGCATAATTTAAGGAAACCGAATAATCTATAGCGCTTTTGAAATACCATTTTTGTGGCGTAACAGGATTTGGAGAATCGCTATTTGGCAATAAACGAGCCGGTACCAATGGAATTTCCATCGGCGTCGGGCTACCAACAATTTCGGTTAACAAACCTACCATATTATGGAAGTAAGTTGTTGTTCTTAGGCCTCCGTTATACCAGGTAGAAAAAACCGAACCACCACGCTGGGTATAACCGGGCTTGTCTTCTACGTTCAAGCGATTGTGCATTGCAGCACCAACCGCATCTAAACTGGTTAAAATAATTGGATCGAAAACATAATTATGTGGATCACGAAATGGTGGCCCAGCCACTACTGTTCCGGCAGGCCCAGATTGGTGGTGATTGTACATAATTTGTGGATTCCACTCGATAAATAACTGACGTGCCATGTTTTGCGTTTCCTTCAAGTTTAGCATAAAGAAATCACGGTTGTTATCATGTCCGGCATATTTTTGATATAAACGAGGCAAACCTGCTAAAGATCGCTTTTCAGGGGTTTTCTCTCTCAAATACCAATCCGTTTGCAACTCTTGTCCATCTGGATTAGCATGTGTCATCAATATGATTACCTCATTTAAAATCTTTGTCGTTTCGGCATCAGTTCTACTTACTAAATTGTAAGCCGTTTGTATCAATTGATGAGCACCTACAGTTTCGTTGGCATGTAATCCGCCATCTATCCAAACGACTGCCTTACCTTGTTGGGCAAGCTCTTTTGCCTCTTTTTCAGTTAAGCCCTCTGCCCTTGCTAATTTTTGCGAAATGGATTTATATCTCTCTAAATTCTTATGGTTCTCCGGCGAAGTCACAATTAACATATACTGACTTCTACCTTCTTCAGTCCTACCGATGTCAACTAGCTTTACTCTTTTTGAGCTTGCTGCTAGTTTCTTAAAGTAAGCTTCAGTTTGAGTGTAATTGGCAAGTTGGTAATTATCACCAATATCAAAGCCAAAATGAGATTTAGGCGATGGAACTTCTTGTGCAGTAGCAGTAATCCCGCTAGTCAACAAGAAAATTAAAGCTCCTTGTCTTATGTATCTTTTAATCATATAAATTTTAAGTTTGATGGTTCAAATCAAATATATGACAGATAAATCTGTGTTTTAGGACCGCTTTAAATTTGTTACACTAACATTTATTAGCTTTGCCGTATGACATTAGAAGAGAGAATCAACCGTTCACAAACCAGTATTTTTAAAGCTGTTTTTCCAAGTACGACCAATCATTATGATACACTTTTTGGCGGCACAGCCATGCATATGATGGATGAAGTAGCCTTTATTACAGCAACTAGATTTAGTAGACAGCGAATGGTAACGGTTAGTACTGACAGAATTGACTTTAAACGACCTATCCCGGCAGGAACTTTCGTGGAGTTAGTTGGAAAAGTAATCCATGTAGGCAACACCAGTTTAAAAGTTGCTGTAGAGATTTACATCGAACAAATGTATGCCGAAGGCAGAGAACTGGCTATTCACGGGGATTTTACTTTTGTAGCACTAGATGAAAATAAGAAACCAACGGCAGTTATCAAATAATTTGCTTAACCTTGGAATATGGCACAAGAACAATTCTCGACTTTACCTACAGAAGAATTAAAAAAGAAGTTAACCTTATTAAATTTGCAGTAATATTTATCGGCGTCGCTATGGTAATAATGACTGTTAGTGGTATGATCCTTACGATAAGAAAAGGATTTAGTGCCCTCAGTTTCACCGCTCTGGGATTTCTCCCTTTGGTCTTGATTTTTTCTCTGCAACTGAAGCAAATAAAAACCGAATTGAAAAAAAGAGCGCAATAACTTTAATGAACCAATAAGTAGAGGTAAACATAAACAATGGGTGCTGCAATCAGCAAACCGTCAAAACGATCTAAAAAACCACCGTGGCCTGGTAAAAAGCTACCAGAATCTTTTACTTCTAAACTACGTTTTAACATCGATTCTACTAAGTCACCTAGGGTACCAAATGAAGAAATGATGGCTGCCATTCCCGCCCAAACAATTGGTTCTACTTCGGTAAACTGAAAGGAAATAATGATGGCTACGACTAAGCTGGTAAAAACACCTCCAAAAAAACCTTCCCAAGATTTTTTTGGCGAATGCCGCTCGAAAAGTTTACGCTTTCCTAATTTCATTCCGAACAAGTAAGCTCCAGTATCATTTGCCCAAAGCATCAATAAAAAGGCAAGAGGAAAATGGAAGCTGTAGTTATCGAAATCCATCATGAAGCCTAGAGAATAAAAGAAACAGAACGGAGCAGTGATATATACAAAGCCAACGAATGTATAAGAAATGTTCGCGAATGGAATTTTATTTTTCTTGTATAATTCTGCAATAAACACAGCGAAAACTAAAGGAATGATCAGCAAAAGGTATTTAAGCTCAAAATGAAAGAAGTGATAGGCAGCGGTAGTCAAAAAGATCAACGCAGCAACGGCAATGCCTATATTTCGGTGGGGCCGAATCCCTCCTATCTTTACCATTTTATAGAATTCTAACAGCGCTACTAAACTTAACAGCAAATAAAAGGCAGAAAATGTATAAGCTTCTAGAAGGGAAGCTAGCATTACAATGGTAAAAAAGAAGGCTGTTATGGCTCTGGTTTTCATAAAAGGATTAAGGATATAAGGTGTTAGGTTTAAGGCTTTATAACAGTTCTAATTATTATCTTCAGACTTTCCGACGCTTAACTTTCGGACTAAACCGAACAAAGCTAAGGTTAATATTGCACTAATTAAATAACCGTACCAAGCCATATCAATATCGTCTGCATTGGTGTAAGATCGATTGTTTATTTGAAGATAGTAAGCCACACCTACCGCATAGGCATTATTTAAAAAGTGAGCAAAAACGGCGTACCAAATGCTGCCCGTAAAATAATAAACGTAACCAAATGCTGCTCCAAGTAATAGGCGAGGTAAGAAACCGTAAAACTGGAAGTGAATTGTACTAAAAATGATTGCAGAAATCCAGATGGCTATATGAGGATTGGATTTGATACGAAAGATCACTCTCTGCACTGCACCTCGAAATATGAGCTCTTCACAAATGGCAGGAGTAACAGCAATCACTAATAAGTTAACTAACAAATCTTTAACACTATTCATTTTTAAAATGGCCTCAGTAGATTTTGCAGCAGTATCCTCCATTGCCCGCATCCACCTTTCTATGCCTTTCAAAAACTCTGGAAACACCATCTTCTGATTCCATTCATTAGAAAGTCCCATTAACGGCATCCAACAAATAGATAAGATCGCCACCAATAAAAGCCAATTAACTTTAGGTGCTTTGAATCCATAAAAGTTGGTGAGTTTCTTTCTTTCTACTACCGCAAGCAAAATAGCCGGAACTAAAAAAAGTCCAATTTGCTGTGCTACCAATAAAATTTTGAAAGCAGAAATGTAACGATAGTCGCTCATCGCTGCTCCTTTGACTCCTTCTAATCCGCTTGTTAAAAAAACTAAGCCCAGACCAATAATTGCAGATAGCATCAATCCGCCAATGGCGAATAACATCAAAAAAAGCATTTGTAAAAATGGACTATGCTCTGGCTTATGCGGACTACTTGGATACATTTTTATTTTTATGTGTAACTTTGCAATGTTTTAATTGGCTTTGAAGATAGAAAAATGTCCGTAAAGATAGGAAATATTGATTTAGGAGAATTCCCATTGTTATTGGCACCAATGGAAGATGTGAGTGACCCTCCTTTCCGTTATGTGTGTAAACAAGGCGGTGCGGATATGATGTACACGGAGTTTATTTCTTCGGAGGGATTAATTAGATCTGCGGCAAAAAGTAGGGCAAAGCTTGATATTTTCGAATACGAACGCCCTATCGGTATCCAAATTTTTGGTAGCGATATTGAAAGTATGCGTGAAGCTACAGAGATTGCAACATTAGCTGGCCCAGACTTGATGGACATTAACTATGGCTGCCCAGTTAAAAATGTGGCTTGTAGGGGTGCCGGTTCTGCACTTTTGCAAGATATCGACAAAATGGTGAAAATGACGGATGCCGTTGTGAAAGCAACTCACCTTCCAGTTACCGTAAAAACTCGCTTAGGCTGGGATGATAACACTAAAAATGTGGAAGAAGTTGCTGAACGTTTACAAGATATTGGCATTCAGGCTTTAACTATTCACGGAAGAACCAGAGCACAATTGTACAAGGGTGAGGCTGATTGGACGCTGATTAGAGAGATTAAACGCAATCCGCGTATTAAAATTCCAATCTTTGGTAATGGCGATATCGACAGTCCAGAAAAAGCGGCGAATTGGCGATTAGAATATGGTGTGGACGGAATGATGATTGGCAGAGCTGCTATTGGCTATCCTTGGATTTTTAGAGAGGTGAAACATTTCTTCGAAACGGGTGAACATTTAGCTGGACCGACTTTGGATGAACGCGTAGCAGCCTGTAGAACACACTTTACTAAATCCGTAGAATGGAAAGGGCCTAAAGTTGGTGTATTCGAAATGCGCCGCCATTATGCCAATTATTTTAAAGGCTTACCAGATTTTAAACCTTATCGTACTCAACTAGTTAAAGAAGAAAATATAGACACTATATATGCTATTTTGGACGAAATTTCAGACAAATATGCTAATATAGCAACCATTAACGAAATGGCTTGATTATTGAAATAAGGTAAATACAACTTACAGTTATGGTTACAGCGATTACACAAGGCGTAAAAATATCCGTAGATACAATTTATCAGGATGAGCATTCCAATCCTGAAAATGGTCACTATATGTTTGCATATCGTATCCATATAGAAAACCTTTCCGACTACGAAATACAATTAATGCGCCGTCAATGGTTCATTTTTGATTCTAACGGAACAGTTAGAGAAGTAGAAGGTGAAGGTGTAGTAGGCGTACAACCAACCATTAATCCTGGTGATAGTTATTCCTATGTTTCTGGATCTAACCTGAAAACAGACATTGGTAGTATGAAAGGTCGGTATTTAATGTATAGAAGCATAGATGACACTGAATTCATGGTTGATATTCCTGAATTTGAGCTGATCGTTCCGTTTAGGTTAAATTAGTTTACTCCAATTTTCTTTACGTTTTACTGCATTGATTTTGATCGTGTAGTTAAATTTAAATCACTGTAGGAAGCTATTAGAAATGCTAATTATCTAACTTCTAGTGTTGAACGAGTACTATTTAATTTGACATCTCGAAAATGCCCTAAATTAATGAAAAAAAATGCGCTACTATTGCTGATGTCAATCTCTTTCACATTCTCTTCTTGTGAAAATAAATCTATACCAAAGGAAAACGCTCCAACTAAAAGATCTGATGCTGCGATAAAGAAAGTAATCCCTACAGATGAAATTGTAAATGAATTCTACGATGCCATTTTTAATAAGGATAACCAAAAGGTTAGGCAAATGCTTGGAACTTCCTTTCCAGTAGATTATCAGCCCAAAAATAAAATTAGTCCCTTACAAGCCTTAATTTGGTCTTCTGACGATGCTGGTTTAGCGAAGCAATTTATAGAAGCTGGGGCGGATTTCAATAACAAAGACAACCCAGCAGTGCTTGTAGCAGCTGAATATAAAAGATTGGAAATTTTAAAATATCTTATACAAAAAGGTAGCGACATCAAAAACACAGACGCTTTTAGCAAAGCGGGTTTCCATCAGTTTTACGACGGTGCAAAATTACTCTTACTCAAAGGTGCCAATCAGGAAAAAGGTGATGTAAGAGGTAAACTTTGGGTATTTGAACAAGCAGTAATCAAATCTGATTATGAAGTACTGAAAGCGTTAAAACTAACAAAAGAAGAATTAAATCATAACAATTGTGAGGGAGAAACAGCTTTGATCATCGCGATAAAGAAAAATAATCTTAAAATGGTCAATTATTTAATTGACAGAGGAGCTGACAAAAATAAGCCAGAAACATTTGATTGTGGAGATGATATCCATTATGGTAAAACACCGATTCAAATCGCAAAAGAAAACAACTTTAAAGAGATTGTTTCGTTGATTGAATAAATAAGCATCTATTATGAAAGGTTTCAAAATAGCTTTATTCCTTACTTTATTCGTGGCATTTACCTCGGTTTCAAGTGCACAAACCATTCCTGAAAATATAAAATCGAAATTTAAAGGAACTTGGACATACCAACAATATGGACATACCAATACCGTTGTCATCAAATTCGAAAAAGGGTCAAACTATGCAACTTTTTCAGATATCGGCAGTGGCGAAGCTCCTACAGAAACTTTTCAAGCAAGGGTAAAAAATAACTTGCTAATCATTCCAGCACAACAGCATAGAAATGATGTAAATATAGAAATGGAAGTGATTAAAGGAAAACTTCATTTTAGGGAACAATTAGTAATTTGGGACGCAAAGGGAAATGCAGTAGTCCCTAAGAGGGGGTTAAAAATTGAAAAAGTTTTTAAGCGAATTAAACTTTAATTCAAGATTCCAATGAGATTGGACTTAATTTGAGATTGTTCCCCAATAAAAAAGGGATAGCTTCCACCATCCCTTGTCTTTGTGCCATTTAAAAGTTATTCCCTACTTCTACCAAACAACATTGATGCGTAGTAAAGCAAGTTAGCCAAAGCTCCAAGCGCAGCAACTACATAAGTCATGGCCGCCCACCATAAAGCATCTTTAGCTTGTACATTTTCTTCTGCGGTTTGCATTACTCCGCGGTTATTTTTTAACCAAAGCAGTGCTCTATTACTGGCATCAAATTCTACTGGTAAAGTAACAATACTAAATATTGTGATTACAGCCAAACCAGCCACACCTACGCCTAAAACAATAGGGTTACCGGTAAACCCGATTAACAGTACGCCAATTAGTAAAACCCACTGTAGCAAGTTTGAAGAAATGCTCACGATAGGCACCATATTAGAGCGAAATTGTAACCAGCTATAGCTTTTTGCATGTTGTATGGCATGTCCACATTCGTGAGCAGCAACAGCAGCTGCAGCTACACTTCTACCATAGTATACGTCCGTACTTAAATTTACCGTCATATCTGACGGATTATAGTGATCGGTCAATTGACCTTCTGAACTGAGTACCTTTACATTGTAAATGCCATTATCATGTAGCATCTTCTCTGCTACTTCCTTGCCCGAAAAGCCTGAGTTAAGCTGCATTTCGGCATATTTCGAGAACTTATTTCTGAAACGCCACTGTACAAACATACTAAGCAGAAGTATCGGAACAAATAAAATCAAATATGTTTCCATTTTATTAATGTTTGTGTTATCCGCTTCGATAAATCAAAAAGTGTTCCCATATTTATAAGAAATAACTTTTTTACATTTTAAAAATGGAAAGCCTTAACCTATCATACTGGGAAAAAGCTAGTTTCTATACCTCGGATGTGCTTATTGTAGGTGCTGGAATAGTAGGATTAACAGCAGCCATCAAACTAAAGAAGGAACAGCCAAAATTAACTGTAACCATCTTGGAACGTGGTTTTCTACCTTCTGGTGCAAGTACTAAGAATGCTGGTTTTGCCTGCTTCGGAAGTCTATCAGAGTTAATTGATCAAGAAAAGCGTTGCGGCACAACTCTCCTTCATCAATTAATTAAAAAACGTTGGATAGGACTACAAAAGTTACGTTTGTTAGTTGGAGATCCTCGACTTGATTTAAAAATTAATGGTGGTTTTGAACTTTTTAAACCTTCAGAAGCTGCGTTAAGTGAGGAATGTGTATCAAAAATTAGCCATTTTAATGATCTGGTAAGAGATATTACTAACGAAAAATACGTTTTTAATATCTTCAATTCGAAGATAGAAGCATTTGGATTTGAAGGAATTGATTGCTTAATTGAAAATAGATTAGAAGCTCAACTAGATCCTGGCAAAATGATCAAGGCGCTCCTAGCGCTTGCTTCCTCTTTAGATATATCCATCTTAAACAATTGTACCGTAAATAACTTTAAAGAAGATGGTAATTCGGTATCCATCTCCACTACACAAGGTGATTTTAAAAGTAAGAAACTACTGTTCTGTAGCAATGCATTTGCAAATCTATTATTACCTAATTTAGAACTGAAACCTGGTCGCGGACAAGTGTTAATTACCGAACCTATAGAAAATTTAAAATTGAAAGGTACTTTTCATTACGATAAAGGCTATTACTATTTCAGAAATGTAGGCAATAGGGTTTTACTTGGTGGTGGCAGAAACTTAGATTTTTTTACAGAAGAAACACATCAATTTGGTGAAACCCCACTAGTACAAAATACTTTGTTACGTTTGTTAAAAGAAGTCATTTTACCAAAAACGCCATTCCAAATAGATCAAAAATGGAGCGGAATTATGGCTTTTGGTCCAGAGTTATCACCAATCATTGAAGAGATTAGCCCTAATGTATCTTGTGCCGTTCGCTGTAATGGAATGGGAATCGCTATTGGCTGCCAAACAGGTGAAGAAGCTGCAGAAATGGTGTTAAGGAGTTTGTAAAATATAAGGGTACAAAAACAATAATATCTACTCAAAAACCACAGTCTTATTTCCAACCACAAAAACCCGATCATCAAATACCAATTCTAACGCTTTACTTAATACCGATTTTTCAATTTCTCTTCCCGCAATTGCCATTTGCTTGGCTCCAAAAGTATGATTTACGTGAATTGTTTGTTGGCTAATGATTGGCCCTTCATCTAAATCATTGGTTACAAAATGAGCAGTTGCGCCAATAATTTTTACGCCTCGTTTAAAAGCTTGTTGATAAGGGCTAGCACCAATAAAAGCTGGCAAAAATGAATGGTGTATATTGATAATTTGATTCCTGTATTTGGCCACAAAATTAGGTGAAATGATACGCATGAACTTCGCTAATACAATATAATCTAATTCATATTGATCTAACTGTTGTATAATTGCCTGTTCAAAATCTTCTTTAGCAATATTTTCATGAGAAATATAGTGGAAAGGAACATCTAATTTTTCAGAAAGTTCCTTTAAATTCTCATAATTACCAATCACACATTTTACTTCCGCTCCCAATGTTTTAAAATAATTCCTAATCAGAATGTCTGATAAACAATGAAACTCCTTAGTCACTAATACCGCTATACTTTTATCCGCTTTTGGCACCACTTCTATTAAAGCGTTTTCGGGTAACTTTTTTTCCAACTCCAGCTTTAATCCATCTGTATTTTCTATACTATTACTGCAAGATATCCTCGCAAAAAAACGTTGTTCTTGTTCATCTACAAATTCACGCATAGCGATAATATTGAGTTGATGACCCGCTAAAATTCTAGTGATATTAGCCACCAAACCTACTTCATCCTTACATTGTATTAAAACTAAAAGCTTATTCATGAACTAAATATAGTATTAAAGTAGAAACGAAATATAAGCCTCCATGTTAATTTCGTTATTTTGTAACGGTTTCGCCTCAGCTGCACAGATTTTGATTAATTATTACCTTATAAGAAATACTAATAATAACCTGTGCAGCTGCACCTTAAAATAATTTGAATATGGAAATTGCTATCGTTGTTTTATTAGTCATCATTTTGATTTTTCTAGTAGTTTTAATTATTAGAAAAACGAATAAGCCAACTGCACAAGAGCTATTTTCAATAGACTTTTTAAAAGATGAAAATCAGAAATTGCAACAGCAACTCACACATTTAAGAGCAGATTATATCAACGAAAATAATCGTGCGACTAGAGCTGAAGAAAATTTAAAAGCACAACGTGAGATAGCAGCAAAACAACAACAAAATTTAGAGGAGCTTCAACATAAATTCACTTTGGAATTTTCTAACATCGCCAATAAAATATTAGACGAAAAATCTGCCAAGTTTACGGCACAAAATCAGACCAACCTAGATCAAATTCTTAATCCATTAAAAGCCAATATCAAATCCTTTGAGGAGAAAGTTGATAAAGTTTACCAAACCGAAGCTGCAGAAAGGAGTCAATTAAAAGGAGTTATTTTTCAGTTGATGGACCAAAGTAAGCAAATTCAAACTGATGCCAATAATTTAACTAAAGCACTAAAAGGAGATCATAAAAAGCAAGGTAGCTGGGGAGAAATTATACTGGAGAGAGTGTTGGAAACTTCTGGCTTAGTTAAAGACAGGGAATATAGTATCCAAAAAAGCTTAAATAGCACTGAAGGGGAACGTTTTCAACCTGATGTAATCATTAACCTGCCCGACGATAAAAATTTGATTGTAGACGCTAAAATTTCATTAGTGGCTTACGAAAGAATGATTAATGCTGAATTAGAAGAGGAGAAGGCCATCTACTTAAAACAACATTTGCTTTCTATCAAAAATCATATCGATGGTTTATCTTCTAAAAACTATCAGCATTTGTATGCCATTAATTCACCAGATTTTGTGCTTTTATTTATACCTATAGAAGCTTCTTTTAGCGTAACAGTACAAGCCGATACAGAACTTTTCAATTATGCTTGGAACAAAAAAGTAGTTTTAGTGAGTCCAACTACCTTACTTGCTACCTTAAGAACTATTGCTAGCATTTGGAAAGTAGATAGACAGAATAAAAACGTTTTTGAAATTGCAGAAGAAGCTGGCGCACTTTACGATAAATTTGTCGGCTTTTTAGAAGATATGCAAAAGATTGGAAAGCATTTGGAGCAAACTCAAAAAGCGCATGAAGACGCTTTCAAAAAACTGCAATATGGTAGTGGAAATTTGATTGGTAAAGTAGAAAAAATAAAAAAACTAGGCGCAAAAACAAAAGCTAACAAACAGATAGATAGTCGGTTTTTAGAAGAAGAATAACGGTAAATGATCTGCTCTAATACTTTACATTTGCAATTATAACTCTCTGAGTAAACTTTAGCAGCAAGAGCTGCTAAAGTTTAGAAAAGTTAATAGCTAGGCAATTTAATGCTTAAAAGCATTCCAACCTTGTGCCTTTAATTCATGTACCACATCAGATTTTGAAATCATTTTTACACCAGAATTTTTATCGGTAATATGACCAATGACACTAATATCTACATCATTTTTAAGCTTTTCGTAATCAGCTTGTTTGATGGTGAAAAGCAGTTCATAATCTTCGCCACCATTTAAAGCACAAACTGTAGGATCTAAACCTAATTCTCTAGCCGTTTCATAAGTTACTGGGTCAATAGGTAACTTATCTTCATAAATCGTACAACCAGTATTACTTTGCGTAGTTAAATGCAAAATTTCAGAGGCTAAACCATCTGAAACATCAATCATTGAAGTAGGTTTGATCTTTAATTGTGCTAATAAATCTACCACATCTCTACGTCCTTCTGGCTTCAACTGACGTTCTATGATATAATCTTTTCCCTCTAAATCTGGTTGAATTTGAGGATTTTCCAAGAAAACCTGTTTCTCTCTTTCTAAAATTTGTAGGCCAACATAAGCTCCACCTAAATCTCCAGAAACACACAATAAATCACTCTCTTGCGCTCCATTTCTATAAGTAATATCTTCTTTTGCAGCGTAGCCAATACTAGTAATACTAATGACCAAACCTTGTTTGCTCGATGAAGTATCACCACCAATTAAATCAATATTAAACTTATTACAAGCTAATTCAATGCCTTTATATATTTCTTCGATGGCTTCCAATGGAAACTTACTAGAAACTCCTAAGGAAACGGTAATTTGAGTCGCTATACCATTCATGGCATAAATGTCACTCAGGTTTACTTGTACTGCTTTATACCCCAAATGCATTAAGGGAACATATGATAAATCGAAATGTACGCCTTCTAGTAATAAATCTGTTGAAATTAATGCCTGCTTGTCTTTAAAATCAAGTACTGCAGCATCATCTCCAACTCCTTTAACAGAGCTTTCGTGTCTTATTTGAAAGCTATTTGTTAAGTGCTTGATTAAACCAAATTCACCTAATTCTTCTAATGAAGTACGCTCTTTATTCTCGAACATTATCCTTTTCCTTTAATATCTGTTAAAATCCATTGTAACTCTCTATCGTAGTTACTTATTCTATCTTTTAAGGTTGATTGTACTTCTACGTCTGGAAAAACGCCTCTGCCATACAAATCTTGCTGATAAATAGGGGCCATCCTATTTAATCCGAACCTTAAAGCTAATTTACTATTTTTCAAAGTAACCACTGGCATTCTACCAGCTGTACATTGGTTGGCACCTCCACCGGTTTCCGTACCTACAAAAGTAGCGCGATTAATCCCTTTTAAATTGGCACTAATCAAAGAAGATGCCGAGAAACTAAACTCATTTATCAAGACATAAACTTTGCCTTTGTAGTTATTTTTTTGAGGTTTTTGAGGTTGATATCCTTTCATGAAAGAGAAAAAATTTCCTTCTTCATCTTCGTAGATGTTATCATTATCGTTAAATGCGGTAAGGTAATATCTTATTTTTTTCAAACCAGTTTGATATTTATCAGCACTAAAACCGCCATTATTGATCGGCTTTGATAAATACACAAAATCTTTATCGGTTAGGTAAGCAAACAATGCCAAACTTGCATTCAAAGTTCCTCCTGGATTGTTTCTAATATCAATTACTAAGTTCTTACTTTTTGATAACGCAATACTATCAAAAGCTTGTTTATAAAACTGTGGAAAATTGGCAGTAGGTACACTAAAACTCTTAATCTTCATGTAAGCTATATCTTTCTCTTGATCTAAGAATTTAAAATCTAGCTGATATTCATTGTTAACTTTATGGCCTCTGTATTTTAGCGTTTCTTTTGATTTTTTAACAGGTGATTTGGCAACAGTTTTAGCTGTATCTAACTTCTTTTTTTCTGCTGCATCTTTCTTTTTATCATAAAAGGAGATGAAGGTGTTGATAACTGTACTATCTGTTTTAAACCTGACGGCGATACTATCCTGTTCAGCAAAATAAATACTATAAAGCTGCGCAAAATTCCTTTCTATCCTTTTATTTCTTGATAATGAGTTATATCCATCGTAGCTAAAACCTGTAGATACAATATCGAAAATCTCTTGTGGAGCCAAACCATCAATTTCTAAAATTTCTGTTCCAGTCTTAATGGTTTTGTTTTTACTCTTATTGTTGATAACTATTAGTTTATCATCAGCAACAGCGTAAGTAAACTGACTCAGTGGGTAAACTTTATTTTTAGCTGCCTCTCGTTCAGTTTTATTTTTTTGAATTACTGATGGAAATCTTAAAGCGGTATGACCACATTTGATAGCAGCTACTACAGGCGATAGCTTTTGATAAAACTGTTTGGTAGTAAGTGGCTCATTAATCGCATTTTTTAAGCTATCAAATTTATAATCAAGTTTTTTCTTGGAAATATACCAATATAAACCTGGGTGTCCATCTTTTAAAATTTGATGTGTAAGATCTATATCTTGTCGTAAAGCTTGCACACTATGTTTTTTTCCTGTAATGGCTAAATTATATTCCTTAACAGAAGAACAACCAGCTGTCGAAACTGCAGTTATTAACAATACATTTCTTAAAAAAAGTCGTTTAAACATCTTACAAACCTAATTGTGCCGAAATTTCTAACATTCTCTCAATAGGTTTTCTGGCCTCCTCAATGACATTTGCTGGTACGGTAACCTCTGGCATTCCATTTTTAATGCACAAATACAGTTTTTCAAGCGTATTTCTTTTCATGTAAGGGCAATCGTTACAAGCACAAGCATTGGTAGGGGGGGCCGGAATAAAGATTTTATCTGGACAAGCCTTCTGCATTTGGTGGATAATTCCACTTTCTGTGGCTACAATGAATTCCTTTGCATCACTGTTGATACTGTATTTCAACAATCCAGTGGTAGAACCGATGTAATCTGCCATTTGTAAAACAGCTTCTTCACATTCTGGATGTGCAATAAACTTCGCATTAGGATGGCGTTCTTTAAGTTTCGTGATCTTCTCTCTCGAGAAAATTTCGTGTACCATACAGGCGCCATTCCACAAAACTAAATCTCTACCAGTCTTTTTCGCTACCCAAGCACCTAAGTTTTTATCAGGACCAAAAATAATTTTTTGATCTTTCGGCAAGCTTTCCACAATTTGTACAGCATTTGTTGACGTACAAACAATGTCGCTTAATGCTTTGAGTTCAGCTGTACAATTCACGTAAGTAATGACCAAATGATCAGGATATTTTTCCTTAAATTTTTTGAACAAATGTGGAGGACAACTGTCTGCCAATGAACATCCAGCTTTTAAATCTGGTAATAAAACCTTTTTTTCTGGTGATAAAATCTTTGCTGTTTCGGCCATAAAATGCACGCCGGCAAACACAATCACATCAGCTTCAGTTTTTGCAGCTTCTTGTGATAGGCCCAAACTATCACCAATATAATCTGCAATATCTTGTATATCAGGTTCTTGATAGTAATGTGCTAAAATAATGGCATTTTTTTCTTTTTTTAGCTTCTCTATCTCCGCAAATAAATCCAGTGTTGGATCTATTTTCTCATCTACGTAACCGTTTCTATTAAGTTCTTCTAAAATTTCCATTACTATGCTTTTTTAGCTTAAACGCCCTACAGCGCCTTTTAATTTTTTTGTAAAGATACACAGCTTTAACCGCTCTCCACACTTCAATAAAATATAATTTAATTATTTAAATAGAATCTTATTCTTTATTAGTGTGTTGGTAATGGGGAAAAAATAAATTCAAAAAGTAGTTAAATGTGAGTTATCCTATAGTTATCAACATTTATTGTGATTTTTTAAATTAAACTTACGTTGATTTTCAATGTTATAGTTTTTTATCGAATAAATTATCAATATCAAAATGTGTATTGTTAAGAGTGTTGTTAAAAGTTGATAACCTAGACTAAGTTGCTTAAAAATTCTTCAAAAGATTGTGGCAAACTTGGCTTTTTACTTAGCTTTAAACAATCAAAAATAGTTGTTACGATAATTTATACATTCTATTCACATGCTTGTTAACGTTATCCACATAGTTGTTATAATTAGTTAAATTAATGAGAAAAGTCGATTTTTTAGTCATAGGATCAGGTATAGCGGGACTAAGTTTTGCACTTAAAGCTGCTAAGTATGGTAAGGTTCTGATAGTTACTAAATCTAATGAGGATGAATCTAACACTAAGTATGCTCAGGGAGGTGTAGCAGTGGTTGTGGATAAGTCCGATTCTTTCGAGAAACATATAGATGATACATTAATCGCAGGGGATGGCCTTTGTGATAAAGAGATTGTGGAAATCGTAGTTAAAGAAGGTCCAGAGCGTATTCAGGAGATTATTGATTATGGAATTAACTTTGATAAAAATCCATCCGGAGTTTTTGATTTAGCGAAGGAGGGGGGCCACTCAGAACACAGAGTACTTCATTATAAGGATATTACGGGTTATGAAATTGAAAGCGTCCTGTTGAAGCAAATTCATCAAAATGAAAATATAGAGATATTAACACACTATTTTTGTTTAGAACTGATCACACAACATCACTTGGGAAAACATGTGGATAAGAGTAGTAAAGACATCAATTGTTATGGTATTTATGCTTTTAACACAGAAATTAATCATGTGGAGAAGATATTAGCTAACGTAACTGTGTTGGCAAGTGGGGGAGCAGGGCATATTTATGCAAATACAACTAATCCGGTTATTGCTACCGGAGATGGAATGGCCATGGTTTATCGTGCAAAAGGGAAAGTGAGAAATATGGAGTTTATTCAGTTCCATCCAACAGCCTTATATCATCCTGGAGAATACCCGTCGTTTCTTATTTCTGAGGCAGTTAGAGGATTTGGTGGTGTGTTGAGAAGGAGAAATGGGGAGGAATTTATGTATGAATATGATGAGCGTGGCTCTTTAGCTCCTCGTGACATAGTGGCTCGTGCAATAGATAATGAAATGAAAAAATCTGGTGATGATTTCGTTTATTTAGATATAACCATGCGCAAGAAGGCTGATATTCTTACACACTTTCCTAACATCTATGCGAAATGTCTATCAATTGGTATTGATATGACGAAGGATTATATTCCGGTAACGCCTGCATGTCATTATATGTGTGGTGGTATATTGGTAGATGCGTATGGAAAATCATCTATTAACAATTTATACGCCTGCGGAGAAGTTTCTTCTACTGGTTTGCATGGTGCTAATCGTTTGGCTTCCAATTCATTATTAGAGGCAACAGTATTTGCACATCGTATTTTCTTATCAGCTATCGAGAGTTATCAACATAATGTGATACCAGATGATATTCCAGAATGGGATGATAAAGGTGTAATCCAATCGAACGAAGATGTTCTAGTTACACATAATTTAAGAGAAACGCAGAAAGTAATGAGTGACTATGTGGGGATTGTGCGCTCTGATTTCAGGTTAGATAGAGCAATGCGTAGACTTTATTTATTGTTTGAGGAAACGGAAGAATTCTACAAAAGCAATAAGGTATCGGTAAAGCTATGTGAATTGCGTAATGTAATCCAAGTAGCGTATATGGTAATTAAATCTGCTAAAGCTAGAAAGGAAAGTAGGGGACTTCATTATACGACAGATTATCCACAACATGCTAACGAATTAGTTGATACAATTATTTAAACCCCTAGCACCTAAAGGGGAATAAAGAGTATGATGTTAATTATATAAGTTTATATGGACGAAAGTAATTCAAATCGCCCTAAAGGGGGTAAGGGGGTTATTCTCCCTGTTAAAAATGTATATCCAAAGTTTGGAAGTGATTGTTTTATAGCCCCTAACGCTACTATAGTTGGAGATGTTAAGGTAGGAAAAAAATGTTCAATTTGGTTTAATGCTGTAGTTCGCGGTGATGTGAATAGCATTACTATTGGTAATGAAAGCAACATTCAAGATGGAGCAGTAATTCATGCAACTTACTTAAAAGCAGCTACAATTATTGGAAACAGGGTTAATGTAGGTCACAATGCCATTGTTCATGGCTGTACTGTCAAGGATAACGTACTGATCGGCATGGGTGCTATCGTAATGGATAATGTGGTTGTTGATGAATATTGTATCATCGCTGCAGGATCGGTGGTTTTAGAAAACACCATTTGCGAAAGTGGTTATATTTATGCTGGTACGCCTGCCAAAAAAATAAAGCCCATTACTGAAGAGCAACGCGCTTTATTGAATAAATTACCTGATAATTATATCATGTATGCCGACTGGTTTAAATAACTAATTCCTAATAGAGGAACCTCTAAAACCTGCTGGTTGGTTATTATTAGAAGGAGCTGGCTTAGGTGTATTATTAGTGGCTGGCTTTTCTTTTGGTTTTGGAATGGGCAAAGGTGCTACTAACGGAATGGTAATCACTTCATTTCTATCCCAGTTTGCTCTGATAGACAGTTCTTTAGTATAGTTCCAAATCCTTTCCGGTTGAATCCCTAATTTTAAATTTCCTGTATCCCAAATACCATTTTTATTTTCATCGTAAACAATTCTTCCAAAATAAATACCTTGTTTGTAGTTACTTAGTTTTACCAAAGATTTTTTGGTTATTGGATAACTAGAAATGACATGATCATCTTTGTCTATAATTTCTAATACATACCTCTTTGCTGTATCTGGAGTTTCTACAGATAACGTTAGAGATCCATATTCATTGGCATCCGCTAATGTAAATGTTTTCTTGATCTCCTTATTTTTAGCATTGAATATGGCATTTATAGCATTTTCTCTGATCAATAAGATGTATTCTTCCTTAGCTCTCCACTTATATTTAATATGATATTTCAGTAGATTTGAGCTATCTTTTTCTAAGGTAAATTTTCTAGGAATACTGTCTTCTAGTAATAATATCTTACTCTCGTCAATGTTTTTTATCGGAAAATTGAAACTCACGGTAAGATCTTTAAATGGATTAAGTTTACCACCATCTAAATTATCGGTCATACTCACTACACGGGTGTAAGTATCTCTTTTTGATCTGCTAAATTTAACCGTATCTAATATTTTTCCCTCGTCTTTTACAGCAATTTTTACAGAATCAAAAGATAAATCTCCTAACCATAAGTTTACAGAATCTTTATTTTTATTAAACTGATACAGTTTGCCCTCGTCTACACTAGGAGGGAAGATGACAGTCAAATCTGGTTTATTAAGTTTTTTGTTGAAGCTTAATGATATACTTCCATCCGCATTGAGTTTTCTATCTATAACTCTGAAATCTATAGCTATTTCTTTAAATACATTTAGTCGTATACTATCTACATTTTTATCTAGTAGAAAGGGTTCTTTAATGAAACCAATTTCGTCACTAACTTGTTGATAGATTCTATCGCCGCCTTTTTCTTTTAAAGCATAGATTTTATAAGTATCCTTTTTTAAATTATTCAATTTAAAATTTCCACTACTATCTGTAAGTGTAAAAATAGGAGCTCTTTTTTTTCCAAATAAACTATCTCTAGATAAAGGAAGAATAAATACAGTAGCTTCTAATTCTGCTTCGCCAGTTAGTGCATTGGTTACAGTTCCGCTAATGCTCAATGAGTCTAATGCGGGGCCGGTAGAGAAAGCGTAACTAAAATTCTTAAGTTCGTTACCTTCGTTTAAGTCTACAATAGATTTTCCAAAATTTAAGGTATATGTTGTATTTTTCTCTAAAGAGTCGGGTAAGCTAATCTCTATTTTTTTTTGTTTGATTTTCAATTCTGGAATAGTTTCTAATTCTGGGGAAATAGAAAATTCTTTAAACTGATTATTCAACTTTACGTATTCATCAAATTCTACGATAATTTTTTGTGACTTGAAATTTGTGGTCAAGTTTTCTGGAGTCATTTTTAAAACCTTGGGCGGAGTGGTATCTCTTGGGCCGCCTTCTGGAGTTTTCATAGCTGCACAACCGTATATTAAGCACGCTAATGAAATTATCGCAAAAAAATCTGTCGAAAAATGGTATTTTTTGTTTTTTAGCATTTTTAATCGTTTTAATCGATTTTAACCTTTTTTGGAACTATAATATTAAAATTTTGAGATATGGCTTTATAAGGCTTTATTTTAATCTATTATTTTTTACAAATAAATATTTGATATACAGTTATTTAGCTATATGAACCATTAAAACTGATATATCTGAAGGAGATACACCAGAAATTCTAGATGCTTGTCCTAAAGTTCGCGGTTTTATCTTTAATAATTTTTCTCTTGCTTCTTTAGACAAAGAAACCAAGGTATTGTAGTCGAAATCAGGATTGATTGATTTGTCTTCCATCTTCTGCATCTTATTCACAATTTCTTGTTCTTTCTCAAAGTATGCTTCGTATTTAATTTTGATCTCAGCCTGTTCAACAGTTTCAATTTCAAATTGATTTAATAGATCATTAAAAGGTCCACTAACTTTTCTAATGTCGCTGATGTTTACTTGAGGTCTACTTAATACACTGAATAATTTTACATTTTGAGTAAGGGGAGAAGTACCAAGTTCTTCCATCAGTGAATTAGCTTCAGACATTTCTATACCTTGCTTTTTAGTGAACGCAACGATATCATCAGAATCTTTTACTTTTTGATTGACTAGCATCAAACGTCCGTCATTAACTAAACCTAACTGGTGTGCAATAGGAGTGAGACGGATGTCGGCATTGTCTTGTCTTAGTAACAGGCGATGCTCGGCTCTGGAAGTAAACATCCTATAGGGTTCTTCAGTGCCTTTTGTTACCAAATCATCGATCAATACCCCTATATATGACTCAGCACGTTTCATAATTAGTTCATGTTTATCATAAACTTTTTGATGTGCATTGATTCCAGCTATAAATCCTTGACTAGCAGCTTCTTCGTAGCCAGTTGTACCATTAATTTGACCTGCAAAGAATAAATTGCTTATTAACTTTGTTTCTAGTGTTAAGGAAAGCTGAGTAGGTGGAAAATAGTCGTATTCTATAGCATATCCTGGTCTAAACATCTTCGCATTCTCGAATCCAGGGATCTGAGTTAAGGCTTTATATTGTACATCTTCTGGAAGAGATGTAGAAAATCCATTCACATAAATTTCACAAGTATGCCAACCTTCTGGCTCTACAAAAATTTGGTGACGTTCGCGTTCAGCAAATCTATTTATCTTGTCTTCAATGGATGGACAATAACGAGGCCCCAAACCTTTGATTCTACCAGTAAACATTGGAGATTTTTCGAATCCCTCTTTCAAAGTTTCATGGACTTTATTGTTGGTATAAGTAATCCAACAGCAACGCTGATCTGTTGGAAGGTTTACATTTGTATGCGAAAACCTGCCTCTTTCTTCATCGCCCCATTGCTCCTCCATTAAACTATAGTTTAAGGAACGACCATCAATTCTAGGGGGGGTTCCAGTTTTCATTCGGCCGGCTTCAAAACCAAAAGCTACTAATTGTTCAGTTAATCCAGTCGCTGATTTTTCTCCAGTTCTGCCACCACCCATTTTTTTCTCACCTATATGGATGATACCATTTAAGAATGTACCATTTGTAAGAACTACAGATTTACCTTTTATTTCTACCCCTAAATTGGTTTTCACACCAACAACTGTATTATTTTTAATTAAAAGTGAGCTTACCATTTCTTGCCAAAAATCTACATTTGGTAGACTTTCTAGGGTTAGTCTCCATTCTTCAGCAAATCTCTTTCGATCATTTTGTGTGCGTGGGCTCCACATTGCAGGACCTTTAGATTTGTTTAACATCCTAAATTGAATAGTTGTCTTATCAGCTATGATCCCAGAGTAGCCCCCCATAGCATCAATTTCTCTAACTATTTGTCCCTTCGCTACACCGCCCATAGCAGGGTTGCAACTCATCTGGGCAATAGTCTCCATATTCATGGTGATCAATAAAACCGATGATCCTAAATTTGCAGCAGCAGCAGCAGCTTCACATCCTGCATGGCCGGCCCCAACTACAATAACGTCGTATTCTTTAAACATATATTTTTTTATGTTTCACGTGAAACATTAATTTTGATTTTGTTTAATGATGTTTCACGTGAAACATCATTAAATTTTTATTTATTTTTCTGATAATTCCATCCATCTATCCATGTCAGTTTCAATAGTTTTATTTATTTTTTCTATTTCTCCTGATTTCTCTTGAATTTTGATATAATCAGATGGATCTATATTATTTAATTCTTGTGTGAGCGTTTTTACTTTGTTTTCATTTTCCGCTAGTGTTTCTTCAAGTTTTTTGAACTCTTGTTGTTCTTTGAAACTTAATTTGCTAGCACTGATGTTGTTTGTAGTAGAAGCTTTTAATTCTTCTGTTTTTTGTTTTTTTATTGCGGCTTCTTTCTCTTGTTCCAAACTGTTTCTGTGTTCAGAATAATTTCCATTAAATATCTTGACTGCGCCATTTCCTTCCATGATAAATAACTGATCACTCATTTTATCTAGCAAGTATCTATCGTGAGAAACTAAAATTAAAATCCCTGGAAAATTTTCTAGAAATTCTTCCAAAACATTCAGGGTGTCAATATCTAAATCATTGGTTGGTTCATCTAATATTAAGAAATTTGGATTTTGCATTAATACTTTCATTAGGTGCAAACGTTTCTTTTCACCACCGCTTAATTTTTCTACAAAGCCATGTTGTTTTTTTGGAGGGAATAAAAATAACGTAAGTAGGGCAGAGGCTGATATAGTTTGTCCGTCTGCCATTTTGATATATTCGGCATCTGCTTTTACGATATCGATTACCCGCTCTCTGCCACTAAAGCTTAAACCGCCTTGTTTGTAGTAGCCATACTGTGTAGTGTCACCAATATCTACTTTGCCTTTATCTGGAATTAAATTACCAGTAATTATATTTAATAATGTAGATTTTCCAGTTCCATTTTTTCCAGCTAATCCGATTCTATCTCCTTTTTTGAAAACATAAGTAAAGTCTTCAATAATAGTTTTATCATTGAAGCGTTGATGTATGTTTTCTAGCTCTAATATTTTGTTTCCCTGGCGGGCCATTTTAACGTTCAACGTTACTTTTTGATGATCTACTCTTTGTTTTGTTTTATCTTCTAGATCATAAAACGCATCAATTCTAGATTGGGATTTAGTCGTACGAGCAGCAGGCATTCGGCGCATCCACTCCAATTCTTTCTTTAATAGATTTTTATTTTTTTGGAAAGTAGCGTCATCTTGTGCCTCTCGTTCAGATTTCTTTTCTAGAAAGTAAGCATAGTTGCCATTGTAGGTAAATGTTTTACCACGTTCTAATTCTACAATGGTATTGCATACATTATCCAAAAAATATCTATCGTGAGTTACTAATAATAAAGTTTTGGCACCAGAGGTAAGTATTTTTTCCAACCATTCGATAGTATCTATATCCAAATGGTTAGTTGGCTCATCTAAAACGTAAATTTCAGGATCTTCAATTAAAAGTTTAGCTAAAGCTAGCCTTTTACGTTGACCACCAGATAAAGTATCTATTTTTTGTTGCAGCTGATTAATACCCATTCTGCTTAAAATAGTTTTTATTTGATGCTCATACTCCCAGGCGTTATGCTCACTTAATTCTTCATATAATCTATTGAGCTTCTTCTCATCAGGATGCTCTTCCTCAATTAATTCTTCATATTCTTTGATTAGCTGTTGTTGTTTGTTTTCTGAAGAGAAAATAAAGTCGCTAATGGATGAATTTTCTGGAAATGAAGGTTCTTGATCCAAAAATCCAATTTTAGTGGATTTATTTTTTACAATCTTTCCTTCTAACGGAGCAAAGCGCTCTGCTAGTAATTTCATTAGTGTGCTTTTACCAGCGCCATTAATGCCGACTAGCGCAACACGCTGTCCAGCATTAATTCCTAATGTTAAATTTTTAAATAGCCATTCGTCGTGATAGGCGTGGCCGAGCCCTTCTGCTGCAATTAGTGTACTCAAGATGTTTTGAAACGATTTATATAAACAAAAATTGTTGCAAAAGTACGGAATAATAACTGCTTAATGCTTTATAGCTAAACAGATTAGTTGACAAACGGGAAAATATTACGAAAGTGTGTTTCGTAAGTGTTAGAATGGGATCGTGTTAATTCAAATTAAAGTTGTCGTTTCGAATGTTCATGACGTTAGATGCTGCCAAAATCGACACAATTAAAGCCCCGATAATAATTGCAATGAGCAACTGCAGCGTAGAGTATAGATTGGTGCCTCTTACAATTTTTTGTGATTCCTCTTTGAGCTGTTCTCCAACAACGGTTTGTACTTTAGTTAATTTTGAGAGCGAATTGGAAATAGCTAAAAAAGATTGTTCTGCGCTGGTGTCGTAAAGCTTTCTCAGTGTACGCTTTTCTAAGTGATTTGAGTTTAATAAAATGTTTTTTTCCAGTAATTTATTTTCTAATAATTTAACTTTTAATTCAGTTAAATGATTCTTCTCATTCTTTACTAAAAATGTCTTTTCATATTTAGCTAAAAGCGTGTCAATACTTCTGTCTAAAATTTTAAATTTATCATTAAGTTGTTGCGTCGATAATTTGTTTTGATCGCTATAAACAAAGGTTTCCAATAGAAAACGTTTGGTGTAAAGCTTCTCAGAGATATAGAAAATATCGGTAGCAGGTACCAATCGATCGTTATAAAGAGAAGCAAATGCCTTTTCCATATTCTTGATACTTCTGTCCTCGAGTAAACGAATAAGAATCGTACAAGCCATAATTAGGAAGAGCAAAAATGCAATCTTTGTCTTTTGCTTTAGAGAGTAAGCGAATTTCATATCTGGTTGGAGTAAATAACCCCCAAGATAACCATAATTTTTGAAACGATATCTTTGTGTTGGAGACAGCTATTTTGATAATGCTGTTTGGTTTAATAATTTACATTAATTAGATCTCTGTCGGATTCTAAATGAAGTGCAGAACTTGTTGTTCTCCAAATATTGTTTAGCCAAATGTCTTTAGTTTTGATTTTAAAAAACGACAGTCAAAAAGAAAGCGGGCATCCACCCGCTTATTAACTAAAACTAAACTAAATTTATATGTGTGTATGAATTTTAAAAGATGGTCAATACATCGCTTGTAGGTAGCTCATTGCTGGTAGATTGCTTTTGTGCTACAGCTGTGTTTTTTGATTGAATGCTACTGTTTTCGGCAGAGAATTTTTCCATGTTAATTGCTGCAATGTTATTGATAGAAGCACTGTATTCGGTAGTATTTCCAGTTAGCGTTAAGCTAGATTTGCCATTTACATTAGCGAATAAATCTATAGTGTTTGTATTTAAGATTGCTTTAGATTGATCTTTCAAATTAATTGCTAAACTAAGTGCACTGAACTTTCCGCTGGTTTTTAATACTGCATTGTCGCTAACGGTAATTTCATTTAATTGATTGGCGTAAACAACTACCGTTAAAGTTTCTTTGTCAAACGAACTGATTCTCAACTCACCATTTTTCTCTTGCACTAGCGCATTTTTTGCGTAATAGTTATCGTAAACTTGAACACTTTGATTTGGACTTTGAACCAAGATGACTTCAACGTTGCCAGCAACATTTAATTTATTGAATTTTTTAACTTCGCCTACTACAGTTACTTTTTTGGTTGCTGAAGCGTTTACAAAAGCTGGAGCACTTGTGCTGATTGCTAATGTTAAGATGGCTGCGAATAGATTTTTAATAGAAGTTTTCATATCTTTATTTATTTAATATCTGTAATTATTTTTCTGTTTTTGAATTGGTTACATCTATAAGACTGCATCAATTACAAAAAGTTGCACGGAAGGTTTCCGTTTTATACCAGAGAGAATATTGCTTCGACCAACGCCCGTAATTTTTCGACCAACGGGAATATATTTTAATCGCAAATCAAAATGTGTTAGCTAGCTCATGAGTTTAATAGCTGCTCACTTATTAGGTGTTAAATTTTTAATTGTACAATATGGGAATGAAAATGGGCAGTAAGAATTTGCTTGGGAATGGGTAAGTTGTTGTTACTGTTCTTGTGAACGTATTTATTGAGCGAGAAGTAGCAATTAAGAAATCACAAGATAAAAAGGTTAGGATTGACCTTCAGGCGATCTGTATAAAGGCTGATATGGGTGATTGATGTATTAACAATGAAGCTAATTTAGTTTCCTTAACCAGATTATTAATCTCAATTTTAGGACTACTTATCAGCGAATTAATTATTTGTCCCTTCAGCAAATAGGACTTACGATTTTTTCTAGCAATGATGTTTGTTTAAGATTGCGAGCGCTAGGAAATTAGTGAAACTATGGTTCGGGGTAATATTAAGCTCTTAGCGCTAAATAGAAATCTTCTTTAGCAGTCATTTCCGTTTTAGCTTTTTTAGTTTTGTCCCTGTAGCCTAAAAGATGTAAGGTACCGTGTATCATGATGCGGCATAATTCGTCGTGCGTAGTGGCATTATTTTGCTTGGCATTATCTTTTACTCTGTCAATGCTGATAAAAATGTCTCCCAGAATCGTTTTAAGCTCCTCTGAATTATCAAAAGTAATTACATCGGTATAATAGTCGTGTTGAAGAAAATCTTGGTTTACACGCAATAAATACTCGTCAGAACAAAAAATGAAGTTCAGCTCTGCTAAGGTGTAGCCTTCTACTACGATCGTTTCTGACAACCATTTTTTAATGGCTGTTTTTCCTTTTAGATGGTAAGTAATGTCTTCTGTAAAGAAATTGATTTTTGGCATGGGGATAATTGAAAAGACAAAGTTAAAAAAGAATTAACCACGAAGGCACAAAGATTACAGAGACTTTTTTGACGAAAGAAATGTTATAATGAATTAATACAAAATTTAGAAAAGGCATTAATCTTTGCCTTGCCTTTCTCAGTGTCTTGGTGGTTAAGTTCTAAAATGATAGCCTACTTTTTCGTAGAATTCAAAATTCTAAAATACTCTGCCACTTTGTTTTTGTAATAGTAGTTCAAGTTAGGCGGTAGTTTTTGGATCAATTCGCTTTCGCTCTGCATGCTCTTATTAAACTTTTCTAACATTTGCTTATAAGAAGGAGGGAACTGTTTTGCAGCATTACTTTCACGTTTCTCATCCTGTTCTTGCTCACGTTGCGCTTTTTCGGCATCTAATAATTTCACCATCAAATTTTTCTGACGGTTAATGGTTTCTTGATTAATTCGCTTATTCACTAAATCCAATTCCGATTGCTTCATTTCCTGGATGGCTTGGTTTAAATTGCCCAATGAGCCTTTGCCATCTTTGTTTTCTTCCTTGTTGAGTTTTTCTAGCGCTTCCCTAATCATTTGCTGCTGTTGGGCCATTTTGGCGAATTCCTGACTCATTTGTCCTTTTGGAACAGTGCCCATATTCCCGTCACGTTCCATTTTCTCTTTGGCCTGCTGCATATTTTTGTTGAGCTGCTCTTGCATTTGCTGTAATTGCTGCATACTCTGTTTTTGTTTGCCTTTACCACCTTTAGCGTTTTTCATCGCGTTTTGCAATTGCTCTAAAGCTTCATTTAGCATCAGGGCTAAGTTGTTTAAAGAGGTCATAGCGAATTGCTGCGAACGATTAGCCTCGCTAGTTCGTCTGTCGCCCAGCAAATCTATTGCTTTATCAATGTTGAAGTTGATTTTTTCCACTTCAGTATTTACCGTGCTTTCAATTTGCGGAACACGTTTACTCAATGAAAACAAGCTATCGGCAATCGTTTTCATGTTATCGCGAATCATGTTCTGCTTTTGCGCTTGTGAAACATAAGCTGGGTCTGCAGCGCCCATTTTACGAAGTGCCAGCATTACCTTCTCCTGCTCAAATGAAGTGCTCAGCAGGTTTTCTAACAACTTGCGAAGCTCTTGTGCATTCACTTTATTTTCTTCTTCGGCGCCAGATTGTTGTTGTTCTTGCATTTGCTGAGCCAGTTGCTGCATCTGTTCACTGGCCTGCTGCTGTTTTTCTGAAGCTTTTTGTTTATTGTTTTGGTCAAGTTGCTCCTTGCTATCCTGTTGGTTTTTTTCTATCTGGTTAGTTTCTTTCTCTGGATTTTTATAATCATTAGGTCTTTCTAAGGCCTGATTTTTCTTATCCAGATCCTGTAACTCTCTCTTCAAATCTTTAAAATCTTTATTGAGTTGCTCTTGCTTATCCTTTAAATCCTTTGGAGATGAATTTTTATTTTTGGTTTGTTCTGCCAAATCTTTTTGTTGCTTGGCCATTTCATCTAAGCGGTCGATTTTATTTTGCAGATTTTGCTCAAACTCCAATTGCTTGTAAAGCTCCAAAATACGATCTAGCTCATTTTTTACGGATTTATTGTCCATCTGCATTTTCGACAGTTCTTCTCGAGTTTGATCTTTCCTGTTTTGATCCATCAACTGCTGTAACTTCTGCAAAAGCTCCTTTGTTTTTTCATCAAGGACATTGTTAAACAAGTCATCAATTTTTTTCTGTTTTTCTTTAAGTTCCTCGTTTAACTGACCATTTTCCTGTTTATCGAGATTATTTTTTTCGTTCTGTTCCTTGATGTCCTTAACCGCTTGATCCAATTGTTTTTGCTTGTCTAACAATTGCTCAATTTGCTTTTTATCTTCGAAGTTGAGCTGCTTTTTATCCAATAAACTTTCACTTAATTTTTTACTGTCTTTTTCAATGCTATTGGCCAACTTAATGGTTTGCTCCATTTTTTGCTTCAAAGATTGACTTCCCTCTGCTAGTTTCTCTGCAATTTGTTGTTGTGTTGGTGCTTGATAAGTTTTGATTTCCGAGCGAGTAACCTTTACGCCGTTTACACCATCATTATCGGCAACTTCAAAAAAGTAATCTATGGTTTGGCCAGGTTTTGCAACTAGTTCATTTAAATTCCAGAGGTAAAAAAAGTTGTTTTCGGTCTGTTGGTTTTTGATAACGATAGCTTTAGTTCCCTGTGCAACAGTTTTGTTTTTATCTTTAATTTGATATTTGAATTTTAAGGATGAAAATCCGTAGTCATCATTGACAACGCCTGTAAAATACAAGGCCTTACTGCTTAAGCTATCCGGAGTTTCAGTTACAGAAATGCTAGGAAATTGGTCTTTAACTACCGTTAGTTGGTGGTTTAGTGAATCTTTTAAACTTACAAACTGGTTTTTGGGAACAATTTGATACTTTCCATTTTGTTTAATCACAGCGCTGAAACTAGCCTGATTATCGACCACATTAATTTGATGTATTTTCTGTTGTAAAATGAAACTGATTTGCTCACTATTTTCGGTCCTGAGTTTCCAATTTACCTTTGTTCCTTCTGGGATGAGCAAATCGCCGACATTGGGCACTGCTTCAGTTTTTCTGTTCAGATAAGCTGGATATACTAAAGTGGCACTCAAATTCAACAACGATGGACGCGGTTTTACACTGATGGTATGGCTGGTAGAAATAAATCCGCCGCCGCTAAAGCGGATAGCTTTATCTTGCTGAACGTTTTTGAAAGTGTAGGTAAAATGACTGATATCCTGTTTCTCTAATTTGTAGCTATTTGCTCCATCTTCCAAGTAAATATCTTGAGGGAATTCATCGCCGCTAAGCTTTACTTTGATCGTTAAATCATCGCCCTGCGTAATATTTAAATGTTGGTTTTCTAATACGAAATTGAAAGGCGCTTTTGGCAAAACTTCTTCGTTATATCGGATAAAACTGCTCGTACCCTCTTTCAAAATCGCAGGGGCAATAATTCCAATTAACAAAATGATGAGAAGTGGAACAGCAATGTATTTGACGTGCTTTTTGTTATCACCTAAATTAACTGCGGTAGAAAATGGAATGGGTTGTAGTTCATTTATTTTCTGATCTATTCCGGCTAAAATCAAAGCACTGTTTTGAGGTGAATTGTCGGCAAGTTCCTTTAGCTGTAAAGTATTCAATAACCTATCCTTAACATTAAAGAAATGATTGCCTATTAAGTTTGCAGCCTCTTCTAAGCTTAAAGTTTTGCTTAGTTTAAAATAGGAGAGTGCTGGTTTTACAATCCAAAAAAGAATGGCAATTAAAGAAACAGCGACATAAGCATAAAAAAGAAACGTTTTAGTAGATATGGTTGGAAAGGTGTAGAAAATCCAAACGAAAAGAAATAGATAAAGGCTTAAAATCAGGGCCGCAGCATAAATACTACCTCGCAAAAGCTTGTTGAGATAGAACTTTCGGGTAAACTCATTAATTTTTTGCAGCAGTAAGTTGTAATTATTGCCCATAGTTTTTAAACGACCATAAAGGTAAAAAATGTGCATTGAAAAAGAAAGGAACTTAAATTTAAGATAAGCACTTTCAATGTGTTTCTAATAATTTAAAATTTAGCACAATTAGAAATAAAATTTAATCAATAAAAATGAAAAGTAATAGAACTGATGTATATTGCATCAGGTTTAACCAATAACTAAAAGTACACACAATGAACAAAAGATTTTTTGTAGCTATTTTAGCTATCATGATTACCGGAACCGCTTTAGCGCAGAAACAGATTAAATCTTGGAATAAAAACCAAGTTATTGCCCACCGTGGCGCTTGGAAAACGCAGAACTTACCAGAGAACTCTATTGCGTCGCTTAAAGAAGCCATCAAAATCGGTTGTTTTGGTAGCGAATTTGACGTGCAGCTTACGTCAGATGGCGTTGCGGTTGTAAATCATAACGCTGATTTTTTAGGTAAGGATATCGCTACAAGCACCTACCAAGAGCTACTAGATTATAAGAAATTAAGTAACGGCGAAAGTATTCCAACATTGGTTGAATACCTTAAAGCAGGTATGAAGCAAAAGAAAACAAAGTTGATCTTGGAAATTAAGCCCCAAAAGAGCCAAGAGCAAGAAGAAGCATTAACCAAAGCTGTAATTGCTACGGTTAACAAATTAAAAGCTACACCTTGGATAGAGTACATTACTTTTAGCCATTTTATCGCTAAATATCTAATTGCGAATGTACCTAATGCTAAGGTTTCTTATTTAAATGGAGAATTAGACCCAGCGAAATTGAAAGCTGATGGTTTCTATGGTTTAGATTATCATCAAAATGTTTTTAAGAAAAACCCGGATTGGATTAAACAAGCGAAAGATTTAGGTTTAATTATCAATGTTTGGACGGTAAATGCTGCAGCAGATATGGATAGATTACTGGAGCAAAAAGTAGATTACATTACGACTAATGAGCCAGAATTGCTATTCACTAAAATCAAAAAATAACTAGAGATCAATTCTTCTGAGCCCCATCCGAAAACGGATGGGGCTTTTTGTTACTTTAAAACCATAACAAGATATTTTTTAACCTATATCAAGATTGGGAAAGAAATGGAGTCTTAATTTTGTTAGTAGAGATAGAGATTGAACTACACTAAACACTAAAAAATAAAGTTATGAGCTCACTAAAACTAAAAGACGGAACAGAAATTTATTACAAAGATTGGGGAAAAGGTCAACCTGTATTTTTTCACCACGGATGGCCACTTTCGAGTGACGATTGGGATGCACAAATGTTATTTTTCTTGGAAAAAGGTTACCGTGTAATCGCTCACGATAGAAGAGGACATGGTAGATCTGAGCAAACTCCTTATGGTCATGATATGGATACTTATGCAGCGGACGTGGCTGAAATCGTAACTGCGTTAGATTTGAAAGATGTGATCCACGTTGGACACTCGACAGGTGGGGGAGAAGTGATAAGATATGTGGCTAAACATGGTGAAGGAAGGGTTGCAAAAGCAGTGCTGGTAAGTGCTGTAACACCAATAATGGTCAAAAATGAAAACAATCCCAATGGTGTGCCCATGTCTGTTTTTGATGATATCAGAAACAACACCGCTAACCACCGGCAGCAATTCTATATCGATCTTACTTTTCCTTTTTACGGCTACAATAGAGATGGTGCAAAAGTTTCTGAAGGTATTCAAAGAAATTGGTGGAGACAAGGAATGAGTGGCTCGATTAAAGCTCATTATGATTGTATCAAAGCTTTTTCAGAGACAGATTTTACGGAAGATTTGAAGAGCGTACACATTCCAGTTTTAGTGCTTCACGGAGAGGATGATCAGATTGTTCCTTTCGAAACTACAGGTAAACTTGCAGTAACCTTACTCAAAAATGGAAAACTGATTTCTTATCCAGGTTTTCCGCATGGGATGCCTACCACCGAAGCTGATACTATTAACAAAGATTTGCTGGAGTTTTTTAAATCTTAAGTCAAGATAATTGCCCGTGTTTTAAACTTAAAACGCAAAAAAAAAGGTCCCGATTTTGTCGGGACCTTTTTTGGTAAAATATGATAATAATTAGATTACTTTCACATTAACGGCATTTAAGCCTTTTCTACCGTTCTCAACTTCGTATTGAACTTTGTCGTTTTCACGAATTTCGTCGATAAGGCCTGTTGAATGTACGAAGATTTCAGCGTCACCATTTGCTGGTACGATAAATCCAAAACCTTTAGTTACATTGAAAAATTTTACTGTTCCTTCTTGCATTGTATTATTTATTAAGTTTGCAAGGTACAGATTAAAATCTAAATACAAGCAAAACTGACCTTTTTTCAGAAATTGTTACAATGCAACTACTTATTGCCGACTAGGCTAATGGTAATCTCGCTAGAATGCGGTATGCCCAGGGTTGTGCCAGGTTTAATATGAAGTAGATTTTTCAAATAAACATCTGCTATCCCTTGAATTAATTTCTTTCTATGCGGCATATCTTCTGGTAAAACTCCTTGAATTCGGTTGACATATAAATTCCCTTTCACATCAACAATTACAGAAAAACGGTAACGGAATTCTTTATAAGATTTATTGATTTCTATTCTATACTCGGGATACATATAGGCAAATGATTTCCGATGTGCTCCACTATCTGCATATCCAATCAGTTTTAAGGAAACATTTTTACTGTTAGGCTTAAGATCTACAATCTCAGTAGCAGCGAAAGCGGAATCTGGATTAGCCGGGTACTTGTAAGTTCTTTCTGATAGTTTTTTGATAAATGCGGTATCGGCCTTTGTAGGTCTTTGTAATTCGCCAACAGTAGTTTTAAGCACTTTCTCAATGTAATCTTTGGTGTAGTAAACACAATTTACATCCGAAACCTCACCTTTGGTTATTACTCGAGCATCTACTTGTAAACGTTGCAAAATCAAGCTGTCTTTTGCAATCTTTTTAACCCTAAAAAATTCGCGTGCAAAATTGTACACCCTTCCGTGATCGAACTGTAGATAGAAAGCTTCCATTCCCTTTTTTTCAGGACTGTAAGCCAACATTGTATCAGGAGCTTTGTATTCCAAAATCCAAGTTGGCTGTAACATAAAGCCATCCTTATTGAAGGATAAGCCATTGCTAAATCTGCGCTTCACTTCGTAAAATCGCACTCCGTTTACATCTCTAAAAGTAAGGCCTTCTTCATTTTCCGAAGATGAAGTGCTGTTATTTTTTTTGTCGGATTTGCTCTTTGATCCGCCGTTGCAGGCATAAAAAGTAACGGCAATTAACGATGATATGAACAGTATACGTTTAAAACTCATTGGTAAGAATCTGAATAAAGTCGCAATTTAGGGTTTGCCTTTGATAAAAATAACGTTGGCAACCTTTCTTTCGCCTTCGTGGTCCCATTTTTTATTATCAGATGGATGATTAACCACACCATTTTCTCTAAAACCTTGTACCCAAAGTGTAGTAGAGCCGCCACCATCTAAATTGATTGCACTCGTGCAGCCCAACCACTTCATGATTTTAGTAAGTTCAATAAGACTCATTCCAGCAGAATTTTCTTGTCTGCCATCTACGGTTAGCAGTAATACGCTTCCGTCGGGCTTGATCCCTATTGCTGTCCGTGGATGACGAAGGCTATTAAAAGAAATAGCGTCTAATTGCTCATTTTCATTGTTTAAGAGCAAAAGTGGACCGCTAAGCATGACATTTTTATCAGTTAGCTTGTTTTCCCAATCAGCAGAGCCGTCCCATTTTTTAATGGTCAATTTGTAATCATTAATCACAACTCCAGCTTTTTGGTGCAATGCCCTAATGTTGTTTTTATCTCGTACATTTTCGTTAATGATAGTGTCATTCACTTTGACAAAATCTACTGATCCTCCATTTTTGATATCGAAAAAAGTACCATTTAAAGCTGCAATTGCATTGTGTTTTCTCGCAAAATCTGATGTTTTGATCAGCTGCTTTTTTTCGAAGCCGATGAAAAATCCCGGCGCTCTTTTATGGTTTTTAACTTCCACAAAACAGATGTATTGGTTTGCCTTAAATAAGCTACTATCTCTAAATTGATAAGTGTGGACCTTAGTTTTTTTTGCTACAGATTTCTTATGCCATTTTGCTTTTGTGAAAGCAATTGAGTCTAAGTCTTGGGCATAGAGATTACCGGAAATGAGCGTTAAAAATAGTATGCGCAGAAAAAGTTTCATGTGTGCTTTATATTCGTTTTTTAAGTTTTAATAATTTGATAAACATTGACTTATTTCGCCATATTTCTAAAATCATACTATAACCATTTTTTGCCTTAAATAGAGCACTAATTTCGTCTAGGGAAAATTCTTCTATTCTTTTAAAATTAATCGAAATGATTTCATCACCCTCTTTTAAATCTACTAAATCTGCCGGAGATTCGGGCTCTATTTTATTTATGATTGTTCTGGTGGGTGGTCCAACTTCGGTGTATAGCTCCATTCCAGACATGTCATGTTCGAAAATGCGATTGAATCTTTCGTTTTTCTTGATGTACATACAGCTATTTTGGTAGTCATATATCGTATTGAATCGACTTAAAATTTCAGCGCCCAAGTTGGCATTTCTATCACTCTTGGTTACTAAATTAATATTATACTCTGGATAATTGGAAATGACATCCTTCAATAGGTTATTACCTATTTTTAACGAAGAGATTCTCCCAATACTTCCATTTACTTGTCCTGTTAAGCTATTTCCTAAATTGGCTTTAATTGTGAGTATAGGTTTAGGAAATGGCTTTCCCTTTAAGGCTTCGAAGGAGATCGCATGGCTTGCGCCACAATCTACTAAAGCTTTAATGGTTTTATTTGCTAAACCTTCCTGTTCCATTTTCAATAAAACATAAGGTTTATTTTCTATGAGCTCAAATATAATCTTTTCGCCTTTTAGTTTGATTTTCTTTCTCTGAACAGCAAATTTTAATGATTTAGTAGTATAATCTACTTTTATCAAAAAGCTGTTAAAAAAGTTATAGCCAATTAGTCCGTAAATCTTTTTGCCCAAGAAACCAGAAAGAGGAAGTGAGTTATTTTTTAGAAATACTGTCTGGATATTTTTGGCTTCTGCATCGCCAATCTTTACATCTGTGGTGCCTAAAAAAGCATCTATCCCCTCAAAATTGCCGTAGCCACTAATCTTGATGGTACGTGCAAAAGGTACCTTTAAGCTTTCTTTTAGCGTAGAATCAGTTACAATTATTGGATTTACACCAGTATCCAAGATGAAATCATAAGGTCCTTTTTCGTTAATGTATATCGGAATGATAATTAGATTTTTAATTAAGGAGAAGGTAATTGTCTGCACTTTTCTTCCGTTAAGGAACTTAAAATCCTGTGCCAGTACTTTTTTAGAATACGCCATTGTTAAACTATACACAAAAAAAATACATAGTATTTTCAAATGAATATTTGATTTGACGTTGTTCATACATCTAATTTAATAAATTAGCACACACCGAACATTTTTAGTAAAAATTAAATTCGAGTAGGGGAATTACGGCAAATAAAATATATTTCTGATGAAAAAAAACAACCTGAAAACAGTAATGTTTAGCGGAATGATGGTCGTATTAAGCACATTTTACGCTTGTAAACCAAATCAAATTATTGCCAAAAAGGTAGCTAAAGAGTTTAAAAACTCCGACATGATGAAGAACTATCAGGTTGGCTTCGCACTATACGATATGGCTGGTGGCGATATGATTTTTCAAAAAGACGCAGATAAATACTTTACGCCAGCATCTAATACCAAGCTTTTTACGTTTTACGGCGGATTAAAAATCGTACCAGATTCAATTCCATCTCTGCGATACATCGAAAAAGGAGACTCCTTGATTTTCTGGGGAACCGGCGACCCTTCTTTGTTGCACACCGTTTTAAAAGGGACTAAAGCCATAGACCTATTAAAAAACAGTAATAAAAAATTGTTCTTCGCTAACGGCCGGTATACAGGAAATTTCTACGGAAATGGGTGGAGTTGGGATGATTACAATGATTACTATCAACCAGAAATCACCGAAATGCCTTTATTTGATAATGTGGTGCTGGTGACTTCCAAGCAAGCTGGTGAGATGAATGTTTTTCCTAAAATTTTTAATTCTTGCTTTAGCGCAGACAGTGCAAGTACAGCAGCTAAATTTAGTGTACAAAGAGATTTTTTAACTAATAAGTTTCATTATCCTTTGGCTAAAACTACAGCTAATTACGAACAGCAAATTCCCTTTAAAACTTCAACAAGTGTTACGCTAACTTTACTGGCAGACACGCTTAAAAAAGAAGTACGGGTCGTCAATTATGCATTGCCGAAAGGAGCGAAAGCCATTTACAGCTCTAAAAGCGATGATGTTTTTAGACAGTTGATGTTGCCTTCGGATAATTTTGTAGCAGAACAATTATTGCTTACTTATGCAGATCAACTAGGATTAGAATTGAGTACACCAAAAGTAATTGCAGCGATTCAAGAGAAATATTTAACCGGCTTGCCTGATAAACCAAAGTGGGTAGATGGTTCTGGGCTATCTAGAGGCAATTTATTTACGCCGAGATCATTAATTAAGTTGCTGGAAATGATTTATCAAGAAGTGAATAATCAAGAGAGGTTATTTAGCATGTTACCCGCGGGAGGTAAAACGGGAACATTGAGAAATGCCTATCCAAAAACAGATAAGCCGTTTGTATATGGCAAAACAGGCACTTTGTCTGGCGTGCATAATCAAAGTGGCTATATCATTACCAAAAAAGGAAAGCTGCTACTTTATTCCTTTATGAATAATAATTACGTTCAGTCAACTGCTGAAATTAGAAAAGAGATGGTCAGAATAGTGACATACATCCACAACAATTTTTGATGCTGTTTTTTGCAGGGAATAGCTGTATTAAGAAGCTTTTTTACGTAATACCCTGAGTTTCATTGAATTTTATTTGCTGTTTGTTGCGTTTTAATAGAAGATTTTCTTAATATTACTAATACAATCCATTAAGAAATTTTATCATTAACTCGTATGGCTATTAGCCGAAAACAACCTATCACTCGCAGTAACATGAAAAAACACTTACTTTTATTATTAGCAGCATCTATTTTTTTAGCATCATGTAGCAAAAAAGATGATCCGATTCCTATCGACCCAATCATAACCTATGTTCCAGACAATAGTTTTAAAGTAATTGCCTACATGCCTGGTTACAGAGACCCTGCAGCTATACCAGATGCAAAGTATAAAATGATCACCCATCTATTTTTTGCATTTTTAAATATCAATCCAACGGCAGACGGTTCGGTAAATGAATTTACTGCTACAGAGCAAGCTCGCTTCAATACGGTAAAAGCCAAAGCCAAAGCGAATAACGTAAAGTTCGGCATTTCAGTAATGGGAAATGAAAGTGTTTTTGCTGCGATTGCTGCTAATGCCACCGCCAGAACTAACTTGGTTAACAATTTGGTTTCTTTTGTAAAGACTAACGATCTGGCCGGATTAGATTTGGACTGGGAATATCCAAGAACGACAAGCTCCTCCGATGTAAATCCGAATGCTAACTTCACTCTTTTAATGAAAGCGTTAGGAACAGAGCTACACAAGGAAAATAAATTTTTAAGCGCGGCTATTACCCCTGGAGTTTATGTTTCAAGTAACAGACATGCAATTGCACCAGAAGTTTATCAATATGTTGATTTTTTTAATATCATGCAGTATGATGGTCCGGGGTACGACGCAACTGAACCATTAAATCATGCATCTTATTTGATGTCGGTAAATAGTCTGAATTTTTGGCTAAATACCAAATCTATGCCCAAAGAGAAAGCGATTGTTGGTGTACCCTTGTATGGGGAAAACGCTGCAGGGCAGAGCTTGGGTTATGCAGCTATACGGGCATCAGGAGCAGACGTAAATTTGAATTTAGCGACAGTTAATGGTATTAATTACGGTTTTAATGGTATCTCTACCATTAAAGAAAAGGCAAAATTGGCTAAAGATAGAGCAAATGGCATTATGTTTTGGGAATTCTCCTTCGATACCAATGACGAAACCTCGCTGATTAAAGCGGCTAATGATCAGCTTGGAAGAACCTATTAAATGAATACCAAAAATAATTTTAACCAGTTAGATGAAGGTCTGTCATCAAAAATAGTGGTTGACAATGAAGACTACCTTTATTTTGGTGGAACAGCTTATTTGGGCATCCCTCAAAACAAAGATTTTATTGCCCTTTACACAGAAGGGATACAGCGCTACGGACTTAATAATGGGACCAGCAGGGGCAATAACGTGCAGTTAGGCATTTACAATGAGGCAGAAGCTTTTGTAGCCAAAACATACGGTTCGGAAGCGGCTCTAATTACTTCAAGCGGCTATTTGGCAGCTAAACTTGTTGTGCAGGCTTATGCCAAATCAGGTGTATTACGCTACGCACCTAACACACATCCAGCTTTGTGGTTGAGTGGCAACCCCTCAAACGCTTTGGAATTTAGTGTATGGGCTATACAGTTAGTTGATGAGATTAACAGTTCAGCGGAAGAAAATTGGGTGTTGTTGAGTAATTCATTGAATAACCTTCATCCTGAAATTTATGATTTTAGCTTTATCCGTCACATCAGTTCTGATAAAAAAATAATACTCATCGTTGATGATTCACACGGAATCGGCATCTCTAATGAAGGTTTAGGATGTCTGCAAAGCATTCCGGAGACCCCAAATGTTGAAGTTGTGGTAGTGGCATCTATGGCGAAAGCGCTTGGATTGGATGCAGGAGTTATTTTTGGGTCCAAGGATGCAATCTCAATGTTGAAACAGAGCGATGAATTTTACGGAGCATCGCCGCCAGCGGCAGCAGGTTTGTATGCATTTATGAAAGGTCAAGAACTCTACAAAGCTGCATATCAGAAGCTTCAAGCTAATGTAAAATTGTTTCAGGAGTCATTGCCTTATGATGGTGATTGGCACTACATAGATGAATTTCCTGTTTTTTTAAATAAGCAGAAAGACGTAGAGCAGCGATTATTGCGAGAAAAAATCCTAATTTCGTCATTCCCATATCCCGATAGGAACGGAAATATTTTGAACCGTATCGTACTTTCAAGTTGGCATAGTGAGGTTGATATATTAAAATTGGTCAACGCTTTACAAACTGATAAGGGCGAAATGGGAAAAATTAAAAAGCAATAAAGATGAAAAAACTGATACTTTTACTTTTGCTTGCCTTAGGTTTACAGCAATCATTATATGCCCAAAAAACTTTAAAAGTTTGGATTGTGAGGCATGCCGAAAAAGATGTCTCAAACGCAACAGATAATGATCCAGATCTTTCAATAGCTGGTGCTGAACGTGCAGAAGTGCTGAAAAAAGAGTTAAAAGGTCAAAGAATAGATAGTATCTTTTCTACAGATTATAAACGCACGAAACTCACTGGTTTTCCTTTGGCAGATATCACAGGAATCAGCATTCAGACCTACGACCCTGCTAAAGTAGCTGCTTTTGTAAAGTCCCTGAAAGAAAATGCTGGGGGCAAAAAAATCTTAATTATTGGTCATTCCAATACAGTTTTAGAATTGATTGAAGCTTTCGGGGCTAAGCGTCCAGTTCCAACTATAGCAGACGATGAGTATGATTATCTTTTTTCTTTAACGGTGAAAGGTGATAAAGTGGATGTGAAGACGGATAAATACGGAGCCAAGAGTAAGCCAGAATAACTATAGTTTTTCAAAAGGAATATCCATTAAATCATAAGCTTGCCAGCCAACAAAATCGAAGTGCCACCACTCGTTGTAAATCACTTTGAAGCCATTTGCTTGCATGGTATTGATTAAGAAATCACGATTTTTAATGATGTGAGCCGGTAAATCGGTATAATGCGGTGCTGCGGCAGCTTCAAAACTGTCATAAGGCGTTGGCATGGGCACATCTTTTCCCGTTTTTAGATCGATGATGCTCAAATCTATAGCGCAGCCGCGATTGTGTTTGGAGCCCTTTGCGGGATTGGCTACAAAGTTCTTATCACTTGCTTTTTGGTAGAACGAAACAGTGACCGCATAAGGTCTATAACCATCATATATTTTTAGTCCATAGCCTTTTTTCTTTAGCGCTGCTTGTATGATTTTTAGTTTTTCAACCACAGGCTTGCGAGCAAATGCACGGGCTTGTTTATACATTACCTGCTTCATGAAGTTGTTTTTTGTCGCGTAGCGGATATCTAAGACAACCGTAGGAATAGCTTTTTTGATATCTACCAATTCAACATTTGGATTTTTTGCTATCGCTGCTTTGTAAGATTGAAAGTCGTTGACAATGTTTAGCCCATATTTATTTTGCACATTATTTTGCGCACATGCACTTAGGCAAATGACAAGCAATAATATCGATAGCAACCTTTTCTTCATCTTTTCAGAACTATTGGTTAGAAAGCACGAGTAGTTCGAGGTCTTTATGTGGAAGGTTAAACATATTTGCCAAATCTTTATTCGTCAAATGGCCTTGGTAGCAATAAAGTCCGTCTCTTATACCGGGTCTATTCCAAACCATGTTCATTAAGCCACCCATATCGCCGATATCTACTAGAATTGGAGCAAATATATTGGTCAAGGCATAAGAGGCCGTACGTGGCACCCTAGACGCTATATTCGGTACACAATAATGGATCACATCATGTTTTACGAAAATAGGTTCCTTATGGTTGGTCACGTCAGAAGTTTCGAAACAACCACCTTGGTCTATACTCACATCAACAACTACAGAATGGGGCTTCATTCTGGCAACAGTTTCTTCCATCACTACACAAGGGCTTCTGCCATGTTCTGAGCGAATGGCTCCAATAACAACATCGCAGGTGGTGATGGCTTTGGCTAAAACTATAGGCTGCATAACTGAGGTGAACACCCTACTTCCTAAGTTATTTTGAAGGCGTCTCAGTTTAAAAATCGAGCTATCGAACACCTTTACTTCTGCGCCTAAAGATAGTGCCGTCCTTGCAGCATATTCGCCTACGGTACCTGCACCTAAAATTACAATCTCTGTAGGCGGAACCCCTGTAAAACCACCGAGCATTAAACCTTTGCCGCCAAATGCACTGCTTAAGTATTCCGCAGCAATAAAAATAGACGTGGCACCAACAATTTCACTCATGGCACGTACGACAGTAAGCACGTTACCTTCATCGCGAATGTTTTCGAAACAAAGCGCATTTATCTTCTTATGAAGTAGGGCTTTTAAAACATCTGCTTTTAGCGTACCAATTTGCAAGGCAGAAATTAGTGTCTGCCCTTTATGCATCAGGCTAATTTCTTCTAGGGTGGGCGGGGCAATTTTTACGATGATATCCGATGCCCAAACATCTTTCTTATTGAAGGATATTTGCGCACCCTGCTCGCTGTAATCTTTATCACTAAAATTTGCTCCATCGCCGGCACCGCTTTCCAAAATTACTTTATGGCCATTGTTAACCAGCAGTGCCACAGACAGGGGGGTGAGGGCTATTCTACATTCTTGGTATGATATCTCCTTTGGAATGCCAATAAATAAGCTGTTGCTTTTTTTTCCAGTTTCCAGCATTGCTTCTTGAGTTTGTATCAAACCTCGTTGAGCAATAGCCGCCATTTCATCGCGTAATCCTGTAGCCATTATTTATGGTGTAGTTTAGACCTTGAAGATACGAAATTTAATTAAAGCAACAGTTTTATTGCGAGAAGCGTAACAAATTGACTATTATTGATTTAGTATCAAAACCAAAACTTAATGTTATGAAAAAAAGATCTACCCTAGCTATTTTAATGATCGCAACTCAAATCAGTTTTGCTCAAGAAAGCAAAGTATGGTTGTCTTTAGGCGCGGGAGTTAATCATGCTTCTAACCAAAGCAAATCCAATCTAATTGGTAACGGAGTTAATTTACAAGCAGACGCGTTTGTGCCTTTTTATAGAAAAGGATGGGATGGAACGGTAAAGGGCGGGAGTTTTACTTTAGGAGTTAATTTAATCGGGAACTATGCTCGTATCAAGAATCTTTATCCGGATAATGCTCAAGTTCAAAGTAGGTATCAAGTTTATAACGGGGCGTTGACTGTTATGTCTCAACCATCGTCAAAAAAGTCTGCAAGTTATTCTGGATTGATAGGTCTGCAAGGCATATTTTCATTCGGAAAATTTAATGTTGCCCCGTCTTTAAATGCCGGATACTTAAACTTCAAAAAAGAAGGCTACCAACAAATTGGAAGTGCGTCGATTAATGGGCAAGCCCGCCAGTTAGATTTAATCAGAGTAGAGGAACAAAGCAGTGGCGGGTTTGCATTCAAGCCACAGGTAAAAGTTGGTTACCACCTTACTTCGAATCTTTCTATATTTGTTAGCCCGGCTATGATAATAGGGCATGAAGTGGCTCATACAGTCCAACAAAGAGTGCCACAAGGTGGATTTAATGAAAAAAACACTTACGAAGCGAGCCAGCTAGCCAATGGAACGTGGGAGAGCAAAACAATGACAAGTAAATATAAATTTTCGGAGCTGAATTTTGGTATAACTGTAGGTCTTGGTAAAAAGAAACCTAAAAGTACAGGCTTGGGTTCCGGAGGCGGAGCTGCTTCGGCTTCTTATGCAAGAAAGGCGGCACCTTCAGATGAGGTGAAAAAACCAGATTCTATTGTTGGTAGAGCAGAGACGGTAAATCCACTTTACAATGAAAATGTGGGTGGTGGTCAAAATCCGTTGTCTGAAAATAAGGTTGCTACATCTAAACAAACTCAAGGAAAAACTTTCGGGGAATCTATGGCAGGAGGTTTACAAGCTGCAAGAAACGCTGCTGCTCAGGAGACCACTACCAGCAAAGCGAGTAGCGAGATGGCCAAAAGTGTCACTGGACAACCTATTGGTGGCATTGTAGTTAAAGGAGGTAAAAATCCAGGAGGCAATTTAATGAACACTACTACGAACGAAAAAGGAGAATTTGAATTTACGGTCGCCGAAGCAGGCAGTTATAAGTTTAACTTTGCAAATCCAGCACAAGATTTTAATACAATCCGAAATAACAAAGAAAAGGGACAATTACTAGCTTCACCAGGTAGCCCTATTGGCGGCATTGTGGTTAAAGGCGGAAAAAATCCAGGTGGAAGTTTCATCACAGTTACATCGAACCCCAATGGAGAAGTCGTTTTTGACAATTTAGAAGAAGGAAATTACTTATTCCAAGTCGTTGCTCCAAATCAACCTGCCGCTAAAACTGGTGTTAGAACTTATACTGGAGGACGCAAAAATGAACCTCAAGGGAAAAGTATCAGCGAGCAGGGCGTTTCTGGAAGTAAACCTAAAGCTAAAAAAGACGTTAGGACTTATACTGGAGGGCGCAAATATGAATCTCAAGGAAAAAGTATCAGCGAGCAGGGCGTTGCTGGAAGTAAACCTAAAGCTAAAAGCGACGTTAGGACTTATACTGGTGGGCGCAAAAATGCACCTCAAGGAAAAAGTATTAGCGAACAAGGCGTTTCCGGAAGTAAACCTAAAGCTAAAAAGAAGATTAAGGAAAAAGCAGCTTCAGGATTAAAAGATATTTTAAAAACCAACGTTTAACTTTTCTACGCTTTAATTCTAGTCAATTTAAATAACCGTTGCTCGTTATCAGTAACGGTTATTTCAACTTTAATATATGCTTCAGGCAGCAATTCTTCTACTTTCGAAGGCCATTCTACTAAGCAGTAATAATCACTGTAAAAATATTCCTCATAGCCAATATCATAGGCTTCTTGTATGTTTTTTAGCCTGTAGAAATCGAAATGATATACAGGACCGCTTGCACTTTCGTATTCGTTTACAATAGAAAAAGTTGGGCTGCTCACTACGTCTTCCACACCAATAGCTTCACAGAGTGATTTAATAAATGTGGTTTTGCCTGCCGCCATTTCACCTTCAAAAATGAAGAATTTCTGCCCTTCGGCAAATGCCAGTAATTCTTTGGCAACGTTGGATAATTCAGCTATGTTACTTATCGAAATAGATTTCATTTAACACAAAGATAAATCTTAACCACATAGATACATAGCATTTGATAAGCGCTGTGCCTATGTGGTTGTTAACATTTACTTAGATCCGTAGGTCACAATCGGAATAATCATTTCTTCCATAGAGATACCTCCATGTTGAAAAGTTTCATTGTAGTAATTTACAAATTGATTATAGTTATTCTGATATACGAAATACTGATTTTCCTTTGCAAAAATATAGTTAGAACTGATATTTACCTTAGGTAATTTCGCCTCATGTGGATTTTTTATTAAAAAAACCTCTTTAGGATTGAAGTTTAGATTTTTCCCTTGTTTATATCTCAAATTGGTATTGGTGCTTCTATCTCCAATAACTTTACTGGGTGTTTTAACCCTGATAGTACCGTGATCGGTAGTCACAATTAGTTTCACTCGTTTTTGCGCTAATTTTTTAAGTAGGTCTAATAGCGGAGAGTGTTCAAACCAAGATAAGGTCAAAGATCGGTAGGCAGCATCATCATTTGCTAACTCTCTTATCATTTGCATATCTGTTCTAGCATGCGAAAGCATATCCACGAAGTTAAATACAATTGCATTTAGTTCATTGTGCATAAGGTTATTCACCTGTTCTACTAAGTCTTTACCTTGGTCAAAGGTTAATATTTTGTGATAGCTAAATTTGCAGTCTTTTCTTAAGCTACGCTTGATTTGTTCGCCCAAGAATGTTTCTTCATGAAGGTTCTTGCCACCTTCATCATCATCATTTTGCCACAAAGAAGGAAAGCGTTTTTCCATGTCCAAAGGTGTCAAACCAGAGAAAATAGCATTTCTAGCATACTGCGTCGCTGTTGGCAAAATACTAGAGTAGGTATCTTCTTCTTCTAAGCGGAAATATTCTGAAATCAATGGGTTAATGATTTTCCATTGATCATACCTCAAATTATCTATTAAAATGAAAAAAACTGGCGTGGTTTCATTAATTAATGGGAATACTTTTTTCTTGATAAGTTCGTGAGAAAAAAGCGGTGCATCTGCACTTCCGTTAATCCAATCTATATAGTTGTTTTCTACAAATTTCGAATAGAGCATATTCGCTTCTGCTTTTTGCATGGTTAAAATTTCATGCATTTGAGGGTCGTCAAGTTTTTCTAATTCAAGCTCCCAAAAAACTAGTTTTTTATAGACGTCTACCCAATCATCGTAGCTCAACTTATCATTCAAGCTCATGCCTATATTCCTAAAATCTTGCTGGTAGGCTGACGAAGTTTTTTCACTAACTAGACGCTTATTGTCAATTAACCTTTTAATGGTTAACAATACCTGCTTTGGATTTACAGGTTTGATGAGGTAGTCGTCTATCTTAGAGCCAATAGCGTCTTCCATTAGGTTCTCCTCCTCGCTTTTGGTAATCAGTACCACAGGTACATCAGCACGTATATTCTTGATCGCAGACAGTGTTTCTAGGCCAGTTAAACCAGGCATGTTTTCGTCAAGGAAAACTAAATCGAAATGTTCCTTTCCAAAAGCCTCAAGTGCATCATTTCCGTTTGTAAAAGTACTAACAACGTATCCTTTTTCGTTCAATAATAAAATATGAGGTTTTAGTAAGTTGATTTCATCATCGGCCCATAATATCTTCGTTTCCTGCATTTTGATATTCTTTTTGTGTAAATTAAGAGATTAAAAAGCGCATGGCTTTTCTACTGTCGATAAAATTAGCAATTTTTGTACCGCATATATTTTTTTTAACCCTTTTTAAGATTTGAACAAAAAGAAAATCATCAACGACCCAGTTTATGGGTTCATCACAATACCTTCAGAACTTGTTTTTGATCTTATTTCTCATCGATACTTTCAACGTTTAAGATACATTAAACAGTTGGCAATGACTCACATTGTCTATCCAGGGGCTATAAATACTAGGTTTCACCATGCTTTAGGTGCCATGCATTTGATGAGCTTGGCATTAGAGGTGTTAAAAAGCAAAGGACACGAGATCAGTCCTGAAGAAGAAGAGGCAGCCACCATCGCTATTTTATTGCACGATATAGGACATGGACCATTTTCACATGCTTTAGAACATACTTTAGCACAGGGCATTAAACACGAGGACATTTCTTTGTTAATGATGGATAAGCTGAACGTAGAGTTTGGTGGACGATTAACCACGGCAATCAACATCTTTAAAGGTAAATACCACAGGAAGTTTTTTTGCCAGTTAATTTCTGGTCAGGTAGATCTAGATAGAATGGATTACCTCAACCGAGATAGCTTTTATACTGGGGTGAGTGAAGGAGTAATCAGTTTCGATCGTATCATCAAAATGTTTAACATCGTTGATGATCAACTGGTCGTAGAAGAAAAAGGTATTTACTCCGTAGAAAAGTTTTTAATTGCCCGTAGATTAATGTATTGGCAGGTTTACTTGCATAAGACGGTAGTAGCTGGCGAGCAGCTTTTAGTGAAGATATTGGAACGAGCAAAAGAGCTCACATTAAAAGGGACAATGTTATTTGCTACACCCGCATTGCAGCATTTTCTTAAAAATGAAATTAGTGAAAAGCGATTTTTTGAAGAAGAAATTCACCTGCAACAGTTCTCAAAGCTTGATGATCAAGATATTTATGCATCAGTGAAGGTCTGGGAAGATAGCGATGACTTCGTATTATCTCAGCTTTGCAAAATGCTGAATGCTCGTAAGCTGTATAAAGTGGAAATTAGTAATGAAGCTCCAGATCCTGAAAGGATAAAGCTTTTGGCATCACAAACCGCTTCATTTCTGCATGTTGGCGAAAAAGATATATCTTATTTTGTATTTACAGATACAATAACCAACCGAGCTTACAATGCTGAAAGTAGTAATATTAATATTTTAATGAAAAACGGAAAATTATTAGATATTGCAAAAGCATCAGATTTATCTAATTTAGAGTCGTTAGATAGAACAGTTAAGAAGCATATACTTTGTTATGTGAGAGGTATTTAGCATTTTTTAACAAAATATTGAGACAAATTTCTCGTTACTTCGTCTTATTAATACCGAGGATTGATAATTTGTTCATATCAATTTAACATTTAACTTTGTAACATGCAATTTACTGCCAAGCAGATAGGCGAATTTTTAAATGGAACTGTAGAAGGCGATGAAAACGCTCAAGTGGGTACGCTTTCTAAGATAGAAGATGGAAAGCTTGGTTCTCTTTGTTTCTTGTCTAACCCAAAGTATGAGAGCTTCCTGTATACGACAGAAGCTTCTGTTGTTATAGTGTCTGAAGATTTTGTGCCTAGTCAGGCAACCAAAAGTACGTTAGTAAGGGTTCAAGATCCTTATAGTGCTTTTACTATTCTTTTGGATAAATACAATGAAGTAGTTAATATGAGTGACGAGGAGGGTGGCATTCACGATTCTTCGTATATTCATCCTACCGCAACTATAGGTAAAAATGTATTTGTAGGTGCCTTTTGCTGCATCGAAAAAAATGTGGTCATTGGCGATAATGTTAAAATTTATGCGCAGACTTATATCGGTGCTGATAGTAAGATCGGCCAAGACTGTGTTTTTTTTCCAGGGGTTAAGTTATATAAACAAACAGTTGTTGGCGATAGGGTAATTGTTCATTCAAATACCGTAATAGGCAGTGATGGATTTGGCTTTGCACCACAAAAAGACGGTTCTTACAACAAGATTCCGCAAATAGGCAACGTTGTAATAGAAGATGATGTAGAAATTGGTGCCAATACAAGTATAGATAGAGCAACAATGGGTTCTACATTTGTGCGTAAAGGCGTTAAATTGGATAACCTTATTCAAATTGCACATAACGTTGATGTGGGTGCCAATTCCGTCGTGGCAGCACAAACAGGTATTTCTGGAAGTACCAAATTGGGCGAAAATTCAGTAATTGGTGGTCAGGTAGGTATTGCCGGGCATCTTAATTTGGGTAAACGTACACAAGTTGGTGCACAAGCAGGAATCAATTTTAATACCGAAGAAAATAAACAGTGGCATGGAAGTCCCGCACAACCGTTAAAAGAATGGATGCGTTCTACCGTAATATTCAAAAAGTTGCCAGAGGTTGACAAGAGGGTGAGGGAGTTAGAAACTAAAATAGCAGCTCTTACTACTATGATAGAAAAAATGACAACAACACAAACACAATAATGAACGTTAAGCAAAGAACTATTAAAGGTGAGATTTCAGTTCAAGGAGTTGGCCTCCATACTGGAGCCAATGTAACTTTAACTTTTTGTCCTGCACCAGAAAATCACGGTTTTAAATTCCAAAGAGTTGATTTGCCCGGTGAACCAATCATAGATGCAGATTGCGATAATGTAACTGACACTGCAAGAGGCACTACCATCACTCAAAATGGTGCTAGCGTTAGTACGGTAGAGCACGTAATGGCCTCTTTAGTGGGGATGGATTTAGATAACGTATTGGTGAAAGTTGATGGTCCAGAAACTCCGATTATGGATGGTAGTTCGATTAAGTTTATTGAAGTATTGGAGCAAGTTGGAGCTGTATTGCAAAGTGCAGACAGAGAATACTATTCTATTCCTCATAACATCACTTATACCGAGCCAGAAAGAAGTGTAGAAATTGTAGCCATGCCGTTAGACGATTATCGTTTCACTTGTATGATTGATTATAACTCTCCAGTTTTAGGTAGCCAGCACGCAGGCATAAGCACTATCGGTGAATTTAAAAAGGAGATTGCATCATGTAGAACGTTTTGTTTCCTACATGAATTAGAGTATCAATTACAACACAACCTAATTAAGGGTGGCGATTTAAATAACGCTATCGTGATTGTGGATAAGGAGGTTACCAAAGATGAGCTACAGCATTTAGCAAAAATCTTCAATAGAGAAGAGATTGATGTTGCGCCTCAAGGTATCTTGAATAATATGGAATTGCGTTACCAAAATGAGCCTGCCCGTCATAAATTATTAGACATGATTGGAGATTTGGCTTTGGTTGGCGTTCATTTAAAAGGTCATATTATGGCAGCTCGACCTGGTCATGCAGCTAATGTGGCTTTTGCTAAAAAGATAAAAGCAGCGATCAAAAAGGAAAAAGTGAAAAAGAAGCTAAATACTTATGATGTAAATGCGAAACCACTTTATGATGTGGTAGATATCATGAAGATTTTGCCGCATAGACAGCCTTTTTTGTTCTTGGACAAAGTTTTAGAGTTGAGTAAAACTCACGTAGTTGGCCTTAAAAATGTAACTATGAATGAAGAGTTTTTCAAGGGACATTTTCCTGGTGCACCTGTATTCCCTGGCGTAATTCAAATTGAAGCCATGGCACAAACGGGTGGTATTTTGGTGCTTAGTACCGTTCCTGATCCAGAAAATTACCTAACTTACTTCCTTAAAATAGATAATGTGCGCTTTAGAGCGCAAGTTCTCCCAGGAGATACGATTGTGTTTAGGTGTGATTTGGTAGAGCCAATGAGAAGAGGAATTGCGCAAATGAAAGGTGTTGGAATGGTGGGTGAGAAAGTTGTTGTAGAGGCAGAAATGATGGCACAAATTGTTAAAGTTAAAGATAGCGAAACCACGAAATGATACAACCCTTAGCTTATATCCACCCGCAGGCTAAAATTGCGGATAACGTAGTAGTAGAGCCATTTGCAGTGATACACAAAGATGTAGAGATTGGCGAAGGTACTTGGATTGGTTCAAACGTAGTCATCATGGACGGTGCTCGTATCGGTAAAAACTGTCGAATCTTTCCTGGCTCGGTAATTTCTGGTGTGCCGCAAGATTTGAAGTTTGCCGGAGAAATAACTACTGCCGAAATTGGCGATAATACAACTATCCGCGAATGTGTAACCATCAACAGAGGCACTAAAGATAAATGGAAAACTGTAGTGGGTAGCAACTGCTTAATTCAAGCTTATTCACATATCGCACATGATTGCCAGGTAGGTAATTACTGTATTTTTTCAAATAGCACCACTTTAGCGGGGCATATTACCATTGGCGACCACGTAGTATTGGCTGGTTTGGTAGCTATTCATCAGTTTGTTAAAGTAGGATCGCATGCCTTTGTAACTGGCGGTTCGTTAGTTCGTAAAGATGTGCCTCCGTATGTAAAGGCCGCTAGAGAGCCACTTTCTTACGTGGGGATCAATTCGGTAGGTTTACGTCGTAGAGGATTCTCTTCTGATCAAATTAATGAAATCCAAGAGGTTTATCGCGTACTTTTCGTAAAGAATAATAACGTAACCAAAGCATTAGATATAATTGAAGCAGAGTTTCAGCCTACAGAGATTCGTGACGAAATTGTTGACTTCATACGCAACTCAAATAGAGGTGTAATGAGGGGTTTTGGCTCTGGTAGCTAATAAAACATGCAACCAGCATGGGCATATCACGACAATATTGTAGCCCATGTTAGCTTCATCACCTTAAAAAACAAAATTTATACTGATGAAAATCATCCTTGAGAATTTAGGTAGGCGATTTAATAAAGAGTGGATCTTTAAAGATATCAGCTACGCTTTTTCTCAAGGACATCAATATGCCATCCTGGGACCAAATGGTTCTGGTAAATCCACGCTGTTAAGCGTACTACTGGGTAATCTAACGCCTTCCGAAGGTAAGCTGGCTTATATCGATGAAAAGGAAATCCTTCCAGAGCGTATCTTTAACGCTATAAGCTTGGCTGCGCCGTATTTGGATTTGATAGAGGAGTTTACATTACAAGAGACCATAGATTTCCACTTCCAATTTAAAAATTATCAGCAGGGTTTTAACGCAGCTGCGGTGTTAGAGCTGCTCGCATTAAGTAAAGCTGAAGACAAACCACTCAAGTACTTCTCGTCAGGCATGAAACAAAGAACTAAACTTGCTTTAGCTTTTTGCACCGATACGCCCATACTAGTTTTGGACGAACCAACTTCTAACTTAGATACCCAAGGAACAGATTGGTACTTAAGTTTAGTTGAGAGATTTTCTAAAGATCGATTGGTTTTAGTCGGTTCAAATCAGTCCTATGAATACGATTTTTGTGGGCATCATCTAAATATTTTGGACTACAAAAAGTAAAATTTATATGATAAATGTGCCAAAATATAGGTTTAAACCTAACTAAAGCACATCTAAAAAATATTTTAAAATTACTATTGTGAGATTGAAAAATAGTGTATACCTTTGCGCCACGAAATAAGGACGAGATATTAACGTTTAACTTTCGGGAAAATGCTAGATGCATTGGATATAAAATAGAAATACAAGTGCCAATGTTTATGGTTAATTCTAGAACAAAGGTTACATATAAAGGAAAAAATAAATTTTCATAGTTTAGTTTTAGGTTTAGGTTGATTGTGGCTTCGGAGTGGTTCCCGAAGCCATCTTTTTTTGTGCTAAATTTTAAAAATTGTTTTTACCTTGCAGCTTCAAAATAAAAAGTATTTAAGTTATATATAGTAATGGCAAAAGCATCAGAAATAAAAACAGGTAATATCCTTAGAGTGAATAACGAATTGGTTACTGTTGATGAGTGGAATCACCGTACACCAGGTAAAGGCGGTGCTTTTTACACTGGTAAATTTCGAAACATTAAAACTGGCAGATTAGTAGAAGCACGTATGAACACGGACGAAGCCGTAGAAATCTGCCGCGTAGAAACTAATGATTACCAATACTTATATGAAGAAGGCGATTCTTTAGTGGTAATGGATAACAATACTTACGAGCAGTTTAACGTTGCAAAATCACTTTTCGGTAATGCTATAAAATTCTTAAAAGAAGGAATGACTGTAATTGTGTCTATCGAAAGCGATGAGCCAATTATGGCGCAACTGCCAAACTTCGCTGAGTTCGAAATTACTTACTCTGAGCCTGCAGTAAAAGGTGATACTTCTACCAATGCATTAAAAGCTGCAACACTTGAAAACGGGGTAGAAGTTAAAGTTCCCTTGTTTGTAAACCAAGGCGATAAAATTAAAGTAGATACGCGTACTGGTGAGTATGTAGAACGTGTAAAATAGGATTAGGGTCTGATAGATTTCAAGATTTATTTCCTTTTTCTTAAAATAAAATTGATGGCTTTGGATAAATTTCCAAGGCCATTTTTTATAACTTAGTTACTCCAATATTGTCATCCTGAGCTTGTCGAAGGATTTTTATAGAATTCTTCAATAATACAAAATGGCAGACAAATCATTCCTTAGAAAACAAGCTTTAGAAAGGAGAAAAGCGTTGTCAGAAGATGAGTTTTTAGTAAGCAATCAATTGATTTTGGCACAGTTTAAAACATTGGATTTGTCTGAAATTACTAGCGTACATGTTTTTTTACCTATCGTGAAGAAGCGGGAGCCAGATACCTACTTGTTGATTGATTGGTTGCAGGAAAATCATCCACAGATCCACATTGTGGTTGCTAGGGCAAATTTTGAAGACCATTCCATGAGTCACCATCCGTTTAGCAAAGAAGATTTGGTGGAAAATTCCTATCACATCCCAGAACCGCAAACAGCTACGCTTTTTGAGGGTAAAATTGATATGGTGCTGGTGCCGTTGTTAGCTTTCGATAATAGAGGTTATAGGGTAGGTTACGGAAAAGGGTTTTATGATAGATTTCTTTCGGGAGTTGAAACGTTAAAAGTAGGTATTTCGCTTTTTGAAGTTCAAGATGATGCTATTTCTGATGTTCACGAAGATGATATCCATTTAGATTTATGCATTACGCCAAAACAGATTTATCGATTTTAAATTTGCTTCTCGGCCAAGCTAGCTTCTACTATAGTAGATGCTAATTCAATTGGGTAAAGCTTTAGGTCTTTAAATGCAGATTAAATCTTTTTCATACCTTTGAATTTATTTCAAGCACGATATGGAAAAGGACTTTAGAATTACTACAGCAAAGCAATATGAAGAGACCATGATTGCTATGTTTGAATTGCAGGAGCAAGAGGAGCCTTTAACAGCAAAAGAATTGGCTGATATCGAGATTATGGCGAAAGCTGCTCAGCGCTACGAAGACGAGGAATTGTAATTTGTTTTATCTCGCAGAATTTCATCAATTAATCGTTATCTTTTTGCCTTAGTAATTTTTAGCGTCATCCTGATCCCATAGCTATTGGATTTATTTTATTGCGCAGCTTCCGCTTCGCTCCAAGTCGTTTAGAAGGAATTACTTTTAATAAAATCACTAATTAAGTACGCAATTGTTTTGCCGATCGTTTCATCTTTTCGCCCGTCGTTTAGCTGGTAGGCGCCTTCACAAATGTGAAGATAAGAGCATTTGTTTTGCAAATTTAAGATCAAACTTCTTACTTCGTCCAATGTAAATCCGCTAGGTGTAGTGGCGCTCGATAAAGTATTGCAAATGCTATCTAAATCTATTTCCAGTCCAAGGCGCGATTTAGCGCCTTCTAAGAGCTTTTCTGCTTCAGTGAAAGTGTTAGTTCGTTCTTTTAATAAATCATCGAAATACAGGGCTTTAATCGTGTCGTTATCGGAGATATAATTTAATTGTGCTTCACTCACATAATTTTGATGTAGCCCGAAAATGCGATATTGACTTAGATAACCATTTTTAATGGCGAAGCTAAACCCGTTTCCACTGTGTCTACCTTCGTCAGGGTCGCGTAAATCGGTATGCGCATCAATATTCAAAACGTCAACCTTTTCGTTCAATGCGATACAAGTTCCTTTAATGATCGGGTAACAATTGTTATGTCCGCCACCAATGACGATGGGGATTTTTCCTGCGGATACAATTTTCTGAATAACTGGATAGACCAGTTCATCTATTTCGGCAACGGCGTTTCTGAGGATGTTAAGATCATTTGAATTGTTTTCTGGGATATTAAACTCGCCAAGTACTAAAATATCTTCTCCGTTAAGGAATTGACTGTGTTGGAGGTTGAGGATGGCTTTTAGCGCTGGCTTCCAAGCGGTCTGTGCACCTCCAATCCCATAATTTGCTCTTACGCCAATATCTTCAGGAATGCCCAGCAGGACGAATTTTGCAGAAGAATCTTTTAGGTAATCTAATGAGATTGCTTTCCCGAAGTCTCGGGGCAGGCCGTCGTAATGAGTATAATAGGCTACTTTCTCGCCAAGTTTTGTTTCCCCCACTCGCTTATTAACTAAGCTTAAAATATCGTCCTGCGAAAAAACACGGAAGCTAGCCATGGTAAATCTCTCCGTTTAAAATTACCGTTTCTACCTGACTTTGACCAAAACTATAAGGTAAATAGGCCAGTGAACTCATAGGTCTGGTTATGAATAAGTTTGCCTTTTTGCCAATGGCAATGCTCCCAACTTCTTCGCTTAATTCCATTGCTGCCGCTCCGTTTAATGTTGCAGCGTTGATAGCTTGTTGGGGTGTCATTTTTAGTTTGATGCAACCTAACGAAACTACAAAGTTCATATTGCCAGATGGCGTAGAACCCGGGTTGTAGTCACTGGCTAATGCTACAATAGCGTTGCTGTTGATTAGACCTTTGGCATTAGCAAATGGAATGTTGATATAAAACGAACACGAAGGCAGTAGCGTCGCGACGGTTTTGCTTTTGCTTAACGATTGTAGTACGTTTTCATCTGTTTCTTCTAAGTGGTCTACAGAAACGGCATGGTGTTTTACACCTAATTCTGCAGCGCCAGAGCTAGATAACTGGTTGGCATGGATTTTTGGCGGTAGACCATACTTAGCAGCCGCAGTTAAAATTTGTGCAGTTTCTTCATTTGAAAAGAAGCCTTTCTCGCAAAATACATCTATATAATCTGCTAGACCTTCTTCTGCAACCTTAGGTAGGAGTTCATTGATAATTAGATCAATATAAGCTTGATGATTATTTTTAAATGCTGCCGGATAAGCATGGGCGGCTAACAAGCTGGCTTTAATCGGAATTGGAAACGTTTTTTTGAGTCGCTTAATGACCTTTAGCATTTTCAGCTCACTGTCTACCGTTAATCCGTAACCACTTTTAATTTCTACGGCGCCTGTACCTTGCTTAATCATATCTTTTAAACGAAGGCTAGCACTTTCAAACAACTCGTCTTCCGTTGCCTTTTGAAGTTTATTAGCCGAATTGAGGATGCCTCCGCCGGCAGCAGCGATTTCCTCATAGGTTTTGCCAGCAATCTTCATTGCAAACTCTTCTTCTCGAGGTGCCGCAAAAATAATATGTGTATGGCTATCACACCAAGTTGGGAATATGAAACGACCTTCTGCTGAGATTGGAGAATTTAGTCCCGATAGCCATTGGGATGAGATTTGAGAAGGCATCTCGCTCATCAAACCAAAATCCTTAATTAAGCCATCTTCGAGCAGCAACCAAGCATTTTCTAAGACAGGAAGTTGGTCTAATTCGCTGCCACGAAGAAAAAGTTTTTCTTTAGGATGAACGCCGACTAGGCCTTTGATATTGGTGATGAGCATATTCGTTGTTAACTGTTAAATCGCTTAATTGGTTAGTTGCTTTGGTTGCGGTTAAACAGTTTGAACAATTAACCGATGAATCTCTTATTGTAGTTCCAGCAAAATAGGACAGTGGTCGCTATGTAATGCATCTGGTAAAATTCGAACATTTTTTAGCCTACTTTCCATTTCTTTAGTCGTTAAATGGTAATCGATACGCCAACCTAAGTTCTTACCTCTAGCACCAGCACGATAGCTCCACCAAGTATAGTGGTGCGGATCTTGGTTAAAATGACGGAACGAGTCGATAAAGCCATTGTTAATGAAGAGCTCCATCCACTCACGTTCTTCAGGTAGAAAACCTGATGAGTTGGCGTTAGATTTTGGATTATGAATATCAATTGCTTTGTGGCAAATATTGTAATCTCCAGAAATGATAAGATTTGGATAGCTTTTTCTCAGCTCACCAATATAGCCATCAAAAAACTTCATGAACTCATATTTTTTCGCCTGTCTTTCGTCGCCGCTAGAGCCTGATGGAAGGTAAACACTCATCAAAGAAAAATCTTCGAAATCTGCCCTTAAAATTCTGCCTTCAGCATCAATCCAAGGTTCTCCGCAGCCGAATTCTACATGCTTTGGCAAAACTTTACTGAAAATTGCCACGCCGCTATAGCCTTTTTTCTCTGCTGGGAACCAATAATGATGATAACCTAAATGTTCAATTAGTGATATAACTTCGGGGATTTGTTCTTTTAGTGCTTTTACTTCTTGTAGGCAAACCATATCAGCATCTGTAGCTTGTAGCCACGTAAATAAGCCTTTGGTTGCTGCGGCACGAATGCCATTGACATTGTACGATATGATTTTCATTTATTTCTTTTCTGCTTTTATTAATGCTTTCTCCAACTTTTTTGCCTCACGCTTTTTCAAAACCGTAACCGTCATTTTTACATCTTCTTTTGGACGATTTGCGGTGCCGGTTGCTACGTTTGCGATGCTATCAATCATTTCTAAACCTTTGACCACCTCTCCATATGCTGTGTAGCTCCTATCTAAATGAGGTGTGCCACCAATGGTTTTATAAACTTCGCGTTGGTAGTCTGGGATTTTATGTTGTAGTCTGTTCTTCTCTATTTTGTCTAATTGCTCATCTGTCAAAACTTTACCTTGTACGATATAAAATTGACTGCCGCTAGATGCTTTTTCTGGGTTATTATCTCTCCCTGCAGCTAAAACTCCCTTTTTATGGAAAAGACTGTCTCTAAACTCTGCAGGGATTGTATAGGTTGGTCCACCTTCACCTAACATGGCATCCGGCGTAGCGTTTTTCGAATCGGGGTCACCGCCTTGAATCATAAAATCTTTGATCACTCTGTGGAAAATAGTACCATTATAGTAGCCTTCTTTGGCCAATTTAAGGAAGTTGTCACGATGTAAAGGAGTTTCGTTATAAAGCCTCACAATACATTCACCTTTAGCCGTGCTAATTTTAATGTATTGATATTTAGGCTTTGCCGCATAGGCAAAACTACAATAAAATAAAGCGCAAAGGAGGAGTAGTTTTTTCATGATGAAATTGAATTTGCGCTAAGTTATTTAAAAAATATAAGGTGTCATAAATTAGCCATAGCTGCACACATTAATTCACTGATAACCGAGCTGCTTTGATTAATTTGAAAATGCAACTTGCCGCAAAATGTCTGCGAAAAGTTGAATTATCACCTATGGTTTTAGGTACAAAGAATAATTAGCTACTTTAGTAATTCAATGAAGCTATACATTAAAAATATGGTATGTGATCGCTGTAAAACGGCGGTAGAAACGGTGTTCGAAAAACTTGGGCTTAAACCTATCAATGTGATTTTGGGAGAGGTTGAATTACAGGAAAATACTTTACAGGATTCGAAATGCCAAGAGATGAAAATAGCTTTGGAAAGTTTAGGCTTCGAATTGTTGGAAAACAAGAAGAAAGCTATTGTTGCTCAAATTAAAGCGGCCATTGTAGAACTGGCGCATTACACCAAGGAGCCCTTAAAAGTGAACCTATCGGAGTATTTGAGTAGCAGACTGGCTACAGATTACACGACTTTGAGCAGTGTTTTTTCTACAGAAGAGAAGAATACCATCGAACACTATTTTATCCAACAAAAAATAGAAAAAGCTAAAGAACTGTTGAGCTATGGAGAGCTAACGTTAAGCGAAATCGCGTTTCAATTGAACTATAGTAGTGTTGCTCATTTATCAGCGCAATTTAAAAAAGAAACAGGAATAACACCTTCACAATTTAAGCAGGACCTAAAGCGAAATACACTGGATAGTGTGTAGTTTGCTTTCTTATCATACATCAACTGTTTGCTGACTGAACTGTCCTAACTTTGTGTTTAAATTAAATAAAGACAATAGTGATGAAAAAATTATTCTTATTCTTTTTAGCAACGAGCTTAAGCTTAGCTACTTTTGCACAAACAAAGTGGACGATAGATCCAATGCACTCTTTTGTAAATTTCTCGGTTAAGCACTCAGGAATTTCATTTGTAGATGGTTCATTCAAGAAATTTGATGGCGAAATTGTAGCATCAAAAGCAGATTTGACTGACGCAAAAATTAACTTTACTGTTGATGTAGCTAGTATCAATACCAGCGTTGAGATGCGCGATAACCACTTGAAATCTGATGATTTCTTCAATGCTGAAAAATTTCCTAAAATGACTTTCGTGAGTACTTCTTTCAAAAAAGTAAAAGGGAACGATTATGTTTTAGCTGGTAAATTAACTATTCGCGATGTAACCAAAGATGTGAATTTTGCGGTAGTTTACGGGGGTACAGCCAAAGATCAACAAGGAAATACTAAAGCTGGGTTTTTAGCAACAACTAAAATTAACCGTTTAGATTATAATGTAAAATACGACCCAACTGGAGCTGGTGTAGCTAAAGACGTAAATATCACTTTGAACCTACAATTTGCACAAGCAAAGTAGTCATAATTGTCAAATTGAGCTTGTCGAAATATACGCTTCGACAAGCTCAGCATGACGTCGACGAGCAGAAAATGAATACGCTAAATCAATTTAAAAGTTTTACTTCAAATCTATCACAAAGTGATAGCATGCCCGCCTTATTTATGGGTCACGGCTCGCCTATGAACGGAATTGAGGTGAACGAATTTAGCACCGGTTGGGCAAATATGGCTAAGGCTATACCGCTGCCAACTGCAGTTCTAGTGGTTTCTGCGCATTGGTTCACGCACGGCACCAAAATTACAGCAATGGATTTTCCTCCAACCATTCATGATTTTGGTGGTTTTCCGCAAGCATTGTTTGATGTGCAGTATCCAGCTGCTGGAAATCCTGAATTAGCTAAAGAAACAGCAAACCTAATTACAACTACTGGAGTAGAACTTGACCACGATTGGGGTTTAGATCACGGTGCGTGGACAGTAATTAGACATATGTATCCAAATGCTGATATTCCTGTTTTGCAGTTGAGTATAGATTACACGAAAGACGCTCAATACCATTACGATTTAGCAAAAGAGATATCCGCGCTGCGTAAGAAAGGAGTGTTGATTTTAGGCAGTGGAAATATGGTGCATAACCTACGTATGCTCAGTTGGGAAATGATCAACGGCGGCGGATACGATTGGGCAAATGAAGCAAACGAAAAATTCAAAACCGCCATTTTGAATAAAGATCATCAATCGTTAATTGATTTTGAACGCATGGGTAGCGAAGTACGCCTATCCATACCAACACCAGAGCATTATTTGCCTTTAATGTACATTTTAGGTTTACAGAGCGGCAAAGAAGAAGCTTTGTTGTTTAATGATAAGGCAGTGGGTGGTTCTTTAACCATGACTTCTGTAAAGGTAGGTTAATGCTTTTACTGTTTTGCCCTCTCTGGCTACGCCATCTCTCCCAGAGGGAGAGAATTTATCATCCTGTTTTTCTCTCCTTTTTAAGGAGACATGCCCAAAGGGCAGAGAGGTTTCAACACTATTTCGCCTTTTTATAAGGAAACTCTATTTTCCTTTTCTTTCCACTAATTTCTCCTTCAATCCAAGCTAAAAGCTCCGCTTTCCCTTTATTTTGATAAGTAATTTGCTGAGGAAAATCGTGCAGCTTATTTTCGAAAGTAAAGGTGTTGTTTTCAGAACTGACCAGCTTGAAATCCGTTCTTCCTTCATTTCCTTTTTCATAGCCGGTAACACAAAAATGCCATACTCCTTTCATTTTCTTTATTACTACAGTCTCGCTTAAAACACTATCTCCTGCGGCATTAAACTGATGCGATGTGCTCATTAAACTATCATTTTGCTTTTTCCAACGTTCTACAACCTTTCCGCTTTTGGTTTTCATGGCCCAATTCCCAATTAAAAAGTCGAAAGTTTTAACAGTTGTTTTTTGTGCCGAAACAGCAGATGCGACCGCAATTAAAAATAAGGTGAAGTATAATTTTTTCATTGAATTTATTGAACATTACATGATTCGTTTGAGCAGCTTTAAAACCCATTGTTTAGCTGGGTAAGGCGGATAAACCAAACTATTAAAATCTAAACTCCGTTGCTTAACTACAGTACGCTCATGTGAGAAATTCTTAAAACCAAAGAAACCATGGCTGCTGCCCATCCCACTATGATTTGCGCCACCAAAAGGCAACTTCGGATTAGCAATGTGAACTAAAACATCGTTAACGCAGGTGCCGCCGGCACTGGTCGATTTAATGATTTTATGAATGTTTTTTTCGCTGCTGCTGAAAATATAAAGCGCCAAAGGCTTCTGTTTTTTGTTGATAAAGGCAATTGCTTCTTCTAGTTCGTTGAAAGCTATAACGGGTAAAATTGGCCCAAAAATTTCCTCTTCCATTAACTTTGCTTCATGAGGTACCTGCGTGAGAACCGCAGGGTAAATGGTCTGACTTTTATCATCAGTTTTGCCTCCCCAGTTAATTCTAGCACCTTTATCAATGGCTTCGGTAATTAGATTGCTTAATCTATCAAAGTGTTTTTTGCTGATGATCTTACCATAAGTTTCCGGATTAATCTGTTCCTTGGTCTTAAAGTACATTTCGGTAGCGAATTGTTTGTATAGTCCCATAAACTCATCCAAGCGATCTTGGTGGATAAGCACATAATCAGGGGCAATACAGGTTTGTCCAGCATTGATCAACTTGCCCCAAGCAATTTTTCGCGCTGCCTTTTGTAAATCTACTTTTTTGTCAACGATAGTGGGCGATTTACCACCTAACTCTAAAGTAACAGAGGTTAAATTTTTAGCTGCTGCCGTCATTACTACTTTGCCAATCGCTGTACTACCTGTAAAAAAGATATGATCAAAAGATAATTCCAGCAGTTGCGTAGAAACATCAACATCACCTTCAAAACAAGCAATGTGTTCTTCCTCGAAAGCATCTAAAAGGATTTTAGTGATAATTTTGCTCGTCGCAGGACTTAGCTCCGAAGGTTTCACCATCACACAATTTCCAGCGGCGATGGCCGAAATTAGTGGAGACATCACCAGTTGAAAAGGATAATTCCAAGGAGCGATAATTAAACATACACCTTTAGGCTCATAATAGATTCGGTTTTTAGCAAATGGATTGCTCATCGTTTTGCCAATTCGTTTTGGCGACATCCAGCTCCTAAGGTTACTGATGGCAAAGTCGATTTCTCCATAAACGAAGAACAGCTCAGTGATTGAAGCTTCAAAACGACTCTTCCTTAAATCTTTGTGAAGTGCGAAATAGATAGCATCTTCATTTTCTTGAATGGCACTTTTCAGCTTCCTCAAATGCTCTATTCGCTGTAAAGCATTAGTTTGCCTCAAAACATATTGATGTGCTTTTTGGGTTTCAAATACGTAGCCAACTCTGTTCATAAGGCCTCACAAAATGTAAGTATAATTGTTAAATATAGTTAAACGCCAATAAAACTTCTTATAATTATTGGCAAATTAGCTTTTTGTACTACTGTTAACATCATGAAAAGATATCTGTTTCCATTTTTTGCTTGCCTTCTTTCAATTCAGCTAAAAGCACAAACTGTAAAGCCAGATGTTTTTGTCGTGGGTAACGGCAATGCAGCAGTTGCTGCGGCTATACAGGCAGCACAATCCAACGTGAAAACCATTTTGTTATTACAGGCGGGGGGATTTGATATAGCACCTATTGGAAAGGATTTGCATTCAGGCGTACAAGCCACTTTCATTAAAAAACTAAAGGCTTTTCAAAAGCAAAACGATAGCATTACGGAGGTTGATTTCGATAAAATGACGGCAAACGAAGTGCTGACAAAATGGACAGACAGCGTTAAAAATCTCACCGTAATTAAGAATGTGCTTTGGACAAAAGCGGACAGGTCTGGTAAAGGCTGGGTTTTTAAACTTTCGGATGGTAAAGTAATTAGACCGAAAGTATTTGTAAATGTAGCCGATAAAAAGTTAAATATAGCACTTAAGATTGATGCTTCCGCAGTTACTTCATGGGCTACATTCAATGATCAAAATCAGATCTATAAGACCAATGTAGCTGTCGGTAAGAATGTCAATGGGAGTACCAATTCTGTTTTTTCCTTGTATCAGCTGTTAATACCTAACCAAGAAAATTTAGTCTACGTCGGCGATGCCGCTAGCATGTTGTTGGGACAGTCTGCCGGAGCGGTCGCCGCTTATGCTGGCTTCTTCAATCTTAAAGTATCAGAAGCTAATTTGAAGCGAATTCAGGGAGAATTGATTGCTTTTAACACGAACTTAATGCCATTTTCAGACATTGGTGTGAAAGATTCTAATTGGAAGGCTATTCAAATGGTGGGCTTAACTGGTGTGTTGAAGGGCGAGGATGTAAATGGGAAATTATTGTTCAACGCCGAAAAGCGGGTAAGCACAGCTGAGGTCCGCCAGCCTTTAAAAGATCATTACTACAAGGCTCAAATTTGGTTTGATGATTATAAAAGCGAACTTATAACTATTGGCGCAACAATAGATATGATTTGCTATGTAGGAAATAAAGACCCGGAGACGACCAAAAAAGAGATAGAGAAAAAGTGGAAAACCGTTTACGCCTTTACCACAGAGTTTAAACCAGAGCGACAGATCTGTAAACGTGAATTCGCAGTTCTTTTGCAAGACTATATGCCTCCATTTAATGTGACTATCGATAAAACTGGAAAGATTTTGAGGTAAAGTATTACCTAATGGTTTTATCGAATTTTGTCTAAAATTAAGTAGGAATCTAGGCTAAGCGAATAATTTTTAAACTCTCCTATAGCTAGGCCTGAATGCCAATTCATAGTTTAACCAATGACTCTGCTTGGTGTCTTTCGTGTCTGCAGTCTATAAGTATGTAACATTTGTTTTGCCTTGTTCATGTGCGTTACTTTTTTGTATAATTTGCATTTACAACACTTAAACTAAATGAAGAAGTTATCATTTCTATTTTTTCTATTTGCTTCAGCAGCAAATGCGCAACAACTTGCTCCCTTATCAGTCCAAAAAATTATGAGAGATCCTAAATGGATGGGAACCTCTCCTGATGAATATCGTTGGTCCGCTGATAGCCGTACCATTTTCTTTAACTGGAATCCTGAAAGTAAGGATAAGTCGCAACCTTATAAAGTAAGTGTCATCAACCAAAAAGTGGAAAAGGCAGAAAAAGAAGAGGCAGAGAAAATGGCAGTTGCCAATTATGTGTACAATAGGGATAAGTCCTTGGGATTGCAAGAAAAAGGTGGAGATATTTACCTGACTAATTTTAAATCAAAAAAAGAGACCAGGCTAACCAATACGCTAGAGAGAGAAAGTAATGCTAAGTTTTTATACAATAATGAAGTTGTTTTTCAGCGAGTAGAAAACGTTTATCGGTTAAATTATAGCAATGGGGAATTGACACAGCTTACTAATTTTGTGAAAGGAAAGTCGGATGCCGCATCAAGACCTTTGGGTAAAACTACACAAGCAGGAGCTTCAGCACAGGAACTTTGGTTAAAAAATGATCAAACGGCACTATTTGATATCATTAAAAAGAAAAATGCTGAGGCTGCAAATAGATCGGAGGGAAGGGGTAGAGGCTTTGGAATGGCTATGGACAATACTAAGCCAAGGGTCATCAAACCCATCCCTTTAGATGATGAGTTTATGGCAGGTTTAACGGTTAGTCCAGATGGAAAATATGTGAGCTATAGATTAATTAAGCAAGCCCTAGGCAATAAGAATACAATTGTTCCAAATTATGTAACGGCATCCGGTTATACAGAAGATATCAATGGGAGAAGTAAAGTTGGAGAGGCATTATCGACCAGTACTACCTATGTTTTTGATATAGCTAAAGATTCTGTTTATGCCGTGAGCGTTTCACAAATACCTGGGATTAAAGATTTACCAGATTACGTAAAGGATTATCCAAAAGAATTAGAGGAGCGTACCAAGAAGAATGAAGATAGGAAGGTAAATCTTAACTTAGTTAATTGGAATGAAAATGGTTCGTTTGCAGTAGTGAGTGGAAGAGCGCAAGACAATAAAGATTTCTGGATTTTAAAGTTAGATCCGGCAACGGGTAAGTTAACGTTAATTGATCGCCAAAGAGATGAGGCTTGGGTTGGTGGTCCCGGAATAAGTCGCGATATAAAGTGGATCGACAACCAACGATTTTATTTCCAAAGCGAAGCTACTGGTTACTCTCATCTGTACACTTACAATGTAAATACTGGCGAGAAAAAGCAGCTGACTTCCGGCAAATGGGAGGTGCAACAAGTAAATCTTTCGAAAGATAAGAACACGTTTTATATCAGTGGAAATGCAGCACATCCGGGTATTACCCATTTTTATAAATTGAATGTAAATGGAGGAGAATTGGTGCAGATCACGTCAATGAAAGGTGGAAACGAGGTAACGCTTTCACCAGATGAAAAGTGGTTGGCAATTAACTATTCTTACATGGATAAGCCTTGGGAACTTTATATTCAAGCGAATAAGCCCGGTGCGAAACCCGTAAGGATTACGAAGTCTACTTCTGCAGAGTTCGATAGTTACCAATGGCGTCAGCCAGATTTAGTTTCTTTTAAAAATCGCTACGGAGATGACGTGTACGCCAGAGTTTATCCTTCCAAAAATCCTCATCCTAATAAACCAGCTGTAGTTTTTGTGCATGGAGCTGGCTATTTACAAAACGTTCATTACTGGTGGAGCCAATATTTTAGAGAGTATATGTTCAATAATTTGTTGGCAGACAATGGCTACACTGTAATTGATATTGATTATACGGCCAGTTCTGGTTATGGACGTAATCATCGTACTGGAATTTATCGCCACATGGGCGGTAAGGATTTGACAGACCAGGTTGATGGCGTTAAGATGCTGGTGGATAAATACGGTGTTAATCCGAAGAATGTAGGTTTGTATGGTGGTTCCTATGGTGGTTTCATTACCTTGATGGGCTTATTCAATGAATCTGATACATTTAGGGCGGGAGCGGCGTTAAGATCGGTAACCGATTGGGCGCATTATAACCATGGTTATACTTCGAATATTTTGAACGAACCGTTCAACGATCCAAATTCTTATAAGAAAAGTTCGCCAATTTACTTTGCAGATAAGCTTAAAGGAGACTTATTAATGTTACATGGAATGGTTGACGTAAATGTTCATTTCCAAGATATTGTTCGTTTGTCACAGCGTTTTATTGAGTTGGGTAAAGACAATTGGGAATTGGCCGTGTATCCAGTAGAAGATCATGGTTTCGTAGAGCCTAGTAGTTGGACCGATGAGTACAAGCGGATTTTTAAACTATTTGAAAATACTTTGAAGAAATAATAGATAAATACTATCTTGAAAGCCAATGATTAAACTTAATCTATTCCAATATGAAATTATTTAAACAGCAGCTCGTCGTTTTTTTAGTATTGCTTAGTGGCGCCTTTATCAATAAGGCCAATGCATTTAGCGTTGGAAGCTATAGTGCTTTCTATAGCTCCCATAAACCCAATAAAGATAGTGTCATCAAGATTTTGGCCATAGGCAATAGTTTTTCAGAGGATGCGATTGAATACTACCTGCACGGATTAGCTAAAGCTGGTGGTTACAAGGTGATTATCGGTAATCTTTATATTGGCGGAGCTCCTCTAGATTTGCATTGGAAGAATGCTCAAAATAATACGGATGCTTATGAATACAGAAAAGTAGGGTTAGATGGTAAGAAAGAACGCTTTCCTAAAACCAGTTTGGCCAAAGCACTAGCTGATGAAAACTGGGACTATATTAGTTTTCAGCAAGCAAGTCCGAAATCTGGTCTGTTTGACTCGTTTAAAGAGCCACTTCCCTTATTGTTCGATTACGTAAAAGGAAAAACAACCAATCCTAAAGTGAAATACTTATGGCATCAGACTTGGGCTTATGCTCAAAACTCTACGCACAACGGGTTTGCTAGCTACAGCAAGGACCAAATGAGAATGTATGAGGCAATTGCTGAGGCCTCAAAAAAAGTAAAAACTTTGGTTCCCATAGATATCGTTGTTCCAGCGGGGACCGCGATTCAAAATGCCCGTACAAAATTAGGAGACGTTTTATGTAGAGATGGCTATCATTTAGATTTAAATGTGGGACGTTATACCGCAGCTTGCACTTGGTATGAGGCTATATTTAAGAAAAATGTGATCGGCAATACTTATAAGCCCGATAAAATAAATGGGTCAGATGCTTTAACGGCTCAGCAGGCCGCCCATAAAGCAGTGAAGAAGCCATTTAAAGTTTCGAAAATAAAATAGTGAAAAGTCCCGAGTTAATTTCGGGACTTTTTTGTATAGTTTAAATCTAATTATTTGATTGGTTATATAGTTTTTGTCTATGTGCCTATCAAGATTTAGTATCGATATCGGATTGTCTTAGCGTTCATTTTACACTATCTTTGTACCAAGAAAATTAAAACACAAAAATAATTATGAGTTTCGTAGGTAAAAAATTCCCTAGTATTACAGTTGATGCCATTTCTGAAATGGGTGATGATTTAAAAATCAACGTTTTTGAAGAAGCAGTAAAAAATAACTCTAAAGTATTATTATTCTGGTATCCAAAAGATTTCACTTTCGTTTGCCCTACTGAATTGCATGCTTTCCAAGCTGCTTTAGGAGATTTCAAAGAAAGAAATACCATCGTAATTGGTGCTTCTTGCGACACTAACGAGGTTCACTTTGCTTGGTTAAACACTGCTAAAGACAATGGTGGTATCGAAGGTGTAACTTACACTTTAATTGCGGATACACACAGGCATTTAGCGGGTACTTTAGGCATCTTAGATCAAGAAGTTGACTATAACGAAGAAGGTGAAGAAGTATTCTCAGGATCGAACGTATCTTACCGTGCTACTTACTTAATTGATGAGACTGGTAAAGTATTCCACGAAAGTGTAAACGATATGCCTTTAGGTAGAAACGTTAAAGAATATATCCGTTTAATTGATGCTTATGCTCACGTGCAGAAACATGGTGAAGTTTGCCCTGCTAACTGGGAAGAAGGTAAATCGGCAATGAACGCAACTAGAACAGGTGTTGCCGAATACTTAAGCGCTAATTAAAAAAAAGCTTAAAATGGTTGTTTCTTGCAACCCAATTGTCACATTGAGTTTGTCGAGACGTTTCTTTGACGAAGCTTCGACAAGCTCAGCTTGACAAATCAATTACACTCCTTTTCATCATTAACTATGCGATTTCTAAACTAACACAAGACTAAAAAGTAATGTGATTGCATAGCTATTAAATTTTTTATCATGTTTTTAGAATTAACAGAAGATAGTTTAAGCCAATACCTTTCAGAAAACCCAAAGGTAATGGTACAATATGCAGCGTCATGGTGTGGTAACTGCCGTATCATGAAACCAAAGTTTAAAAAATTAGCAGCAGAAAATGAAGATGTAGCTTTTTTAATCGTGGATGCAGAGAAGTTCCCAGAATCTAGAAAGTTTGCAAAAGTTGATAACCTACCAACGTTTGCTGCTTTTCAAAATGGTGCTTTGATAGAACAAGTTCAAACCAACAAAGCAGAAGTTTTAACTGATTTATTCGCTAAAATTAAGTAATTATGAAGGTCCCAGTAATTAGACAATTATTTGAAAACGCAACACCTGAGCAGTTAAACTCGACACTTGAAGTATTAGAGGCGTTTTGTGAGTTTAGAGGAGTAAGCGAGGCTGAAGTGGATGTAGCAGGGGAGATGATTACCAATATTTGTGGAGCTTTAGAAGTACACGAAAGTGTAAAAGGAGGTTTAGAGCCTCGTGAAGCTTTAAATGCCTTCTCTCAAAAAGTAATGGGCTCTATTGATAGATAAAAGAATTTAAAAGAATAGAAAGGGCCCTTCAGTGATGTAGGGCCCTTTTTTGCTAAAGATTCTTCCTATATAAATTGTAAATTACCTGCTTATCAAAATCAGTTAAAACCTTGGTGATATCTGATTGGATATAATGGATTTTAAATGCTTCAATTGCATATTCTTGGCGGTTAGTATTATAGCCAATCATTTTCAAACCTACCATTGGGTCGAAATTTTCAGGAACGCTATCTAAAACCTCATCGTACCATAAACCATAACCCTGTTGCGCTAATGTTTTCCAAGGGAAGTTTTTGGGGTCATTTTTGCGGCCTGGTGCATAATCTGCATGTCCAATAAAATTAGCCGTTGGGATGCTATATTTTTTCTTCAAGGTCTTCAATAAAGCACACAGACTCGTAATTTGTGCATCAGTCCATGGGTCGGTAGTTCCATTATTGTCCATCTCTATACCAATTGAACAAGAATTCATGTCGGTAACATTACCCCACTTTCCAGCACCCGCATGTTGCGCTCGCAGATAATCATTAACCATTTGCACTACTTTTCCGTCTCTGCTTACCACATAATGCGAGCTAGTTCCGGTACGGGTTAACGTAAAGGTTCTCAGGGTTTGCCCTAGCGAATCTTGTGCGGTGTGGTGGATCATCACGAAGTTCGGCTTGCGGATACCCATATTGGTAGTACCAACAAAATATTGTTCATTAAAAAGTGAATCTATTTGCTGGCCTTCTGGAGGCGTAGCAGCAATAATTTTCGAGAATGTCTTTGCATTGTTTTTATAAACCTTGTCGGTTGCTTTATACTTATACGTGCTGCAAGCAACTAGCAGGGAGATTGACAATAACCAAAATGCCGGCGAAATTTTTTTTAGTTTCATGTGTGTTGTTGTTGTTGTGGGGTTAAAAACTTATAGGACCAAGAATTGTTTTATCAGCCATTAAACATAAACTCCTAACTCTTTTATGTACTTTCCTGAAAAATCAAGATAATGATGTGTTTTGTTATTAAATTTGGCAAAATTAAATTTTTACTAATTTAACATATTCACGCAAAAACCCGAAAAAACAATCGCATATGCGCAAAATAAATATCAAAATTGCTAAGGGAATCCTTTTAGGAACTGCAATAGCAACTGCTATAACCGCCTGTACTGGCAAAAGTGCTCCTGAAGAAAGTTCGGCAAAAAAAGAAGTAGACTCATTGACGGAATACGTAGCACAACGATTACCTATTTACGAGAAAGTAAGGTTAAGTACTGACGTGAATTTGTTGACGCCAAATGAGCGTAAAATTTTGCCTCTGCTGATTGAAGCTGCGCAGATTATGGACGATCTTTTTTGGAAGCAGGCCTACCCGCAACGTGATAGTTTGTTAGCAGCCATTAAGGATGAGAAGACTAGAGAGTTTGTTAAAATCAATTATGGTCCTTGGGATAGATTAAATGGAGATAAACCTTTTGTAGCTGGCATTGGCGAAAAACCACTGGGCGTTACTTTTTATCCATTGGATATGACCAAAGAAGAATTGGAAAAATCTGATGTGAAAGATAAGCAAGGACTTTACTCTATAATTGTAAGAGAAAATGGAAAGCTAACTGCTGTACCATATCACCTTTATTTTGCTACCGAGTTACAAAAGGCCAGCAGTTTATTAAAACAAGCGGCCTTATTAGCTGAAGATGCTGGATTTAAAAAGTATTTGAACTTAAGAGCCGATGCTTTGGTAACTGATAATTATACCGCTAGTGACTACGCTTGGCTGGATATGAAAAATAACGGCTTAGACATCATCATTGGTCCAATCGAAAACTATGAAGATAAATTATTCAATGCCAGGGCGTCATTTGAGAGTTATGTGCTGGTAAAAGACAAGGAGTGGAGCAAACGCTTAGCTAAATATGTTTCGATGCTTCCAGAGCTTCAAAAGGGCTTGCCAGTTGATGCGAAATACAAAAAGGAAGTGCCAGGAACCGACTCTGAACTGAATGCCTATGATGTAGTTTATTACGCTGGCGACTGTAATGCAGGTTCTAAGACTATTGCAGTCAACTTGCCAAACGACGAAAAAATTCAACAAGAAAAAGGAACTCGTCGCTCGCAATTGAAAAACGCAATGAAAGCTAAGTTCGATAAAATCTTAGTGCCGATCTCGAATGTATTAATTGATGCAACACAACAAAAGTACATTAAGTTTGATGCTTTTTTTGCGAACGTAATGTTTCACGAAGTGGCTCACGGCTTGGGAATTAAGAACACCGTTACTGGAAAAGGAATGGTGCGTACTGCATTGCAAGAGCAATATTCGTGGTTAGAGGAAGGTAAGGCCGATGTTTTGGGTTTGTATATGGTTACTGGTTTACTTAAAAAAGGTGAACTAGACGGCGATATTAAGGACTTCTACACGACCTACATGGCTGGTATTTTACGTTCTGTGCGTTTTGGTGCCTCTAGTGCTCACGGAAAAGCGAACATGCAATGCTTTAATTTCTTTCAAGAAAAAGGTGCTTTTGAGCGTACAGCTGCGGGAACCTACAAAGTTAATTACGAAAAATTTGCTACGGCAATGAACGAATTAAGTGCTGTGGTATTAGCTTTGCAAGGAAATGGAGATAAAGCTGCGGTAGAAAAAGCACAAAAAGAAAGAGGAATTATCAAGCCAGAATTACAAGCAGATTTAGATAAATTAGCTCAAAAGGGAATTCCGGTAGACGTAATTTTTGAACAAGGAGTGGATGTAGTAGGAATGAAATAAGAAATTTAGTTGTAGAAAAGCGGATTGAACATTACTCAATCCGCTTTTTTTATGAGTTTTATTTTTCGAGATGTAAAAAAATGGAAATTTTCTGTAACCTTTTGCAAATCTCTATCGTCTACAGGTTACAAACTATAAGGAAGGTTTCGGCCTTTTAAAAAACTAAGCGAGAAATTTTTTAAAAATTAAAAAATGCGCTAGCAGCGTGATGGGATTTTTATGCCCCAATTTTAAATATAAAACACACGGAGATGAAGAAGATATACTTATTGATCATTACACTTTTAATGTCAGTTTCGCTTTTTGCAGACACAAATAGCGGCAAGCAGATTGACATCAACGGTATTGTTTTAGACGAGCAACGTAAACCAATAGATTATGCTACAGTGGGTTTGTTTAAAGTTTCAGACTCATCATTGGTGAAAACCGCGATGACAACACCCGAAGGAAAATTCAATTTTTCAAATGTTGCGTCGGGCAGCTATTACATCAAAATTAACATGATGGGCTATCAAATCTATAAGGGGAAGTCGTTCTTAGTTGGAGAAGCCGTGCTAACTTTACCTGATATCCTACTAAAATCAGATAGTAAAACCTTAAATACGGTTAGTGTAACAACTGTAAAGCCTCTTTTAGAGCGCAAAGCAGATAAAATGGTGATGAACGTGGAAAATAGCTCCGTTGCGGTAGGATCATCTGCCTTAGAAGTTTTGCAAAGAGCACCAGGAGTTACTGTAGACCAAAATGATCGCATATCTATGCAGGGCAAACAAGGCGTGTTGATCATGTTAGATGGCAAGCAGACGTATATGAGCCAAGCAGATGTGGCCAATCTCTTGCGCAATATGCAAAGTTCTGAAATTGAAACTATCGAATTAATCACCAATCCATCATCAAAATACGATGCCTCTGGTAATTCAGGAATTATCAACATCAAAACCAAAAGATCTAAAAATGGTGGTGCTAATGGTAGTTTTGTTGCGGGTACAGCTTACGGAAAAAATCTTAGAGGTAACACAGGCTTAAATCTAAATTACAGAAATAAAGGCGTCAACGTTTTCGGCAGTTATAATTTTAACAAAGGCGCTAGGTCAAATGTGATTGATATTGACCGTATTGCAAATGCTACTGCTACAGATCCTGAAACTTATTTTTCTCAAAAAGGCGATGACGAAAGAGAATTCGAAAACAGCAATTTTAAAGTTGGTGCAGATTTTTTCCTTAATAAGAATAACACCATTGGTGTTTTAGCCACGGGATACTTAAATAGCGGTATTGAAAAGGCAAATACGCTCACTAAAATTGGTAAATCATTTGCTCAATTAGATTCTGCATTAAGTACAGTTAATGATCAGGGTTCTAATTATAGAAACTTTGCCTACAACTTAAACTATAAATCTGTTTTAGATACCACAGGGCAAGAACTCTCTGCTGATGTAGATTATTCGAGATATAATGGAAAAGAGCGTTCAGATTTAGTTAATGAGCTTAGATTTCCTGATGGTTCTTTAGTAAAACCCATTGGTCGTTTAAGAAACATCAGCCCAAGTACTATTGATATTAAAGCTGTAAAAGTTGATTATACGCTCCCAATTAATAAGACTACCAAGTTTGAAGCAGGTGTGAAAAGTAGCTGGGTAGAAACCGATAACGATTTGCGCGCAGAAGAATACAGGGTCAACACTTGGCAAAACGATACGAGAAGAAGTAATCGATTTGTGTACGATGAGAACGTCAATGCGGTATATTCAAACTTTAACAAGCAGTTTAAAAATACAAACGTACAATTAGGGTTAAGAATGGAACAAACTACCTCTAAAGGAAACCTAATTACAACAAATGATGTCGTAGAACGTAGTTATTGGGATTTCTTTCCAACAGTTTATGTGCAGCAAACGCTATCTAAAAATCATCAAGTTGGTGCTTCTTATGGACGTAGGATCGACAGACCAAGTTACGATGCTTTAAATCCTTTTATCTACTACTTGGATGAGTTTACCTACAATAAAGGAAATCCATTCTTAAAACCGCAGTACACGGATAACTATGAAGTAAATTATACGTTGATGCAGCGATATTTTCTTAACCTTTCCTACAGTGTAACGAGCGATGCAATTACACAAGTGATTTTGCCTAGAGAAGATGGAAAAGCCTTGTTTCAAACGAATGAAAACTTACAAACACAGACGGTCCTGTCGGCGAATTTGACGGTGCCTGTGAAGGTCAAAAAATGGTGGACCATGAGCAATAACCTTAACGTTTTCCATATGGCTTTTGAAACCCCTGCACTGCAAGGTCAGGCTTTAAAAACTGGACAGACCTCTTACCAGTTCCGTATGCAAAACAACTTTATTATTATGGATGGGTTGACCGCTGAAATTAACGCTAACTATGAATCCCCTTTGGTGTATGGAACCTTAGATTTGGAAGAGAAAGCCTTTGTTGATTTTGGCATCAGTAAATCAATCCTAAAGAAAAAAGGAAGTTTGAAGTTTGCAGTTTCGGATGTGTTTGATACCAACAGGACTAGATTGAAAAGTGCTTATCCTGGTTTGAGCTATAACTTATACCAAAAGAATGAAACGCAGTTATTCCGTTTAAACTTCACTTACAGATTTGGTAAAAATGAAATTAAGCCAGCTCGTAGACGTTCTACAGGAACTGAAGCAGAGCAGGGAAGAATGAAGAATTAGTATGTTGTTATCACTAGACTTACGAAGTTTCAAAACGGCGTAGCCCTTAACCATGCATTTAAAACAATAACAACTAAGGTTAAACTTCGTAAGTCTCTTTCAGACACCAGCTCATTCCCGCGAAGGCCTATCGTGTGGGCACATCTTTTTTGGCTCAACATTGCTCACGTCGATAAAGGCCACTGTTCACCGCTATTTCTCCTGTCATTTCCCATGATGATTTAACTCCTTTTGTCCGTTTTACGGTTTATTGATTTCTAGTGGTTTATTCTCTATTTGTATTAATGACCTCGCGACCGTAGCGAGTTTACTGCGTAGCTTTTCCGTTGCGCTCCAGGTCGGTACATTGAAGCTTGGGTTCTCTCCCCAAATGGGAAAGTGTTGGGCTTGGGAAAGGAGGCGCAAGGTTGGGCTTTTTACAGGAGCTACCGTTTAAGAAGCACTCGCTCGGATAGTACGCCCGTCAATGCCTAGTACCAGCCTGATCAAAAAATGGAGCAAACAGGATCGGCTAGCACAAACGAGCATCAGCCTGTCTATTTCTGACAGGCAGCGATGTTTTTTTTGATGCGCTAGGTTGTGAAAAGGCACCTCAGGGCATTGACAAGCGTTTTGGGTACTTTGTCGCTACAAATTGCGAAGCAATCTTTCACACCTCTTAAAACATAACAGACCGTGAAAAACTACCTAGGCCCAGCCGGCCATGACGCTAAAATAAATCTTAATATTTGTGTCCACAGGATAGGCGTTGGCGAGAGATTGCTTCGCTACGCTCGCAAAGACGAAAAATAATCAAGCCTACTTCCCAATTAAAGAAATCACCTTTTCTTCCAATTCTTCAATATCAAATGGCTTCGATAAATAACTTTCAGCTCCGGCAGTTTCAGCAAGGGATTTAATATCGTTGTTAGCCGAGAAATAAACCACGGGTATGCTTTTGTATGCGGGATGTCTTTTAAGTTCCTGTGTGGCTTCTATACCACCTACATCTGGCAGCCAGTTATCCATTAGAATGATGTCCGGTTCGTAAGTAGAAACCTGTGTAATGATATCGTTTGATGTAGATGAGGTTTTGGTTTCATAGCCTGCACCCTCTAATATCAGTGTACAAAGCTCCAGAATATCTTTATTGTCATCGAAAATGAAAACCTTTTTACTCATCTTTTTTATTTAGTTGTTTGAAGATAATGAATTAATATAACTAGCCATTTCTTCGATAGCTAGAACAGAAGTTACCGCTGCCTTTGAAATTGCCTGCTCCGGCATATACGATACCTGAGCAGATGCTGGATTTTGTGCGAGCGTTATACCACCGTTTTTTTTCACTGTAAGTAGTCCATTTACACCATCTGCATTAGAGCCAGATAATAATAAACAAACTAGATTTTCCCCATACACATCTGCAGCCGACTGGAAAGTGACATCAATAGAGGGGCGAGAGTAGTTTATCTTTTCAGAATAATCTAACGAAAAGGTTAAATCCTTTTCAATTAATAAATGATAATCTGAAGGCGCAATATAGACATATCCATTTAAAATTTGCTCTTTTTCGTCAGCCTCTCTCACTTGTAGCTTGGTGCGGTGCGAAAGTAGATCGGTTAAAAGCGAATCGGTGCCTTGTTTGCGGTGAATGACAATAATAATTGCAAAATCGAGGTTTTTGTTTACTTCTGGCAGTACTTTCAATAGGACTTCTAAGCTACCGGCCGAACCTCCGATCACAAATGCTCCAATTTTTCTCATGCGCTCACTTTCCTCCAAACTTTATCGGTACCTACTCTTTTGTAACCAGGCGAAATGGGAGAAAAGTCAAGTGTTTCTTTAGTGCCTAGCGCCAAGTAGCCTAAATTCTCTAAGCTTTGATCAAACAGCTGAAAAACACGGAACTGTAAAGGTCTGTCGAAATAAATCAATACATTTCTACATAAAATAAGCTGAAACTCATTAAAAGAACGATCAGACACTAAATTATGAGTAGAAAATATCATCTTACTCTTTAGCTCTGTATCGAATTTCGCTAAAGAGTAACTGGCCGAGTAATAAGAAGAAAAATCCTTACTTCCGCCAGAAGCAATATAATTTTCAGAATAGCTTTTCATTTGGCTAAGCGGAAACATTCCGGTAGCTGCTTTTTCTAAAACCGTCGGGTTAATATCAGTTGCATATATCAACGACTTATGCAGTAAGTTCAATTCTTTTAAAAGAATAGCTATAGAATAGGCTTCTTCACCCGTAGAACAGCCGGCCAACCAAATTCTGATAAATGGGTAGGTGTTTAAACTTGGTAAGATCTTATCGCGTAGCAAGCGATAAAAGCTCGGATCACGAAACATTTCGGTCACATTTACGGTAACACCCTCTACAAAATGTTTAAAGTAAACGTCGTCGTTCAGCGTTTTATACCTAAATTCAGCGAAGCTTACATGCTTGTCTAAAGCATATAATCTAGCTAAGCGTCTTTTTAAAGAAGCGCGAGAATAGCCCGTGAAATCATAGCCATGCTGCTCCAGCACGTCGTTGATTAAAATTTCAACTTGCTCATCGCTTATGACTCCAAAATTTGACACTATAGGTGCTCGTTTAATAATTTAATCAGCTCTTCTACATTTACAGGTTTAGAAACGTAACCAACTGCACCAGCTGCTAAGCAGCGTTCTTTGTCGCCAAGCATTGCTTGTGCAGTAACAGCAATTACTGGAATATCCTTTAATTGATGATCATTTTTCATTTTAGACATCGCCTGATAGCCATCTAAGTCTGGCATCATCATGTCCAATAAGACTACACCGACATCATCGTTTTGTTTGATGATATCAAAGCCCTCTTGAGCACCAATTGCCGATAGACAGGTAAACTTCTTGGCAGTTAAAACAGCCTTCAGCGCAAAAATGTTTCTGCTATCGTCGTCAATTATTAAAATTTTTTTCTGTGAAGCTTCCATTTTAGAGACTAATTAGATTTATCATAAAGCCAAACTCTCAACAATGATATCAGTTGATCTACATCTACTGGCTTAGAGATATAATCTGATGCGCCCGCGGCAATACATTTTTCTCTGTCGCCCATCATTGCTTTTGCGGTCACTGCCAATATAGGCAGGTTTCTATACTCAGGCATTGCCCTGATCTGCTTAGTGGTTTCGTAACCATCTAATTCTGGCATCATCATGTCCATTAATACCACGTCTATTTTAGGATTTGCTTTGATAGCCTCAAGTGCTTCCTTGCCGTCAATAGCTGGTAAAACCTTCATTTTATGAGGCTCCAATGCTTTGGTTAATGAGAAAATGTTTCTCACATCATCATCAGCAATAAGCACAATTTTATCTTTTAAAACATCGGTAACGTTCTGTAGGGTTTCCAACTTATTAGGTTGTTTTCCTTTATCCTTCTCTTCTACCAAGTGTAAGAAAACGGCAGCTTCGTCCAAAATACGTTGGTAAGAATGAGCCGTTTTAACAACGATAGAGTCTGCATATTGTTTAATTCTGCTCTCTTCCCCTTTGGATAGATTTTTCCCTGTAAAAATGATAATCGGCAAGTTCTCCAGTCCATTGCTTTTTTTAATGGTTTCCAAAGTCTCGTAGGCATTCTTGTCAGGAATTCCCATATCTAAAATTACGCAGTCCACTTCTTTACGCTGTAGGGCGTCTACACTTTCTGCAATGTTAGATGCCACCGTAGTTTGTAAGTTGGCAGAACTTAAGTAATGACTTAAAGCTTCTGCATGTTGCTTATTCTCTTCTACAATTAATACTTTCTTAGGGCTCTTGCTCAGTGCATATTCCAGCTTTTCAAAAATAACCTTCATATGCTCTAAAGCAAAAGGCTTGTTGATGAAATCTACCGCACCTTTTTGCAAGCTTTCTCTTTTCGCAGAAAGTGAGGACATGATATGTACTGGAATATGTCTCGTCAATGGATTAGACTTCAGTTCATCCATCACTTGCCAGCCGTCTTTAACAGGAAGTTGGATATCTAACAATATCGCCAATGGATTATATTTTTGAGCCATTTCAATCCCCACGTCGCCACGAACGGCAACTAAGCCCTTGTAAGCTCTCTTTCTGGTAAAGTCTAATAAGGTTTTAGCAAAGAAGGTATCATCTTCTATAATTAAAATACATTTATCTTCTGCTGTGATATGATCTCTATCATCTTCTACATCTGCAGGAATTTTAGTCACCACAAAACGTTCTTCCTCTGCTATCTCCACCTTCTTTCCTACCTGAGGGGATTCCACCACTTCCGCCGAAGCGAGTTCATTTTTCTCGTTAAAATCTGCTGGAATAGTTAACGTAAATGTACTTCCTTCGCCTTCGGTACTCTCCAGTTTAATATTTCCGCCGAGTAATTTAGCTAATTGCTTACTGATCGATAAACCTAAACCAGTACCGCCAAACTTACGTCGGGTAGAGCCATCTGCTTGTTGGAAAGCTTCAAATACTAAGCCCTGCTTGTTCTTCGGAATTCCAATGCCTGTGTCGCCGACAGCGAAGCTTAAAACACCATCTTTTTCGTTATAACCAATCGTTAAACTCACTTTTCCTTGAGCGGTAAACTTAAAGGCATTAGAAAGTAGGTTCTTCAAAATCTGCGATAAACGCATTTTATCCGTAACAAATGCATGAGGAGCGTCGCCAGAAACACCAATAACTAAGTCTAGATGTTTGTCTTTTGCGATAGGCATAAACAGCGAACGTATGTCTGCCGTAACCTCATCTATGCGAACCTCACTAATTTCAAGTTCCATTTTGCCTGCTTCGATTTTTGAAAGATCTAAGATTTCATCAATCAAGCTTAGTAAGCCTTGTCCAGAGCTTTGGATCACTGAAGCATATTCTGTGTATTCCTTCTGTAGCTCTTCGCTTTCAGACATTAATTTAGAAAGCAACAAGATAGAGTTTAAAGGAGTACGCAACTCATGAGACATGTTGGCCAAAAACTCAGATTTGTATCGGGTACTTTGCTCCAACTGCTCAGCTTTTTGCTTAATCTCTAGGTTTCTTTCTAGAATCAATTGGTTACGCTCTTCTAACAAACTACTTCTTTCTTCCAATTCTTGGTTACTTTGTAGTAGTTCTTCTTGCTGTACTCTAAGTTCCTCTTCTGAGGCTTGTATTTTTTGTGTTTGTGCTTCCAATTCTGCATTTAAAGCTTCCAATTCACTATGCTGCGATTGTAGCTCCTCTGCTTGAGATTGGGTTTCTTCCAAGAAATCTTGGAGTTTCTTTCTACTTTGAGCCGAATAAACAGCAATAGCGATGTTAGTAGAAATGTTCTCCATGAAATCGATTTTGCGCTGCGGGTAATCATTTACAGTGGCCAACTCGATTACGCCTAATACTAATCCGTTTCTGACAATAGGAAAGGCAACTACATGGCGAGGTTTCGTTTGTCCTGTAGCATAGCTGATGGTAGCTTCGTTATGCGGGACTTTCTCCAGCAAAATTAATTTCTCCGACTGAAAAGCCTGACCAACTAAACCTTCACCAGGAGCAATTTTCATTTTCGCTGCGTTAAAGTCTAGTGCGTATCCCGAAGCTAAACTGAGGCTTCTATCCTCTTCCACAATATAAAAGGCACCCACCATACTTTTGGTATGCTCTACTACAGCGATTAAAATGTCGTTAGCAAGTGTCTTTTCATCTTTATCGCCCACCATTTTATCATTAAGTGTAGCGATACCAGTTTGCATCCAGTCTTTGTCTTCTAATAAGCTAAAGGCAGTTTGCAGGGCTTCGGCCATGTTATTTAATGAGCCTGAAAGACTGCCTAAGCCATCTTTGGAAGTTTCATGCAACCTAACTTTGTAATTTCCAGTAGAAATCTGATGGGCAATGCTTTTAATGGTGTCAATCCGTTTGGCGGTATCGTCATTGAGGTTTTGCAGTTGTTGAAATAAGGTGACGCGTTCATTAAATTCAGAACTTACTTTTCGATAAAAGAAAACCGTACTTAAAATGGATAAAATTGCAGCGAGGATAATTAGATAGGGTGAAAAACCAGCAAGATTGTTCATCTCGGTAGTTTTCTCGGTCAAAGCGCGTTTTTCCTCGTTCCGGATATCTCTAATAATTTGGCGAGCATCATCCATATACTTTTTGCCTTCTAGCAATGAAAGTTCCGATATCTGTCCATTATTTCTTTTGATTCGAATGGTGCTTAACAGAATTTCCATCCGCTTATCAATAATCACCCTAAGCTCTTTTAATCTTTGCTGCTCAAACGTATTACTTTGAGTAGCGACCATCACTCTAGAAAAAAGAGAATCCGTTCTTTTAATACTTTTATCGTAAGGATCTAGAAAAGCTTCATTTCCTGTGAGCAAATAACCTCTTTGTCCCGTCTCCGCATCTTTAAGCATCGACACGATATTGTCAACATCATTGATAATGGTATTACTTTCTACCACTAAGTCGGCACTTTTGATCAGGTTTTTAATACTGATAAAAGAAGCTGTAGAACTAATAATTAGCAACAGCAAAGAAACACCTAAGCCAATGCGTAGGTTAGTTTTTAAAGATAGTTTCATCTATAATAGGATAAGTATTAAACTTCAGCACTTAAGGGTTCTACTGGCATCGTGAAATAAAATTCAGAACCTTCGCCATAAGTAGATTGCACGTTAATTTGGCCACCATGTCTTTTAATAATTTCAGCGGAGATATAAAGACCTATACCTAAACCCTGAAAACGGTGAGAGGTTTCCTCTACACGATAAAATTTCTCGAAGACTCTTTTGACTTGGTCTGGCTGCATGCCAATACCATAATCTTTTACGCCCAAATACAATTCATTGTCCTGTAAACGAACAATCATTTTCGCTTGGTCAGTGCCGGGAGAGTATTTAATGGCATTGGTCAGGAAGTTAACAATAACTTGTTCTAAACGCATTTCATCACCAAAAATTTTCGCGTTCACGGTACCCTGTTTTACAATCTTGAAATCGGGGTTAGATTGGTGTATGACCTCAATAATCCCATCCAAAAGCTGGTCGAAATCGAAGTATTGCTTATTGAATTTCAATTTCCCGCTTTCAATTTTTGAGATATCCAATAAATCAGCAATCAATCCGTTAAGTTTTTCCAATTGGATCTGCGCTTTCGAAAGATGGCTCTTAACCATGTCAATATCACCTTTGTTCAACCCTCTTTCCAACAATTGGATATAGCCTTTTACACTGGTTAAAGGAGTTTTCAATTCATGACTGGCAATGCTGATGAATTCATCTTTCTTTTGCTCAGCTTCTTTTCTAAACTCAATTTCTTCCAGCAAAGCTTTTTGTATTTCACCTAGTTTACGGTTTTGCTCATAAATGCGGTAAAAGGTTTTAATCTTCAGCAAGAGAATGTTGATGTCAACGGGTTTCGTAATGTAATCCAAACCCCCAGAAGAGTAACCTTTTGCAATAAAACGGAACTCGGTATTTGCTGCCGAGAGGAAAATAATGGCGGTCTCTTTTGCTTTGCTATAGCCCGATATGACCTCGGCTACCTCAAAACCATCCATCTCTGGCATTTGTACGTCCAAAATGATAAGTACGTACGAGTTTTTAAGCACCTTTTTAAGTGCTTCTTCACCCGAGTTGGCGGTATCTACTTCGAAACCATGTTTTTCGAGAACATTTTTCAGAGAAATTAGGTTCTCTGGAGTATCGTCAACAAGTAAGATCATTCTCAAAAGTAATTAAAATTGGCTGTATAAAAAGTTTAATTACAAAATGAAGTGTTAATACGGATATGAAAACGTAATTACAATCTGCTAGCAGAAAAAGTGTCTCCTTGCCTAATGTCACCAGTTTCAAAGCCCTTTTTAAACCAGTACATGCGCTGCGCAGAAGTACCGTGAGTGAAAGAATCAGGAACAACCTCTCCGTTAGCTTGTTTTTGGAGCTTATCATCACCAATGGCATTGGCTGCGGTTAGCGCTTCTTCAATATCACCCGGTTCTAATCTGAAATCTTTAAGGTTTTGCGCATGATGTGCCCACAATCCAGCATAAAAATCGGCTTGTAGCTCTAACATCACAGAAAGCTTATTGTATTCTTTTTCACTAAGTCTTTGTCTAGCATTTTGTACTTTTTCAGAGGTGCCTAACAAGTTTTGTATATGGTGTCCAACTTCATGTGCCACTACGTAAGCTTGAGCAAAATCTCCTGCGGCACCAAAACGATCTTTCAATTCTCCAAAGAAAGAAAGGTCAATATAAACTTGCTGGTCACCAGGACAGTAGAAAGGTCCAACGCCAGAGCTGGCGCCACCACAGGCAGTTTGGACACCATCGTTAAAAAGTACAAGAACAGGTGGTTGGTAGGATTTACTTAACTCATTGAACTGTTCTATCCAAACTTGTTCGGTAGATTTCAGTACCCCTGCAACAAACTTTTTTTCAGGATCGTCCTGATCAGAGCTACCTCTTTTCACGTCGGTCTGCTCAGTAGTAACAGGCAGCTGGCCAACTAAGCCACTTAGATCTTTCCCGAAAAATAGACCAATAATAACGATGATGATGCCCACACCACCACCAAGGGCCACTTTGCCGCCACCACTACCACGGCGATCTTCTATATTATCACTGCCTTTACCGAACCATTGCATAGTACAAGTTTTTAAAATTTATATTCCAATTTAGGAATTAAATTCAACAATACTTTGGGCAATTCTGTTTTGAGTTTCTTCTTTGCCTAACAACTTTACAATATCGAAAACACTTGGTCCAAATTTGCCACCAACCAATGCAATACGTAAAGGCAACATGACTTCACCTGGCTTTAAACCTTTGCTTTCCGCTAACGCTTTAAAGCTGGCCTCTAACTCCACAGCATTGAGTTCAATATTTAAATGAGTTGCAAATTCTTCGAAAAAAGCTGCTTTATCTGCGTTCCACTTTGGTTTCACTGCCGCAGAATCGTACGCTACTGGAGGGGCAAAAAAGTAAGAAGTTTGCGCTACGAAATCTGGAAGTAAAGTACATCTGTCTTTTACCATTTCAATAACTTCTGCAAGCTTTACATCATCAGCAACTTCAATACCATTTTGCTTTAACAAACTGCTAACTGTTGACTGTAAACTGCTAACTGGAGATTGCTTGATCCACTCGTGATTAAACCATTTTGCCTTTTCAAAATCGAATTTAGCACCAGCTTTACTTATTCTCTCTACAGAGAAACTCGCTTTCAACTCTTCTAATGAGAAAATTTCCTTATCCGTGCCATCATTCCATCCCAACACACCTAAAAGATTAACAAAAGCCTCTGGCATAAAACCTAATTCTTTAAATCCTTTAGTCAAATCACCAGTTTTAGGATCAGTCCAATTCATTGCGTAAACTGGGAAACCTAACCTATCGCCGTCTCTTTTGCTCAATTTTCCATTTCCATCTGGCTTTAAGATAAGCGGTAAGTGTGCCCAAGCTGGCATTTCATTAGCCCAACCTAAATATTTCCAAAGCAATAAATGAATAGGTGCAGATGGTAACCATTCTTCGCCTCTAAATATGTGCGAAATTTCCATAGCCTTATCATCAACCACTACCGCCAAATGGTAAGTTGGCATGCCATCTGCTTTTAGCAGTACTTTGTCATCTACCAAGTTGGTATCAAAACTTACTACACCTCTAATCATATCGGTAAAAGTAACCTGCTCATCAGCAGGCATTTTGATACGAATTACGTGAGGAGTATGTTGCGCTAACAATTCACTCACTTCGCTTTGTGTTAAAGTAAGTGAGTTGCGCATTTGCATACGGCTTTTTTGTCCGTATAAGAAGTTAGGCTCTTCTGCTCTTTTTGCTGTCAATTCTTCAGGAGTATCAAAAGCATAATAAGCGTACCCGCTTGCAATAAGTTGTTCTGCATACTGTCTGTAACTAGGTTTGCGCTCGCTTTGACGGTAAGGGCCAAAGGCACCAGGTTTTTGCGGACTTTCATCGGGTGAGATGCCACACCATTCCAAACAATTAACTATGTATTCCTCAGCACCTTCAACAAATCGAGTTTGGTCTGTATCCTCTACTCTTAAAATGAAAGTACCGTGGTGCTTTTTAGCAAATAAATAATTGAACAAGGCTGTTCTTACGCCGCCTAAATGCAAACCGCCTGTTGGGCTCGGTGCGAATCTAACTCTAACTTCTTTATTCATGATGGTGTTGTGGAGCATAGGGCTTTTACGCATGGAGAAAAGTTGGATTAAATTATACCGCTCTTTGCTCTATGCCCTCTGCTCGCCACAAAGATAGGTTTTTCCTCTTGATTAAGCTTTTTGAAAAAGCATCATAGTTTTGTGGTTTTTCCGTTCTGATATCGTATTTTGGCTCGAAATGAATCCGTATCAGAAAAAAAGGCGCTGGAAATTATTCTTGTTATTGTTTGCGGGGCTTATCGGCACCGCTTCGGTGTTCTATTCCGATTTTTTTGTGCGAAAGATGGAAAGGGAGGAGGCTGCCCAGTTTCAGCTGTTTGTTAAAGTGCTGGAAATTAGGATGAAAATGTATGATAATCCACAGTTAAGTGGTATTATAGAAACGATAAAGAAAAATACCAAAATGGACGTAATCATCACTAAAAAAGATGGTGCAATATATACTTGGGATGGATTAGATACTACAAAAACTTTCTATAATACAGATAAAACAAAGACTTATGATTCACTTTATTTTGTAAAACAGCTTAACAAAATGAAGGAACAACATCCGCCAGCAAGAATGAAAGGATTTGATGAGGAGGAGCTAATTGTATACTATAAAGATTCGAATATTTTAACCCAACTAAGATATTTTCCGTACATCCAGTTGGGAGTAATCGCTTTGTTTTTAATTACTGCCTACGTTGGTTTTAGTGCGGCAAGGAGGGCAGAGCGAGATCAGGAATTCGTAGGAATGGCAAAGGAAACGGCGCATCAATTGGGTACTCCGATATCCTCTCTAATGGCTTGGGTCGAGTTGATTAAAACACGATTCGATGCCGAAGAAGATCCATTAGTTGCCGAGATGGAGAATGATATTCAGCGACTGGAAATCATTGCAGATCGTTTCTCTAAAATCGGATCTAAACCGATTTTAGAAGATCATGTAGTACATACCGTAATTAATGGTTTTGTACAATACTTTAAAGTGCGTACTTCAGACAAGATTAACTTTGTACTTACCGGCGATAAGCAGGTACGGGCAATGTTATCTGGGCCATTGTTTGATTGGGTAATTGAAAATTTACTTAAAAATGCAGTAAATGCCATAGATAACGATGGAACAATTACCATAGATATTATCGAAAACTTGGCGAAGGAAGAAGTGATCATCGACATTACAGATACAGGTAAAGGCATCCCTCGTTCTAAGTTCGATACTGTTTTTCAACCTGGTTACACTACACGTAAAAGAGGTTGGGGATTAGGCCTGACCTTAACTAAAAGGATTGTAGAAAACTATCATCGCGGACAGATTTTCGTGAAAGATTCTGAACTAGGAAAGGGAACAACTTTTCGGATAATTTTAAAAAGCAGTATTACTTATGAACCCACCACAAATACAAGATTACCCAACTTGGTATAAAGGCTACATCGATCTGGTGAACGGCGATGTGTTAAGTGTTTTAGAAAACCAAGCCAAAAAATTTGCCGATTTTATACAACAAAATGCCGATAAAGCGGATTATGCTTACGCTCCAGGGAAGTGGACCATCAAAGAGATGTTCGGACATATCATCGATACCGAGCGAATTATGGTTTTTCGCTTAACAAGTTTTGCAAGGGCAGAAAAAGCGGCTTTACCAGGCTTTGACGAAAATGATTATGTAACCAATGCGAATTTTAAAGATAGAACTTTAGATAGCCTGTGTGAAGAATTTGTATGGTTAAGGAAATCGAATATGTACCTGCTCAACTCGTTAAACGAAGAAGAACTAAACAGATCAGGCAATGCCAACGGTAATCCTATCACGGTTAAATCGCTGGTTTATATTTTGGCTGGCCATGTAATGCATCATCAAAATGTGATTGTAGAACGTTACTTATAGTCGTTGATTTGGTTAGTTGCTTAGTTGGTTAACTGAACACTTACGACTGATACCTAAAAACTTACAAATATGATTTGGTTTAAAGAATTTACGCCCGAAATACTAAATAGCCGTCCTAAGAACCATATTGGTGCTTTATTAGGGATAGAATTTACATCCATTGGTGAAGATTACATTGAAGCTACTATGCCAGTAGATGAACGTACACATCAACCTGCTGGAATATTGCACGGAGGGGCTTCGGTAGTGTTGGCAGAAACTTTAGGAAGTATTGCCTCCTACATGTGCATCAATCCTGATAAGTATATTGCCGTAGGGTTGGAAGTAAATGCCAACCACATCCGTCCAGTAAGTTCTGGATTTGTTAAAGGGGTTTGTAAGCCACTGCATATTGGTGGCAAAACTCATATTTGGGAGATAAAATTGTATAACGATAAAGGGAAAATGAACTGTGTAAGTAGGTTAACGGTAGCCATTTTACCGAAACCGCAGTAGTATTAACCATTTCTAAAGGCGTCATTCCCATGAAAACCTATCATGTGGACACATCTTTTTCGGCTCTATGTTAACTCTCGCCCATTAAAGCCACTGTCCATTGCTACTAAGACTGTCAATCTCCTTGCCAGCCAAATCAAAGAAAGTAGCACTAACGAGAATTAGTCAAAACCGAGCCTAAGCCTGTCTATTTCTGACAGGCAGCGATGTTTTTTTGATATGTTGGGCTTGTGGAAAGGCACCTCAGGAGGTTGACAAGCATTTTTGCATACTTTTGATGCATTAAAAGTTTGATGCCCGCCGGCAAAGAGGCAAAAATAAATCTTAATATTTGTGTCTACACGATAGGTGAAAACGGGAATCTTAAAGCGATAGATCCCTTGAAACTAGAGATGACAGCGTTGCGTTTAATTTGACGAGTACCTGTACTCAAACCATTTCCCTATTCCTTTTGTTGTTGCCATAAATATAGCATTATGGTAAGCACAGCCGATATTATTAATGACAGTCATTTAGTATTTGTAAGTCCAGAAAAAGGAGGTATTTACCGAAAAGGTGAGCCTGGGAAGTTCAAATATGAAGATCATAAAGGGAATAGAATTACTGATGCGGCAGCTTTAGAACGTGTACAAAAGCTAGTTTTACCTCCGGCATGGAAAGACGTTTGGATTTCTCCTAAGAAAAATGGTTATCTACAGGCTATCGGTACCGATGTTGCCGGAAGGAAACAGTATCGCTATCACGCCGACTGGGTGAATAGGCGTTCAGACCATAAATATTTCCGATTATTAGAGTTTGGGAAAGCCTTGCCCAAAGCACGTAAGCGCGTGGAAAAAGATCTAAATCGAAGAAACCTCGATGAGCGTAAAGTGCTAGCCATTTGTGTCAAGGTTTTGCAGGAAACCCTAATCAGAATAGGTAATTCGGCCTATGAAAAAAGCTACAGTAGCTACGGATTAAGTACTTTAAAAGATAAACACGTTAAACATAAAGCTAATGGAACTTTCCTGTCTTTTGTTGGCAAAAAGGGCGTGAAGCAGGATATTAAGTTGAGTGATAAGAATTTAGCCAAGCTCGTTAAAAAGTGTAAGGATATCCCTGGACAAGACTTATTTCAATTTTATACCAAAACCAACGAACGTAAGGCAGTAGATTCTGGGATGATCAATCAGTACATCAAAGAAATTACTGAAAATGACTTTACCGCGAAAGATTTTAGAACTTGGGGCGGAACGTTGGAAGCAATGCGACAATTGGCGGTTTGTACCAATGATACTCCAGAGATTGCTGCTAAAAAATTAGTGGTGAAGGCCTTGGATTGTGTAGCCGCTAAACTGGGGAATACCCGAGCAGTTTGTAAAAGCGCCTATGTTTATCCGATTCTTTTAGAATCTTTTGAAGCTGGCGACCTACAACCTTACCTAAAAAAAATTGCCATTACTGAGAAAGATGAGAAAAAAGCACTGAGCAATGATGAAGCCGTGCTGATTAAGTTTCTGAAGGCGATGAAAAAGAAAAAGAAATAAGTTTGAATTAAACCTATAAGGTTTTCAAAACCTTATAGGTTTCTTTGGGTTTTATCCCTGCTTGTCAAGCCATTTCTTCTCTATGACGTAGGAAGTAATTAAACCTAAGCCCCCGAAAATAAATATACTTCCAAAGTAAACCGCTACCGCTTGACCTTCTTCTTGATTGCTCATATTTGGTCCGAATAGATTTCTTACCGTAAATAATGCTGCGAGTAAACCTAGTCCTAACCCTACCATTAACAAGCCAAATTTCAAGCTAATAAAAGGTCTGGGGGTTGCTTTTCTAAGACCTGGATCAATTCCCCTTTCTATCATGGCCATTTTTTCTTTATTTAAGAAATATCTGATGCCAAAAACTAATGCAAATGCTCCGACGAATAATACTATCGGTACTAATTCTCCAATCATGGTTTTATATTTTTTGTTAAACTTTCAATTTGTTATGAACCGTGTTCTGTGAGTTATGACAACAGCAAAAAAAAATAGGTTACACTATTCGTAGAAAAAAATTAAATTGTGCCATAAACCGCAAAAGTTGACCGTTATATCCCATAAAATTGATGAGATTTTTTTGTTGCCACCAACAGAAAAAAAAATGTTTTTGTCTCGCTTTGAACGCATCGAATTCCGGAGAGGAACCATTGTAATTAATGCGGGAAAAATAGAACGTTACGTTTACTTCATAGAAAAGGGAATGGCTAGAGCTTTTCGGGAAACCCATAAAGGTCAAACAACCATTTGGTTTGGACAAGCTGGAGATGTGATGTTATCATTTTTAAGTTTCTTCAAAAATAAGGCAGGCTACGAGAGCATCGAAGTTTTGGAAGATAGCGTGCTTTACAGAATCTCTAGCAACCATTTACAAGAATTATATCACCAATACTTACCTATCTCCAATTGGGGGAGGAGGTTTGCCGAACAAGAATTATTACTTACCGAGCAACGCTTTATGGATTTGCAGTTTAAAACTGCTACCGAACGCTATCAGGAATTACTAAAGCACTCGCCTTCTATTTTACAACGAATACAGTTGGGGCACATTGCTTCTTACTTAGGTATAACACAAGTCTCATTGAGCAGAATTAGAGCTGCCACAAAGTGATTTTGAAATGCTTTGGGAGGTCGTCATTTCGAGCTAAGCCGAAAACTGAAGACTACGAAGTAAAATCTTTGAAGTTCATTTTAACTTATCCATTTAAATATTTCTCTCCCGTATGTACGGGACTTCGCTGCGGTCGAAAGGACGGTTGAGATCAAAACTCATGATTGCTAAACTATTTTTTATCATTTGTTAAATAAAATGATGTCATAACCATCGACTTTTGTATCAAATTAAAAACAGATGAACTGGATTATATTGATTATCGCCGGGCTTTTCGAAGTCGCCTTTGCTTCTTGCTTAGGAAAAGTAAAAGAAACAAGTGGCTCGGAAGCCGCATGGTGGTTTGTAGGCTTTTTGGTTTCGCTAACCATTAGTATGTTGTTGTTAATTAAAGCCACCCAAACTTTACCAATTGGCACTGCTTATGCGGTTTGGACTGGTATAGGCGCCGTTGGAACTGTGATAATGGGTATCCTGGTATTCAAAGATCCAGCTAGTTTTTGGAGATTGTTTTTCATCGTCACGCTAATCGGATCTATCATTGGGTTAAAAGCAGTATCGCATTAATATCGGTTAATCGTTTGAACTGGTTAAATTGTTTAATCGAATAGCTATCAGCTTTTAACACTGTTAACCGATTAACTAGTTCAAACAGTTAACCTAAAATTTGTATTTTGCTGTAACCTAAAACAAAATACCCGCGTCATAGGGTTAAAATGAAGCAAGTAGAAACAGACTTAGAGCTTATCAACTCCATATTGGCCGGTAATACGGGCAATTATGCGGCGTTGGTAAAACGTCACCAAAGGTTTGTTTTTACCCTGGCATTGCGCTTCGCAAAGAATAGGGAAGATGCTGAAGAGATTGCGCAAGATTGTTTTATTAAAGCCTATAAAGCTTTAGGAACTTTTAAGCAAACTTCTAAGTTTTCTACTTGGCTGTACACCATTACCTACACTACTGCCATGACCTATCTCAGGAAAAAGAGATTAAAAGCTACCTCTATGGATGAAGAGGAACAAGTTTTGCAGGTAGCTAACCATGATAGCGCTTTTGATGCAAATGCAGTAGAAAAGAAGTCGACCTATAAGTATTTAAACGAAGCCATTTCGATGCTTTTGCCAGATGATGCAGCCATCATTACGTTGTTTTACAAAGGCGAACAAAGCTTAGAAGAAATAGGTTTGGCCCTGGTGATGGATCCTAATACCGTAAAGGTAAAGCTGCATAGGGCGCGACATAGATTAAAAGATAAATTACAACTTTTATTAAAAGACGAAGTAAAGGAGTTGATATGACAAAGCAAGAAGAACAACTTTGGAATTACATTGACGGTTTCTGCTCAGCTAAAGAAAAAGCGGAGATAGAGACGATGTTGATGAAGGATGAACAGTTTCATCAGCTTTATGTGGATTTGCTGGAGGTAAATCAACAATTGTCGGTGAATGTAGAAGTAGATGAGCCCTCTATGTCATTTACGCGCAATGTGATGGAGCATGTGCAAAGGGAAATTGCGCCAGTGAAGCTTAAAACCAAGGTAGATCATCGAGTGGTTTACGCTATAGGTGGATTTTTTGCACTTACTTTAGTGAGCATATTGGTTTATGCTTTCGCTACAGCCGCACCAGATTTTACGATGAAAAAAGTGGCAACATTTAATTTAGAAAATAAGTTTGAGAGCTTGCTAGATCCTGCGGTAATTGGTGCTTTCTTATTCTTAAATGCAATATTACTGCTCATTTACCTCGACAGTTATTTAAGGAGAGGGTTGATGAAAGCACAAAAAAATGGAGAACAATAGTGCTCCGTTTTCATTTGATATTTTTATACCGTAACACCGCTATAGGCTAGTGCCCCACCTTTCTAAAGGTTTAGGGCAAGAATAAGTCGCGTTCTTCGGGTTGTGTGATTACAATTGAACTGGCTTTAGAAAATAGCCAGTCAACTCGCCCCTGTAAGGTTTCTTATTTCTTAAACGCTATGGGTAAATAGATTTGAGTATTATCCCAAGCAGCGACCAAATTTGCACCATCTGGACTATCAATGAACGTAATGCTAAAAGCTTCTACGTTTTTTTCCGCTTTATTGGTTACCACATCAGTTCTTAACAGATCTTTTGTCTCATCATAAGAAAAAGCGCCCCATTTATCAACCTGTTGATTAATGATAATGGTCCATTTGTCCTTAGTCGGAATAGCGAAAATACTGTATCTGCCTTTTTTGATTTTTTTACCAGCAATGGTTACCGCTTTAAAGAATTCGATTTCCGTACTTTCATTAGCACCAAAGCGCCAAACCTTATCGAATTGTTCTAAAACTCCAAAAATCTCTCTCCCTTTCTTTTGTGGGCGAGAATAAAATACACGCATTATTGGCGCCACGGCGTCCTTAGACTTCGTCGTATTTAAAGGATAATATACTACGTCTAGCGGACTCGCATCAACTTTTGGGAAATTGACCCCGTTAGATGTGTTTTGCGCATTAGTAGCTAATGTTCCTAACAAAAGAAACGTGATCAAGCTTAGTGTCTTCATCAAAATATAGAATTGGTTGTGTATCTTGATTTACAGCCTTGCAAAAGTAGATGTAAGGTAGTTTAGTATTCTCTTCCCTTAACAATCTTATTTAAGAATACGCCACCGAAAATTAAGCCGATGATAGCTGCAAGGAAAAGATAGCCAATGTGTAAAGTAACGGCAGAAAAAGCAAGTACAAATGCTACCATACCAATTACATACCAAACCCAATCAAAATTGTTTTTATTTTCTGAATTGCTCATGTTTAAAACTTTTGCCGCAAAGTTAGTTATTTCAGTGAAAAACGATACATTTTAATGTGATAATTAGCTGATATGATCATGATATAATTTAAAATGGGCTATTTGCGTAAGTTAATTGCCTTGCAGGTTATCATTATACCGGTTCTTATCAAATCATCAAATTCACCAGTCATTACCTAGATAATCATCGCTTCAATCAGCTAGCAATTGGTTTACGGTTACCGCTTTGTATCCATTTTGCTTGAGGTATTTAAGCAATTCGGGTAGTTTGTCATAGAACTTGTCTTTGCGTCTCGGATCAGCTCCAACGTGTAACAATAAAATAAAGCCGTTTAATCCTTGTTGCTTTTCATGATCAATAATGGATTGGTAAATTTCATCACTGCTTTTATAGGATTTTCCTAACTCTGGGTAAGTGTAATCCGCATTTGAACGTGTGCCGCGTGTAAAGTTGATTAACTTTAAACCTAAATTCTCTGTCCAATTGGCAATCGTTTGGTTGTACCATTCGAAAGGGGGCAGGAAATAAGGTGCCGACATTTTAGAAATCCCAAATTTTTCCATTGCTTTATAGTTGGCGAGCAAGTCTGTTTCGAATTGTTTTTTAGCGACTAAGAGCGAATCTCTTTTATTCCAATCTGCATATAGCAAATGCTGGTCGGAGTGAGCACCTAAATAATGGCTTTTTGCTTTAATATTTTTGATAAATGGCGAGAAACTTGGATTTCTATAAAAATTACCCGTGAAAAAGAAAGAGGCTTTTACCTGTTCTTTATCCAAAGCAGAAATAATTTTCTGAAGACCATCGGCATATTCGTCGCCAGTGAATACAATGGCCAGCTTTTTTTCTTTTATATCACCTCTTACGATAGCGCCCTGTTCCTTTTGATAACTTGTAAATTCTTTGTTCGTTCGGCTATCGTAGGCGGCAAGTAAGTAAACTAAGGAAGCCGTGCCGTCCATGGTTGGCTCGTTGGTGCTGTAATCTCCATAATCATCGTGATAAACCGCGAGGTCGCTTTGAAATTCGGCGTAGGCATCAGGTTTAGTGAGTTGTATGCCAATTAGTCCTTTGTAGATGCTTGTGTAAACTGGACCGTCGACTAGGCCTCCATCAATTGGATAGTTGCCTAAGTGGGCAAAGGCCGAATGGGGGTCGCTAGGTGTATCGCCCCAGCTTGGCAATCCATAAACCATGCTGGTTCCCCATGGGTTACACCCAAAAAGCCAGTCAAAATTTGCTTGCTCCAATTCTGAAAAAGTGCCATCGCCGCTCAGTTGCTGATACCACATGCACTGCATGGCGAAGGCAACTGTCAAATTATTGCTGCACCAGATAAAGGGAACACCTCTGTAAAATGCATTATCTTTTGCTCTGTTCCATACATGTGTGATGCCTTGCTTATAATAGTCGATCAGTTGACGTTTTCTGTCGCCTTCAGCTTGCTTGGCAAGTTCATAGTGCCCCAAATTGATGAAAGGATACCATTGATAGTGTTTAGCAGTATCAGCAATTAGCCAAGGCGTAACCGACTCTTGCATCGCGTAATAATAAGCTGAGTCGAGTGCCTTATCACCATAGCCAGTAATTTTTCCAGTTTTAGCTAAAGCGAGTTCCATGTCATCAACCCAATTGTCTTCTGCATAAATGTAGGGCGACTTCACTGAGGCCGTTTGCGTGACTCCTTTTTTCTTAAGCGCATATAGGTAAGCTGTTCTTGATTTTTCTGTCAACTGACCTGCGTAGGCTTTGTCATTTTGATAGAGCTCGCTCCCCAAGGCAAAGGCACTGGCAAATTTGGCGGCAGTAGAACTGGTACCTTTCGTATCATTCATAAACTTTCCCCTCTGCTGCGGTTTGCCGTCAATAAAATACAGTGGTCGTTCAAAACCTTTACCATACTGGCTGTCCTCTTTCGGAATGCGCATGGTAATGTGGTCCCGATCATCCGCTAATTGGTTAAACATGATATTCGACTGCGGATGCATCTTCATTAGCCAATCTAAACCCCATTTTGCTTCATCCAATACGTCGGCTGTGCCATTTTTTCCATCCAGCCCGGTAGCAAGCTTATAGTCAGAGAAAGCCTTGGGGAAATCTCTATAGGCCATTAAAAGATGATAGGTGGCATTGGCCGTGGTGGTAGCATATTGCAAATAGTCGCTGGCATCGTGCCAACCCCCAACGGCATCAAAATGCGTGCTGTCTTTAATGCCGCCTTCTTTTCCGTATACTACAAAACCATCGTGGGTATGGCAGCTATCTTTTAAGAAAGGGTTGTAGCCACAACGCTGTTGGCGTAGGTATCGCAGCGCAAAGTCTGCAGTATTTTTATAAACATTTTCATTGAGTATGATTTCTGGAGACGTGATGCCACCAGCTTTGATGTAGTAATGGCCAGCTGTTTTAAACTCAGAGAAGTTTAACCTTGCAGCTGTTGTAAATGGACCGTAGGCTCCAAATTTTTTGATATTGGTAGAAGTGTAAACCGTTTTTCCGCTTTGCTTATCTATTAAATCAAAGCTGGTCGGGAGCTCATTGCCCTTACTTGCCCAAACGGCTACTTTAATAGATTTAGGTTGATAACCCAAGAGATTAATTCTGATCCAGCTTTGCTGATCTTTAGGTTTAAATGCAAAAATAAATAGGGAGATACTACAAATTAAGGCGATGGCTAAGACTGTTTTTCTCATGATGACCAGGGAAAATTTGGTTGGATTAAAATTAGGGAAATGTTTTTAGAAATGGATATCCCATAGGGACGTAAACTTCAGGTTTTATTAACTATGTGGATTAATTATAACCACCTAAAACTAAAATACCCCTGATGATTAGTCAGGGGCATTTTTCCCAAAAAATTAACAATTTTTTACAAAAAGCTAAAGATTAGCGACTTGTAATACTTTTAAAAGATTTTTACGTTTAACCTTTCATAGGAACAAGGTAATAATTTTTTATTGAACAATCAAAATATATGTTGGCAATTGATGAAAGTCTACTAAAATGCTCGTTAAATTGACATTTTGTTTTGTAACAAAAAAAATATGACTTATTTTTCGGGATGCAATTAAATCAACCCAGCCAACGCGAGTATTATTTCAACAACGAGGTGGTATCTCGTTTCGAATTGTACAACAGCTTATTTCTTACGCTCCCATTTTATAAGATTAAGGATACCGGAACCTTACTTCCACTTTTTTTTAAGAGCTGCGAAGATGGTATTAAAAATCATGAAAAGCCTAGCGAACTGATCGGGAAGTTTTTTGAAAAATATGTTCATGATAAGGATGAAAATAGCGTAGTCGATTTGTTATTTCGATTTATTCAATATATCGAACGTCAAGTGGTACTCTTTGACGCCGTAGAGGATGCCTCGTTTAACAAATTGAACATCAGTGATGAGCAGAGCTCGCTAAGGGCTTTATTTCTGAAAGCAAATGATGATGCGGCATTGCATGATAAGATTGATAAGTTAATAGAAGAGTTCTCTTTAAGATTGGTGCTAACAGCACATCCAACGCAGTTTTATCCAGGACCTGTCTTGGGAATTATCAATGATTTAACTGCCGCAATCAAGACCAATGATTTTACTACTATTAATCAATTGTTACAGCAGTTAGGCAAAACGCCTTTCTTCAATAAAAAGTCGCCAACACCAGTAGATGAAGCGCTAAGTTTAGCTTGGTATTTAGAAAACGTATTCTACTTTGCTGCAGCGAACATCCAAACTGGATTAAATCAGCTGTTGAGCGAGTATCATATCGATCCTAAGAAAGTAATCGAACTAGGCTTTTGGCCAGGTGGCGATAGAGATGGGAATCCAAATGTGAAGGCACAGACCACTTTGGAAGTTTCTAAAATGTTGCGACAAATTCTATTTAGATGTTACTACCGTGATTTTAGAAATATCAAACGACGTATCACTTTTAGAGGCGTTGAAGAAAGTATTAACTTACTTCAAGAGGTGTTTTATGAGAATGCTTTCAATACAGCTGTAGAAGAGCAAGATATCTCAGATTACATTATTAAGAACTTAAACGATATTGTCGATACGCTTAACAAAGATCACGATGGCTTATTTGTTAACGTTGTACAAGATCTGTTGAGAAAAGTAGAGCTTTACCGTTGTCATTTTGCTTCTTTGGACATTAGGCAAGACAGTAGGGTGTTAAGAAAAGTACATCAGTACTGCAGAAGTCAAAAGCCAATCAATTCATTATACAGTGAAAACTATGATGATCTCTCTGAAGAAGAAAAGCTGAAGGCAATATCATTTAGAGCAGCCAAAGTGATTTATGCTGATGAGCAGGATCACTTGATTAAAGATGCTTTGCAGACGATAGCTGAGATTAAAGATATTCAGCAAAAGAATGGTGAAGATGCTTGTCACCGCTTCATCATCAGTAACTGCCAACAGGCAAGTGATATCTTACAGTTGATGGAGCTTTTCCTTTGGAATGGCTGGGAAGCAGAAGATTTGACCATAGATTTTGTGCCATTATTCGAAACCGTAAACGATTTGACGGGTGCTGGCGAGATCATGAAGAAACTTTATACGCACCCATTCTATCAAAAGCACTTGGCCTTGAGAGGTGGTAAACAGCACATCATGCTAGGCTTCTCCGATAGTACCAAAGACGGAGGTTATTTAATGGCCAACTGGTCGATATTTACAGCGAAGGTGGCTTTAACCAAAGTGGCCGAGGAGCACAATATCCAATTGGCGTTCTTTGACGGTAGGGGTGGACCGCCGGCTCGTGGTGGTGGTAAAACACATCGTTTCTACGCCTCAATGGGTAAAGAAATCGCTAATAAAAATATTCAGTTAACGGTTCAAGGCCAAACCATCAGTTCTCAATACGGATCGGTAGATAGCGCAGCATTTAACATTGAACAGTTAATTAACGCAGGTATTTCATCTGGCGTCAAAGGAAAACATAACGTTCTATTAGATCAAGAGAATTTCGATATCTTGAACAAAATGGCGAGAGATAGTTACGATGCTTACATCGCTTTGCGTAACGACCCATTGTTTTTAGAATATTTGGAGAAGCTTTCGCCGTTGAGCTTACTCTCTAAAATCACCATTAGTAGTAGACCAGTAAAAAGAAATTCTGGAGAGAAATTAAAGCTAGATGACTTACGTGCTATTGGTTTTGTGACTTCATGGAGCCAGTTGAAACAAAATGTACCAGGTTTTTACGGCGTAGGCACAGCGTTGAAAGCGCAGGAAGATTTGGGTAATTGGGAACAGGTACAAAAAACCTATCATCAATCGGGCTATTTCAAGACAATTGTAGATAACTGTATCATGTCAATGAGCAAATCGGACTTTGAGATTACGGCTTATTTGGCTAACGATAAAGAATTTGGGTCGTTCTGGAAGCAACTACACGCCGAATTTGAATTATCGAAAGCAATGTTGTTGAAGTTAACTGGGCATGAAACCTTGATGGAGAATTATCCTGTAGAGAAAAAATCGATTGCTGTGCGTGAGAAAATTATCTTGCCTTTGGTATTGATTCAACATTTTGCTTTGCATAAGTTGCAGGGCGATTTGAGCGAGGAAAAACAGCAGGCTTATGAAAAATTGGCGATTAGAACCGTTTACGGTATTGTGAACGCTGGTAGAAATTTAGCTTAGTCCAATGTCTGAAGACGGAAGTCCGAAGATATATAGGTTAACACCCGCCTAAGCTATTTAGGTAAATTCAATAAATTTGTACGCAGATTTTCGCAGAGGTAGTTCAGCGAAAATCTGCGTTTTTGATCTGTAGAAGTCGGCGTAAATAATTTTCAAGGAATAGCTATTCTTCCACTTAATCATTTTATAAATTATTCATTCACTCATTCTATCATTTACTCATTTACCATTTTATTATTTACTCATTCACATATGTCAACGCCAACATTAAACTGGACTTATAAATCATTCGAAGAATTATCGAAACTGGAGCTTTATACCATTTTAAAGCTTAGAAGCGAAGTTTTTGTAGTAGAACAGCACTGTAATTACCAAGATGTGGATGGCAAAGATTTGAAATGCCACCATTTAATGGCTTGGGATGGTGATAATTTAGTTGCCTACACAAGGATAGTTCCGCCGGGAGTTTCCTTCGCAGAGGCGAGCATTGGGCGCGTATTAAGTAATTCTAGGTACAGAGGTATAGGTGCTGGTATTACCTTGATGGAAAAAAGCATCGAAAAGGTTTATGAAACGCATGGCAAGCGACCAATCCGTATTGGCGCGCAATTGTATTTAAAGAAGTTTTATGAAAGCTTTGGTTTTGTAAAAGATAGCGAAGAATACATGGAAGATGAGATCCCACATATTGAGATGTTGCTAGCATAGTTTCAATACTGTCGTCATTTCGACCGCAGGGTGCCGAGCGGAGAAAACTTTCGAGCAGCAAGCATAGTTTTAAAGAATTCATTGTTCGCCAGCGGAGCCGTTTAGATTTCAGTAGACTAGTTTTTATAGGAGCGCAAATGCACTGCTGCTAGGTAAAGATAGTCCCGTTTTACGCTATACCTACGGTGTCGCTGCAACCGGGGCTATTTTGGTTGGTTACTACCTAAAGAACAACATTTGCTTTCCGAACAAATCGTCATTTCGACCGCAGGGTACCGAGCGGAGAAAACTTTCGAGCTGCAAACGTAGTTTTAAAGAACTCCTTGTTCGCCAACGAAGCCGTTTCAGATTTCATTAGACTAATCTCTTATTCAGGAGCGCAAATGCACTGCTGCTAGGTAAAGATAGTCCCGTTTTACGCTATACCTACGGTGTCGCTGCAACCGGGGCTATTTGGGTTGGTTACTACCAAAGAACAACATTTGCTTTCCGCACAAATCGTCATTTCGACCGCAGGGCACCGAGCGGAGAAAACTTTTTCATTAGACTGATCGTATTTAGGAGCGCAAATGTACTGCTACTAGGTACTTAAAGATCATTAATGAATGTATAGAGATAAATAATGCTGGCAATTCCAAGTATGATGATTCTTATTGTTTTTTGTTGTCTCGCTTTTCGTAGATACCCATCCTTTTTCAGTTCCCATGACACCAAAATCTCGATCATAAAAAATATTGGGCTTTCAAGAAAATCACAGATTGAATAAGATTCTTTTGCCCTGCGAAGTTCATCTAGCTTCTCTCTTTGGCTATGAAGATATTTTTCTCTCTTTGCTAACTCTTTAAATTCAACTCCTCTTTTTAGAAGCTCGATTTCCGCTTGCTCCGCAGCTTCAGCATCCCAATTTTCTGGAATAGCTACGATTTTAATCAATGCACTGGTTTGTCGATCTTGAATTGGAGGCTGGAACGTTTTCATTTACTGTAAATATATCATAAATTGATGTTGCCCTTAGCGGTTAAACCAATCCCTTAATCTATTTCGATAAAGTAAAAACAGTAATTACAGCGTCTATTTTTTGGTGAAACAACGCTTCAATTCGCTTGTATTTCGTTCGTAATTTGTTGATTATGATCGTTTTAAACAGCTCTAATTTTATTTTAATGTAATTGTAAAATAGTTGTTGCGATTATCAAGGATGAAACTTAGTTTTGCAGCGATTTATAATTAGTCTAAATAAATGAAGAAGATTCTATACTCCCTACAATTTCTATTATGCCTCATCAGTTCGTTTAGCAGTATGGCGCAAACGCAACAAGTGATATTGGTGGGTCAACTACATACCAGTGACGGTACGCCTGCCGTGGGAATTTCAGTTGTCATTAAAAACGTAGGCACTCAAACCGATCAAAATGGTCGTTTTACATTAAAAAACTTGCCGCAGGGAAGACAGCTATTGAAAATTTCTGCCGTTGGAATTAAGTCCCAGCAAATTGAAGTAAACCTAAAAACTGGAGAAAATTTACTCGATCCAATCCGTATTGCAGAATCGTCTTCACAGCTTGAAGAGGTGGCTATTAGCCAATACAAATCATCTAATCGTAAGCCTACAACCTTAGGGAAAGTGGCTATCGCACCGAGAGATTTGCCACAGTCGGTACAAATTATATCTGCGCAAGTGATCCAGGATCAGCAAGCAGATAGATTGGGCGATGTAATGAAAAACGTAAATGGTGTAGCCTTAGGGGCTAACCGTGGTGGGGTTGGTGAAAACTTTTATGCCAGAGGGTACAGCTTGGGTGCTAACAACGTAATGAAAAATGGTGCGCGTACCAGCATTGGCGGTAGTCCAGAAGCAAGTACACTAGAATCTGTAGAAGTGTTAAAAGGAAGTGCGGCTTTATTGTACGGAGGCGTAACTGGCGGCGCGGTAGTAAACATGGTGACTAAAAAACCTAAATTCGAAAATGGAGGAGAAGTTTCTTTTAGGACTGGAAGCTATGATCAATACAAAGGAATTGTAGATGTTTACGGCCCTGTTGATGATAAATTTGCAGTGAGGGTAATTGGAACAGCTGAAAAAGCAGGAAGTTTTAGAGACAATGTGGAATCAAAGAGATTTTATATCAATCCATCTATACTTTATAAAGCCAGCGAAAATACAGATGTGCTATTTATCGCAGATTATTTGAAAAGCAATTATACACCAGATTTTGGGGTAGGCTCGGTAAATAGTCAAATTGTTGATTTTGGAAGAGAGAAGTTTTTAAATACCCCTTGGGCTTATAACAATACGAATACAGCCACCATGCAGCTAAATCTAAATCATAAATTTAACGAGCATTGGAAGTTGAACGCGATAGCTTCTTATCAAAATTACGATAGAGACTATTACGGCGCAGAGCGTATTCAGGCAAATACTGCAGGTGTATCCTCGAGAAACCTTACTAGAGCAAAGACAAGGGAGTATACTTATAACCAACAAATTAATTTAACAGGTAGGTTTAAGGCTCTTGGAATTAATCATACCTTGTTAGTTGGATTAGACGCAGATCAATCTAGAGTAAGTAGTAACGGTTTTAACTACATTAAGCAGGATGGTGCTAGAGCCGCTAGTTTTGATTATGGTAGCGTAAACGTATTTGATCCTACTACGTACGCGGGTAATGGTTATATGCCCGCTACGGTAGCCGTAACCAGAGTGCTTACGCCTGTGTACAGATATGGAGCATTTGTACAGAATTTGTTCGAGATCACCAGTAAGTTAAAAGTACTTGCTGGCATCAGATATACTGATCAGAAAAATGCAAGTGTGGTAGCTGATACTTTATTAAAAAATACGAGGTCGGTATCTGCGAGTAAATTTGACGAAGCATTTTCTCCAAAAGTTGGCGTAGTTTATCAGCCGTTTAAAACAACTTCTGTTTATGCTAGCTATGCAAACAATTTTATCGTTAATACAGGAACAGATATCTTTTTTCAAGCCTTGGCACCATCTACGGTAGATCAGTTTGAAGCAGGTGTTAAAAATGATTTTTTTGGCGGTAAATTGTCGGCAAACATAACTTACTACAAGATTATCAATAACAATATTGCACAAACAGCGGAATTGGATGCCAATGGCAATCCGAACAGCAACACCAACATCAAACAGTTAAATGGTCAAACAACTAGCGATGGTTTGGAATTTGATTTAACAGGATCAATTTTACCAGGATTAAATTTCCTTGCTGGGTATAGCTATAACTTTATGCGATACACCAATACTGCTCCTGTTACGAAGTACGTAGTACCAGCACCTACTGCTACTAACCCAAATGCGACTACAACAATTACCCTAGCAGGAATGATTGAAGATGTGAGGCTGGTGGGAACAACTAAACACACTGCTAATGCGACCTTGTTCTACACGGTGCAAAATGGTGCAGTTAAAGGTCTTAAATTAGGAGCATCAGCATTTTACACGGGAGATCGTAATGGAGGTTGGAACGACAATAAAGCAGCCGCTACGCTTCGCCTAATTCCATTAAAAGCATTTACAACAGTAGATTTATCAGCAGGCTATAGTTGGAATAAGTTGTCGCTACTCGCTAAGATTTCGAATATCACCAACGAACTGAATTATTTCGTGCATGAAAACTACAGTGTAAACCCAATTCCGCCGCGTCAGTTTTTAACAACACTTTCCTATAAGCTTTAAAACTTTCATCAAATAATTGCGTAGCACGATAAAACAGCAAAGCCCCGATTTTTAAAATCGGGGCTTTGTTTTATATGATGAAAACTGAATACTGCCAACTACCAACTGCCAACAGTACTAATCTTCAATTCTTTCAATTGCTTATCATCAATCGTACTTGGACTATCAATCATTACATCTCTGCCCGAGTTGTTTTTAGGGAAAGCAATTACGTCTCTAATGCTATCTAAGCCAGCGAAAAGCGAACACAAACGATCGAAACCGAAGGCTAAACCACCGTGTGGAGGTGCACCATATTCAAAGGCATCTAACAAGAAGCCAAATTGCTTTTTAGCCTCTTCATCACTAAAACCTAAATGTTTAAACATCAAAGCTTGCGTTTCTTTATCGTGGATACGGATAGAACCACCACCAATTTCAGTACCATTCAATACCATATCGTAGGCGTTTGCTCTTACTTCACCCGGTTTTGTATCTAGCAAAGCGATATCTTCTGGTTTTGGCGAAGTAAACGGGTGGTGCATGGCATGGTAACGCTCACTTTCTTCATCCCATTCTAAAAGCGGGAAATCTAATACCCAAAGCGCCGAGAACTTATTTTTATCACGCAAACCTAAACGAGAACCCATTTCTAAGCGAAGCTCGTTCATTTGTTTTTGTACTTTTTCTTTCACCGCACCAGCTAAAACCAGCACTAAATCGCCTGGCTCTGTTTGTAAAGCTGCCGACCATTTTTTCAGCTCCTCCTCATTGTAGAATTTATCTACGGATGATTTTAATGAACCATCTTCATTATGACGTAGGTAAATCAAACCAGTAGCACCAATTTGAGGTTTCTTAACGAAATCCGTGAGCTCATCTAATTGCTTACGCGTATAATGCGCACAACCTTTCGCGTTGATCGCTACTACTAGTTCTGCGTTATCAAAAACAGCAAAATCTTTTCCTTTTACGATATCGTTCAGCTCTACAAAAAGCATTTCAAAACGTGTATCCGGCTTATCAGAACCATATAAACGCATTGCATCACTGTATTGCATACGCGGTACTTCAGGTAGATCGATGCCTTTAATTTCCTTAAATAAAGTTCTGATGAGACCTTCAAAAGTATTCAAGATATCTTCTTGCTCCACAAACGACATCTCACAATCGATTTGGGTAAACTCAGGTTGTCTATCTGCACGTAAATCTTCATCTCTAAAGCATTTTACGATTTGAAAATACCTATCGAAACCAGAAACCATTAACAATTGCTTAAACGTTTGTGGCGATTGCGGTAAAGCATAAAACTCACCAGCATTCATACGGCTAGGCACCACAAAATCGCGGGCACCTTCTGGTGTAGATTTTATCAACACAGGCGTTTCTACCTCTATAAAATCAAGCCCATCTAGATACCTACGTACCGATTGAGCCATTTGATGACGCAACACCATGTTGTTACGCACTGGGTTACGGCGCAGATCAAGGTAACGGTATTTCATGCGGAGATCATCACCACCATCAGTTTCATCAGCAATTAAGAAAGGCGGTAATTTGGCTGCATTCAAAATCTCTAAAGACGAAACCTTAATTTCGATAGTTCCAGTTGGAATTTCTTTATTTTTATTGGTACGCTCAACTACTACACCGCTCACTTTAATCACAAATTCGCGACCAAGTGCACGGGCTTGCTGGCATAAATCGGCATTATCATTCATGTTAAATACCAATTGGGTAATACCATAACGATCGCGGATGTCGATAAACGTCATTCCGCCCAAATCCCTAGAGTTCTGCATCCAGCCGCACAAGGTTACATTTTCGCCTAGATTTTCAAGGTTCAATGCACCGCAAGTAGTTGTTCTTAACATATTTATTAGATAATTAAGCGGCAAAAGTACGAATTGATTTAGTAATTAGTGGTTAGTATTTAGAGATAAGTCGTTAGACTTTAGCATGCGTATTAAAATGTGTGCCCAACCGTAATCAGCTACTGGTGATAATTTGTCAAATGGCAAATGTTATAAGTGGTACAATTTTTAAATTGCAGCATGAATGAATTGATTGAATTTGTTTTACAGTTCGGCAACTTGAATAAACAGCAAATTGACCTAATTAGGAGTAAAGCTTCAGTGATCGAACTTCGTAAGGACGAGTATTATTGGGAAGCGGGGAAAATAGTGAAACAAATTGGTTTCCTTACTAGTGGTATAATCCGTGTGTTCTATTACAACAACAAAGGTGAAGAAATTACTCGTTATTTTATCGATGAAAACCATCTGATTTTATCGGGTAGTTCCATCGATGAAGTTTATACGCCTTCTGAATATCTTTCGGCCATTACCGAATGTAAGTTAGTTGTTTTTAATATAAAAGATTGGAAAGAAATTTCAAGCACAATTGTTGGGTGGGATGATATTGTTCAAAAGATAATTACCAAGCATCATCAGGAAAAAATTACGAGAAGAAGTGAGCTCATTGCCCAAGATGGAACTGAACGTTACCTAGATTTTATCCAAAAATTTCCTGGATTGGTTAACCTAGTACCCTTGTCTTATATTGCCTCTTATTTGGGCCTCACGCTATCTTCACTGAGCCGAATAAGGAAGAATATCCGCTAAACATACTTTTTGCCATTTGGCAAATGATTTTGTTTTTGATTGACCCAACTTTGATTTGACATTTTAAATCAAAGGAAAATGAACAAAAGAAAATTAGGCAGTACTGGTATAGAAGTTACTGCGTTGGGATTCGGAGCAATGGGATTAAGTTTCCCTAACGCGCCATTTAAAGAAGAAAGTATCCGGTTGATTCGTTCGGCATTTGAGCTGGGGATTACATTTTTTGACACTGCGCAAGGTTATGGCGATAACGAGTTGCTAGTTGGAGAGGCACTGGAACCGTTTCGAAAAAATGTAGTCATCGCAACTAAGTTTGGATTTAAAAATGGCGATGTCAGACAAGGTCTAGATAGTCGCCCAGAAAATATTAGAGCCGTAGCAGAAGCCTCCTTAAAAAGATTAAGAACGGATGTTATTGATCTATTTTATCAGCACCGACCCGATGCCAATGTGCCTATTGAAGACGTAGCAGGTGCCGTCAAAGATTTAGTACAAGCAGGAAAAGTTAAATACTTTGGATTATCGGAGGCCGACGCGGCAACCATTAGCAAAGCGCATGCAGTTTTTCCAGTAACTGCCTTGCAAAGCGAGTACTCTATGTTCTATCGTGAACCAGAAAAAGAAATTATGCCAACACTTAAAGAACTAGGCATTGGTTTTGTCCCTTTTAGCCCGCTTGGAAAAGGTTTTTTGACGGGAACGATCAATTCAGACGTAGTTTTAGATCGGGCAGACACCAGAAATATGTTACCCCGTTTTAGCAAAGAAAACAGATTGGCGAACCAAGCATTAGTCGATTTGATCGCTGCCACCGCTAAGCAAAAAGAGGCAACGCCGGCCCAAGTTGCGTTAGCTTGGTTATTGGCTCAACAACCTTTCATAGTTCCTATTCCAGGAACGTCAAAATTAAACCGTTTGCAAGAAAACGTGGGCGCGACAACCGTTTCACTTAGTGCCGATGAACTGAATAACATCAATACGGCATTGGGGAAAATCAAAATTGTAGGAGAACGCTATCCTGCACAAATTAGAGATGCTGCTGAAAGGAAATAAATCTCGTGACTGTTACTGATTTGTTCGCTTTACTTTCGTTAAGGCTTTGTACCTAATTCGTATCTGGGTCGGGTCTTGTTTGGTAAAATGTAGAATTCTGAGGAAGCGATGCCCGCAGCTTTGCAAGCTAAACCTTATTTAGACCGAACGCTATACGAACCTAAATAGATGTCTAACACAACCTAAGTCGCTATAAGGTCGCTATAAGGTTTAAGGAAAATTTTGTAATTTTAATGGAGATAGATCTGCTTGGATCTCAATTTGTTGAATTTTAAATATAGTGAAATTATGGCAAAAGTACGTTCGATTATAGGATTTAGTGGCACTATTGATGGATTGACCTTTGTAGACAGCAATACCTATGCCCCGCATACTCGTGCTAAACGAGGGACTTATAAGCCGGTGAGCTTAAATGAGGGAATGAAAAAGAGCTCGGCGGTACAAACGCAGGTCAATTTAATGACCAAACTTATTTTTGATCCCGTAAAAGATTATGCGCCCAGGCTTAAAAATGGAAAGTTATGGCCTAAGTTGTTGTCGGTTTTTCGCCAACAGCAAAAGCAAGGTAAAAGTTATTGCTATAGTGGTTTCCATCGCCTAGAAATGCGTACGGAGTACCCCACCTCTAAACACGGCTTTTTCAATTTGACCAAAGATCCAGAGCGGGGGTTGTTATTGCAATGCCAATTGGTTAATAACAATGACTATAGAATCCGTCTGTTGCGCATTGCTACAGATAGCACCTTATTAGCTCCTTACCCTACGGAAGTTCGCACTGTAGACTTAAAGGCTGGTGACCAGCAATACCAGGTTCCTTTTGAATTTACTGAACTCCCAGCAGACGCGCGTACACTTTATGTTTTACATTGCGAGAAGCTGATCAAAGGAGTGCCTGCTGGTTTGCTGGCCAGCGGCGGAGCAAGGTTTTTATTTCTAGCGTAGTAGTGAATTTCCATATTGGGTCATCCATTTATCTACATCAATGGCGTTTGGTGTATTCTTTTTATATTTGCCGTTCGGTAGGTAGGATGAAATGGTGACGTTGATATACCTCTCCATGGCGTCTTGTTGCCGGATTTATTGAACCGCTATCCAACAAACACATTTTATGAAGAAGCTTATTATCGCTCTAGTGATCTCCTGCTTTGCACTATCGTCAGTGGCACAGCACAAAAAAGTTAATTTTAGTGAAGCCTTTAAAAAAGAGAACAAAGGCAAATTTCATGTTGAAGTAAATGAAATAAAAGAATTGTTGATCATCATGCAGGCCATCACCGATTTTGGTCTCGAGAACGATGACATGTTCGAACAGAAAGGCAAATATTACCAAGACGTCATTGCTCATTTTAAACCGTTTAAAAACGAACCTATCATTGTAAAGATGGATTCGCTACTTAAAGTGACGCCATTAAACTACATTTTCTTTACGGGAAACTCCAAAACTTATAATTTCGATGGTGACACGCTAACCCCAGATCCGTTCTATCTCTTTCCGGCACAAGAAGTGTCCAAAGTTAAGGTAGAGGTAAACCCTATTACCACCTATAAAACGGAAATTGAGGCTTTTGCCAAAAAATCCGAATTTAGAAAATTCTATAAAGCGCATCAGGCCGCTTATGAGGGGATTTACCAAGACTACCAGCAGAAGGTAAATGTGCAAAAGCAATGGAAATGGTTAGAGAAAAATTTCGAAGCAAAAACAGATTGTTATGTTATCTATACCTCTCTACTCATTAACGGTTTAAATTATACCACCGGATATGATGAAGGTGGGTTTAAGTTGATTGAAATGATATTGCCGCCGCCAACAGAAGCGGCCGATAAGAGCGAGAAAGCTAACGAAGCCTTTAATACCAGGGTAATGTTTACCGAAATTGACCATAATTATGTGGGTGCGCCTAGCAAAAAACACAAAGCGGATCTTGAAGTGGCATTAAAAGATCGCGACAAATGGGTCAACAAAAAGGCCTATGGAACGGAATACTACCCAGACGGTGAACGAGTGTTTAATGAATACATGACTTATGCCGTTTTCATTTTGTATGCACAAGATAATTGGAAAAAAGATCCTCAATTGCTTGATGAAGTAGAAAAAGAAGTGATTGCAACCATGATCAGTCGTGGCTTTATCAAGATGAGTGAGTTTACTGCTGCATTAAAGGAACTACGCTCAGAAAATAAAAAGCAGAAAATTGATCAGCTCTATCCAGCATTGATTAAATGGTGTGCTGGGCAATAATATAAAAGCTAAAGCCGCTTGTTTAGCAAGGCGGCTTTAACGAAGCCTATTTACTGTCGTTTTGTTTCAAATGACAGCAGCCTAATTGATTTAGGAGCTCAGGTAGAGTGCTACTAGGTAAGTTTAGTCCCGTTTTACGCTTTATCCGATATAAAATCGGGATGCTCGCTACAACCGGGGCGGGGCTATTTTTGAACGGCCGCTACCAAAACGAGTTGGTTGCTAAGTGCTACTTATCTCACCTTCGGAGAGAACCGAGCTTGCGAGCTCATTGATACAAATAAATTTTAACTAGTTATCAATAACCGCTTGTTAATCTCCTGAGGTGCCTTTCCACAGCCCAAACCAAATCCCCAACAAAGATCAACAAACTCCAAAAGAACGCTTCATGTTGTTGCTTATTCCAACACCTTATTCCCTATTATTTTTTGATGAACCCTCACCTGATTTGCGCGCAAATACATAGTCGATGCGCTGCCCATTGCCAGAAATTACGGCTTTAGCCGTATTGCCAGTACGATGGTAAGTTATTTTTTTGGGAAAATCATGCTTCGGATTTTCACAGGTAAATCCATCATTACTCAATGCGGTTAGCTTAAAATATACAGGGTTTTTTTCGCCAGTAACCACAACAGTATAAAAGAGGTCGTTTCCTATCGCAATAAAAGCTAGAGTTTCTACAAAAACGATTTTTTTTCCTTCCAAGCTTACGCCTTTGCCAACAAGTTTTACCTCCGAAACTTTAGACCAGTTTTCGTAACCAGATTTGCCTACACCTGCATTGGTACGATCCCATGTGCCCACCAACCATTCCAGTTTTTTAAATTTCTGTTGTAAGCTTTCCTGTGCATTGCTAGTATTTGCCACTAGCAATACCGCAAGCGTTAATAGTAATTTTTTAGTCTCCATTTTGTTTTTTTTAATCAAAACTAGTAGAGTTGATGGCTATTGTATTGTACAAAGCCGACGAGACAACTATTTATTTAACGTTAGTTTTGGATGTTACACATTGATAATCAGAAATATGATTACAACATATAATCTTTCCTGCCCTTACCGATTAATCAGTACAAACTATGTGTTGCAGCGGTACTCCATTTTTTCGCCTTGTTTACTTTTTAAAGGCGCTCGAGAGTGCTTCGCGATTTGAGCGACCAAAATGGAGGAAACCGAGGCCTGACGAGCTCGTTTGCACAAATGATAACAAAACCAATAGCAGATAAAGTCGTCGGGAGCGCCCTGTTCTGTTAAAGCAATCAGTTCAACTAATGGCTGTCCGAATAGGCCAAGGCCGATTTTAAAGCATATCAACGGATTAGCTTGGGCTAGATATCCGTACCTAGCTCACAGATTAAGGCCTAAAACTTAGGTTTTTAAGAAAAAGTTGGCCATGTTTTTTTCCTCAAAATAATACGATGATGGATCTTCGCCAGTAAAAGCTTTAAAGTTGCGGATGAAATGCGACTGATCGTAGAATCCAGATTGGTAGACCACTTCGGGCCAGCTTGTATTTTTTAGATTAATCAATTTAAAAATATAATTGAACCTGATGATGCGGGCGTAGTATTTTGGCGATAGTCCAATGTACTTTTTAAAAAGGCGTTCCAGTTGTCGTTCGCTTACGCCGGCTGCAGTGGTCATTTCTGCTACAGTTACCATCCCATTAGATTGGAAGATTAAATCTAGCGGTTGTTTTAAAGGGTTTTCGGTTGCGCTTTTTGATAGCCTAGCAAAATAGTTGTCTAACAGTTCTTTAATTATTGCTGTGTTTTGGGTATGCTTTAAAGCTACTGCTATGCTAATTTGTTCGCTTAAATCCTTAAGTGCAGGATGAACTAAACCATCTAAATCAACAATTTGATCTACATATTGGTCCATGCTTAAGCCAAATAACTGGGTTAACGCTGCTGGCTTTAGTTTAATGGCTACAGAGCCAGTTCTGCCTGTATTTTGCAGGTAAAAGTAAGTGCGAAGTTGTCCCGCTAATAAATTAGGGGTTTGTAAGCGCCAAACATCGCCAATTTTAGATTGATAAACATCTCTGTAATTGAAAACTAGTTCTGTAAAACCATCAGGTATAATCTTATCTATCAGGGGCACGGTATTATTGCTGTACATCATCCAATAACATTCTATCCATTCGTTTAACGAAGGGTGTGGGCTGATACGGGTAAATTCCATTGAGGTCTGTTAAGAGCAACAAGATAATGAATTGCTTTATTGATTTAAAATAGAACTCATTTGCTGGGAAAAATAGTTAAGGGCTTAGGATATAAAGACTGCAGCCCTCAACTAGCCTAAAACTCTTACCGTCCTAATGGTTAACCAAATAATCTTTCCTACTTGAATTGCTAGCGCGATCACCAACTAGCACATTTAACAAATCAATGAAATTAAACATCTTGTTTAAAGGAACTCATGTCCTATTGCTGTCGTTTTGTTTCAAATGACAGCGTCCTGACTGATTTAGGAGCGCAGGTGGATGCTACTAGGTAAGTTCAGTCCCGTTTTCCGCTATACCTGCGGTGTCGCTGCAACCGGGGCTATTTTTGTTAAGCCATTGTAAAGCAATGGCCTTTTCCTCCCCCCCAAAAAAAAATCCATCATCTCTACCGCAGGGTTCCGAGCGGAGAAATATGGAAAGCGAAGCTGTATCTTTTTGTCATCTCGAATTTGTTAACTCGAACTCAGTTTATAGATTGGATGAATAGCGAAGTCCAAAGATTTCTCTGTTCCGTTTCACTCCAATCGAGATGACGGAGCGATGGGTAGTCTTCATTATCCTTTTGGTTGGTGTGATCATCAAGCAAGCACATGTAACCAATGGAGGGAATTAAAACGTCTTGTCTAAATTACTCATTTCATTGCCTATTAGGTGAGCTAGAACTTAGTTGTTTAAATGACAGCGTCCTGACTGATTTAGGAGCGCAGGTGAAATGCTACTAGGTAAGTTCAGTCCCGTTTTCCGCTATACCTACGGTGTTGCTGCAACTGGGGCTATTTTTGAACTCCGCCGGCCAAAATTTGCCGAATTCACTTCGGAATGAGGCGAAAATATAACAAATTGTTATTCTACCACTACTATTCGCTAGTCTTATTCCGAACTCAGATTAAAATACCTCTACTATGGTAACCGTAAAATTTGCTCACGCTACCGATGTTTCCACTAAGTCTACGTACCAATATCCCTTCGTGTCTTCCCCTTCTGGCGATGGGTAAGTCTTGAAAACTTTTTCCCCCAAACTAAAATTGATAGGCTTTTTAAACAATGGGCCATCAAAAACGAAGGTATGAAATTCTCCATTTTCACCACAGGGATCTATACCCGCAGGCAAATCATCCACAAAGCTTTCGTCTATGACGCGACCGCAAAAATCTTCCAAATCCTGCTGGGCACAAACCACAATAGTTCTGTAGCCTAAGGAAAGGAACTCTTTTAAAATTTCCTTCGTATCTCTTGCCCATAACGGAAACTCAGCTTTTAATCCAATTTCGGCAAGCTTGTTTTCTCTATAAGCTTTTAAGTCGGCTAAAAACAGATCGCCAAATAGGGAATGGGTAATCCCTTCTGCTTTGAGCTGCATTAAATGTCTGTTCATCTCTTGCTCGTAAGTGTCCATGTCTGGCAATTCGGGTAACCTCACCTGATGTAAGGGAATGCCCAAACTATCAGCTTGTTGTACCAACAAGCTTTCGCGTACGCCATGCATGCTCACCCTGTTAAAAGCTTGGTTTAAGGTAGTGAGCAGGCACTTTACTTCGAAGTTTTGATCTTTCAAAACATGATGTAGCGCCAAGCAACTGTCTTTTCCGCCGCTCCAATTAAATACACTCTTTATCCTGTCCATTGCTCAAAATTAGCTGATTTGCGGTAAAGATATTGATTCGGTGTTTAGGTATCATGATGTAGACTAATAGTGTTTTGAAGCGCAAGGCCTGTTTTTCAATTAAGGGTAGCCCTCTACAAGCCGTCATCCTCGCGTATGCGGGGATCTTAATGCGATAGCTGGCACAGCAAACCAAACAACTAGCACCTAAACAACCAACAAACCAACAAACCAAACATCCACCAAACCAAGCTTAGAAATGAATACTATCTTTGCTGAAAAATCTAAAATGAATAACACAAACAGAACATTTATCTTGCCAGTGCTGTGTATTGGTTTTTTAATTTGGTTGCTGGCAACCTTGGCTTTCCGTGTTGCTGGACAATTCTTCTTTATCACAGATTCGCCACTAGTGCTTACGCTATTGTACGTTGCAGTAATTCCTGCCTTGGCCTTAATTTCAGTGTTTACTTTCAAGAGATTCAAACTGTTTGGACTGGAGCATGTGGTGGCTGGCGTGCTGTTGGTATTGCCTGGAATGATTATCGACACTTTTGTTATCCAATTTTTTGAATATGTTTTTCCTAATATGCCTTCCGGTAATGCTGCAACATTTGGCTCTTGGTTAATGTGGGCATACGCTACCGTGTTAGTCTCCTCAATAATTGTTGGCTTACCACGAAACACAAATTTTATTAAGAAATGAAATCCATCTATTCTCTCTTGTTTGCCATCTTGGCATTTTCAAATGCTTACTCACAAAGTGATCTACTCATCGGTAAGTGGGTACTGGTGAAAACCATCTATGCCGACGGAAGGAACTTAGAGATCAATAACCCCCAGTATGCTACTAAATCAATAGTAGAAATCTCCAAAAATTCTATTAAGATCAATAGTGCACTGCTTTCGGCCAGCTTTAGTGCTAATAAGATGGTTACGCCTTTTAGAAGCATTAATTTTACGATAAGGGATGGTTTTTTAGTAACCCAAGATGATGGAACAGACAAATTTAGCTATTTTCTAAAAGCCAATGATTTTGTAGAAAAATATCCCGAGTTTTCGTTGAAGGAAATCGAAAGAGCTGGTGAAATAGTTTTGGTTGATAATGGCTTAACTGGTTACGATTTTAAAAATGAATTGACGCTTGATGATTTTATATTAAAAAATAAGAAAGATAGAAACTCAAAAGACTTTAAAAATCTATATTTCAGAGTAGAGTTTATCTTAACTCCTGAGAACCAAATCAAGGATATTAAAGTTCTAAATTCTATAGACCAATTGTATGACAGCGGGTACATCGGGGCGCTGCAAAAAGCATCGCCATACTTCAGCAATAATACGGGTAAAAATTTGTTGATTTCCCAAGAAGTTAACCAGCTAAAATGGTTTAAAGATTTAACGGATGAAAACGAGAAGCGCTTATTTACCTACAGCGAAACTGGATTAAATTGCTTTGAAAAAAATAACTTTGAAAAGGCAATCACGGAGCTCTCTAAAATTAGGGAGCTGGTTATCGTAAATCATCGTTTTAAAACGGTGGTGAAGGAGGCAATGATAAAGCTAGCAATCTCTTACCTTGCTGTTGGGAAGAACAGAGAAGCCTGTGAAGTTTTTAATGGTGTAGGTGACAAAACAGATTTCGAGGTTAGAAATTTCTTATTAGATTTTTGCAAAGAATAACAAGGTAACACGCAATTGAGTAACTCTCTCCTTTGGGAGGAACCGAGCTTCACTTGTACCGAATTGGTTTCGCTAGCGAGGGTGATTATTGAGTCTATTGCATTGAGTGACTTTGGTTTATTAATTGTAGACAATTGCTTTAAAACAATGGTTGAGGGGGGTAATGATCAAGTTCGCTATGCCTTATTTATTATATCCTTTTGCCCCATTCGAAAGCTGGCAGCAATTTTGAATGTAAAGAAGTTATGAAACAAATTTTAACACTTTTACTTGTCGTATATTTTTCAAACTCGTTTGGTCAATTTGCCATAGTAGCCGATAAAGACAATTTTGTAAATGTTAGAAAAGATGCGGCACCAAACAGTAAAGTTATTGATGAGTTACCAAATGGACAGCTGATTTATTGTTTTGCGGGAAAAGGCAATTGGACAAATATCGACTACCACAAAAATGGGAAAGATGGAAACGGCTATGTGTATAAAGACCGATACAAAATGGTTTCCAATTTTCCCTCTTTGCGAAGCTTAAAAAAGTCGGTGAACAAAGTTACTTTTAAACAAGATTCGATTGAAGTGTCGGTTTCGCAAGTAAAATTTGACACCAAAAAGCACAAGTTTAAATATTTTAGGAGTAACCCCAATCAAATTGAACTTATAGACAAGCAGCGATATTGGGGAACGGATGGCGCAATGCCGACAACACAGTTTAGTGAAATTAGCATCAAGATTGGGAACAAAACTATGCTGATCCATACAAAAGCCATAGCTGGACTTTACCAACCCAACCTGGACAATGTGAAGGTAAACTATGATAAAAGAAATCAGATCATTTACATCCAAGCGATGAATAGTGATGGTGCCGGAAGTTATTTAGTGATCTGGAAAGTGGAAAACGGAAAATATAAGGATAGATTAGTCGCTTTTGGTTTCTAAGCTCTAAACCACATGGCTAATTCTTACCCTTTAGCAAGATCCGTGTAGAGATTTTAACAATTGATCAGTTTACTGGTCGTATCGTACTTCTTTTCCACTAAAATTAACAGTTACACCCGTTGTTATTCTAAAAAACTATTCAACCAAAATCGCATTTGCCAAACTTGAAAGACTTCCAGAGACAGAACAAAATAAGGTAATTATATCTTTGCTATGGATAGTCAAGCAAACCGACACTGAAAGGCGAAACACCGAATGTAAAATGGGTTGTGGGCACGAATGGCATAATATCAAATAGTAAATTAAAATGTTTGGTAATTTTAGCCTATGGTTGATAGGTGACCGATACCATTGATCCTATCAAAGCTTATTTATAAATGACTTTAATCAAAAACAACTGCTACGTAATTACAGGTGGCCCAGGTGTGGGTAAAACTACGCTATTAAACGCATTGGGCAGGCTTGGCTATCACACCGTTGCAGAAGATGCCAGAACAATTATTAGAGAAGAAATGGCATGCAACAGCGATGGACTACCTTGGGCAAACAAGTTTCGGTATACACAGCTCATGTTCGATGCTGCGGTACGAAGTTACCGCGCAGTACGGTCAATTAACCAAACCTACTTTTTCGACCGTGGCATTTTAGATGCCATTTGCTATGCCGAGATGGAAAATATTGCCGTTTCTCCCGAAATGGAGCAATTGGCCAAAACGCTGCGCTATCATAACAAGGTTTTTATTTTGCCGCCTTGGCAAGAAATTTACCATACCGACGACGAGCGCAAGCAAACTTGGGACGAAGCACTCCATACCTTTACCCAAATGAAAACAACTTACCTTAAATATGGCTATCAAGTGGTAGAAGTGCCAAAAGATCATATCGAAAATAGAGTGCATTTTATTCTCAAAGAAATGAACACTACCGATCACAGTAACCAGTAACGTTAACTCCTTGTACTGCTTTAACTTGGCATTGTGAAGCTCTTTGTTCTTTGCTCCTTATTGCTTGCTCCTAAAGATTTGTAAATCTCAGAGCCTTCGTTTATATTGCAATATCTAAATATCTCAGCTCCGACTCCCTTTTAAATTCTACATTTAAGTTTCGCAAAGCCTGCAATATTTAGGTGGATCTGCACTATATAATAGCTCACATGTGAGTTGTGCATCATTTTAACAACTAGTATCAATTGGACAGAACAATAGAGATAATAACAATCAATTCAGTTGGGCAAATTCCGACCATTGACACAATTCGTTCAATTCCACGTGAACGGATATTAAAACTTGTTTTTGAAAAAGAAGTTCAAAGTCAAAGAGAAGCAATAGGACAAAATCTCAAAACTAAACTTGTAGGTTTTCAAGTTGGAATACACACAATTAAACAAGAAATTAACATTGCTAAACTTATTACGGATGATGAAATTGTAGACAATCAGGATTTTTTTGAGCAATGTGCAAAGGATTATAGACAATTAGGAGAAGAATTGGTGTATAAGTTGGTTAACAGACTTGACCTAAATTTAAATAAAGACTTTCCAATGGAAACGTTTAATGAACTTAAACGGGACAAAAGACAAATTGGGAAACTTGAAAATTGGAAATATTTTGTACACGGCTTTCATTGCGGTTTTAAAAACAATAAAACCGGACAAATGATAGAAGTTGCTTTTGTATTTGGACAAGAATTTGGTGAACTAGACCCTTACTTTTTCTCAAAATTTATTAAATCAACACCTTACTACAGACCTTTGCCTGTGGAAATTTTTGAAGATTATGCAGACGGGGTAAGGATAAATGAAAGAATGCTTTCACTTGGTAGGTTTGAAAGAATAAGTTCAAATGTTGGGAACCATTATGGAATCGTGGTCGCCGACAGACAAAAAGTAGAAATTAAATCATATTTGGACTTTGAAAAAATGTATCAAGAACAAGACAAGAAAACTAAAAAACCTAAATTTAACTTTTGGAAAGTTCTAGGACTGAAAAATAAAAACTGACGTATGGCGTAAGTTTGGCAAGATGGCGGTACCATTGCTTAATTTAACGGCAGTTTTTCGATTGAAATTTTGTGCGAAACTGACACTTCTAATTTGATTTAAGCCACTTCGCCAAGGTGCAAAACGTTAGCCAATTTTAGAACACCGATAGCAATGACAGAACAAGAGATAACTAAAGCAATTAGTAAAGTTGAGGGAATTGGCGGAATGACAGTTAACGAACGACTTTATGTTAGTGGACTTATGGATGAATTTAATAGATCTCTTATCGTTGACAAAGACAAAGCGAAGAAAATATTAGAGTTATTGGGTGTTGACAAATCTTCAATTGAAAAAATTGTAACATGAAGATTCGCCGCAAACTGTTAAAAAGTATTTCTCACAATTTTGGGCATTCATTTATTAGTTTAATGAATTATATAAATGACGACTATTTTATGGGGCATGTATTAAAGCAGGCTAGAAAGACAAAATGTAATAAACTTACAGTTGATATTTTAGAAAACTTAGCAGAACCTAGCGAACTTTTAACCGACCCAATAAAATCTTCAATAGAACATTGGAATAAATGGTTTCCGACTTTAGTTAAAAGTAGTGGGTCGACAATGGACTACGTTAGTTCAGCAAAAATGACAATTGAATTTGAATTAAACCTAGCAAGACCGCATTTAGGTAATAAAGGCTTTATAGAAAGCCCTTTTGTCTGCGAGATTGTAATTATTGACGACAGAGGAAAAGAATATATACGTAAACACGAAGGATGGTGGTTTCCGGAAACTAAATAATTAAAACTACTGCTAACAGGGGTTTTGCATCAGGCGGGCTGACATACAAACTTTGAGCCTTTTGCTCCTTTAAGCTTTAGTGAAAAATTGAAAGTTTGTGCTCCGAACCCACCCGCAAATCGTTTGCTGTAAGCCTCAAAAAACTATATCTAAAGAAAATGAATTGGGAAGATTTAAAAATATACAAGCTGATTGAAAAAGCAGAATTGAACAATGCTAAAAAGTCGATTGAAAATATAATTGCTGGAAAACTGGCACCTTTTGGATTTAAAAAGTTGGGAAGGAAATTGATTAGGAAATCGAATGATCTTATCCATATCATTTATTTAGATTCTCGTGGTTCGTGGAGTGGCTCCTCTAGTTCTATAAATACTGAATTTGCAATTGCTTCAGTTTATGATACGGATATTTTTATCAAAAATTTTGAACCAATTTCAGGTTCCTATATTCAAGACCTAAAACCTGGGTTAAGAAACTTTTATCAAATCACACAAGAGTTTGATCTTTTCGCAGATTATTTAAGCAGGAAGATAATTGAAGTGATGTTACCATATTTCGATCAATATCCAAGTTCTAGACAAGTTCTTGAAAAAAATGTACAACTTGGAGAAACAAAAAACCTAAAAGAGTTTTGTGTTCTTTCCAATGCAAAAGATCTTAACGAAGAAATTGAGAATGATTTGAAAACACGGAAAAGCGCTGTACTTAAAAAATTAAAGATCATAGAATAACAGGCTAGCAACTGACAGTGTATTTAAGCTGTCGCTGGCTTGTAGTAAGCTAACCACAAGCGCCATTCGCTTAAAAATCCAATAATTCCTTCGGTTCTATGCCCAAACCTTTTGCTATTTCTAAAAGTGTCGTAAAAGTAAAATCTTTATTCCCGTTCTCAATGTTACTAAGATTACCCTTTGTTACATCACACTTTGCAACTACTTGATCTTGACTTAGGTTTAGGTTCTCTCTAATCTTTCGAAGGTTTTCACCGAATGCTTGTAATCGTTTTCTATCCCTTGCTTCATTCATTCAATAAAGACAATAAAATTTCACTTATTTTTTGTTATAAGTTCTTGCAACAAAGCAAATGAATTTGTATATTTGATTCAATGTAAATAGGTATTAATAAAAGTCTTGTGATTACAAAATCTGACGCCGTTAACACAAGACAGCGGATTAATGCCCATATCTATGTGTAGATGCCTATCTTTGTGCATCGAAATAGATGTGGGACTGCTGTAAATCCATGTTAACGTAAGGCGTCAGAAACTTTAATGTAATCATGGTATGTAGTCCCACATGTATTGTTTTAGGGCTAGCTTACCAACAAGGCTTGTATCATCAAATACGAGCAAATGGAAAGAATTAACACATTGGTATTATTGGCAGCCCATCATCACAATGGGAAATGCCAAGGTGGTGGCTATTCCCTCCCTACATCTGCACCTGTAACCTTCTTTTTATTTGATAGGCTTTATGCGTTAAAGCCTAAAGGGCCTGTGTAAGCTGGTTTAGCTCGAGTGTTCGCCTGGTGCATTAAGATCCCCAGTCGAGCTGAGGATGACGCATGATGCAAAGGGAAAGTGCTAATGAACTTGGAGTTAGGCTTTTCTATCGTATTAAGATCCCGCATCGAGTACGGGATGACGGATGATGCAGGGCTTCGGAAAAAATTAAGGCTAAATGCCCCAAGGGAAGAGGATTGCTAAAAAATAACCAATATCCACAAAGTAAGCCAATTAACAATAATCAATAACCAAATAACAATGATCTGCCTATGTATCGTGGTTTCACGTTGCCCAAATGAACTATTGAACTAATGAACAGTTGAACCTAATCAATAATTATGAAAACAAATTACGCCCTCTACTTCAATAAATTTCGGGAAGGAAATGAACAGGGACTAGATTTCTTTTACAAGTTGTGGTACCATAGATACTACTATTGGGGTTTGAAATACATTAAAGATGATGTAAATGCCGACTGTATTGTAAAGGAAGCATTTTTAAGACTGTGGTTGGCCAGAACGCAAATGAAAACGATAGAGCAGCTAGAATGCTTTGTTAAGAAGGTAATTGCAGAGGGTTGTAGGGCCTTTTACCATACGGCTCAGCATCAATTTCAGCGCAGTATGCTGCGGCTAGACGAAATAGAGGATTACCAAGATTGGATGGCAGGCTTTGACCCGAGACTGGAAAGTGAAGCGCAAACGCTTTATGAAGAAGAGCCAGACGAACAGCTTAAAGAACAATGGGCGCAGGTAGAGCGGGTAATCCCCAACCTTAATGCAGACCAGCAATTGTTTATCCGTTTGTGCATCAAATACGGTTTCGATTATGGGCGCATTGCTTGGCATTTGGGCGGCATCTCCGATTATCAGGTGGCGCATCGCGTAGAAAAAATAGTAAAGGAGCTGAAAGGCATCCTTACCGATACAAAGAAGCTGGGTACCGTTAAGAACAGCCGGTTCACGTTCCAAGGCGATGTAAGCGAAGAACAATCCGAGATTTTGCGCATGCGATATACCTTGGGCTACAGCTTTGCCGAAATTGCCAAGGAGCTGAACTTACCGCAGGGACACATTCAGCAGGTCTTTGCCGCCGCTTCGTTAAAGATTAAAAAGACCAAAATGAGTTGATTTGATGAATTTATTTTTTTTAGCTCGCCGCCGCTGGGCTCTTACTTTTTGACCGCAAAAAGTAACAAAAACTCTCGGTTGCTTATTTTTCTTTCAAAGGAAGTGGGCTGGCGTATTGCTGCGAGCCGAAAAATAAGAGACCGAAAATTAGCTATACGGAGGTTTGAGGTGCTATCGCTAGCGAAAAATATTAACGATGCGAATACTGAGAAAGTTGGGCTGCTAGGGTAGGTATTATATCGAGCCTTTGCAAAATCTTTAATATCCGTTTAATCTACCTTGGCCTTTGCGGTAGTGGTAAATAAGCCTTCGCAGATACTTTAAAGCAAAGGGCGCAACTTAAATCGGCTTGTGAGGAATTGAGTTTGATGAGGATTATACTATCAGATATGGAAGGATCGGCCTCTTGGCATAGCGACGTGTAGGCCGCTAAAGCGTAAGCAGTACCGATGATTTTGTAATAAATAAGCTGGGTGCAGAAGTGGTGTAGAACGTTTAATGTGTTTCTGACGTTCACACGTTTCAGCCAGCGCAATAAAAGCTTTAGCTAGCCGTAACGAGCTAGGCTAAGCAGCCTAGATTTATGCCTAGTTTGTTAATGTTTAAATAGGTAGGCATGCTTTCGCTAAAGCTCAGGTTTGCTTCTTTTCATCAATGGAAAAGAAGGGCAAACCATCCGAAGGGATTAAAAAATAAATCATGTACTTATGGAAACTAAAACCATGGTAATTACCCGCAAAATTCAATTGCTGATTGATTCGGAAGATCAGGAGGTGGTTAAAGAAGCCAAAGCTCAATTGTATCAATGGCAAAATATATGTTTTAGGGCTGCTAACATGATTGTTAGCCATCAGTTTATACAAGAACAGGTAAAAGATTTTTTCTACCTCACAGAAGATATTAAGCTAAAGCTGACCAATCAACAGAAAGATGAAAACGGGATACTTCAGTTGTCGCGAGAGAGTACCACCTATCATGTGCTCTCTAGGCATTTTAAGGGGCAGGTGCCTATGAATATGATGGGTAACCTTAACCATAGTTTACTGGCTTATTTTAACAAAGAGAAAGATGCCTATTGGAAGGGCGAGAAATCGCTACGCAATTACAAGAAGCATATTCCCATGCCATTTGGCGCGGAGGTAGTCTCCAAGCTCTCTTTAACTCCAGACCATAGGAATTACAGTTTCAAGCTGTTTCAAATTCCTTTTAGAACGTATCTGGGAAAGGATAAATCGGACAAGAAAGTGCTGTTGGAACGAATAAGAACGGGTATCTTGAAACTTCGTGCCAGTCATTTACAGCTCGTGGATGGTAAGGTGTTTTTGTTGGCCGCCATACAGATCGAAAAAGAACAACATGTGCTAGATCCTGCTGTAATTGCCGAAGCTTCGTTGTCTATGGAACATCCGATTACCGTAAAAGTTGGACAGAACGAGCAGGCCATTGGCAACAAAGAGGAGTTTCTGCACCGCAGGTTGGCCATACAGGCAGCCATACACAGGTTGCAAAAAGGGGCAGCCTTTAACCGCGGCGGACATGGTAGAAAGCGAAAGATGAAAAGTTTGGATGATTACCGCCACTACGAAAAACGCTATGTTGAGCAGAAGCTACATGTGTACAGTAGGATGTTGATCAGTTTTTGTGTGAAACATCAGGCCGCGACACTGTTGTTGGTGAACCAGCAGGCTAAGGAGGAATTGGCCAAAGAAGATGCTTTTTTATTGAAGAACTGGAGCTATTATAGTTTAAAAGAGAAAATTAACTACAAGGCCGAGAAGGCAGGAATACAGGTGATTGTAGAATAGGGATTAATGAGGTTGCTTGCAAAACCGTAGGGTGAGATCAAGAAGTACTCATGAAGCTCCAATAAAGGAACATGCAATGGCGGGTTTCATGTAAGGGAATAGGTTTTTCTTATTTGTCAAAAAAATAAAATGGAGGTTGCTTGCACAGCCGCAGGGTGAGATCAAGAGGTACTCATGAAGCTCCAATAAAGGAACATGCAATGGCGGGCTTCGCGTTAGGAAATACGTTTTTCTTAGTCGTCGAAAGAAATAAGATAGAGGTTGCTTGCACAACTACAGGGTGAGGTTATTCGTCTCGCCAAAACCAATAAGGTGATGCAACATGTGGGCGTTGCTGTGAATGAGAATTAGAATATGGCTACAGCACTAAATGCCTTATCAAGTATCTCGATTAATCAGTGACAGGCAGGGTTTTATTAATTTAAATGATAAATTACGAAAAGCCAGCAGGGAACAAGGTATTGCCAAAAGTGGGGCTTAACGGCTTTGATTAAATTTTGCTAAATTTAAACTGCGGTATGGCTGTTGAGCAAAAGTGCTTACATTCCACACCCGACCGTTGACATAATATTAAAAGGATTTATGCAAACAATTGTAAGAAATACATCGGCGATTTTATTACTCTTATTCTTCTCTAGTTGTTCTCATTATATGGTCAATGAAGCGGGATATACTCGACCACCTAAAAATTACAAATTCAGTTATAAAAGGAATGCTGCGAAATTAACAAATAATGAAATTGTAGATACTACGGTGGTTTACTACTTACACAACAGCAATTATTATAGAGATAGTAGTAAGTATAAAAATAGTGATCATTACATTAGGTTTTATTCGGACGGTAGATTTAAAATGCAGGGAACTAAAGCGTCTCCTAAAGTAGAAGATATTAATGATATCAATAATGGGATAATTGGTTATTACAAATTGAAGGGGAGCGTTATCAAACTGCAAATTTACGGAGACATTAATGGCGGTTCAGATCAGCTAGAATTTGGATTGATTGATGAGAAAGGAGATTTAATTTTACTTAATGAAAACCCAAGGACAAACTTTCTTATTGGATATTCAGAAGATGCTATTAAACGTAAAATAGCCAAATCGTCTTTTTTTAATCCGAAGAGGTATGAAAAATTTAAAATGGAGGGTATGACTTATGAAACCCCAAATTGGTAAGGATACTGCGCTCAACAGTGCTTTTGCTTCAGGTTGGCCGATGTGCCATCTCGAAAGTTTTCGGGATGGGGCTTTATGCTTTTAATGAAATGTGGATATATGCAGCTGTTTAAACTTGGATAGAGCAAAAGTAAATATATAGCTTTTGCATTGCGTTTCGAACTCGCTTCGGGGGATGGTAAGGATAAGACAGTGCTAACAAACTTGGAGATTGCCACAGTCGTTACACTCCTTCGCAATGACGGCAAGGGGAGCGGTGGTGCTATCGTAGGAGATGAACAGGACAATGCTAATGAAATTAAAGATTGCCTAGTAAAAAGAACTGTCAGCTTAAAGATCTCGCAACTACGGTCGAATTGGCGCACAGGTATTTGTAGCTCATCGTTCAACCTCTCTGCCTTCGGCATCTATTGAAGGGCTGTCTATGTTTCTTATTTGTTTCAATGAGCTCGCTGCGCATCGGTTTTTCCTTGAAAAGGAGTGAGTTTCCACCTTCACAGCGCAGAGCAGTGCCAATGGACTTGGAGTTAAACTTTCTATCGCATTAAGATCTCCTTCGGATAAATATCCTATCGTGTGGATACATCTTTTTCGACTCAATGTTAACTCACGCCCATTAAAGCCACTGTCCATTGCTATTAAGACAGTCAATCTCCAGTGCCCGCCAAATCAAAGAAAGCAGCACTAACGAAAATTAGACACAACCGAGCCTAGGCCTGTCTATTTCTGACAGGCAGCGATGTTTTTTTTGATGTGTTGGGCTTGTGGAAAGGCACCTCAGGAGATTGACAAGCATTTTTGCATACTTTTGATGCTTCAAAAGTTTGATGCCCGCCGGCAAAGAGGCAAAATAAATCCTAATATTTGTGTCCACAGGATAGGATAACTATAGCAACAAGTTGAGGATGACGTTGAGGGTAGAGTAGTGCTAATGAACTTAAGAGCGGCTATTACAAGGATCTGTCAGTTTAAAGATCTCTCCACTGCGGTCGAGATGACGGCTGGGGTTGGGGCAGTGCTGATAAACTTGGAGATTGCCACAGTCGTTACACTCCTTCGCAATGACGGCAAGAGGGGAGCGGAAGGACTACGGTGACGGTAGTGCAGTACTAAAATGATGATGAAGCGGCATTGCTACACGAAGACCTTTTATCGCATTAAGATCCCTAGTCGAGCTGAGGATGACGTTAGGCGTAGGGCAGTGCTGATGAACTTGGATATTGTCTCTTCTCGGACTAGTGCAGCCTTGCAATGACGGCAATATACTAAGGCCAACTCCACATATCTATACACAAGTTCGACATGCCGATGATACATGAATGGTCAAATAATTACGCAAAAGCGACGATTAGTGAACGTGTTTGCGTCGCTAACCATATCATTCCATCAGCCAACACATCATTTACTCATTCTCTCCTTCAATCATTGCCAAATCTCACATCTATTTCTTATTTTGCACCAATGCAGTTTAAAGAGATCATTGGACAAGAGGAGGTGAAGCAACATTTATTGCAAACCGTTGCGGAGAATAGAGTGAGCCATGCGCAACTTTTCCTGTCGCCCGCTGGAAGTGGTGCGGTGCCCTTGGCTATTGCCTATGCCCAATACATTAATTGCCTTGAAAAAACAGCCACAGATAGCTGCGGCGAATGTGCTTCATGCCGTAAATACGAGCGTTTAATCCATCCAGATTTACATTTTTCTTACCCTTTCTTTGCCTCAAAAGATGTGAAAATAGCCACCGATGTTTTGGAGGAATGGCGCAACATGGTACTGGAGAATCCTTACTTTGATTTAGATATTTGGCGCTCTAAACTCAGTGCAGATAACAAACAGGCCAACATTAACATTGCCGAGGCACATGATATCATTAAGAAACTAAGTTACAAAGCATTTGAGGCAGAAACCAAGGTGTTGATTATGTGGCTACCAGAGTTTTTAGATAGAGAAGGCAATGCGCTACTAAAAATTATCGAAGAACCACCTGCAAATACCTTATTTATCTTAATTGCACAAAATCAGGAACAGATCTTATCTACTATTTTGTCTCGTACCCAGATTGTGAAAATCCCAAAGTTAGCAGACGGGGTAGTTAAACAATACTTGGTCAATAAAGCTAACCTAACCGAGCATCAAGCAGAAGAGTATAGCTTTTTGGCCGATGGCAACCTGATCGAAGCCAATGCTTTACTTACAGATCAGGTGAATAATAATGCGGGCTATTTTTCTGAATGGTTGCGCATGGCTTACAGTAACAGAGTACCGGACATGATGGCCTTTACCGAAACAGCTGCAAGCTGGGGGCGAGAGAATCAAAAGAACTATATCAAATACGGGATTAATTTTTTACGCGAGTGCGGCCTAATTATTAGTGGTGCCGAGGCTTTGGTAAAACTGCCTCCACAGCACTTAGAAGTAGCAAAAAAATTATCTGGCGTACTCAGTATGCCAATGATAGAGGCGCTGATTAACGAGTTGGAGAAGGCGCATTATCACATCGAACGTAATGCGAATCCGAAAATTCTGTTTTTAGATGTATCTTTACAACTGGTAAAAATTATAAAATTTAAAACGCTCCCGAAAGGGACTCAATATATATATACGTAATATGGGATGTGGAAGTTGCTCATCGGGAGGCGGTTGTGCCCCTGCTGGCTGCAAAAGTAACGGCTCTTGCCTTACTGGAGGTTGCCAAAAAATGGAAGTCTACGACTGGCTGTCTAATTTAGATATGCCATCTAATTATAAACCTTTTCCAATCATCGAAGTGAAGTTTAAAGGCTCTAGAAAAGAGTTTTTTGTGAATCATGATGATATTTATCTGGAAATAGGAGAACTCATTGCTGTTGAAGGACCTACTGGCGGATACGACATTGGCCACGTTTCTTTAACTGGTGAATTGGTACGTACGCAGTTGAAGCGTAGAAAAACCCCGATTGATCAGGTGACCCGCAAAGTTTATAGAAAAGCAACGGAAGCCGATGTAGAAAAATGGAAGCAGGCGAAAGACCTAGAATGGGAAACCATGCACAAAGCCCGCACCTTGGCTTTAGATTTAAAGCTTTCCATGAAAATCAGCGATGTAGATTATCAGGGAGATAGAACCAAAGCTACTTTCTTTTACACGGCAGAGGGTAGGGTAGATTTTAGGGAGCTGATCAAGAAAATGGCCGAGACGTTTCGTATACGTATTGAAATGCGCCAAATTGGGATGCGCCAGGAAGCTGGCCGTTTGGGCGGTATTGGCTCTTGCGGTCGCGAATTGTGCTGTTCTACTTGGCTAACTAACTTCAAAACCGTTTCTACGGCTGCAGCTCGTTATCAAAACTTGTCGTTAAATACCTTAAAACTGGCCGGACAATGTGGTAAGTTGAAGTGCTGCTTAAACTACGAGCTAGATACTTATTTAGATGCGTTGAGGGATATTCCTGATCGTATTGAGTCGCTACAAACAGATGTAGGCGTGGCCCGTCATCAAAAGACAGATATCTTCAAGAAACTGATGTGGTTCAGTTATGCTAATCAGGAAGATTGGATTCCGTTAAAAGTTGACCGTGTGAAAGAAATCATGGCCATGAATAAGCGTGGTGAGAAACCAAGCAACTTGAAAGATGAAGCTGTTGAGCTGAAGACCACAGCCGTAGTGGAGAAAGTTCATGATTATGAAAATGTGGTTGGTCAGGATAGTTTAACGCGTTTAGATGAAAAGAACCGCAACAAAAATAGCCGTAACCGCAATAACAGAAATGATAGAGATCGTGGCGAACGGAATGGCCATAAAGACAGGGATAAAAATAGACCACAGTCGAATCAAGACAGCGGAAACCTAAATGGAAATGCAAACCAAAATGGGCAAACTGCTGCTAAAAATCGGGAGAAGCCACAAGGCCAAAATAGAGGGCAACAGCAGAAATCTCAGGATAAGCCTCAGCAAGAGCAAAATCAGAGAAATCAGCCTAGAAAAGAAAATAAGCCTCAGCAAAATCAACGGACACAGCAGAAACCTGTAGAGGCTAACGCAAAGGCGAATGTTGCTCAACCTCAACCTCAATCTCAAACGGAGGGTGTAAATCCAGAACAAAAGCGCAACAATAGGAACAGAAATAAAAACCGTAATAAGAATAAAGAACAAGGAGCAAAGAATAAAGAACAAGGAGCAAAGAGTAAAGAGCAGGGAGAAAGGAATAAAGAGCAAGGACCGAAGCCAAATGGAGAATAAGGTTGAGTTTAAAGCAGTGGATAGAAGCTACATCCCCGTTTACGTCATTGCGAGGTACGAAGCAATCTTTTTTGCTAGGAAAGCGCTGGTTATTGTCGGTTTTTTTAGCTTTCTATTTACTTTATCCTCCTGTAATTTCAATACGGTAATTGATACCAACCAAAGTATGGAAGACAACCAATGGTTGTATGCCAACATTGCAAAGGCCGAGTTCGAAATTAAGGATGCAACTAAACCCTATCAGGTTAGCTTTAAACTTCGTATTAATACAGATTACAGATACTCGAACTTATTTGTACTGGCAACTTTTAAGGATGGAAAACATCGTAAAAGAACCCGCTACGAATTTAAACTGGCCAAGGCAGATGGCCAATGGTTAGGGAAAGGTTCTGGCGATTTATATACCTACTCGTTTCCGATACTGAAAAATCATCGCTTTGCAGATACGGGAAAATATACAATTGAGATAGAACAGAATATGCGCGATAACCCTTTGGTGGGCATAAGCGATGTGGGGATTGAAGTGAAATAATTGGATTAACTGTTTAATCGTTTAAATGGTAAATTGAAAATCGCATCTTGATTAAATTAATTGCTAAATTGTTGAAAGGTTGTAATGTTGGAGGTTGAGTGCTAAATTTATCATTTAAAATTTACTCATTTAGTCATTTGTTATATATGGGAAAGAGATTATTGGTGGCTTGTCTGCTATTGCTAACATTTTCGGTAAATGCGGCCGAAATCAAGTTTTTAGAAAATCCTACTTGGACTTCGGTACTTGAAAAAGCGAAGAAGGAAAACAAAATGATTTTCTTAGATGCTTATGCAACTTGGTGTGGTCCGTGTAAACAGATGGATGCCGAAACTTATACCAATCAAGCGGTTGCCGATTTTTACAATGCCAATTTTATCAACGTAAAGTATGATATGGAGAAAGGCGAGGGCGCAATGTTGGCAGACCGCTATTACGTTTCGGCTTATCCAAACCTAGTTTTCATTAATTCAGATGGTGTGATGCTACATAAAGGCATTGGCTTTATTGCTGCAAATGAATTTTTGGCCTTGGCTAAAGCGGCTAAAAATCCAGAAACACAGTATTATACGTTAAAAAAGAACGCTTTAAAGCTAAATAATGCACAGTTTTTAAAATTTGCCAAACAAGCAACCGAATTACAAGATGAAGATTTTGGCTATATCAGTAGGGATTTTTTAGCATCAAAGCAAGATATCTTAGGCGATTCTGATCTGATCGATTTGATTATGAATTACGCTTTTGCCTTACCTAAAGAAAAAGATCTGACTTACTTCTCTACCAGTAAGAGTAAAGTATTGAAAGAGGGTAAATACACGGAAGATGACTTTGAAGAGCGTTTGGTAAGCTTGGCGATACAATTTGCGCTTTCAGAGGAAGTTCAGGTTACGGAAGAAATGGACTTTGATGCCGTTAAGAAGATTTTAGATAAATATGTTCCAGAGCGTTCGTTTTTTGTCTATAACTATTTTAAAACACAATATTTCTTAGAAAATAAGGAGACTGATCAAGCGATGACTTCTTTTAATGAAATTTTAGATCATCCAGACAAGGCCGGTTACCAACAAATTGCAAATGCGATGATGGGATTTGGTCCGGTGTTATTTGAAGAAGGCAAACTGGATCCTTACTTAACAAAATTTAATGCCATTCCCGTGCCTGCGAAGGATAAGGAAGTTGCTTATTTGAAAGATTTTGTAAACGCCATTATCTTTATCAAAACAAAGCAAACCGCTAAGTTTAAAGAAACTGCAAATGCAATGCTAGCGAGTTCAACAACTCCAGAAGATGTGAAAAAGGATTTGAGGTTGGCTTTGCAGAATATGGGCACGAATTAAGTTAAAAGATTTTGGTTAATCGGTTAACTGTTAATTCCGATAGCTATCGGAAGGTTATTGTGTTTAGCACTATCGTTCGTCTTGCGTCATTCCAGATTTAATCTGGAATCGTAAAGCGGTAGTCGGCTTTAACTTATTTCGTTTTAAGATCCTAGCCTTGGCTGAGATGACGCGTAAAGTTAAAAGACTTGATTAGTCGCAAAACATAGTGTATTGTAGATTACGTGAAGGAAATCATCCCCAATCGTAATTCATAAATCGCCATAGTATTTGGCATTTTCGCCGCTCGCAATTAAATGTTTAAGCCACCGTTATCGGCATAGCATCCTCATTCAATCATTCGACACTCAATCATCCGAAATTATTTATAAAAGCGGCAACAACTGCTCTAAGGCCATTCCTCTACTTCCTTTCAGCAAAATAAGTGAATCTTCCCAATCTTGCGTTTGGATAAATGCTGAGGCTTCGGTAGGTGTAGTGAAAAACTTTGCGTTAAAATCGCCCTTGGCATTGTAAAAATGTTGACCTACAAATAGCAGCGTACCAATATCATTTTGAAGCGCTAGCTCAATAATGCGTTTGTGTTGCTCGAGAGATTCATCTCCAAGCTCAAACATGTCCCCTAAAATAGCTACCTTATTAGTCGCGGTTAAGCTATTTAAATTGGTGATTGCAGCGATCATACTGCTTGGGTTGGCATTGTAGAAATCACAGATTAAAGTGTTTTTAGCTGTTTTGGTCAATTGTGATCGGTTATTATTAGGGAAGTAGTCCGCCAGTCCTTTATTAATTTCCTCAGGGCTTAACTTGAAGAAACATCCAATACTAATTGCCGCTAAGATATTCTCGAAATTATAAGTGCCGGTTAAGTTGGCTTTCCCTTCATAGGTTTTTCCTTCAAAACTCCATTCAAATGCAATGAGTGGATCGCTATGTTTTAATACCCCCTGCACGCTGCCCTGTTCTGCAACATTATAGCGAATAATATTTTTAAGGTCGGCTTGCTGAGCCATTTCACACAAATCTTTGTTTGCCGCATTTAAGAAAGCGTAACCATTGCTTTCCTTTAAGTAGGCATATAGTTCGGCTTTACCTTTTTTAACACCCTCGAAGCCGCCAAAACCCTCTAAGTGTGCCATGCCTACATTGCTAATTAAGCCATGGCTTGGCTGTGCGATGGCAGACAGCAGCTCAATTTCTTTTTGGTGGTTAGCCCCCATTTCAATAACTGCAATCTCGATGTTATGGGTAATGCTTAATATGGATAAAGGCACGCCAATATGATTGTTCAAATTGCCTTTAGTGGCAAAAACCTCGAACTTTTCAGCAAGCACTGCTCTAATTAATTCTTTGGTGGTCGTTTTACCGTTACTTCCAGTTAAGCCAATTACAGGGATTTGTAACTGTTTTCTATGGTGTTTGGCTAGCGCTTGTAAAGTGCTCAATACATCATCTACCAAGATAAATTGATCACCTTTGGCAAAGTCTGGATGGTCGATAATGGCAAATGCAGCACCTGCCGCTACTGCTTTTCCTGCAAATTGGTTGGCATCGAACTTATCGCCCTTTAAAGCAAAAAATAGACAACCTTCGCTAATAGAACGTGTATCTGTACAAATAACAGGATGTTTTAAATAATGCTGATAAAGCTGTTCGATTTGAGCCATAGTGACAATTGATAAAATAGTAGGTTGTAAAATTAAGAATGTTGAGCGAAATCAGCTATTCTTTTAGTAATATTGAAATAGAGAATGATTAAATGGGGAAGTGATTGAATGAGGAAGTGAGAGAATTTATTTCTACGCCCAGCCTAACCTACTATATCAGCCAACCTCGGTCTTCGGACTTCTGACAAAAAAAAATCTTATGAAGAAAGCATTACTTTTATTATGGTTATCAGTTTCTAGTGCAAGCCTATTTGCACAAATACAGACTCCAGATAGCTTTTTGGGCTATGAACTAGGCGCACATTTCTCTGCACATCAGAAAGTAGTGGACTATTTTAAGGCGGTAGCAAACAAAGCGAGTAATGTAAAACTTCAATCTTATGGCAAAACCTACGAGGGAAGGGAGTTGCTCTTCGCCATTGTTTCTGATCCTTCCAATATGGAACGCTTAGAACAAATCAGAAAAAATAACCTAGCTATTTCTAACCATGATAAAACCGTAAAGCTTGCCAATCAGCCCGTGATTGTTTGGTTAAGTTACAATGTGCATGGTAATGAAGCCAATTCTACTGAAACGGCGATGAAGGTACTATACACTTTGGCAGCAGCGAAAGAGGACAAAATAAAACAATGGTTAAAAAATACCATCGTAATCATTGATCCATGCTTAAATCCTGACGGTAGGGAAAGGTATGTAAATTACTTTAATAGTGTGGTGGGCACCGTTCCAAATCCTGACCCAACAGCAAGAGAGCATGCGGAGCCTTGGCCAGGGGGAAGAACCAATCATTATCACTTTGATTTGAATAGAGATTGGGCATGGCAAACACAAATTGAAAGCGAACAACGAATAAGACAGTACCATGAATGGTTGCCCCAGGTACATGTAGATTTTCACGAACAAGGTTATAACGAGCCTTATTATTTTGCGCCAGCCGCTGAGCCTATACATCAGTCCGTTACGGCTTGGCAAAAAGATTTTCAGGTCATTGTAGGTAAAAATAATGCGAAGTATTTCGATGAAAATGGTTGGCAGTACTTTACCAAGGAACGCTTTGATCTATTGTATCCTTCTTATGGAGACACCTATCCCTTGTACAATGGGGCTATAGGAATGACTTACGAGCAGGGGGGAATTAGGGCCGGCTTGGCTGTGGTGACTGCCGATGGCGATACCTTAACCTTAAAAGATCGGATCTTGCATCACTTTACCACTTCAATGTCTACGGTTGAAATATCATCTGCCTATGCCGAAAAGTTGGTTACAGAGTTTAGGAAATTCTATGAGCAAAGCTTAACGCCAACAACCACTTACAAGAGCTATGTGGTAAAAGCACAAAATGTTTCGCGATTGAGGAGGCTGGCAGAGTTACTAACTAAAAACAAAATCAATTATACTTTTGGCGCAGAAAAATCAGATCGGACCTTAAACGGTTATAACTACGAAACGCAAAAAGTAGAACAGTTCAAATTGGAACGTAATGATATGGTGGTGAACTTGGCACAGAAGCATGGCGTACTGGCTAATATTTTGTTTGAGCCACAAACCCTAATCACCGACTCTAATACCTACGATATTACAGCCTGGGCTTTACCTTATGCTTATGGGCTAAATGCTTACGCATTGAAAGAAAGTTTTTCTGGTACGCATACTTTTATAGAAGAGCCGAAGAAATCACCTGTGAGCTCAGCTAAGCCTTATGCTTGGGTATTGGCGTGGAACGGAATGGAAGATGCAAAAGTGCTCATGGCATTGCAGCAAAAAGAAATTAAAGTAAGGATGGCTGAACAGCCTTTCACCATTGGCGGCGTGGTTTACAAGGCAGGTACGTTGCTGATCTATAGGGCCGAAAACGAAAAGAAGATTACTGACTTTCAAACGCAGTTTGAAAAATTACTTAAAGACTTGAACGCAGATTTTAAAGTGCTGAGTTCGGGTTATGTAGAGAAAGGAAAGGATTTCGGATCTTCTACGTATCCAATGCTAAGGGTTCCGAAAGTAGCGGTTTTAGCTGGCCAGGAAGTTGCTTCTCAATCATTGGGTGAACTTTGGCATCTTTTCGAGCAAGAACTCCATTACCCACTTTCGTTAGTTAACGTTTCTGCGGTTGGAAATCTAGATATCCACAAAATAAACACCTTAATTGTGGCAGATGGCTATTATGCGGATAAGCTAGCGGAACAATTAGCACCTTGGGTTAGTGCTGGCGGCAAATTGATTTTGTTAGAAGATGCCATTGCTGGGTTTATTGGTAAAAAACCATTTCAAATTAAACGGAAGGAAGAGCCAAAGATCAATGAGGTAAAAAATGCCAATACACCAGTCTATGGCGATAAGGATCATGATGACTTTAGCAATAGCATTCCAGGTGCCATCTATAAAGTATATCTCGACCAGACTCATCCACTGAGCTATGGTGTTGGTAAATATTATTATACCTTAAAAACAGATGCTACTATTTATGAGCCTTTGGAAAGCGGGTATAATGTAGGGATGTTAAAAAAAGACAGCTATGTTGCTGGTGTGGCCGGAGCTAAGGTAAAAACAAAATTGTCATCGGGAATGCTATATGCTACGCAGGAAATTGGAAAGGGACAAGTAATTTATATATCTACAGGGTTGATTTTTAGGAGTTTTTGGGAAAGTGGAAAGCAAATGTTAGTGAATGGGATATTTTTGAATTAGGGTTCTTCTTTACAACAGAGCTTACTCACAGTTAGATAGGATAAACACAAAGACCACATCTTTTTTCATACCATCTTTTACAATCACGAAGATAGTGGGCATTAGTTTAACGTGAATTTTGGATTTTACACATTGATAATCAATATGTAGGGCGTCTGTATGATCTTTTTTGCCCTCATGCCGGGCAGCGGCACTCCATTTTTTCGACATTGTTTATGTTTTCAGCGGTTCTCAAGCTTGCTTCGCAGGTTGAGCGACCAAAATGGAGGAAAAGTCGTCGGCTGCGCCCTTTGCTTTAAAGTTAGTGCTAGAGCAGATTTTACCGCTGCCGCAAAGGCCGATTATAAGGTGATTGAAAAGTGGGTGCTTGGGCTTGACATATCGCAAACTTAAAAACTAAAAACCCCATAGCTTACGTTAGTTTATATCAGTTCTAACTTATGCACACAAGTTTGCCTGCTGCTGGTTGGTGGCCTGCTCGGTAGTCTGCGGCACTTTGGTGTCATTCTGTTTGATACGGAAGCTAATGTGGTAGTAGGTTGCAACCATTTTGTAAGTGGCACCGTCTTAGTGATATGAAGTATATGCTCACTCGCACCAAAAACCTGTTGATTACTGCTATCCTCTTGTGGGTTGTTTTTAGCGCCAACGCCCAACGAACGTTAAGAGGGACAGTTAAAGATTTACAGCAACGTCCAATTTCCTATTGTTCTATTGGCATTAAAAGCACTAAGGTGGCTACCGTAGCAGATGAAAATGGTATTTTTAGTTTGGTTATCCCCGATAGCTTATCCAACAGTAAGGTGGTCTTCAGCGCAATTGGGTTTAAAGAAAAGCAGGTACTTCCTGATGAAATTAAAAGATATACCGATGGAGCGACTGTAACATTAGAAGACCAAGTTTTTGAGATGGCGGAGGTGGTAGTTAAAGGGACTAAACTTAGAGAGAAAGTTGTAGGGCAACAGTCTCGTCCAATGATTACTTTTTCGAAGATGTTTGATCAACATGTTCCTAGCATAGAACAAGGTAATGTTTTTGAGATCTATGAACAAAGCATTTTAAAAGCATACAATTTCTATATCATGCCCAGTTCTAAGTTTGCAGCTATCACTTTAAAACTTAACCTGTATGCTGTTAAAAACAACATTCCAGATAGTAGCTTGCTTCGTCAAAATATAACCTATCGCACTACCACTACTGGTTGGCAGCATATCGATCTTTCTGGCTATCAGTTGAACCTAAATGGATTAGCGAAAATTGCTGTAACCTTACAATTGGTAGCACATCAACCGGATAGCGCCAACAGTTTTATCTTTGGCATCTCTGCAAAGAAAACTTTGTCAAAGGATCTGCTATTTCGATACCAAAGTCAGGGAAACTGGGAAAGCAGCGCTGGAGCATTTATCGCAAATCTGGAGTTGAAATATCATAAAGATGCTCGAAAGGCAAAGCTGCCTGCTGAAAAGGTAACTAAAGAGTCTCCCGATGTGGACATGCTTGTTAATTATTATCAACATAAGGACGCTGCTGCAAAGAGTAGCTATGGAAAGAGCAAAAGGGGTAGATTTATTGATTTAGGAAATGCTAAAATCTACACAGAAACGTATGGAGAAGGTGAACCACTACTGCTGCTCCATGGTAACAACGGTAGTATCGAAGACTTCTATCTACAGATTCCATTCTTAGCTAAACATTTCAAGGTCATCGCAATTGATACACGTGGACAAGGACGAAGTACAGACTTATCTACTGATGCTTACAGCTATAATACATTTGCAGCGGATCTATATAAGGTCATTAATGAATTAGGACTTCAAAAAGTTAGTATTTTGGGCTGGAGCGATGGCGGAAATACAGCGCTGAGTTTTAATATAGCCCATCCAACGATGGTCAATAAAGTGATAGCGATAGGAGCCAATCTCAACCCAGCAGGCGTAAGCGATAGTTTGATGGCTACATTTAGAAATCAGCTTGAGGTAGACGTGCTCCCGAAAAAACACAGGTTAATCCAGTTGATGCTTGAACATCCTCATATCACAGATGCACAATTAAAACAGATCAAAAACCCGTTACTGGTTGTTGCAGGAAGTAACGATGTCATCAAGCCCGAACATACCAAACTCATTGCCGATAAGATTGGCGGTGCAAAGCTCGAAATTATTGCTAACGCGACTCATTATGTTCCTTTCGAGCAGCCCAACCAACTCAATAAAGTAATCATTGATTTTTTAAAAGACTGAAATAAGATTTAGCTTATTATCAGAAGGTTTGACCCTTATAGGATTACATTAATTGGCGGCGGTGAGCTATGCAACTTTATAACGATCGTTTAGCTGCAATGTTGACTTAGAAAAATCGAGGGAAAATGTACTGGTAAAGCCGTAATCGCCTAAAATTGTCGATGCGTCCAAACATTCTCTTCCTAATTTTATTATTATTGAAGTTTACCTTGGTCTATTCATACCAGAAATTGGGAATACCTAAGGTTTTTTATTTAATATTTTTTCTTGCCAAGCCAATACGCTATGAAGCCATTACTTCAATCATTAGATGGCCAATTGCCCGAATGGGCCATCACTTTGATTTTATGTTTAACTATCGTCTTAATCACCTTGTTATTTAAGTGGGTAGTTACGCTGATTTTAAAAAAAACATCAAATGAAACAAATTACTCACTGTTGATCTCAGTTTTGAAACATCTGAGTAGACCACTTAATTTCTTGCTTCCACTTTTCTTCATCAATACCTTTCTGCCTTATTTCGATATCACCAATGCTAGGCGTTTGGTTATTGACCGACTATTAGACATGCTTCTGGTAGTTGCATTTTCTTACCTGTTGATCAAAACAGTTAGAATTTTTGAGGATTTTGTTTACAATACCTATAAGTTGGAAAAGGCTGACAATCTAAAAGAGAGAAAGATCAGAACACAATTGCAATTTGTAAGGAAGGTGATCATCTCCTTGATTGTAATCATTGGTGTTGCCATTATTCTCCTCAGTTTTGATAGTGTACGTAAAATCGGCGCAGGACTGCTTACCGGAGTAGGGATAGGCGGGATCATTATCGGTTTTGCCGCACAGAAGTCGTTGAGCAATTTTTTGGCAGGATTGCAAATTGCCTTTACCCAGCCTATTCGTATTGACGACGTACTGGTGGTGGAGGGAGAGTGGGGGCGTGTAGAAGAGATCACCTTGACCTATGTGGTACTCCACATCTGGGATCAGCGCCGCTTGATTCTTCCTATCAACTATTTCATTGAAAAGCCTTTTCAAAACTGGACAAGAAATACCTCCGAGATTTTAGGTACGGCCTTTATTTATGTAGACCCTACTTTTCCGGTTGATGTGCTCAGGGCTGAGCTAGAGCGTTTGTTAGCTGTTTCGAGCTTATGGGATGGACGTGTCGGCATTTTGCAGGTAACGGATATCAAGCAAACAGTGGTTGAACTGCGTGCGTTGGTAAGTGCAAGGAATTCTTCTGAAGCTTTCGACTTACGATGTTATATACGTGAAAACCTGTTAAAATTTATTGGTGCTAATGCCGTTGATGGTTTGCCGAAAACGAGAATCTTATTGCAGGATGAATAGCTATAGCTTAAAAAGCTATTAAACTAATATAAGTAGGCGTTTCCAATAGATGAAGGCCTAATTTGTTGATTGTGTTTAAGTTTTTAACGAGTAGGGTGCATCATCTTTGAATACTATAGTTATCCCATGTACAATCTAATGTATTTATATCAGCTAATGTGGAAAAATACCCGAATGTTAAAAAGTGTTAAATAAAATTTGGGCACTGTGCTTAATCTGGCTATATTTAGCGCTTAATATTATTAACTAACTTAAATTTTTAAAAGTTTATGAAAAAACTTCTACAAGGTTTGTTCGTTTTGCTATTTATAGCTACTACAGCTATAGCGCAAAATAGGACAATTACTGGTACGGTTACTTCTAAGGAAGATGGATTACCGTTGCCAGGTGTGAGTGTAAAAGTAAAGGGTACAAATGTTGGCGTTTCAACGATGTCAAATGGTAAGTTTACCCTATCCATTCCATCTAATGCTACTACGATTGAATTTAGTTCAATAGGTTTCGCGACTCAGTCTGTCTCAGTTGGGACTTCGGATGTTGTGAATGTTTCTTTAGTTACTGATGCAAATCAGTTGGGAGAGGTTATGGTTGTAGCTTATGGTACTGCTAAAAAGACAACCTTTACTGGTTCAGCATCTACCGTTAAAGCGGAGTTAATTGAAAATAGATCTATATCTAGTATTACTAAAGCGTTAGATGGGGCTGTTCCTGGCGTTACTTCTACACTAGGAAGTGGTCAGCCAGGCTCGAATGCTGGTATTGTTATTCGTGGTTTCGGGTCAATTAATGCATCATCAAATCCACTTTACGTAGTTGATGGTGTTCCTTTTGATGGTGATTTAAACTCAATCAACCCAAATGACGTTGAGAGCTTAACTGTATTAAAAGATGCTTCCGCTGCTTCTCTTTATGGATCTAGGGCAGCTAATGGTGTTGTGATGATTACAACTAAAGCAGGAAAGAATACTCAAGGTAAGATCAATGTTAACTTCAAAGCTAATGTTGGTGTAGCTTCACGCGCGATTAAAAGGTACGACGTGATGAATACCAAAGAATGGTTGGAGAATGTATTTTTATCTTATAAAAATGACGAAATTTTCGCCAAAGGAGTTCCAGAAAATTTAGCAGGTACTAATGCGTTAAACAGAATGAAAGGTACTGTTGATCCTGTTTTTGGTATAAATGAGCAGTACAATCCATATAACGTACCTGTCGCTCAGTTGATCGATCCGATTACCGGAATCTTAAACCCCAATGCTACACTTAAATGGGATGAGAATTGGTTAGACGAAGCTATGGCAAAAAATCCATTGCGTCAAGAATACCAATTCGATGCTTCTGGAGGTAGTGAAAAAATGAAGACTTTGGTTTCATTGAATGCATTGAAAGAGAATGGATTGTTAAAAACTACAAGTTTCGATAGGGTTACTGGTCGTGTTAATTCTGATTTAACTCCTACAGATTGGTTTAAAACATCATTGTCGGCCAATTTCTCTAAAGGAAGCTCAAATCTCTTGAATAGTACGGGTAGTTCATCTTCGAATGTGTGGTATTCTGCAGAACAAATGGCACCTATATATCCAATTTGGGTAAGAGATGCTAGCGGAAACCAAGTTTTGGACGTTAATGGTAATAAACAGTTTGACTACGGTATAAATAGAGCTTCTGGAGCACAACAGAATTTCAACTCAAATGCAACTTTATATGATGATAAATATCTTGATTTAAGAGATAATGCAGGTGCAAGGGCTGGAATTGAGTTTAACACTAGGGACGCCAAATATGGTGCATTGAGTGGTTTCGCTTTCGGTATGAATTTGGGTGCAGATTATATTGGTAGATCTTATACTTATTATTATAATCCGTATTTTGGTAATGCAGCGGGTTCGGGTCGTTTAAATAAAGAATGGAATAAAACACTGTCATATACTTTTAACCAATTATTAACTTGGAATCGTAATTTTGATAAGCATTCTTTCGATGTTTTATTGGGCCATGAAAGCTATAAATTTCGTTTCAACCTATTAAGTGCTCAAAAAACAGGATTTCCTTTCGGCGGGCTGTATGAATTAGCACCTGGTTCAACTATTGCTGATGCTAACTCTTATGAAAACAATGAGACATTAGAGTCCTATTTTTCGAGAGTACAATATAACTACGCAGGTAAGTATTTTTTAACAGGTAGTTTCCGTACAGATGGATCATCCCGCTTTTTTAAAGACAACAGATGGGGTAAATTTTGGTCAGTTGGTGGTTCATGGTTGCTTTCTGAAGAGAATTTCATGAAAGATATTAACTGGATCAATAGCTTAACTGCAAAAGCGAGTTATGGTGAGCAGGGAAATAACTCTGTGGGCCTATATGCTTGGCAAGCTTTCTACGATCTTACCTGGAACAATGCTAATAACAATGGCGGTTCAGTGGTATCAGTTGAAAATAAGGCTGTTTCTTGGGAGAAAAATAAAAATGTTAACGTTGGTCTTGAAGGTCGCTTCTTAAACAATAGACTTACAGCTAGTTTTGACTGGTACACACGTAAGACCACTGACATGTTATTAAATAGACCATTGGCATTATCAACTGGATTTGATGGCTTTAATGATAATATTGGTGATATGAAGAACTCTGGATTTGATTTATCATTAGGATATGATATATTAAAATCTAATGGTTTAACATGGAATGTTACCGCTATAGCTTCAAAAATAAATAACAAAGTTTTAAAACTTACTGATAATCAAACGGAAATTATCGGGGGTACAACTATTGTAAGAGTTGGAGAAGAAGTTAACTCGTTCTATATGGCGAGAAGTGCAGGTGTTGATCCAGCAACTGGTACTCAACTTTACTGGGTATATGACAACAAGGCTGACGAAAAAGATTTGAGCAAGCATTATGTTTCTAGTGATAGAAATAAAGCTGCTGCAAGCCGTGTTTTATTAGGAAGTCGTATCCCTAAGTTATCTGGTTCATTGTCAACTAGCTTAAATTTCAAAGGATTTGATTTCGCTATCATGACAACTTATTCGATCGGAGGAAAAATTTATGATGCAGTTGGATACAGCTACTTGAATCCGTTGTATATTGGTAATAATATGTCGAGAGAAGCATTGAGAAGTTGGAAAAACCCTGGCGACATTACTGATATTCCTAGATTGCAAAAAGAAGTTACACACACGATTACTGATAGAGCACTAGTAGATGCATCTTATTTTTCTATTAGAAATATATCATTAGGATATACTTTCAACGTGAAGTCTATCAAATTAAATGCAGTAAGAGTATTTGTACAAGGTGATAATATTGCGGTTTTCTCAGCAAGACAAGGCTTAAATCCACAATTGAATTTCACAGGAACTACAGATTATGTATATACACCTAATAGAATCATTGCAGCAGGTGTAAATCTTAAATTTTAACGAACAGACTAATGAAAAAAATATTATATTTTTCGGTAATTTCTCTTGTGTTAGGCTTAGCCTCTTGCAAGAAGGATTTTTTGGAAACCAGTCCTACGGATAGGGTTGCGGGACCAACGTTGTTTCAGACTACTGATGGTGCACAAGTGGCTATGGATGGTATTTATAGAATGCTGTACAGTTCTGGTTGGACTACCGGTAACACTGATCAAAATTTCGGGATCATGTCGACAAAACTTTATACCTCATTAATGGGTGAAGACATGGTACAAGACGCTCAAGGTAACGGGTGGTTTTATTTTGATTATAAATTTGATGTACGTAGCCGTTTTACTGCTACAACATGGCGCCCATATGCGACTTGGAACTTTTATTATACTTTAATAAGTAACGCCAATTATATTTTAGCAGAAGAAAGTACGCTGAAAGGAGATAAGGCAACTGTAGATAATATTATGGCACAAGCCTATACAATTAGGGCTTATGCGTATTTCCAATTAATTCAATCGTTTCAACAAACTTATATTGGGCATCAGTCTTCTCCGGGAGTACCATTGTATACAGAGCCTACAACCTCTGCTACCCAAGGAAAGGGTAGAGGAACAGTGGAGCAAGTTTATACGCAGATTAATAGTGATTTAACGAAGTCTATTGCTTTGTTTTCAGCTAACAAGAGTTTGCAGACCCATAAGTCTCATGCTGACTATTATTTAGCAAATGCAATACAGGCTAATGTGGCACTGGTGCAAAATAGATGGACGGATGCAGCTAAGTTCGCAACTGAGTCCTTAACTAAGCCTAGTCTTGCTTTGGGTAGCGGTACCGATTTGAGTTCTGGATTTAACAATAGAAATTTAAAAAATGTAATGTGGGGTGCAGAGATCATTGCAGATCAATCAACTGTATATGCTTCGTTTTTTTCTCACATGGATGCTTCTGCAGATCGTTACGCAAGAACGTCGAGGAAATGTATTTACAAATGGCTATATGATCAGATTCCTTCAACAGATGTTAGAAAAGCTTGGTGGAATGGTGCTACTGATGGTGGTACAAATACTACAAAGCCTTACAACCAAGTAAAATTTAGATATTCTAACGTTGCATCTGACTTAGGAGATTATATTTTCATGAGAGCAGAAGAAATGCTATTGGTTAAGGCTGAAGCATTAGCAAATGATAATAGATTACAAGAAGCCAAAGATGCTTTGGGTACTTTGATGGCTTTGAGAAATCCTACAGGATACCAAGCGGTTCTGAACGGGGTGACTATGTCTAATCAACATACAATGGGTTCTATCGGTACACCAGTGACCTTAATGGATCAAATTATCCTCCAAAGACGTATAGAGCTATGGGGCGAAGCTGAACGTATTTTTGATATCCAAAGATTAAAAATGGGATTTGATAGAAATGCTCCTGGGTCAAACCATAGCTTCAAACCTACATTCAATACTTTACAGGTGGCCTACAAAGAATATATCTTAACTATTCCTCAAAAAGAATTTGATGGTAATCCTAATATGAATGCCACTAAAGATCAAAATCCACTTTAATTTTAATAGTATAGTCATGAAAAAAAATATGATAAAATGTCTTCTAGGGATTTCGGCTATTTTTATGCTGAATTCGTGTGACAAGACAGAAGGTGCCCTATATTCTGGCGAACCTAATAAAATAAGTTTTTATGGTCCAACTACTAGTATAGCAATGTCTGGTGGAGTAATAAGTGTTCCAGTTGGAAGAACTTCTTCTGAGGGAGACTTATCTGTGCCACTTACATTGAGTGCTACAGGTGCGAATTACACTAACGTATTTACATTAGAGGGACCTGTTAAGTTTGTTGCAGGTTCAGCAAAGTCTTATTCTAGAGTAAAATATGGTGATTTTTCAACTATAGATCCTAGCACTCTATCTATAACAACTGCTGGAGCTGATGTAAATGTTGGATTGGCTTTCCCTATTTCATTAAATATAGGTGGTTCAGATGCTTCTGTAAGTAATATTAAAAAAGTAGATGTTTTAGCGTCTAGTATTTTGGAGTTCGAAGATAAGGGTACTGTAAGATTAGATTCTAGAAGTGGTTGGGCTGAAGATGATATCACAACAAATATCCAAAAAGCAAAAGGTTCTAATGTTTATAAATTAGTTAGACCTTTTGGCGCTAGAAGCTTCGCTTTTATGATTAAAGCTGACGGTAAAACTATTGTTTTTCCTAATCAAGTGATCGTTGATGACGCGACCTATGGTCCTGTTACTGCTACAAGTGTTACAGGAACTGTAGCGAATAAAGTAGTAACATTAAATATTGGTGCTTATACGGTGGCTGCTGGATCATTTGGCGCTGCAAAAGAGGTTATATATTTGCCTTAGCTAATAAGGTATACCATATTAAAAAGGGGGTGGCTGAATTAGCCACCCCCTTTTGGTTTTTTTAACTATTTATCAGGGTTTTTGTAGTAATTTCTAAATTTCTAGGCAAGACATTAGGAAAAAATATTGTTTTAATATCTAGATGTTTATTTAACAATTAAAAACGCCGTTTTTTTTGTCAGTTTAATTGTTTACGGATATTGTTTGTTAAAAAATGTTAAATAATATTTGTGTGACGTTGGGAATGTATATATATTCGGATAATAATTAACTATTAACTAACCTAATTTTTAAAAAGTTTATGAAAAAACTTCTACAAAGTTTGTTCATTTTGCTTTTTGTAGCTACTACGGCTATGGCGCAAAATAGAACAATCACAGGAACCGTTACGTCTAAGGAAGATGGTCTTCCGGTTCCTGGAGTCAGTGTAAAAGTAAAGGGCACTAACATCGGCGTTTCTACGGGCGCCAATGGAAATTTTACCTTATCTTTACCAGCTAATGCAACCGTAATTGAATTTAGTTCTGTGGGCTTCTCCACTCAATCGGTAACAATTGGATCTTCAAATACCGTGAATGTTTCCTTTGTCTCGGATGCAACTACATTATCAGATGTCGTGGTAACTGGTTATACTAAGATAAAGAAAAGCGAGTTTACAGGTGCCGCAACTACATTAACATCTGATGCAATTGAGAACAGACCTGTTGGATCTTTTACTCAAGCTTTACAAGGTAGAGCACCGGGTTTGCTAGCAAACTCAGGTTCTGGCCAACCGGGTAGTAATGCGTCGATAACAATCAGGGGTATCAAATCGATTTCTGGTGCTGGAGCTCAACCGCTGTATGTAATTGACGGTGTACCTACTAGTGGTGGAGATTTTCAAACCTTAAACCCGAATGACTTCGAAACAATCACTGTTTTAAAAGATGCTAATGCAGCCGCAATTTATGGTTCTAGAGGAGGTACCGGTGTAATCGTTATTACAACAAAACAAGGTAGGGCTGGAACTTCGCAAATTGGTGTACGCGTACAAACAGGTATCACTTCTCCTCCAGATTTCTCTAGACTGAATTTGATGAGTACAAGTGAACTATTGGCGCACGAAGAATTAGTAGGGCAGTTAACTGGTTCTTCTAATTCGGCGTTCAGTGTTCCAGGCTGGGTATGGAGTCGTAAAAATCCGGCAAATGCAGCTAAAACGGAAGCGGAGCTTCGTGTTTTTGATCAAAAACTTGATAGTGTAAGAAGTATCAACACTGATATTGCAGACTTGCTTTTCCGTACAGGGATCTCACAAAGTTATGAGGTGAACGCATCTGGCGGTAACGCCGATACAAAATATTTCGCTTCGATTGGTTATTTTGATCAGGATGGTATCGATAAAACTTCAAGCTTACAGAGATATTCGGCAAGAATTAATCTAAACCATACTAAAAATAAATTCTCATTACAGTGGAACAACACTTTAGGCTACTCTTTATCAAATGGAGCCGTTGGAGATTTATATGGAAATAGTACTCTAAGTCCTTTCCAAATGATTTATAGAGCTAAACCATATGATAACCCATATTTACCAAATGGAACACTAAATTTTGGTGGCGGTGGTAGTAACCTAGCCCTTAAGTCATTAGCGAATTTGATCGAAAGTAATCAAAATACTAGAGACGTGGTGAAAAGATGGAAAATCAACAGTGGTCTGACTTTGAGTTATGAAATCATCCCTAATCTAGTTTTGAAAAATACTTCAGGTATCGATGCTTCAAACGCCCTTAATACTACTTATATCAATCCAGATTCTTACCGTGGCTCGGTTCAAACTTATTTGAGCGGTTTTGCTAGAGAAGGTAATACCATCAATTCACAATTGATAAATACTACAGCTTTAAATTATACATATAACTTTAATGATCTTCACAAGATATCAGCAGGGGCATATTTTGAGGCAATTCGTGTATTTAACAAAGGTATGGGATTTACGCTTTATAACTTAAACAAGTCTTTACCTTATACAGGTCAAGGTGCAGCACCACTTCCTACAAATGGGGCGGCAACGATGGCTCAAAATGCTACTAGTGCTTCTTCTGGCTACGGTATCAGATCATTCTTTGGAACATTACAATATTCATTTAGCAACAAATATAGCGCTAACGTGAATGTGCGTAAAGATGGAACTTCAAGAATTATCAATCCAGATAACAGAGAGATCATCAGTTGGTCTGCTGGTGCGGTGTGGAATGTAATCAATGAAGATTTCATGAAACAACAAACTGTGATTACAGATCTTAAGCTACGTGGAAGTTATGGTATAGTACCTAATATTGGTAGTATTACTTCAGGAACTTATACAATACCTAATAGCGGAATAACAAACTATGCAAGTGCACAGATCCCTGCTTTCGGAACAACATCTTATCCTGGTTCGTCGGTAGCAGGTTTAGCGCCAAGTACGCCAGGTAATGAGAACCTTAAAATAGAAAAAGTTGAAAAACTTAACATAGGTATTGATATCGCAGCGTTCAAAAGTAGAGTTCGTTTATCTGTTGATGCATATAACGAGAAAACTAAAGACTTATTTGTTAGCCAGCCTTTAAGTGCTACCACTGGATTTGGCTCATTAGCCATCAATGCAGGACAGATGAGCAACAAAGGTTTAGAATTTGATTTGAAAGTAGATGTAGTAAAAACTAGAGATTTTGGAGCTACTGTAGGGATGAACCACGCCATTAATGTTAACAATATCGATGACTTAGGCTTGGTTAATGAATATTTCTTAGGAACCTTCGTAATCCGTAAAGGATTACCTTATGGTACACATTACAATCCTGAATATTTAGGTGTAGATCCTGCGAATGGTAGACCAATCTACCGTACAAATACAGGTACTACCAATGACATCGCTCAAGCTGGATCGTATGCAGATTACGGTACCTATTTGCCTAAGCATGTAGGAGGTTTTACTTTAGATTTGAATTATAAGAGATTCTATGTAAGTACATTATTCTCTTACCAATTTGATGTGGTTAGAAGTAACAACACCCGTAACTGGATTACTGATGGTACTACTGGTTATGTTTCTGCAGTTAACCAATCTAGAGAGCTTATCGGAAATGTTTGGACTAAACCTGGCGATAATGCTATCTTCCCTTCACCTAGATATGCTAAAGGATTTACCAACTTTGATTTAGAGAATGCTAAATTCTTACGTATCAGAAGTTTGGATTTTGGATACATGATCCCAGATATCAAGGCTAACGGCAAAACAATTGTAAAGAATGCGAGAGTTTATGCTAATTTCCAAAACCTAGCAATTTGGAGTCCATGGACAGGTGTAGATCCTGAAGATAATAATAATATTAGTTTGTTTGAATATCCAAATCCTAAAATGGTGGTGTTCGGTTTAGACTTTAAATTTTAATGAAAGAAGTTAAGATGATTAAGATGAAAAGAAATAAAATGTGGCTGTTGATATTGCCTCTTATGGTGATATCCTCAATTTCTTGCAAGAAACTCGTAGAAATTAAAGAAACTGATTTTATCGGGGGTTCGTTGGCATTGAGAACAGTTAAAAATAACGAATCGTTATTAATTGGCGCCTATGCTGCCTTTCAAACTGAGATGGGGATAAGACTAAACGGAGTTTTTTCAGACGAATTAAAGCCGGGCGACTTTTACGCATCGCAAACTACTCACGAATGGCAATTCGGCTTCGCTGATGTAGGTATTAGAGATAACTATACTGCAATTACTTCTTATTATAGCGTAATTGATAGGGCTAACCGTGTTTTGCAGGCTTTGCCAAATGCTGTGGTTGAGACTGCTAGCGATAATGCCTTAAGAGACAGAGTTAGAGGAGAAGCACTATTTTTAAGGGCCTTCTGTCATTTCGAGCTTTTTAGATACTACTGCAAAAATTATGATCCAGCTGGTTTAGGTATGGCTTATATGGAAACTCCATCGCTAAGCATTAGTCAGCGTATCCCTATGGGTGAATATTTTACTAAAATTCTTGCTGATTTAACAGCTTCGAAACCATTACTTGCTGTTGATGCAGCTGATGTTTACAGAACTAATAAAATTGCGGCAAGCGGTTTACATGCTAGAATTGCTTTATATATGCGTAACTGGGATGATGCAATTACCTATAGTACTGAGTATATCACTGCACTTCCGTTAGCTACTCGTGCTCAATTTCCAGGAATATGGACTGACGCGAACAAAATCGAATCAGCATTTAAATTAAGCAGAATCAGTACTAGTACAAGAATGGGTAGTTTTTATAGAGGCGTGTTTACTAAGAATGCTGCAGGAGCAACTGTTGTACCAGCTAGTATTGCTTGGGTTCCTTCATCTAAGCTTTTCGATTCTTACGATAAAACAAATGACATTCGTTTTAGCTCTTATGTAGTTGACGAACCTTTATTAGCCGCAGCATCGGGTAAACCAAGTAAAATTGTAGCCAAATATGCAGGTACGGGTTACACCACAAATAATGAGAACGTTGCAGATATCAAAATTTTCCGTACTGGTGAAATGTATCTAATTAGAGCTGAAGCAAGAGCTGAGAAAAATCTTTTTACGGGGGCTAATTCTGCCGCATCAGATTTAAATGCCTTGAGAGCTGCTCGTATCAGTTCTTACACAGATGTGACTTTTGCTTCCAAAGAAGATGCTATCACTGCGATTATTCAGGAAAGATTTAAAGAGCTCGCTTTCGAGGGGCATCGTTTCTGGGATTTGAAACGCAGAGGCTTGCCTGTAGAAAGGTTAGATGCAGATGCGCCAAATACACAAAGTAAGACGCTACCCGCTAACAATTTTAGATTTGTGCTACCTATCCCACAAAGTGAAGTAAATGCAAATCCTACTATTCAGCAAAATGAAGGATATGTTCAATAAGTTTTAGATTTGATTTGTTTAATATAAGTTGACAGATTATTAGATAATCCCAGTTACGAAAGTAGCTGGGATTTTTGTTTATAGATACTCTACGGTGTTCTATTCTTTAATTTACAAGTTGAACTTGTAGCTTGAATGCGTCTTGCCTATGTAAGATAAGTAAAAGCTTATTAGAGATCTGATCTCTTGCATCCAAGAGCTCACTCCAAGTGGCAGTTAATAGTGGAATCGATCTCATAATTTTTGTAGACAAAGCTGCTTACGTATAACTACTTTATATTTTCTGTTATCATGCTTAAGAAAGTTTTATGGGCTATATTCCAGATGTTTGCAATTGTTTCTTCGTGAGACTTCTTCATTTCTTGCAGACACCTAGCATTTATAAATGATTTTTGCAAAATTTTGATTAAAAAATTTGTGTAACAAGAATGTAGTATCTATATTGTAGATAATTAACTATTAACTAACCTAAATTTTTGAAAGTTTATGAAAAAACTTCTACGAAGTTTGTTCATTTTGCTTTTTGTTGTCTCAACCGCAGCAGCGCAAAATAGAACAATCACAGGAACAGTTACGTCTAAAGAAGACGGACTTCCCATTCCTGGAGTGAGTGTAAAAGTAAAGGGAACTAATGTTGGCGTTTCTACCAATGCTAGCGGAAAGTTTACCTTATCTGTTCCAGCTAATGCAAGCGCATTAGAATTTAGTTCAATTGGTTTTGGTTCCCAAACCTTAACAATTGGCTCATCAAGCACAGTTAATGCATCCTTATCGTCTGACTCTAAAGACTTAACAGAGGTTATAGTAACTGGCTACGGAATAACTAAAAAGAAAGATTTTACCGGTTCGGCATCTTCTGTAAAAGGAGATGATTTGAAAGACAGACCTGTTCAGAGTTTTACGCAAGGTTTGACTGGTCAAGCTGCAGGTGTAAGTATTGTACAGCCTAACGGTGTATTGAATAATCCCCCAGTAATTCGTGTAAGGGGTGTTAGTTCAATTTCATTGAGCTCTTTTCCTTTGGTAATTGTTGATGGAATTCCTTTTCCAACAGGAGACGTTTCTCCAAACTCTGCTGCAAATAACCCTTTGGGTGATATCAATCCAGCGGATATCGAGTCTATCGATATCTTAAAAGATGCGGCTTCTACAGCGCTTTATGGATCTAGGGCTGCGGCCGGAGTTTTGGTGATCACTACTAAAAAAGGTAAAACTGGCGATGCTAAAGTAACTTATGATGGTTGGTTCGGCACAACTAAAGCTGTACGTTTACCAGAGTTGCTTAGTGCTGAGCAGTATGTTGAATCGAAGAATATTGCACTTAAAAATGCACTTGTTCTTAATCCTAACGTTGTTCCAGCTGCCCAAAGAGATGCAAATGGAAATGGCTTTTTCCTGGCTTATAATCCGGATGGCTCGGTGGTAAGAACGAACTGGTACGATGAAGTATATAGAAATGCAATGGCTCAGAATCACAGTGTAACTTTGAGTGGCGGTTCTGCTAAGACAACTTATTTTGTTTCTGGTGGTATTTCTGATCAGGACGGATTTATTAAAGCTAATAACTTCAAAAGATACTCTGGTCGTGGTAATTTCACGCACAAAGCTACTGATTGGTTAGAATTAAACTTAAACTTGGCGTATACAAATAGTATCAATAATTCACCAAATAGTGGTTCAGTAGCTGGAGCTGCATTTAACTCTTCAGGATTAGGACGTATTGCAATAGCTGCAGCTCCTAACGTAGGTGTAATGAATGCTGCAGGTACGGACTATAATTTGTCAGGTCAATACCTTGGTACTTACGCAAATTTGGTTCCATCAACTTGGGCAAATCCAAGAGTTATCGTTGAAAAAGATAGAAATACATCAGAGAGTACTCGTTTTTTAACCAATTTAGGTGCAACGTTTAAAATTGTGGAAGGATTGACTTTTAGAACAAACTATTCATGGGATAGAAGTAATACAGAGAACATACAGTTCTGGAATCCTAGGTCTGGAGATGGTTTTACTTATAATGGTTATGCTGCTAATAACAATCAAAGAAGGAACAACTGGAACTGGATCAATACTTTGTCTTATAATAAGACTTTCGGGGGCGATCATAATTTAAATTTAACTGTTGGTTCTGACGTTCAAAAAACTAGAACTGATAACTGGGGTGCTACTCGCCAAAACTTAGGTGATAATACTTTCTTTAATCAGTTCCAAGGAACTTATGTAACAAACGTTCCTTCAGGAAATGGTATCAGTGAATTTGCTATTGAATCTTATTTGGCTAGTGCTAGTTATAACTACAAAAGCAGATATTTCATTAGTGGTAACTTCAGAAGAGATGGTAACTCTGGTTTAGCATTTGAAAACAGATGGGGTAATTTTGGGGGTGGATCTATCGGTTGGTCGATAGCTCAAGAGGATTTCTTCAAAAACTCTTCATTAGCAAAAACAATGAGCACATTACGTCTTCGTGCAAGTTATGGTAAAGTAGGTAATGGTAACGTTGGAGCTTATAACGAGTTTACGACCTATGGCCCTGCTTTGTATGGCGCAACTCCTTTTGCTTGGGTATTTAATCAAGCGGGTAATAGAGAGTTAAGATGGGAGGTGACTAGCCAAGTAGATATTGGTTTAAACTTAGGTTTCTTGAATGATCGAATTACTTTCGAAGCAGATTATTTTAAGAAAACGGTTAACGATTTATTGATCGATGTGCCTCAAGCGCCTTCTAAAGGTATTCCTGGTGGAACTATTTTAGCAAACGTAGGTGGTATGTACAATAAAGGTTTCGAATTCTCTTTGGCTGGAAATCCAGTTAAAACGGGTAAATTTAACTGGACTACCAGTTTGAACTTCACGACTATCAAAAATGAAGTAACAGCCTTAGATCCGAACGTGAAGCAGATCATCACTTCGACTGGAGGTTTGGAGTCTGCTAGTGTTACTAAACCTGGATATTCTATCGGAAGCATTTATGCCGTTAAGACGAATGGTGTAAACCCAGCAAATGGTAGACGTATATTTATCAATGCGGCTGGTAGAGAAGTTCAATATCAACATTTTGGAGGAGCTTCGGCATGGACTTATTTAGACGGAACTGCTGCCTCATCTGTTTCTGGTGATGCCGATGTAATTGCGAATACGCTTCCTAAATGGTATGGTGGTTTTAATAACACCTTCACTTACGGAAACTTTGATTTGAACGTGATGTTTACTTATTCTGGTGGAAACTACATTTATAATGGTACAAGAGCTGGTTTATTAGACCAACGTTTTTGGAATAATTCTACAGAGGTATTGAATGCTTGGACTACTGCAGGCCAACAAACGGACATTCCTAGAAGAGTTTATGGAGACAATGTATCAAACGGTTCTTCTTTTGCCATTGATGCTAACGTAGAGAAAGGAGACTTCCTTCGTTTACAGGTTGCTACTTTAGGATACAAAGTTCCTAGAACTCTGTTTGGAAAAACTGGATTGAACTCATTAAGAGTTTATGCATCAGTTAACAATGCTTTTATCATTACCGGGTACAGTGGTGTTGATCCAGAAATCTCTAGTAATGGTGGTAGCAATACATCTGCTGGTGTAGAGCGTAATAGTGTGCCTCAGGGCAGAACATTTACTTTTGGGCTTAGTTTAGGACTATAAGATTTTAAATAGAATAAGATGAAAATTTTTCAAATACGAACATATAAATTGAAGATGGCTGCTTTGGCTATGCTTGCGGTACCTTTATTGGGAACGTTATCTTCATGTAAAAAGGATTTTCTTGTAGCTGAACCGGAATTGTTATTGCCGGACGGAGAGGCATTCGCAAATCCGACAAGAATATTAGGCCAAGTGAATGGTCTATATGTATCTACTAAAAGTGGTACATTTCTAGGTGGTAGATATCAAATTTACAATGATATTAGAGCGGAGGAATTTGTGAATAGATTGAGTAACGGTGTAACAGGTTACACGGTTTATCAAGGAACCAATAATAACTCGGATAGCTATGTTGGAAACTTTTGGTCTCAGGGATATTTAACCATCAATAGGGTTAACTTATTTCTGAAAGGTTTGACTGATAACCCAGGAGTACTTACTGCTGCAGTACAGGCCAACTATGAAGGAGAGGCCAAATTTATTAGAGCACTGAGTTATTTCTCGTTAATCCAAATTTTCGCGAAGCCTTATGTAACAGATAACGGAGCTTCTCGCGGACTTCCATTACGTTTAACTCCAGAGCAATCCTTAGCGAATAACGCTCTAAAAAGTAGCACTGTGGCTGCTGTTTACACGCAAATCCTTAAAGATTTAAATGAAGCTGAAACAGGCTTGCCTGCGACTTACAGTACTGCTTTGCTTAGAACAACTAGGGCTCATAAAAATACAGCTATTGCTTTAAAATTAAGAGTTTTAATGGCGATGGGTAATTATTCCGCTGCTTTGGTAGAGGGCAATAAATTAGTTCCACAAATAGCGCCATTTCAAAATACAACCAATGCTGCTCATGCTTTACAGCCAACTCTGGCAAGTGTTTTTGCTGCACCGTACACGACAAGCGAATCGATCTTTTCTCTTCCTTTTGCGGACACTAACGTTCCTGGAACTCAAAATCAGATTGGCTATTATTTTAGTTGGGATGGAAGTGGTAACTTAGAGTACTCTCTAAATACTACCGGAGCCGGTATCTATGCAGATCCTGCCTGGCCAACAAGCGACGCAAGAAAGTCAAATTTGACTGCTAGTGCAACAATTTCTGGAACATCTTATCGCTATCCAACTAAACACGGTGCGGTTAGCCCTTTCTTAGACTATGTTGGCATTATTAGATATGCGGAAGTGCTTTTAAATGTTGCAGAGTGTGAGGCATCTGTTACTGGTGGAAACTTAGTGAGAGCTAGAGCGATTTTAGATGCAGTTAGAAAACGTTCAGATCCTACTTATGATTTTGGAGTTTTAGCTACTGGTCCAGATTTGGTAGCAGCAATCTTAAAAGAAAGAAGAATAGAACTTTTGATGGAAGGATTTAGATATAATGACTTGGCTAGAAGAGCTACTGCTTTGCCTTCGTTTGGTGCAGGTTCATCAATTCCTGTTTCTGATGCACGTTATACTTTCCCTATCCCTCTTTCTGAATTGAATACAAATAATTTAGTAAATACATTCTAGTATAAGCATAGATTTAAAGCCGCTTTGATCACCATCAAAGCGGCTTTTCTTTTCAAAATTAATTAGTGCTGAAATATCACATCACTCACAAGCGATTCTTTCAAATTGAATTGCGCTATGAATATAAGTTTAGGCGTTAGAAGAAATCTATCCTTAGTGAAGAGGATTGACGCGTTGAAAGGTTAAAATACATTCTCAAACAAGCTTTGCTAGCATTATATACAATAGGTAATCATTATTTACCTCAAATGTCAATAAAATATTATAAAAAACTCGAGGATTTCCTGCGAGCTTCGCTTCATCTTAACCTTTAAGTCAGCTCAGCTCATCAAAATATACCGATCAACTCCCAATGTTATATTTTTCTACAATAGCCATCATTAGGTCTTCTTCTGATGCATACTTATCTTTATTTTCTCTATAGAAAACTAATAAATCAGGATTTTTTAATCTAGTAGCAAGCGTCTTCGCGTCTTTCTTTATTCTAATCATGGCTTCGCCATCAAAAAGGTAGTAGAAATTAGCATAAACTGCTTTTTTAACCAACGTTGAGGTACCGTAAGGTATAGATTCAGTAAAACTCTTTTTTGTTTTTTTTAAAAGTTGGTTTTTTCCAACTGTAAGTACCTCTTAGAAATCTCTTGCTGTAAATTTATCTACTGCTGGAAAACCTCTTTTATAGTTGTAATTTCCTTTACCAGTATTGAAACTAAATTCAATGGGCAAATCATTGAATTTTAGGAAACGTCCTTGGTTATCGACAACTAAGGGTATGTCTGCATGGAGGTCATATAGTATGTTTAGGTCTTCCGAGGACTTTTTATTAGCAAATTTTACAGTTCCCTTAAAGGTTTCATTATGTAGGTACGGTGTATTATCACCTTGTTCTGATGATTTTGCTGTTAGTGGAACTCCAGAAATTACTTCTGTTGCTGCAAGAAATTGTGCTTCAACTGATAATATACTAGTTAACATTAATAAGGTGAAAATGAATAATTGCTTTTTCATGATTTGCGAGTAAGATTAAACATAATTAAATATACGATTTAATCACTACTTCTTATCCACTCGGTATTGCCCCGTCCAATGAAAATAAACGTTAATCTCAAACTAATAGACACATCATTCCATATAATAATTTTGGTAGGCTCGATTTAATTTCTCCTTTTATTTCTAAAATATTACAATATATTATTTTGATGCTGCTAAGTGGGCTGGCTAAATTGGTTATGCCGTTTTATTATCGCAAATTTCTATAATTAGGCGTGTTCTTTCTTGCTGATAATCAAAAAATTAGGTTCTGTTGATGAGCGGTGTAAGCTTGGTCTAATAAATTGAGTTTAGCTGGCTTTTTAGCTAGTTTATTTGCTTAGTAATGGATTTTGGTTGATTAATCTTCCTTTTTGTAACCAAAAAAATAAGTTTTGCGCCGATAATTGTCTCTATATTCGCCGCCTTAATTAAATTATTAACCAAACTTATTTAAAATGAAGAAACTTCTACAAAGTTTGTTCGTTTTGTTGTTTGTTGCAGCTACTGCAATGGCACAAAATAGAACAATCACAGGTACAGTTACGTCACGAGCAGACGGCTTGCCTCTCCCAGGAGTTAGCGTAAAGGTGAAGGGAACTAACACCGGCGTGGCCACTGGAACGAATGGAAACTATTCCTTATCGGTTAACAGCTCTATTATAGCTTTAGAATTTAGTTCCGTTGGCTTTGTAACTCAGACGGTCAATCTTGGAGCGACCGATAAAATCGATGTATCCTTAGAGACAGATGCTAAAGGATTAAGTGAGGTTGTAGTCGTTGCCTACGGTACTCAAAAAAAGGAATCAATTACTGGTTCTGTTGCAAAAATTAGCGCAGCAGATTTAGAAGATAGGGTGGTGTCTAATGTGACCCAGGCTTTAGCAGGAGCTGCGCCTGGTATCTCTGCTAGTTCAGGTAATGGCCAGCCGGGTTCAGATGCTGGTATCAGAATCAGAGGTTTTGGATCTGTTAATGCAAGTAATGCCCCTCTTTATGTAGTCGATGGCTTCCCATATGAAGGTTATATTTCCGATATCAATGCTAACGATATCGAGAGTATCTCAATATTAAAAGACGCGTCGTCCACCGCACTATATGGAGCTAGGGCTGCCAACGGTGTAATCTTGATTAATACTAAAAAAGGTGCTTCTGCCGATCCTAAACTAAATGTGAGCTTCTCAAAAGGAGTAAGTAGCAGAGCGATTCCAGAGTATGATAGGGTTGGAGTTAATGACTATTACCCATTATTTTGGCAAGCGTTAAAAAACAATAGAATGTATAGTAATGGTGATACTGAAGCTGCTGCGATTGCTTATGCCAATAATACGGTTGGTACACAGTTAATTTATAATCCTTTCAATTTGCCTGCGAATCAACTAGTAACCAATGATGGTAAATTAAATCCTAATGCTAGCTTACTATATAACGATTTTGATTGGCTTGGTGAGATGCAAAATAACGGAGCTAGGAATGAAGCCTTTATGGATTATTCTGCAAAGCAAGGTAAGTCAGATTACTTTGTATCGATGGGGTATGTTAAAGACAATGGTTTTGTAATGGGGTCTGATCTTGAACGTATCAATGGTAGGGTTTCAATTAATTCTGCACCAAAGTCTTGGTTGAAATTAGGTATCAACTTGGCTGGAGCTTTAGCAGATAACAATCTAGCCAACGCTACATCAGATAATACTGGCTCAATTTCTAATCCGTTCGTATTTGCTAGAGGCATTGGACCGATTTATCCAGTTAGAGCATATACCGCGACAGGCGAACCTGTTTTAGATGACAAAGGCGTTCATGTATATGATTACGGAATGCACGCTGGTGCTGTAGGGAGGCCAGGGGGAGCTTATCCGGGAAGACATATCATCTATGAGACAATGTTAAACACCAATAGAAGGGCTAGAAATAGCATGACAGGAAGAACTTTTGCAGACATTTCTTTCTTGAAATATTTCAAGTTCACCGCAAACTTGGCTTTGGACCTTGCTAATGTTCGAGAAACAGTTGCGCAAAGTAAAGTGGTAGGTGATGGTGTCACTAACGCAGGAACCTCGACACGTCGTTCAAATGAATATAGGACCGTATCTTTCAATCAATTGTTGAGATATGAACGTGAATTTGGTGTACACAGTTTAAAAGCATTAGCTGGTCACGAAATGCAAAAAAAAGATGAAATATTGTTTTCTGGAAATAGAAGGTTAATGAACCTTGATGGTAATATTGAGTTGGCAAATTATGTTACTTTAAATGGACTAACGGGGTCTGTTTCGAACTTGAGAAGAGAGGCGTATTTATCTAAAGTTGAATATGGGTTTAACAATAAAATATTTGCTGATGTTTCTTATCGAAGAGATGCCTCTTCGAGATTTGGACCTTCAGCGAGATGGGGGAACTTCTATTCGCTAGGTGCTGCTTGGAATTTAAGTAAGGAAAATTTCCTAAAAGATATCTCATGGCTAAATAGTTTAAAACTTAGAACTGCTTATGGAGCAGTTGGTAATGATGAGCTAGACACTTTTTTTGAATACCAGGCTTTATACAGCCTTAACTTTAGTAATGCTGCCGAGCCAGGTGCCCTAGCAACAAAACTACCAAATCCAGAGTTGACTTGGGAAGTAAATAAAACAATCACTGTAGGTGCTGATTTTGCATTGTTTAACAATCGTATTGATGGTTCTATTGAATGGTTTAAAAGAGGATCTTCGAGGTTGCTATTCGATGTGCCTCAAGGTTATTCTTCATCTGTTACTACGCGTACAGAAAATATTGGTGCAATGGATAATAGAGGCTTTGAAATACAGTTGAATGCAAAAGTAATTAGAAGTAGGGATTTTGGATGGGATATACAGTTGAATAATACTTTTATTAAAAATAAAATCACTTCATTACCAGGCGGCAATACTATCCCATCTGGAACAAAGCGTCTGGAAGAAGGAAAAGATTTATATTCTTTTTACCTAAGGCAGTGGTATGGTGCTGACCCAGCAAATGGTCAAGGCTTATGGTTGAGAGATCCTGCGATTTCTGCCACAGCAGCGGGCTCTCAAACTATTAATAATGTAGAGGTAACTTCAAATCCGAACAATGCATTATTTGATTATTCGGGATCTGCTATTCCTGATTATTTTGGATCACTAAACAATACTTTTACTTATAAAGGAGTGTCGTTATCATTCCTTTTGAATTACCAAATAGGAGGTAAGTTCTACGATTCAGTTTATGCTGGTCTATTCGGTTTATCTTATGGAACAGCGGTACATAAAGATGCATTAAATTCTTGGTCAACACCTGGACAAACATCAAATACTCCTCGTTTAGACGTCGCTAATTATGGAACTTACAATACGCAGTCATCAAGATTCTTGATCGATGCTTCTTATCTAACGATTAGAAATGTAAGCTTAGGCTATACTATTCCAACACGATTAGTGAGCAAAGTTGGGTTACAGCGAATTAAAGTTTTTGCTAGTGGAGAAAATATACTAATGTTTTCGAAAAGGAAAGGCTTAAACCCGATGGAGAGTTTTAACGGAACTAACAGTAATATTTATGTGCCAAACAGATATGTGAGCGCCGGTTTGAATGTGACACTTTAACTTTATACAGATGAAAAGAAATAGCTTAAAATTAATGCTACTTTTAGTTACAGTACTTTTTAGTAATTGCAAAAAAGAATTTCTAGATACGAAACCAACTTCGAGCGTAGATGATACCAGTATTTTTGAAACTACAACTAATGCTAAAAATGTAATTAATGGGATCTATCGTTATATGTATACCAAATACAGTACGCAGAACCAACCAGGGCACGGTGGTATGATGTTACAACTGGATTTTATGGGTGAAGATATCGGTTTAGCCGTTCAATCTTGGTATACGAATGCAGCCAACGGAGCAGCAAACTGGATTGAAATGCGTAACGATGCGGATATTTGGGTAGAATTCCCTTTCAGGTTTTATTACCGTGTAATAGGGAATGCTAACGCTATCATGGATAACATAGACGCTGCGCAAGGGCCAGATGCGGACAAAGCGTTGTTAAAAGCCGAGGCCTTAACTGTAAGGGCATGGGCTTATCATAATTTAGTTAGACTTTTTGCTAAAAGATATGATAAAAGTGCAAAACCTAATGTTCAATTAGGAGTGTCTATGCCATTGAGTGCAAAAGAAGTAAAGTTACCTAGGTCAACAGTAGAAGATGTGTATGCGCAAATTAACAAAGATCTTGATGCTGCAATAGTGTTTTTCGGTACCACAACTCCAGCTAACAAATCTCATGTTAGTATTGACGTTGCTCGAGCTGTTAAGTCAAATGTTGCTCTTACTATGCAGGAATATGAGGTAGCAGCTACGTACGCGCAAGCAGTGATTACCAATAATAAATACACCCTGATGACTGAAGTACAGTATCAAACTGGTTTTAATGATATTAATAATCCTGAATGGATATGGGGTGCATTTTTACAAGCTGACCAAGGCGATACCTTTGCAAATTTCCATGCACAAATTTCGCTAGATGGCAATACAACATTCATTCGTGATAGGCCTAAGCGTATCAATTCGGCTTTGTATAATCTAATCCCAGCTACAGACGTGAGAAAGAAAATGTGGGAGCCTAATCCTACAGCTACTAATTTTCCTCTGCCTGCTACTACATTTAAACGAGAACCTTATATGAGCAGGAAGTTTAAGATTAAAGAAGCAAATACTACTTTGGGCGATGTCCCTTACATCCGTTTGGCAGAAGTTTATTTGACTATAGCCGAGGCTTTAGCGAATATTCCAGGAAGAGAAGCAGAAGCTAGGCAAAAGCTATATGAACTGAATAGAACTAGAAATGCCAACTATGTTTTGTCTACAAATAGTGGAGCGGCGCTGATAGAGGAAATTTTAGTTTACAGGAGAGTGGAGCTCTGGGGCGAAGGTCACAGGTTTTACGATTTGAAACGTTTAAACAGAGGTTTGGATAGGAGGACTGCTCCTAACTATGTTGCAGCTTCTGTTGGAGACGTGATGGTTGTGCCAGCTGGAGATCCAAGATGGCAATGGGTTATCCCTCGTGTAGAAATACAAGCGAATACAAATTCGAAACAAAACGATTAAGACTATGTCGCAAAAAAGGGAGGCTTACAATGGCCTCCCTTTTTCGTTAGTATGTAGAATAGTTTAATTACTTCTTATCCACACTATATTTTCCTGGCCCAATAAAAATCAAACTGAAAAATACAATACCAACCTCAATAGCGTGAGCGGCACCAAATACCCCTTCGCCCTTGCCGAAGTGAACTAATGCCGCAATCAGCATGGTAAAAGCTAATAACATATTTACCGGGCGGAAGAATAAGCCCAGCACCAACAAAAAACCACCCATGCCTTCTGCAAGGGCTGCCATTAAACCCCAGAAAGTAGGTAAAAAGTTAATGCCAATTACTTTCATGCTGCTGCCTAGGCCATTCCAAGTAGCTGGACCACCCATAATTTTGGGTAAACCATGAAACATCATCATGGCACCAAGGCCAACTCTTAAAATTAATAAACCCGTATTACGATATTTTCCTAGGGTGTCGAAGATTGCCATTTTTAAATGTATTTGAAAGTTACGTTATTGTTTTCGATGGCTAAAGATACAGATTTCCCTAAAACCATTGCTCTATTATCAGCGATGTGACCAGATGGAAATCCGAAGCATACGGGGTAATCATACGTCGCCACCTGCTCCCAAATCACCTCCTCAGGCGTTTGACCGAAGTAAATGCTTTCTTCGCCAATTTCATTAAAGGCACCAACGATTAAGCCTTTCAGCTTTGCTAATTTACCTTTACGTTTCAAGGTTCTGATCATTCTGTCTATCGAATATTCATGCTCACCAACATCCTCTATAAACAGCAGTTTATCATCAAAATTCATTTCTGAAATGGAGCCTTCCAAGGCAAGTAACAATGTCAGATTTCCTCCGATTAAAATTCCTTCAGTTTTGCCGTCCCTGCAAGCAATCTGGCTTTGATAAGCATAAGCGTCATGCTCTCCAAACAAAGCCTTTCTGAGGCTTTCTAGCGCTTCTGGAGTGCTTTCTTCAAAAGTGTAGGGCATTTGCCCGTGAATGCTCTGTGTATGCAATTCTGCAAATGCGTGTGAAAGTAGAATGGTGATATCACTGAAGCCAACCAGCCATTTAGGGTTTTCATTAAAAGCCGAGAAATCTAACTCATCAATAATGCGAATAGTGCCGTAACCGCCACGCCCTGCGATGATGGCATTAATAGATGAGTCGTCCAAAAACTTTTGGATATCCTTTACTCTTAGCTCGTCAGTTCCTGAAAATTGATGGTGCGAAGAACTTACTGTTTCGCCTAAAACTACTTCCAATCCCCAACTTTGTAAAATCTCAATTCCCTTGTCAATAGGTTTGGGAAGTTTCTTTGCCGGACAAACAATCGCAATTTTATCTCCCTTTTTTAAATATGGTGGCTGTTTAATCATCTTAAAAACGCTTATCTTTGCCAAAATAAATAAATTGTTTTGGATACTCATAAATTTAAAAGATATACCGTAACGGCAGCTTTGCCTTACACCAATGGTCCGGTGCATATTGGTCACTTAGCGGGGGTTTATTTGCCTGCGGATACTTATGTGCGTTATCTGCGCTCCAACAAAAGAGACGTGAAATTCATCTGCGGTTCTGATGAAAATGGAGTGCCTATCACGCTGAAAGCAAAAAGAGAAGGTATTACGCCGCAGGAAGTTGTAGACAAGTACCACAAGATCATTGGCGATTCTTTTAAGGAGTTCGGGATTTCTTTCGATATCTACCACCGTACTTCATCCTTAACACACCACCAAACTGCTGAAGATTTCTTTGAGAAATTGTACAATGATGGTGTTTTTACCGAAGAAGTTACCGAGCAATACTACGACGAGAAAGCGCAATCTTTTTTGGCGGATCGATACATCACCGGCACTTGCCCTAAATGTGGTAACGAAAATGCGTATGGCGACCAATGCGAAAGCTGTGGCAGTACCTTAAACGCAACAGATTTAATCAACCCGAAATCGACTTTATCTGGAGAGCCTCCTGTAATGCGTGAAACCAAGAACTGGTTTTTGCCATTGGATAAATACGAGGATAAATTAAGAACTTACATAGAGAGCCACAAAGAATGGCGACCAAATGTGTACGGGCAGTGCCAAAGTTGGTTAAACGCAGGTTTGCAGCCAAGAGCAATGACGAGAGATTTGGACTGGGGCGTACAAGTGCCAGTAAAAGGTGCCGATGGAAAAGTATTGTACGTTTGGTTTGATGCGCCTATTGGATACATTTCGGCAACCAAAGAGTTGGCTAACTATGCCAAACTAGGTGTTTGGAATCCAAAAGCTGAAGAATATTATATTGACCAAAACAGCGTAGATAATTTCGAGTACGAAGCGTATTGGAAAAGTGAAGACGCAAAATTGGTACACTTTATTGGTAAGGATAACATCGTTTTCCACTGCATTATTTTCCCAGCAATGTTAATGGCGCATGGCGAATATACATTGGCGGATAATGTACCTTCAAACGAGTTCCTGAATTTGGAAGGACAGAAAATATCGACCTCTAAAAACTGGGCAGTTTGGTTAAATGAATACTTACTTGAGTTCCCGGAGAAACAAGATGTTTTACGTTATGTATTAACCGCTACCGCTCCAGAAACAAAGGATAATGACTTTACTTGGAAGGATTTTCAGGCGAGAAATAACAATGAGTTAGTAGCTATTTTTGGTAACTTCATTAACCGTGTAACCGTACTTACCCACAAGTATTTTGATGGTAAAGTACCAACTTGCATGGAATTGACTGACATCGATAATGCGGTGATTGAAGAATTGAAAGCTTATCCTGCGAAGATTAGTGCTTCAATTGAGAATTACCGTTTTAGAGAGGCTTTATCTGAGGTGATGAATGTGGCGAGGTTGGGGAATAAGTATTTAGCAGATACCGAGCCTTGGAAATTAATTAAAACCGACGAAGACAGGGTTAGAACCATCTTAAACATCGCTTTGCAAATTGCAGCAAACTTAGAAATCCTGATTGAGCCATTTTTACCATTCACTGCGGATAAATTGCAGAAAATGTTGAACTACGGTGGTCACATTTGGGAAAATGCGGGTTCGGTAAGTTTATTGAAACGCGGTCACCAAATTAACGAACCAATTTTGTTATTCGCGAAGATTGAAGACGAAGAAGTGCAAGCACAAATTGACAAGTTAAACAACAGCAAAGCTCAAAACGAAGCGGCGAATGCTACGGTTGCGCCTGCCAAAGAAAATATCACTTTCGAAGATTTTGGAGCAATGGATATCCGAGTGGCTACCATTGTTGCAGCCGAAAAAGTAGAAAAAACCAAGAAGCTGTTGAAGCTTATTTTAGATACAGGTTTAGACCAGCGTACTGTGGTTTCAGGCATTGCAGAGCATTACAAGCCAGAAGAGATCATCGGTCAGCAGGTGAGTTTGTTAGCTAACTTGGCGCCAAGAGAAATCAAAGGGATTGTTTCGCAAGGGATGATTTTAATGGCGGAAGATGCACAAGGAAAATTGAGTTTTGTAAGTCCGACAGCGACGAGTACAAATGGTGGTGTAGTGAGGTAAGGCAATTGAATATGATACAGAAACAGCCCATTGTTAATTACAATGGGCTGTTTCTGTTTAATGGCTTCCTATTCCCCTCTTGCCTTTGTAAACACAAATATTCAACTTTTGAAGCATCAAAAGTTTGCAAAACCGTAGCGTTAGCGTAGCTCATTCATACAAAATACAACAATAACTAACTATGAATAATGCTTGTCAATCCCGCTATGTGCCTTCTCACAATCTCCCGCTCATCAAAAAAACAGTGGCACTTCGTTTTGTTAGCTACTTCTAGACGAAAGTTGATGCAATTTGGACACAAAACCACAGCGTTTTAGGTTTGGTATTGCCGTTTGTTATTTTGTGCTTCTGTTTTTTTGATTTGTCTGGCACTGGAGATTGACGGACGTTCTTAGCCGAAAGCAGGACTTTTTTGAAGATGGTTGACGAATTGCCTAAGAGATATGCTAGCGTTAGCACTTCAAATCTCCGTTCAGCTAATTTTCGGTCTCTTATTTTTCGGATAGCACCAGTAAGCCAAAGCAATCGCTTTGAAATAAAAATAAGCAACCGAAAGTTTTTGTTACTTTTTGCGGCCAAAAAGTAAGAGCCCAGCGGCGGCGAGCTAAAAAAATATTTTAGGCTTTCTTTTAATTTAGGATTTTAGGGCTGTTTTTGTTATAGAAGATTTCAAACATGTACCATCTCCTCTGGGAGAGAAGGCGAAGCCAGAGAGGGTGTTTATAAACACCAGAATGATAACGACTTTCGCTAGTTAATACCAAAACCCTTATATTGCCACGATATGGAGTTAAACAATCATTTGCGAGATTTCAGTCGTACCAGTTTACGTTTCTTTAAGAATTTGGGGTTAACCGCCGATGCGGCAGCAGTAGTTAATGCCTTGGTGCTGTTAGTATTGGCCATCGCAGTTACCTATCTCATCTACTACCTTGTTCGTCGTATCTTAAGGCTGGTTGCCATCCAAACCATCCGTAAATCGGAAATACAGTTCTTTAAATTTTTGTTAGAGCATAAGGTGCCACACTACCTTTCTCTAATTGCACCTTTAATGGTGTTGTATCTTACCATTCCTATTGTTTTTCACGATTATCCTCAAATTAGCAAACTACTGATTGGGATCTGCGACATCTATTTGGTGTTAGTGGTGGTGTGGGTGTTCATGGCCATGATTAAAGCTGGTGGCGATTTATTGAAAGAAAAACCAAGTTTTAGAGGCAAGCCACTAGACAGCTATATGCAGGTGATCCGCATTTTGCTCTATTTATTTGCTACGGTAGTACTGTTTTCTAACCTCACCGGAAAATCGCCAGTAGCATTTTTTACAGCAATGGGTGCGATATCGGCGGTGCTGTTGTTGATGTTTAAGGATACTATTATGGGTTTCGTAGCCAGTATCCAAGTAACTACCAACGATATTGTGCGCATTGGCGATTGGATTACCATGCCTAAATACGGTGCTGATGGCGATATCCTGGAGATTAACCTCACCACAGTAAAGGTGCAGAACTTCGATAAAACCATTACTACCATTCCTACGTATTCACTCATCTCAGACTCATTTCAAAACTGGCGTGGAATGCGCCAATCTGGAGGTCGAAGAATAAAGAGGGCGGTAAACATTAAGCAGTCGAGCATTCGTTTCTTAAAAGAAGAGGAATTGGCCAAATTTGAGCAAATCCAATTGTTAAGCTCTTATATCCAGCACCGCCAAAAAGATATTGAAAAACATAACTTGCGTACTAATGCTGATAAGCGCTTATTAATTAACGGAAGAAACTTGACTAATGCGGGCTTGTTTCGTAAATACATAGACAGTTATATTTCTAGCCATTCAGGAACTAATAAAAAGATGAATATTATGGTGAGGCAATTGGCGCCTACATCACAGGGTTTACCTATAGAGATTTACGTGTTTGCCAATACCATTATCTGGGCAGAGTACGAACACATTATGGCTGATATTTTTGATCATATCATTGCTGCGGCACCTTACTTTGGCTTGCAGATTTACGAAGCAGAAGGTTCCGGTGATGTGAAACAATTGGAAATGTTAAATCAAATGGATGGAGCTTAGATAATTTTATATATTTGCGCCAGTAAAAGGCCCCGTAGTTCAACGGATAGAATAGATGTTTCCTAAACATTAGATAGCAGTTCGATTCTGCTCGGGGCTACTTTTCAAAAGCATTAATCAGTAAATGATTGGTGCTTTTTTGTTACATCACTTTTTTCTAATTGAAGATACCCCTCATTAGTGCAAGTACAATTTCATTATTTAAGCATTTATCTTCTAAACTCGTTGTCATGTCGAGTTTCGAGACATCTATTTTTTTAGGCACTAAATAGATTCTTCGCTTGGCTCTGAATAACAAAACCCCTTAACTTAATAACATTGAGTGCAAGCATGCACTTGTGCTTTTATGATCTCGGCTAAACAAACTATAATAATCGGCTGTTATTCTATAAACATATCATTATGGCTAAGCAAAAAGAAAAAGATCCGTGTTGGAGCGGCTACGAGCAAGCTGGAACTAAGAAAAAAGGAGGTAAGACCGTTCCAAACTGTATCAAATCTGAGAAGAAAACGAAAAGTAGGAGTTAACGAAGTGGAATCAGAAATTCGATTAGTTAATGATCGCCATATTAAAATCCACAAATAGCTTAAACAAATTTTCGTAGGCGGTTAGTGGTAAAGTTTTAGCAACATCATCCACATCGTGATAGGCTGGATTCCCACCCTGTGTATACAGGAAAAATGCGGGCACTCGTTTTTCAGTGAAGAAATAATGGTCGCTATTGGCCGCTTTTCCTCTAGGATTAATTTTAGGCAAGTATTTTTGCTGGTCATTAATTTTGTTCAACAATGCAAATTCCTGTGGGTAGATGGTGGCATTTACCACGGTTGCTCCGGCATCACCATTTCCTAGCAAGTCTAAATTCCACAAGAAGCGAATGTTTTTGAGTGGAAACAACGGATTTTCGGTAAAGTATTTAGAACCTAACAAGCCAATCTCTTCTGCTGCAAAGGCGATAAAAATGATGCTATACTTTGGTGGGTTCGCCGCATAATATTTCGCCAGGTTCAACAACATGGCTACACCGCTGGCGTTATCATTTGCGCCCGGGAAATAAGTTTTATTGCCCATGCCGCCTAGATGATCATAGTGTGCAGTGAATACAATGGCAGAGTCTGGTTTTGTAACGCCTTTTACCATGCCAACAACATTGGCCGCAGTAAAAGAAGCTATCAAGTCGTTCTTAATATTTACTTCTATAATTTTTGGAGCTGCTGTTATCGCTTTTCTATCGACGTCAATGGCGGTGTATGCTGCCGCTTGTTGCGAAACAGACCAAGTCAGTTTAGGTACTATGCTTAAAACGACGTTTCCACTTTTACTCAGATAACTGACGCTATCTTTTTTCAGCAAGCTGTCGGTTAGTATTATGCCACTGCTAGCTTGGTGTATAATAAAGTCTCTTCCTGGTTTTAATTTTTTGCCGTCGAGTTTTACATCCATTTCATGCGGGAAAGTATTTACAGCGAAGGAAAAGTGCTGTTTAAAATCATGTCCGTTAATTGGAACTAGGCCTAGATCTTTAAACTCTTTTGCTATGAAATCGGCAGCTTTGGCCATTCCATTTTTAGTGTAGCCTCGTCCCCAATATTTTTTAGATGTTAAAGTTTTGATGGTTCTTTTAGCGTAGTTTAGATCTTGTGCTAAACCATTGAAGCCTGTAAGGAGGAAGAAAGCCGAAATTAAGAAACGGTACATACTAGAAATGCTTTGTGCATACAATATATAAAATTGTTGACACAAAGCATTTGTATGGATTTTAAAAAGGCTAACCTTTGATTAAATAAGCATTAATGATTTGCATGATTTCTTGTTTGTTTTTTGCCGAAGTCCATTTTTCTTTTACGGACAGTTCGTTCGCTGCAAATAATCTCTCGTAAAGTAATTTGTTCTCAACTTTGGGAGCTAATTTAATTACTGTATTGTTAGCGAAAACATTGTCCCAGATATCACGGGCATCTTTCCAAAAGCTTGCATTGTTCTTCCACCAATCTTGTGCATAGCCGAACGGTTTAGGATCTGTTTTAATAAACTCTTCTAATCCCTTTTCTTGCGCAATCAGTTGATCTTTTTCGCCTGGCGTGCGGACTATTTTTTTGTTGTCTTGCTCAAACATCCAGCCAGTTGGCGTTAAATACACAAAATTACGTCGGTTTAATACGTTGTAATCGCTACGTTCGCTGTGCTCTCGGCGGGGAAGTGGAGAATCAGCATAGCTCAACCATTGCGATCTGCCATCTACATGTACCCAACTACCAATGGACTGGTACCGCGGACTATCATCTACCTGATATACTTTTTGGGTCCATTTTCCTTTGGTTTCTTCTGCCTTTAAGGTAATGGCTTTCCAGGTATCTTCTTTATCAAAAGCTAAGATTTTTGGATCTTCATAGGTCCAATCTTCACGCCAGTGCTTGATGATCATGCTATCGCTTCTCATGACCAATAAATGTTGAATTACGATTTTCTTTGGTGAATCTTCAACAATGATGGCGATTTCTTTTGCGGAAGATCGGTGCCTGTCGTGATACTCGTAATCTCTTACAGGAGAGAACGTTTCTGCATAATTAAAGGTCACTTTATAGCAACCTGCTAATGCTTTGATGGCTTTGCGGTCTTGCTCAAATTTGTTTTGAGCAAAGGCGATAGCACACAGTAAAATTAGGCTTAGAAGTAGTGGTATTTTTTTCATCTATTGTTATGATTGATTTTATTTAGAATTATTCTAAACAGTTGCAAATTAACAAATCATAACACGGATAAACAAATTATTTTGAATTATTCTAAATAAGCTTAATTACTAACTTTTGATTTATTTCTTCTGCCCCACCAGATGATACAGCCAGTGATAGGTAAACTTGCTGCAATTAGACTGGCCATGAATGCAATTATTTTACCAGGCAATCCGCCAATAGCGCCAATATGGATATCGTAATTCATTCTGATTAGCTTATCGGCGGCCGTAGCGTCGGCAAATTTTCCAAACATGTGTTTTACTTCAATCTCTTTCAACGTATGTTGATCAAAATAGCGGTAATCAGCTTTCCAGTAGGTGCTGGGGTCAGGATTTTTAGCAATTTCTATCGCACCTTTCTCGTCTTCTGGTACATGCACATCAATGCTACCTTTAAAAGTGGAATCTTCTTTTAAATATTTAGCCCAAAGCTGGTCAGCCGCTGCGGCATTGGTACTTAACTTAGCTAAGGATGTGGTATCCGAATAGGTTTCTTCAAAAACTTTCATAGTTTGGCCTCCAGAGCTTACCCAATAAACTGATTTAGAAAACCATTGGAATCCCATGATCATGCCCGTTAGACCAACAAAAATGGCAATGAAGGTAATATAGAAACCTAAAACGTTATGTAGATCATAGTTTAGTCTCCGCCATTTTGATTTCAACTTCACAGAAAAGCGCTGTTTTCTAGCGGCCTTACTTTTTGGCCACCACAAAATCAATCCAGAGATGAGTAGAAAAACAAACATCATGGTTGCTGTAGTCAGTATTGGCTGTCCTATTTCTGGAGGTAACCATAAGTAATAATGTCCCATGATGACGATCCTAAAGAAATCATCGGCCATATTTTTTACTTCTAAAATTTCGCCGGTATATTGATTTACGAAAACGATGTAATAGTAATCTGCCGCTAAGTCATAATAAACCACCTGTGTGGTGCGGCCAGGCTGATAGGTTACGCTATGCGCATGCTTGTTGGGCAAAGCCTTGTCGGCAATGGCTTTAAGCTGAGTTGGTGCTAGTAGGGGTTTGTTTTGTGTTTCGGTAAATCGATAAGGTTGAGTGGCATCTTCAATTTCCCTTTCGAAAGCTAAGATACAGCCAGTAATTCCTAAGAACACAACGAATATCCCAGAGATCAGGCCAAGCCATAAGTGTAGCCTGCCTATCCAGTACTTGATGGTGTTTTTCTTCTTTATCGGTTTCTTGAAACCCATACGATCTATTTTATAACAAAAACCAACCTAGCTGAATAGACTAGGTTGGTTGATTTAGTGATGAATTAAAATTTGTAAGCTACGCTTAAACGATAGTTTCTTGGAGCCTCTGCCTGCCACGAATAAACGCCTAGGTCGTAATTAGGGGCATTCCAATAACCCGTGTAATAAGCACCAGTATATAAGTACTTATCTAACACATTGAATACGTTTGCATTTATTCTTAAACTTTTATTTTCCCAGAACAAGCCGCCATCTACTTTGAAGTAATTAGGTAGGTTGCGTTCTTCGTTGGTGCCACTAAAAGTGCCCATGGCACGGCCAGCTAAATGTGTAAACCCCGCGTTAATGCCAACACCTTTAAGCACACCGCTTTGTAGCGTATAGCTTAACCAAGCGTTGGAAGTATGTTTAGAGAAACCTGGCACTGCGTCGCCAACTTCCATACCCGTCACGCCAGGAGCAACTTCGGTTATTTTTCCATCAGTGTAAGCGTAATTGGCAATTAACTTTAAGCCAGCAGTGATTTCGCCTCTTAAATCAAATTCAAAACCTTGCGCTCTTTTCTCACCGATCACAATGCTAAAGTTCTGACTCGGGGTACTTTTGGGGTCAGCGGCCAATTCATTTTGTTTTACAATTCTGTAAACAGACAAGGTAGTATTCCATTTTCCATCTAACCAGTCTTTTTTAATTCCAGCTTCATAGTTGGTACCTGTTAAAGGTAAATTTTCTTCGCCATTACGTAAAATGCCCGATTGTGGCACGAAAGATTGATCGTAAACCGCATAAATTGAAGTGTTTTTGTCAACCGAATAACTCAAGCCAAATCTTGGGGTCACTTTTTTAGCAATTTTAGGTGTACCACTATAAGCAGCTTGGTTAACATAGGTATAACGCCCTGCTAATGTTAATCTCAATTTATTGGCAAAGAAACCTAATTCGTCTTGTAAGTAAGCACTAAGGTATTTTTGGTCGATGTTGTTTGCTGCACCTCGCACTTGCAAACTACGACTTCTATCAAACATAGGATAACCATTACCTGGAAAACCATAGTTAGGATTGTTCACGTTAAAAGGAGCGCTAGCTAAATCTAGGTCGTGAGATTGGTTAAAGTCAGCAATATAATGTTTTTTTCCACCATCAAATCCTGCTAGAATTCGGTGCACAATGCTACCAGTTTTCGCTTGACCATTTACGAAGAATTGAGCCAATTTCATGGTACTCTCCGCATCCCAAATGCCTACGTTTCTAATGATGGTATTATCCGTATTGACCGCTGAAGGCCATGAGCTGTAACCAGTTTGAAGGTATTTAGAATAAGCCACCTGTGCAGTTGCTTTCCACGTGTCACTGAAATTATGTTGTAGATTAATAAAGGCGCTGTGATCATTTATTCTGGTATCTGGAACACCAGGTTGAGTTAAAGTAAAGTCTCTAGGTAACGTGGCGTAGCCGTTGGGGCTAAATACATAGAAAGAGCCCACTTCCGTCATCTTCGCATTTTGCAAGGCATATTCTGCCGTAATTTTGGTTCTATTGCTTAGTTGGTAACTTAATGAGGGCGCGAAAGTGTATCTATCATTTTTTTCAAAGGGCCTGAATGAGCCTTTAGTTTGTGCCGCTGCATTTAATCTAAATAAGAGCTTGCCATCATCAGTTATTTTATGATCAAAATCAACAGCAGTTCTGTACAAATCATAACTTCCAACAGTAAACGAAACCTCACCTTTATTGATTCCTGTAGGCTTCTTTGTCACTACATTGTACAAACCACTTGGGTCGCCATTGCTTAGCATAAAACCAGCAGGACCTTTTACAAACTCAATGTGATCAACCATGCTCATGTCTTCAGTTAACGGGCCCCAGTAGGAATTCACAAAATTAAAGCCATTACGCATTGCCTGCACTTGTGAGCCCCTCATTTTGATATTGGTATAAAGATCTCCCCAGTGTTCTGCCCTTGCTGCGCCACTTACATTTCTTACTAAGCCGTCACTCATGCTAATGATCTGTTGGTCTTTGATTAACTGTTCGCTGACGGTTTGAATATTTTGAGGTGCTTCCAAGAGCGGCTCGTTGAGTCTTAGCGAAGCCGAAGGCAGACTAACTTTATACTTGTTTTTCTTACCTGCAATAGTAACTTCTTCAAGAGCTTCGCTATTTTCTGTTAATGTGAAATTAATGGTCACCGTTTCACCTGCTTTTACTGTAATATCTTTTTCTTGACGATAGATCCCTATAGCGCTGACAATGATAGTATAATTCCCAGGTACAATCTTGCTCAGAGAAAATAAACCATCTTCGTTAGTGACTGTATTTTGATTCTTGCTTTTTAAACCAACGTTGATGAAACCAGCAGGCTTCCCTTCGGAAGTTGTGATTCTACCTTTAAGTGCACCATTTTGTTGTGCAAAGGCAGTTGAGACGAAAAGGCATAACAGTAGCAGAGCGTAACATAATCGTATTTTCATGTTGTTATTTGGATTAAATCTAAAGAAGAGCAAAGTAACAACACGTTCTCTGTTAATCCAAATAATTTTTAATTATTCTAAATAAACACTTGTTTGGTGGGTCGTTTTTTAATTTAGAGATATGCTATTTAAACAGCGGAAAATGCCGATTTTGCCTTGAAATATCGTTAAATCCTGTCTGCAGTTGGGGGATAGTTGCCGTTATTACATTTTGTTAGTAAGATGATTATCTGTAATAAAAAATCCCAAACACGGGGTGCCTGGGATCAAAAGAAAGTATATACTAATTAATTGGTGAAAGCTTACGTAGCGTTACTGATGTGTAATAACTTGTGCATTGAAAAGCCTTTCATTAGCACTAGGAGTTACTTTCCCTCCAGCGATAATGGTATAGAATTTTCCATTGGCCACACTTGCTTCAACAGTGGTTTTTACTATGCTAGCTGAAGTTTCTTTAATCTCGAAAACTTTGGTGCCAGCATCTACAGCTACAAATGCACTGTTTCCTTTAAAAGATTGATTGGAAGCTAAATTTGCTGTGGCATCTTTAATGCGTAAATCTAAAGCGGTTGCATCTGGAGATAAATTAATAAAACGTACATAAGCTTTATCAGTAGAGGCACCACTAAAATTATCTGATACAAGTAGGCCATCAAAGTTTCCACTCGTTCCAGTTAGGTATAACGTAGAAAAGCTATTGCTGCCTACTGCTATGCCATTTTTGGTGTAGATGGATGCTGCATCAGTAGCAATGGTAAATTTCGCTTCATAATTTCCAGTAGGTAGCTGCGTGTATTTAACGCCTCCAGCATATGGTAAGGCAACGCCATTTAATTTCGAACCATTGATATATACATCATAAGTGGCGGTACTTGGCGAAGCATTGTATATACTTAACGAACCATACTCCGTTACTTGGGTTTCGCTCTTCCCGCATGCAGAAGCTAAAGCTACAAGTGCAATTCCAAATAAAGTATAAAAGGTTTTGAATGAGAATTTGGTATAATTAGTATTCATGGTTTAGAATTATGATGATATGGTGTTGAGATTAAGTTTCAAATATACAAATATTGGTTTTATCGGCTTTAGTATGATGTTAAACTTTGTTAAATGACAAAATGTTGGCAGCGGCTATTCCTTAGTACGTTGGATTTGCATGTTTTGCTACAAGATTTAAATTAAAGTTAGATCGAATTATTTTGATGCTTGATATTTGGAATTATTGTTTGTGCCCATGGCTATCCAAAGCTGTGCGCTATACTTACTAACTAAACTGGATGGGGGATATCGGCCTTTGTGGCTAAGGCCCCGCGATGGGCATCGGGGCAGGTTGTGCAGTATGAGCTAAGTAGCGGGGGGCTTCCATAAATAGTAGCATTGGCCTAGCTTTTCAAAGAATATGAGCCTTAAAGCCCATGCGTCTTTGTTCTTTTATCCTTATTCTTTACTCCTTATCAGGTTAAAAAATCATAAACAAAGTGTAAAAAAAATCGAATTGTATTGCACAACTCATTTTTTATTTAAACCTTTGCCCCACAATCAATTCAAAACAGTTGATTAAGTAAAAAAATGAGCAAACAAATTGTACATAAACTATCTGTTCTAGATGCCAAAACCATGGCACCTAACGGCTATTTTATTGAACGTTTGCATCCTATATTTCATATCACCACAAGTCGGCAACTCTTTACGCCGCGGATTTAAGTCTTACCCCTAGGGAACTTAAACCCATGAGGAATTGATCCTCACTAAAAATCCAATTAACAAGAATACCATATTTTTTCGTTAAAGAATTAATGAATAATAACGATTTTATAGTGCAAGTCGCACTTCCTGAACATCGTGTTTTTGCTGAAGAAATAGTTGAAGAGATGGCCGAGTCTGCGAAAGCTAGAGGTACGGGTATCGCTAAACGTTCGCCAGAATATGTTGCAGGTAAAATGCAAGAGGGAAAGTCTGTAATTGCTTTCCATAAGGATGGCACATGGGCTGGATTTTGCTACATCGAAACTTGGAGCCATGGTCAGTTTGTGGCCAACTCAGGACTTATCGTAAGTCCAAAATTCCGTAAAGCCGGTTTAGCAAAAGCGATCAAGGAAGAAATTTTCGCCCTGTCGAGAAAGCTATATCCTAAAGCAAAAATATTTGGATTGACTACTGGTTTAGCCGTAATGAAAATCAACTCTGATTTAGGGTACGAACCGGTAACCTATTCTGAATTGACTCAGGATGAAGAATTTTGGAAAGGTTGCCAAAGCTGTGTCAACTTCGATATTTTGAAAATGAAGGAGCGTAAAAACTGCATGTGTACGGCAATGTTGTATGATCCGAAGGAAAAGAAACATGAAGCAGCCAAAGAATTTGCAGAAGAGCTACAGAAAAAACCGAAGCTTTACGAACGCTTTATGCGTATCAAACAGCGTTTAATCGAAAAGAATAAGGGTGGAGATCTTAAATCATTATTGCTGTTTTTGACGTTAATAAATAAATAGAAAATTTAAAATCGCCCTATACAACTCCCCTTTAGGGGTTGGGGGTAATAAATAAATACAAGATGAAGAAAAAAGTTGTTTTAGCATTTAGCGGAGGTTTAGATACCTCATTCTGTTGCATTCATTTAACTAAAGACAGAGACTTAGAAGTTCACTCGGTAGTAGTAAATACTGGCGGTTTTTCTGAAGAAGAGTTAAAAGAAATTGAGGCACGGGCTTATGCTTTAGGTGTAACGTCGCACGCTGCGGTAGATGAAACCGAAAACTATTACAACGATAGCATCAAGTATTTGATTTTTGGTAACGTATTAAAAAATGCTACTTATCCATTATCTGTAAGTGCAGAGCGTGTTTGCCAAGCCACTGCAATTGCCAATTATGTAAATAAAATTGGTGCAGATTATGTAGCTCATGGCAGTACTGGAGCTGGTAACGACCAAGTGCGTTTCGATATGATTTTCAATATCTTAATTCCTGGAGTAGAGATTATCACGCCAATTAGAGATTTGAAGTTATCACGCGAAGCGGAAATTGAGTATTTAGCCAAACATGGTGTGGTTTACACTGCAGAGAAAGCTAAATATTCAATTAACAAAGGTTTGTGGGGTACTTCGGTAGGTGGTGCAGAGACATTGACTTCGCACCAAACTTTACCAGAAAGCGCTTGGCCAACACAAGTAACCGAAACTGAAGGGAAGAAAGTAGAATTAACTTTCGAGAAAGGTGAATTGGTTGCTGTTGATGGTGAGAAACTAGAGCCGGTGAGAGCGATCCAAAAGTTACAAGCTATTGCAGCTCCTTTTGGTGTAGGTCGTGATATTCACGTTGGTGATACCATTATTGGGATTAAAGGCCGTGTAGGATTTGAGGCGGCGGGCCCCATGGTGATCATCAAAGCGCATCACGCTTTAGAGAAACATACGTTAACTAAATGGCAGTTGAGCTGGAAGGAAAACTTATCATCGTTTTATGGTAACTGGCTGCACGAAGGTCAATTCCACGACCCAATTATGAGAGATATGGAAGCTTTCTTAACCTCTACGCAAAGCACGGTTAATGGAACAGTATTCGTAGAGTTGTTGCCTTATCGTTTCCATATTGTGGGTATCGAAAGTGCTAACGATTTAATGAGCAATAAATTTGGTAGCTACGGGGAAATGAATAATGCTTGGAGCGGCGAAGATGTAAAAGGTTTCTCTAAAATCTTCGGTAACCAAGTAATGATTTGGCATAAAGTAAACTCGGAGAAATAAAGTTAGAAAAGTCGGTAAGATTTTCTATCACTTGTCGTCATTGCGAGAAGGAAAGACGAAGCATCTTTCAAAAATTGTCATCCTGAGCTTTTCGAAGGATTAAAATTAGATTATGAGTAAAATAGAAATTAAACGTATTGATGAAAAAGAAGCTAATCTAGTTGTTGGCTTGTTTAACCAGTACAGAATATTTTATGGAAAATTCTCTGATTTAGGAATGGCAAAGGCTTTTATCGATGCTCGTTTGGAGAATAACGAATCGGTAATTTTTGTAGCATTAGATGAAAATAAGCCAGTAGGGTTTACTCAGCTTTATCCAAAATATTCATCCGCAAGATTGGTTAAAAATTGGATATTGAACGATTTGTTTGTTGATCCAGATCACCGTAAACAGGGAATAGGTGAAGCACTCATCAAAACTGTAATGGATTTTGCCAAAGGGCAAGGTTCTACTTTCGTTCAGCTTGAAACTGCAGTTGATAATTTTACTGCGCAAAGTCTTTACGAACAGATTGGTTTTGTAAAGCAAGGGCCAGACGAAGAGTTTTTACTTTATAAAATTGAAATATAAAATACAAGAATGAGCATAGGCTCAAGCTTTACACATTCAACTTTAAACTAATGAAAATAAAGGCAGGAATTATTGGAGGAGCAGGTTACACAGGTGGCGAAATGCTACGTATCTTGGTAAATCACCCACAAGTAGAAATTGCTTTTGTAAATAGCAGCAGCAACGCTGGAAATCTGATTTCGGACGTACACACCGATTTATTTGGTGATACCGATTTACGTTTTACAGATAGAACAGATTTTACGGAGCAGTTCAAAGAAGTCTCCCCAACAGGGGGAGATTTAGAGGGGGCTGTGTTGTTTTTATGTGTGGGTCATGGTGATGCGAAGAAGTTTTTGGAAGCAAATCCGATTGATGAGAAAGTTAAAATCATTGATTTATCTCAGGATTTTAGATTAACCGACAACTCGCAGCTCGCGACTCGCAACTTCATTTACGGTTTGCCAGAACTAAATAGCGATAAAATTAAATCAGCACAAAATATTGCTAACCCTGGTTGTTTTGCAACTTGTATTCAGTTGGGTTTATTGCCACTGGCTTCAAGTGGTTTATTGCAGAATGAAGTTCACATTAACGCGACTACAGGCTCTACTGGTGCGGGGCAAAGCTTGAGCAAAACCTCACATTTTAGCTGGAGAAATAATAACCTGTCGATTTATAAAGCGTTCGAACATCAACACCTGAATGAAATTGGCGAGAGTCTTCTGCAATTGGTTAAAAAGTCCCCTTCAGGGGAATTAGGGGTCGGAGCCTTAAATTTCATTCCCCAACGTGGCGATTTTACCAGAGGGATTTTGGCAGCAATGTACACAGAAAGTGATTTGACAGAAGAACAAGCTTACGAGCTTTACGAAAGTTATTATGCCAATCATTCATTCACTCACGTAAGCCGGAAAAACATCGATTTAAAGCAAGTGGTAAATACTAATAAATGCCTTGTACATTTAGAAAAACATGGTAATAAATTATTTATCATCAGTATTATAGATAACCTTTTAAAAGGCGCCAGCGGACAAGCAGTTCAAAATATGAACTTGATGTTTGGCTTGGAAGAGAATGTGGGGCTGAAGTTGAAAGCAGCTTACTTTTAGTAGTAAGTTATACGTTTTAAGTAATAAGTTATGCAAAACTTTAAAGAACTAAAAGTATGGGAGAAAGCACATCAAATTACCCTTAGCATTTACAAGGTCAGCGCCGCATTTCCAAAAGAAGAAATTTACAGCTTAACCAACCAACTACGGCGGGCCGCCTCATCAATTCCAGCTAATATTGCTGAAGGGTGTGGTAAAAACACACAAGCAGATTTGGCTAATTTTTTAAATATTTCTTTGGGTTCGACAAATGAAGCTGAATACTTTTTGATTTTATCAAGAGATTTAGATTACCTAACTGAAGAACAATTCACAATTTTATCAAACAGTATTAATGAAGTTAAGGCAATGCTCATCAGTTTAATCGGAAGAGTGAGAAGTAAATAAATATTCAACCTATAACTTAAAACGTACTACTTATAACTTTATATAATGAACTTATACGACGTATATCCATTAAACGACATAGAAATCACTGAAGCTAAAGGCAGCAATGTTTGGGATGCTAACGGACAAAAATATTTAGACCTGTATGGCGGTCATGCGGTAATTAGCATTGGCCATACCCACCCACATTATGTACAGCGCTTAACGGAGCAGTTAAACAAAGTTGGATTTTACTCTAACTCTATCAAAATTCCTTTGCAAATGCAATTGGCAGAAAAGTTAGGTCAGGTTTCAGGCAAAACCGATTACCAATTGTTCCTGTTGAGTTCTGGTGCAGAAGCGAATGAAAATGCTTTGAAATTAGCATCTTTCTATAATGGCAGAAAGAAGATTATTGCTTTTAAGGGTGCATTCCATGGGCGTACTTCTTTAGCAGTAGCTGCTACAGATAATCCTAAAATTGTTGCGCCAGTAAATGAAACAGAGAACATCACATTCTTACCTTTCAACGATGAGCAAGCATTAGCGGACGAATTTGCGAAACACGGAAATGAAATCGCTGCGGTAATCATCGAAGGTATCCAAGGTGTTGGTGGTATCAGAGAAGCTTCAAAAAGTTTCTTGCAAAAAATCCGTTCACTTTGTGATGAACATAATTCAGTTTACATCGCTGACAGCGTACAGTGTGGTTATGGCAGAACAGGTCAGTTCTATTCGCACGACTGGGCTGGCGTAGATGCTGATATTTACACCATGGCAAAAGGTATGGGCAACGGATTTCCTATCGCGGGAATTTCAATTGCACCGAAATTTAAACCTTGGCACGGACAGTTAGGCACTACTTTCGGTGGCAACCATTTAGCTTGTGCTGCAGCTTTAGCAGTTTTAGATGTTATTGAAAAAGATAACTTAATGAAAAATGCAGAAGAAGTTGGCACTTACTTAATTGAGCAGCTGAAAAAATTTGAGCAAGTAAAAGAAGTTCGTGGAAGAGGCTTAATGATTGGTATCGAATTACCTGAAGAACTAGCTCATGTGAAGAAGGATTTGTTGTTCAAGCATTTCGTGTTTACAGGAGAGGCTAAACCTAATGTAATTCGTTTGTTGCCGGCTTTAAATTTAACAAAGGAGCATGCGGATGAATTTTTAAGTGCTTTTGAAAAAGCGCTAAAAGCTTAAGGCTAAAAGCAAAAAGCACTGCTGGTTATGAGGGACTACAAAAAATACGAAGTTTGGCAAAAGGCACACGGATTAACATTATTTGTGTATGGAAATGTGCTTTCTATTTTGCCACCTTCTGAAAAATATGATATAGGTAGTCAACTAAAAAGAGCAACTTATTCTATTGCTTTAAATATTGCTGAAGGAGCAGGACGTAATTCTGATGCTGACTTCGCTAGATTTTTAGACATGACTTTAGGTTCTTGTCATGAAACCGAATATGCAGTGTTATTGATAAAAGATTTGAACTATATAACTGAAGATTTATATAGGGAAACAGATAAAAAAGTTAACGAGGTTAAAGCAATGCTGATTGGCCTCTTGAAGAAAATTAGACAGTAAACTAGGAAAAGCTTTTTGCTTTCCGCTTTAAACTTTCCGCTTAAAATGAAACTTTTCTCTTCCGTACACGATGTAACCGACATCAAACAATTAGTGGCAAGTGCTCTGGCGCTAAAGGCAAGTCCTTATGCACATAGCGATTTGGGCAAGAATAAAACCCTTGGATTGGTATTTATGAACCCGAGCTTGCGTACGCGTTTAAGTACTCAAAAAGCTGCCCTTAATTTAGGGATGAATGTGATGGTGATGAACATGGATAAGGAGGGATGGGCTTTGGAAACTCAAGATGGCGTCATCATGAATGGCACTACAGTAGAGCACATTCGCGAAGCTGCTGCCGTAATGGGCGAGTATTGCGATATCCTAGGTTTGCGTTCTTTTCCTAAATTGCAAAACCGAGAAGAAGATTATAATGAAGAGTTCTTCAACAAGTTTGTGAAGTTTTGTGGGGTGCCAGTAGTCAGCTTAGAAAGTGCTACCAGACACCCTCTCCAAAGTTTGGCCGACTTAGTTACCATCACCGAAACGAATCCTATTTCTGCAGAAGAAAAAGCAAAAGGTAAAGTACCAAAGGTGGTTTTAGCTTGGGCGCCACATATTAAACCGTTACCGCAAGCGGTTCCAAACTCTTTTGCCGAGTGGATGAGCAGAGCACAAGCCGAAGGGATGTTAGATTTCACCATCGCGCAACCGGAGGGGTTTGAGCTAGAAGAAAGCTTTACGCCTGGTGCTAAAATTTCCCATCATTTAGATGAAGCTATTGCTGATGCGGATTATGTTTACGTGAAAAACTGGAGCAGCTATAAAGAGTACGGAAAGTTATTAGATTTCCCAGCCGGATGGATGATGAACAATGAAAAACTAAAGCTAACCAATAACGCAAAAGTAATGCACTGTTTACCCGTTCGTAGAGATTTAGAATTGGCTTCTGAGGTATTAGACGGGCCGAATTCATTAGTAATTCACGAAGCTGGAAACAGGTTGTGGTCGGCACAGGCGGTACTAAAAGCGATGTTGGAAAATTTATAAGCTCAAAGACATGAAAAAACTGCTAACTCTTTTCGTTGGACTTTTAATCTTCAACAGCGGCTATGCCCAACAACAAACGGTTGATAGCTTTACCGATGGCAAGTTTTTAAACGTAAATGGGGCTAAGCTTTGGATGGTTACCGTTGGCAAAGGTGATCCTATAATTTTTATCGCTGGCGGACCCGGTGGTGCACATTTAGGGCTTCGTAGTTTTGATAGTTTAGCGACAGCTGGTCATCAACTCATTTACTTTGATGGTTTTGGTCGTGGAAAATCTGACACAGCAAAAAATGTGAACGAGTATAGCATCGCTAGAGATATTGAAGACATCGAAGGAATTAGAAAAGCGCTGAAATTAAATAAGGTTTCCTTGCTTGGACATTCTTACGGCGGTGTGGTGGCACAAGGTTATGCTATTAAATACCCCCAAACTACCAGTCATTTGATCTTAGCGAACACATTCCATAGCTATGTGATGTGGCAAGATAACTGTGATAATTCTAACCACGAGATTAAAACCAATTATCCAGAGGTTTGGGCAGACTTAATGAAAATCAGAGAGAAAGGAGCTGTTTCTGCAGATGCAGACCATCAAGAGATATACGGCCGAGTACCTTACGGATTTTTATATGCTTATAATCCAGATAAGTTTGTCAATAGGGGAAATAGAAAATCATATCCAAACTCATTTAACAGTAAACTGTACTATCAATTGGTGGGTAAAGACGGAGACTTCTACGTCACTAGCGATATTGGTACTTTCGACTTTAGGAAGCAATTGAAAGATTTGAAAATGCCTATTTTGGTTATTGGCGGTAGATTTGATCGGGTAGCCACACCGTGGATGATGGTAAAATACAAAGATTATTGTCCGCAAGCTGAATTTGTGATGTTTGAGAAGTCAGGACATAATCCACAAGTAGAAGAGCCAGAAAAAGAGTTCCAAATTATTAATAGCTTTTTGAAAAAGTAGTTAACTGTTTAGAGTTGTGGCTAGTCTAATCGCATTGTCTAGTAACACACAACTCGCAACCCGAAACTTAAAATATGCAAAAACTAACCATCATCAAAATCGGCGGAAACGTCATCGATAATTCCGAGAACCTACACCATTTCTTAAAGGATTTTACTGCGTTGGAAGGGGCTAAAATTTTAATTCACGGTGGCGGTAAAATTGCGACTGAAACCAGTGCATCTCTAGGCATCGAAGCGAAAATGGTTGATGGCCGAAGGATTACCGATATCGATACCTTGCGTGTGGTGACTATGGTTTACGCTGGTTTGATCAACAAGAACATTGTAGCGCAATTACAAGCTAAAGGTGCGAATGCCATTGGTTTAACTGGTGCAGATGGAAATATCATTAAAGCAAAGAAACGCCCAGTTAAGGAAATTGATTACGGTTTTGTAGGAGACTTAGATGAAAGTTCAGTTTCGGTTAGCTCATTAACTAGCTTGCTACAAGTTGGATTTGTACCTGTGCTTTGTGCCATTACCCACGATGGTGAAACGCAGTTGCTAAACACTAATGCAGATACCATTGCATCGGCAGTTGCAGTGGCAATGTCTGGCGCTTATGAAACACATTTGGTATATTGCTTCGAGAAAAAAGGTGTTTTGAAAGATGTAAACGATGACGCAACGGTAGTGAGAGAAATCCGCTCATCAGATTTTGAGCCCTTAAAAGCTGATGGAACGGTTGCGGGTGGAATGATTCCGAAATTGCACAATGCTTTTGAAGCAATTAATAAAGGTGTTACTTCGGTTTATATTGGCAAAGCCGATGAATTAGCAGAGATTGAAAAAGGAACTTTTGGAACGAAGCTAAGCCCCTAAATCCCCTAAAGGGGACTTGACATTGAGCTTAGGCATTTTGTAAATTCCACTCTTTTAGAGGAGTGCCTGAAAGGCGGGATGTTTTCGTTGTAGTTTGCACACAAAAAGTCTCATAAACCTGATAGTAGCGGATCCCGATTTTTCATCGGGAGAAGCGAATAGCAGGACTAACAATAAAAGAGCATCAAAACTGCTTTTCAAAAATATAAAAACGGTGTAATCAATTAATCTGTGTAATCAAACTGCAGGAAAATTAGTAAATCATGGCAAAAAAAATAACCATTATCGGTAGCGGGAATATCGGACTTTCTTTAGCGAAAGGACTGGTAAACAAAGCATATTGCAAGGCGGAAAATATCACTCTAACCCGTAGAAATATCAAATTGATGACGGAAGAAGTGGCTGCTGGTTTTAACGTAAGCGATGATAATTTAGCTGCAATTGAAGGTGTTGACATCGTTGTTTTAGCGGTGCTTCCGCAACAATTAAAGAAAGTTTTAACGCAATTAGCTCCTGCGGTGAATCCAGAAAAGCAATTGTTCGTTTCAGTGATTTCGGGAGTGAGTTGTGCGGATGTCCGCAAAGAGCTTGGCGAAAATGTGCAGGTAATTCGGGCAATGCCAAACACAGCAATTTCTATCGGCCAGAGTATGACTTGTGTGGCTACCGACACTGCAACGGAAGAAAATTTAACTGAAGTAGTGACTTTATTTGAAACGGTTGGTGCGGTGGTCACTATCCAAGAAGATTTAATGACATCGGCAACGGCTTTGTGTGCTTGTGGCATTGCGTTCTTTTTACGAAGCATTAGAGCGGCATCGCAAGGTGGAGTAGAAATTGGTTTCCATGCGCATGATGCCCTGAAAATGGCTGTACAAACGGCAAAGGGAGCCGCAGATTTATTGTTATTGAACCAAACGCACCCCGAAACTGAAATAGATAAAGTAACTTCGCCGAAAGGTTGCACTATTGCAGGCTTAAATGAAATGGAACATAACGGTTTCAGTTCATCACTAATTAAAGGAATTAAACTGTCGGCTAAAAAAGCTGGTGGACTGTATAACGAATAGAGCTAAAGGCTTAAAGCGGAAAGCTTAAAGCCATTTATCAAGAGGAGGTTTTATGAGCTTTTAGCCTTGGGCTTTCAGCTTTAAGCATACAAAATGATTGAACAACTAATTAAAGAAAGCACTGAATTACTGCGTGATCTAATCCGCATTCAGTCTTTTAGTAAGGAAGAAGATAGAACTGCGAATTTAATTGCGCAGTTTTTGGGCGAACACGGTATCAAGATTAACCGTAAGTTGAATAATGTTTGGGCATATAACCAGCATTTTGATGCGGCTAAGCCAACAATCCTTTTAAATTCGCATCATGATACGGTTAAGCCAAATTCAGGCTATACACGAGACCCTTATGATGCCGCCATTGAAGATGGCAAGCTGTTTGGGCTAGGAAGTAACGATGCTGGTGGCTGTTTGGTATCGTTGATTGCCACTTTCTTATATTTCTACGAACAAGAAAATTTAAAATATAACTTCTGTCTGGCAGCAACTGCCGAAGAAGAAATATCGGGTAATAATGGCTTGGAGCTGGTAATTCCAGATTTGGGAGAACTAGAATTTGCCATTGTTGGTGAACCTACAGAAATGCACTTAGCCATCGCTGAAAAAGGCCTACTAGTCATTGATTGTACCGCTCATGGTAAAGCTGGTCATGCAGCAAGGGAAGAAGGTGAGAACGCGATTTATAAAGCCTTACCTGATATTGAGTGGTTCCGTACCTATCAATTCCCGAAAGTGTCGGAGGTTTTTGGTCCAGTAAAAATGACGGTTACTATCATCAATGCTGGTTCACAACATAACGTAGTGCCTGCTAATTGTACTTTTACGGTGGACGTCCGCGTAACAGATGCTTATACTAACGAAGAGGTGGTAGAAATCATTAAGCAACATGTCAGCTGCGAAGTGAAACCTCGTTCGGTTAGGCTAAAACCATCATCAATTGATAAAGACCATCCGATTGTGGTATCGGGTATCGCTTTAGGAAAGACTACTTACGGTTCACCTACAACGTCCGACCAAGCTTTGTTATCTATTCCATCATTAAAATGTGGCCCAGGTTTTTCTGGTCGTTCGCACATGGCTGATGAGTTTTTATACGTGGATGAGATTAGACAAGGCATTGAAGGGTATATTGCAATGTTGAAACCAGTGGTAGGATTGTAAAGCGGTTCGTCATTCCCGTGAAAACGGGAATCTTAAAGCGATAAATTTCTTTCGCATTACGATACCCAATCGAGTTGGGTATGACGCATTGATGAATGGTAGATGTAATTAAGATGATTGAGAATAACTTATCCCCAACATTACAAAACCCAAAAGTAATCTGCGTCCTTTGCGCAAAGCGATGAAGAATTGCTTTGGCCAATTGCTCAGGAAAAAGCACTTTGGATTTAAGCATTCGGGAAAATCTGCATAAATATATCCAATCTGCATTGGCAGATAGAACCGCAAGAATTTGTGCGATTTGGACAATTATTGATGTTGCTTCTGGAAAAGTAGCTGGATGTACTCGGTTAGCCGAAATCAGTTGGAAAGATGAGCGTGGACAAATTGGTTGGACCTGGATTGGAAAGGAATTTCAAGGCTTGGGTTTAAACAAAGCAATGAAGTACGAAATCTTGAAATATGGTTTTGAAACTTTGGGCCTAAACCGAATTGAACTCAAGGCAGATGAACGTAATTTGCAATCACGCAAAGCGATATTAAAACTCGGCGCAACCGAAGAAGGCACTTTAAGGTAATACATGAAAATAACTGATGGCTTTATTCGCAATACAGTATTTTATAGTATTTCTGAAAAGCGAGTGGTCAGAAATAGAGGCTAGAATTAAATAAGAACGGCGGTGAATTCTCACCGCCGTTCTTATTATTAGTTTTCAGCTTCTTCAAAAGCTCTGGTCTCTAAGTGTTTTTCCATATCTAATCGGCTAACTCCTTTGCTCCACCATTCTGGAGCTGGTTTGCCTTTGAGCATGTAATCGAAATATTCCATCATACGCACGGCATAATCTTTACGGTTGGGTAATTTCGCAATACCGTGATTTTCGCCTTTGTAGGTAATCATCACTACGGGTTTGTTCAACCGTCTTAAACCATTGTAATACTCAATACCTTGGGTGAAATCTACCGCACCATCTTTGTCATTGTGTAATAACAGTAACGGAGTTTGCACTTTCTTGATATGATAAACAGGAGAGTTACGGGCAAATGCATCCCAATTATCCCAGTAACCTGGTGTTAAACGACCTTGGCTAGCCTCAAAAATTGCTTGGTTGGTACCACCGCTGTTCCAGTAAATTAAACTGTACATACTAATCATATTGGTTAATGGCGCCCCAGCAGCAGCTGCTTTGAAAATATTGGTTTGTGTAATTAAAAATGAAGTTTGGTATCCTCCCCATGAGTGACCATGAATAGCTACATTTTTCTCGTCTACAATGCCAGTAGCAATCGCCGCTTTTACCGCAGGAACCACACAGGCCACAGCCGACATACCAGGGTCGTTCAATTTGTATTTGATGTCTGGCATTAACACTGCATAACCATTACTTAAATACATCGCCGCATTGAAACCACCACCAGGGAAACTAGGCATGGTGTAATTATTTAAACCATCTGTTAAACGTTCGTAGATGTAGGTAATTGTAGGGTAAGATTTCCCTTTTTCGTAGTTTGCAGGAAGGTACAAAGCTGCTTGTAAGGTGTCGCCATTGGCACTTACATAATCAATCAGCTTTGAACCAGTAGTCCAAGCATATTTAGTTTGATCTGGAGTATTGGTATTTACAGGTTTTGCATTATCGAGATTGCTAGAAGTGCTGCCGTAAATTACTGGCGACTGCAAATTATTGCTTTTGCTGTAAATAAACACTTTCGCATTTTCAGCTTTGTTAAATGTGTTGTAAGCGTTAGCATCAGTAAATAAAATATTGATTTTTGATTTACCTGCCGGAAGATAACCAATGCCCATATCCTTAGTTTTAGCATTGAAAATCGAAAAATATTGGTCTTTGCTTAAGTCAATTCCTTTTTCATCGGTATAGATCCTGTTTCTACCGTACACTTGCATTTTTTTGCTTTTCCAGTTATCGGTTAAAGAAGTAACCGCTTTTCCATCTGCAGAAATTTTCCAAAGGTCATAGTTATCCATGATCAATGCATATTTAGAATCTGCAGACCATCCGTAGTTCGTAGTCGCGGGTTTATTTACATTGTGGTCATCTAGTTCGTCCACAAAAGAAGCTTTGATATTTCCTGTCAAATTAGCGCTCTGATTGTTCTCAAAGTTGATGCTGTAAAAAATGCCATCTACATAATAACTAGCGATTTTTCCGTTTGGAGCTACATTTAATCGGCCGCCATTGGTGGCATACATTTTCTCAAACAAGAGTTTTTTAGCTCCAGTTTTAAGGTCAATTAGATAGATATCCGTGTAGCTTTGCCCATCTAAATTGCCCATCAATTCATATTTGCTGTTATCGTAACCAATCGCATAAAGTTGTTTTGGCGCAACCGTTACTGAGCGCATTACGCTATCTGCCAATTGGGTGAATTTTTTATCCGCTATGCGATAAGAACTTACATAACTAAAGTTTTTATCTCTCATTTCTTGAGTTTGTTGAGCAGATTGCAGACGTCTATCTTGCCAGTTCCAAATGATCATGTCTGGTTTTTCGATGTCATCTTTTTTAGCTTCTGGCGCGGGTGTTGGTTTTGTTTTGGCTTTTGCCGTACTATCTAACTTCACATCAACTTTTGCCTTATCTTTTCCGGTAGTATCCGTTTTTTTATCTTCTTTTTTCATCAAAGTATTGATGCCAAAAAATAAGGTGCTTTGGTCGTCAGACCAATACGGGGATGCATTGGTATTGATTCCCATCTCTTTCGGGAACTTAATATCGTCAATACCGTTATAAATTACCTTTGTAGTTAAGTCGCCATTAATTTTGTTGATGCCAATCACGCTTAACACTTCATCTTTATATTTTTCATTCTTGTTCGCCTTTAACAAAGCGAATGCGGTGCCTTCCTCATTCCAATTGATACTTTTGTAAACAGCTTTATCATTATCTAAAGCGGTTGTGGTACCAGTTTTCATATCTCTCAAAAAGAGGCCATTACCATTTTGTCCATTAGCATCAACAGTATAGGCAAATTTATCGCCAGCTTTGTTAAAAGCATATTCGCCAACGTTCCCTAAATTGAAACTTTTTTTACTGGCCAAGTGGTATAGCAAAATATCCGTTCCTTTGGCAGCATCTTTATCTTTTGCGGCAGTTTCCAATGGTGCAAACTGAATAGCAATCCAGTCGGATGCATCGCCGGCGAATGCAAATGTTCTAACTTTTTCAAAAGTAGTTGGCTTATTATCAGCTAACGAAACAATGGTCAGCTTATCATAAAGTGGTTTCATTGTTTTTTTTGCGGCCTTTACTTCTGCATCCTTCGCTGAAAATTTAAAAGCTGCATATTTAGCATTTTTGGAAAAAGCCGCCATGTTTGGCGTAGCTCCAATGGGGTAACTATGCCTTAAAGTGTCGAAAGTTTTTTTAATGATCACTTGTAGGTCTCCTTCGGTTGGGCCAGTTGTCCAAGTCGTCCATTGTCCATCTGCAGAAAGGGCACTGCCCCTGTTGTAGTTCCATTTGGAAACCTCTTTCCAAGTTAGCGCAGGTTTTACTTGTGCGATGGTAGTTTGTGCAGCCAAACAACCAATCAAGCAAAGTGCTAAGGTTATCTTCTTCATAATTTTAAATAGTCTTGCACAAATGTAATTGATTAATTGGAATTTAAATCAAATTAATTGCAACACTGTTTCATTTTGTTTGGCTTTGTTACGGCTTCCTTTTGTTGCGGTAATTATTGTATTTTTGCAAGAATTTAAAACTAAATAAGCGGCTTTGTCATTCGGAGTTTAGAGAGAATCTAAAATAGATTCCCCCTAACGTCGGTATGAAAACGAGCGTAAAAAAGATACAACAAATGAAAATCTGGCAGAAAAATATTGATGTTAACCAATTTGTAGAAAACTTCACCGTAGGTAAAGACAGGGAGTTAGATTTACAAATGGCAAAATTTGATGTGTTAGGCTCTTTGGCGCACACGCAAATGCTAGAGACCATCAATTTATTAACTGCTGAAGAGCTAGCTGAAGTTCAGGTGGCTTTGAAAAATATCTACAAAGAAATCGAAGCAGGTAACTTCGTTATCGAGGACAGCGTGGAAGATGTGCACTCGCAGGTAGAATGGTTGTTAACACAACGCATTGGCGAGGCGGGCAAAAAAATCCATAGTGGTCGTTCACGTAACGATCAAGTTTTGGTAGATTTGAAGCTGTATTTCCGTAGTTGCATCGAAGAAATGGTAGGCAACACTGAGGCTTTGTTTAATCAACTCATCAAGTTAAGCGAAGCGCATAAGGGCAAGCTGTTGCCAGGTTATACACATTTGCAAATCGCAATGCCATCATCGTTCGGCTTGTGGTTTGGTGCTTATGCAGAAAGCTTGTCCGACGATATGGAATTGATGCTTGCCGCTTGGAAAATCACCAATAAGAATCCTTTAGGTTCTGCAGCTGGTTATGGCTCTTCTTTTCCGTTAAACAGAACTTTAACTACGCAACTTTTAGGCTTTGAGAGTTTAAACTATAACGTAGTTTATGCTCAGATGGGTCGTGGCAAAACCGAACGTATTTTAGCACAGGCAATGTCTTCTATTGCCGCAACTTTAGCTAAAATGGCCATGGACGTTTGTTTGTTTATCAATCAAAATTTTGGTTTCATCAGTTTTCCGTCAGAGCTGACAACAGGAAGCAGTATCATGCCGCATAAGAAAAATCCAGATGTCTTTGAACTCGTACGTTCACGTTGTAATAAGATCCAGGCGCTGCCTAATGAAATCGCCATGATGACCACCAATTTGCCATCGGGCTACCACAGAGACCTGCAGTTGCTCAAAGAAAATCTTTTCCCATCATTTATCTCACTAAATGAATGTTTGGAAATCACCACTTTCATGCTGCAGCACATTAGCATTAAAGATGATATCCTTAAAGACAAAAAGTACGATTATCTGTTTAGCGTTGAAGTAGTAAACGATTTAGCATTAAATGGAATGCCATTTAGAGATGCTTACAAGGTCGTGGGCGAGCAGATCGAAACCGGAACGTTTAAACCGATGTATGAAGTAAAACATACACATGAGGGAACGATCGGTAATTTAATGAATGAAGAGATTACTACTGGGATGAACCAAACTTTAAGTCAGTTTGGCTTTGATAAAGTCAATAAAGCAATTGAAGATCTAGTTAAATAAATCATGTAGCGATAAACTTGACTAAAGGATTTCTTGGTCAAGTTTAGCTCTCTAGTTTCTTGTTCATTCTTTTTTTGCTCAAACTATATTGAGATATAAAGCTGCATTAATATTCCATTAGTTGCCTTTGGACTGCTTTTCCCCAATCTGCTTTAGGGCTTTACGCTATTTACCTTTTTGATCTGCTGCCGTGCTGTCATTCCGAGGAACGAGGAAACTGTTTTGCGACTACGCTAACAAACAGATCCTTCACTAGCGTTCAGGATGACAGGGTACAAAAAAAAGTTAACTGATATCGTCAGGTTTATCATCAAAGCCTTATCGAGATCCTAAATATATAAATTAAAGATTAGCCACTTGTAAATACTTCGTAGTGTTTGTTAACTTATCGAAATAAAATAAAAGTAAATTTAAAATAAATCAAAACAAATTGAAATGTATATTTGGTTATACAAAACAATCTATAACCAAGATATCATGAACCGTAGAAATTTATTGAAAACACTTTCGCTTGCAGCGGGAGCCTCGTTAATTAGCACCGACGTATTGGCTAAAATTGGTGATCGTTCATTTTTATACAATATTCCAGAAAATCCAAACCATAAACCATTAGCTAAACCAGTAACTGCAATTACTATTGGCGCAGGAAATAGGGGAATGGTTTACGGAAGTTTTGCTGCTAAATTTACAGATCAGATTAAAATTGTGGGCGTGGCTGAGCCCGTGGAATTTAGAAACAACAGGTATGCTAAAATTCATAACATTCCACAAGAAAACCGTTTCAATACTTGGGAAGATGTTTTCAAACGACCAAAGTTCGCTGATGCGGTTATCATTTCTACGCCTGATGCAATGCATTATGAGCCATGTATGAAAGCTCTGGCGATGGGTTACGATATCCTTTTAGAAAAACCAATAGCACCCACCGAGAAAGAGTGTAGGGATATCTTAAGTTTAGCGAAGAAAAATAATCGAATAGTTGCCGTATGCCACGTGTTGCGTTATGCACCATATTTCGTAAAAATGAAAGAACTGATTGCTAAAGGTGCCATTGGTGAAGTAGTCAGTATCCAGCATTTTGAACCGATTGAACATACACACATGGCCCACTCGTATGTTAGGGGAAACTGGCACAATTCGAAGGGTACTACACCAATTATTTTAGCTAAGTCTTGTCATGACCTTGATATTATCAAATGGGTAATTAATAAACCAAGTCAGAAAATATCCGCTATGGGCGATTTAAAATGGTTTAAGGGTGTAAATGCCCCAGAGGGAAGTACCGCTCGTTGTACAGATGGCTGTAAGGTAGAGAGAGAGTGTCCATATTCGGCGATTAAGGAATATGTAGATCTAAATAAACGGACTTCGGTATTTGATGTGCCTGCTGATATCAAGGATAGAAAGGCATTCATTGCCGAGAAATTAAAGACCACTAATTACGGTCGTTGTGTATATAGAATGGAAAATGATCAACCCGATCATTACGTTACCAATATTCAGTTTGCAGATAGTGTAACGGCTAGTTTCTCTATGGAAGCGTTTACGTCATATCATGGAAGGCGAACCAGGGTAATGGGGTCTATGGGAGATTTGGTTGGAAATATGACGGAATTAGTGCACTATGATTTTAAGACTCGTAAGGACACTAAATTTATTCCTAAGGCCGAAGATGTAGAAGAATACAAAAACAGTGGCCACGGTGGAGGAGACTGGCTGCTAGTAAGGGACTTTGTTCAGGCTGTTGCTCAAAAAGACCCGTCATTGCTTACCTCAACTATTGACGACTCTATAGAAAGCCACATCATGGGTTTTATGGCAGAGGAAAGCCGTAAGAAAAGTAAAGTAATGGATATTAAAATGTAAAACTTAGCCAACATTTTCATTTGTAACATATTTGTTATAATTTTGAGTACCTAATACTTATGAAAATGTTGGCTTCTTATCGTGATGCTGTTAAAGATCACAACAAAACCTCTAGGCAGTGGGCTATTGGCCTTTGGCTTGCCATTGCTATCTACTGTTTTATTCAATCATTGATCAGGCATCGACTGAATAACTATCTCATTTTTGAGCATACTTTCTTCAATTTAATTAATGAAAGATCATTGTATAATACTTATCCTGCAATTTATGATGATGCCAACCATTATGGTCCAGTGTTTGGACTATTCATCGCACCATTTGCAATGTTGCCACGGTGGTTAGGCTTTATGCTATGGAATGTTGTGAACTGTTTGTTGCTCTTTAAAGCGGTTCAAACTATTGACATAAAAAACAAAAGCTGGATTTATTTCATTGCACTGCCCTGTTTTGCCTCGTCCATGCTAAGTCAGCAATTTAATCCAGCTACTGCTGCTTTTATCATTTTTACCTACACTTTGAGGAACAAAAATGGAGGAATATGGTCTGCATTTTTAATAGCTTTGGGCACATTAATTAAGCTTTATGCAATAGTGGGGCTTGCATTTTTCTTTTTCATTAAAGATAAAAAGTCATTTTTAATATACTTGATCTTCTGGTTTTTGGCTTTGTTTTTCTCGCCTATGCTCGTTTCATCACCTGGATACATTATACATTCTTACAAGGAATGGGCTAGTTCGCTTTCTGTAAAGAATGCAAGCAATATTGGCTCCTTAACTGGTGATATTTCCATTATGGGGTTTGTAAGGAATTTGGTGAATAAACCTATTCCAAACAGCACGTTTTTGATAGTTGGCGCATTTTTATTTCTAACGTCTTACTTGAATTTTTCTAAATATGGTAAGAGAGAATTTCAGTTGTCAGTTTTGGCTTCGGTACTGATGTTTCCCGTACTTTTTAGCTCAGGTTCAGAAGACTGTACGTACATCATTGCAGTGATAGGTGTAGGGATTTGGTACATCCAGTCTGAGAAAACTACACTAGACAAATTGTTGTTGGGAGCGACAATTTTGGTTTCCTTTAATATTCCATTAATGGTATTTCCAGATTTTACGACTTCACACCCATTTGCCATTAAAGTGATCGGTATCCCTTACTTTTTAGTTTGGTTAAAAATATTGGCGTATGCTTTCCAATTGCGAGGAGAAACATTAACGATAACAAAAGTAATGGAAGAAGATAGGATATTATCTTAGTTCAATTTCAGATTTTCCCATGAAAAACCCGTCAGCGTACAAGAAGATGCCATAGATTCCTTTAATGAAGGCATTGGGGTTAATCCAATCGATCTTATAGGAGGTGCCATCATTATTGTAAGATATTTCAATTGTTCTACTGTATTGCATTTGTTGGCCATCCGCTTCAAACATATTGCTTTCATCTGCAATTAAATTGCCTGCGGGGTCAATCACCCGTAAGAAAATCTTATGGTAGGTCTTTTCCGCTAAATCATTAGGTGCAATCCCGAAATCAATGGTTAATTTATTGGTAGCACTTGCTTTGGTAACCAGCGTGCTTTTTCCATTGTCTTTTACTCTGAAGGCACTTATATTGATGTTAGAAGCTTTTAGGGAAGAGCCCGCCTTTACCTTTCTGCTCAGGTTTCTATTTTCTCTTCTTAAATTTTCAGTTTGCGCGTTATAGTCGTTAATGCTTGTTTTTAAGCTATCTCGTTCTGTCTTCAGATAGTTATTTTCTTGTTCTAAAACAGCGATTTGATTGTTATAGCTCTTTACAAAATCTTTTAGCGAGTTGATTTGCTTATTCGCTTCATCTAGTTCTTTTTGGGTGAGCTCACCCTTTTTTAAAGCTAATTTAAGTTCTGCAATTTTTTTTCTAGCTAATTTTTGCTCTTCGATCAGTTGATCGTTTAACGTCACATTTAGTAGGTTAACACGGTCAAGTTCAACTTCTATTTTTTCCACTTCTAGCTTCAGACGATCTTTTTCGGTGTTAATTGTAACAAATCTGCTAGTCTGCTGCTTATCCTTAAAATATAGATATCCATTTATCCCTAATAAGGCAACAATGACGATAATCAGAAAATATACTTTGCTACGATTTACCTTATTATCTGGCGCTTTTTCTTGTATCTGCATTGTTTCTCAGTGTCGAAAGTAGTTATTGGAGCGTCAAACGAAATGCTAACTTAATAAAAAATCAAAAAAAGTATAAAAATAATGTCAATTTTGTATGCTAAAGCAGAAATTAACGTTAACAGAGTAGCTTATTACCAAATCATTTAAGAATGCCCCAACACCCGTCGAAGTACAAAATCTTTCTCGCTCTTTTTATATTATTGGCATCAGCGTTCATTTTAAACGCTCAAGAAGATGTTAAAATTGCCCCAAAGCGAGAATTTCGCGGCGTATGGGTGGCCACAGTCACTAATATCGATTGGCCATCAAGACAGGGCTTATCTGTAGATCAGCAAAAACAGGAGCTGATAGCCATTTTGGAACAGCATAAGAAGACAGGTTTAAATGCCATTATTTTACAAATCAGGCCAACCGCAGATGCGCTTTATGCGAAGTCTCGTGAACCGTGGAGCCATTGGCTAATGGGTAAACAAGGTTTGGCACCAGCTGCTGGTTACGATCCTTTGGCTTTTGCTATTAAAGAGTGTCATGAGCGGGGAATGGAATTACACGCTTGGTTCAATCCATACCGAGCTACCATGTCGGCAAATCAAGTTACGCATCCCGACCATATTACTAAGCAACGCCCAGAATTGTTTTACCGCTATGGCGGACAGATTCTCTTTGATCCCGGGATTCCAGAAAACAGAGCTTATATTACCCAAGTGATATTGGATGTAGTGAAAGGCTATGATATTGATGGGGTTCACTTTGACGACTATTTTTATCCATATCGCATTGCAGGACAAGTGATCAATGACAGCGCAACCTTTAGCAAATATCCTAATGGCTTCACTAAGATTGATGATTGGAGAAGAAACAATGTAGATCTATTAGTGAAAATGGTTAATGATAGTGTACATTATTATAAAAAGCATATCAAGTTTGGAATCAGTCCATTCGGTATTTGGCGAAACTTTAGGGAAGATACTTTGGGTTCTAAAACCAATGGATTGTCTAATTATGGGGAACTTTATGCGGATTCTAGAAAATGGATAAAAGAAGGTTGGGTAGATTATATCAATCCACAGATTTATTTTTCATTTTCTCGTGCTGCGGCTCCGTTTAAGGTCTTGTTAGATTGGTGGGATAAGAATACCTTCGGTCGACACTTATATATCGGCCAGGCGGCTTATCTTATCCATAATGGAACAACGAAGAGAGAGGCGGCATGGGCAAAGCCTAATGAAATTCCAAATCAGATCAGGGCAATTAGGGCTAATAATAGAGTGCAAGGTAGTGTTTATTTTAGTTCTAAATCTTTGTCTACCGTAGCTAAAGGATTAACAGATTCCTTAAGAAACGACTTTTATAAATATCCGGCCTTGCCACCTCAAATGCCTTGGATAGATGATGTGGCACCGAATGAACCCCAAAATTTAACTGCAGAAGCTACCGCAGATGGTATTCAATTAAAGTGGGCAAAGCCATTGAAAGCCAAAGATGGAGAAACCGCTTCAGGCTATGTGGTTTATCGTTTTAACGAAGGGGAGAAGGTGGATATATTAAATGCCCGGAATATCGTGCGTATCACTTTTGAGGATTATTCTTTTTTCTTAGATACCAATGTCGAGAAAGGTAAACGTTACAGTTATTTAGTAACTGCCTTAGATAGAATTAAAAATGAGAGTGAGGCTAGCGGACCTGTTGGTGTAGAGGCTAAGTAAAAAAAAGAGGATGCTGAATTAGAAGCAGCCTCTTTTTTTATGTCGTGGTTGTTAATTCGTATAGCCGATTTTCATGAGGTTATTTCAATCAATGAAAAGACCTACTTTGATAGACTTACGAAGTTTCCAAAACTTCGTAAGTCTTAATCGAACTGTTAGTTCAACAATTAGTTTTCAGGTAACAATACCAAACGAATGTAATTGTCGCCACTTAAATATTGTTTAGCAGCAGTTTTTGTTGCTTCAACAGTTACGCCATTCACACGTGCGGTGTTACCTAACACTTGCTCTATATCATCACCGTATTTTAAGCGGTTAGTTAAATAACCTAGCCAGTATCCGTTTTCACGAATACTTAATTCCTCTTGCCTCAATTCTTCAGATTTAAACTTTTGTAAATCTTCAGCTGTTACACCATTATTTTTGAAAGTATTAACTTCTTCTAAAGCCGCATTGATGAGCTTTTCAACATTTGCTTTGGCGCAATTAAATGAAATAGTGAAGTAATAATGAGACGTTGGGTTTTTCTGCACGCTTAGCGATACACCAGGACTGTAAACGCCACTTTCTTTTTCACGTAGACGTTCGGTTATTTTGATATCTAAAGCTGCCTTAAGCGCATCTAGCATTACATTATTCTTCGCATTATAGGTATAGTCGCCATGGAAAAGTAGCTGAACGGTAACCTTATCTTCCAAACCCTTTTTAACCGTTTTACTCACCTTGCCCATAGGTGGTTTAACACCATTATCAACAAAGTTTTCATTCTTGTTCAATGAAGGTAAACTTGCCAAATAATTGGTGATCAATGGTTTGATTTGCTCTACATCGAAATTACCTACAAATACAAAGGTTTGTCCGCTTGCATCAGCAAAACGTTCTTTATAGAAGGCAAAAGCTTTGTCTATGTTAATCTTATCCAGATCGGCCAAGGTTGTAGGCATTCCACGTTTGTGATAGTTAGCCATTACTGCCTGTACTGTATCGGCAAATACACTATTTGGGTTGCTACCTTTGTTTGCCGTAATGACTTTAAAATCGGCGATGTTTTTGTTGAAAAATTCAACATCTTTACGAGGGTTGGTTGCGCGTGCATAAATCAATTGGAAAGCCGTCTCTAAATCTTTTGGAGAAGCACTTCCTGAGAAACCTTGGTACAAATCATCGATGTAAGCGCCAGCAGTAGCACTTTTTCCTGCTAAATATTTAGTCAATTGAGTCGGATTGTAGTCGCCCACCCCACTTTGCGCAATTAGATTAGCATTCTCCGCAGAAATAAAATCATCATTGCTAGCTAAAGAAGCGCCACCTTTACCGAACGAAGTAAAAATGATTTGGTCATTTTTAAAATCAGTAGGTTTCAATACCACTTTCACACCGTTACTTAATGTCATTGTAGTTACGCCAACTTTATCATTTTTGGTTTGGCTTACTATGGTTCCCGCTTTTGGTGCTTGTGCAATTAACGGTTTGTTTACCGTGTTATCTACATATGGTGTTACCCCATTGCCGGCAGTTTTAATGGCCGCTAATAATGCCGCTTCTGATGGTAGGTTTTCTTTTTCCTTTTCTGGAGCTTGAACCACTACAATTTGATTGGTTTTGGTCACCATTGCTTTGGCTGTGGTATTTACTTCTGCTAAAGTGATGTTTTTTAGTAGTTTTTTGTTTAGCTCATAGCTGAATTCTTCAGATGGAATGGCAGAACCGGTTAAAAAATTATCCAAATATTGCTGTACGTAGGCACTCGACTTAGTTTTGTCTTTCTCCTTGAATTGTTTTTCATTGCCAGCTTCCATTTTTTTCTTCACTGTTTCCAATTCGCCAGCAGTAAATCCGAATTTAGCCATGCGCTCGTTCTCCGCTAGGGCAGCTACTAAAGCTTTTTCAAGTTCTTTACCTGTTTTGGCTACAGCAACTGTTTGCAAAGCGCTCATACCCCAAATCATACCGCCTTGGTAAGGGCTATAACCACTTTGGGCAAACAAAAATGGTGCATTCCCTTTTTGGCTAATTTCGTTAATACGTGCAGCCAACATGTTATTCACCATGTTTTGCATCAGCTGTAATTTATAATCGGCTTCTGTTTTCACAGGACCTTGTTTTTGTTTATAAATCACTTGTGCAACATTGTAAGGCTGCTCTTTATCGGTAACAATTTTAATTAATGGTTGTGCGTTGTCTGGAATATTGTAGTAGTTTCTAGCTTTTTCATTAGCTGGATTTTTAAGCTCAGAGAAATTCGCAATAATTAATTTCTCCACCTCGTTTACGTCAAAATCACCAACTGCAATTACACTTTGTAAATTAGGACGGTACCAGTCTTCATAGAAATTTCTAATCTTATCGTGTGTAAATTTTTGCAAAAGTGCTACATCTCCGATTGGGATACGTTTGGCATATCTAGAATCACCAAGTAGAAAAGGTAATAATTGATTGCTCATTCTTTGCTGTGCATTTTTGCCACGTTGACGGTCTTCTTCTATGATTACACCGCGCTCATTGTCAATTTCTTTGCCATCCATGGCAATTTTGCCAGCCCAGTTGGCTAAAATTTTGAAGCCTGTTTTGAAAACGGCTGCGCTATCGGTAGGAATGGGTAATTGATAAACGGTTTGATTAAACCCTGTGTAGGCATTTAGATCTGCTCCAAACCTTACTCCAGCTTTTTGTAGGTAATTGATGATCTCATTTTTAGGGAAGTCTGTAGTTCCATTAAAGGCCATGTGCTCGGTAAAGTGGGCCAAGCCTAATTGTTCTTCATTTTCCATCAAAGAACCGATTTTATTGCCTAAATAAAGTTCAGCTCTGTTTTTAGGCTCAACATTTTTTCTGATGTAGTAAACTAAGCCGTTTGGTAATTTCCCAATTTTAACATTTGGATCTTCCGGAAGTGTTTGGCTAGCGCTAGGTTTTGCGGTAGTAGCTTTAGCTAAAGCTTTTTTCTGTGCAAGTGCTGGTTGAGTCAAAGCAATTGAAAGGGCCCCAATAGCAATTAAATGCAGGTTTTTTTTCATTAATATAAATTTAGTTAAGAGACAGATTTTCATCTGAAAATTAGATATAAAATCATACATAAAGTTACATAAATAGAATTTTGAATGATAAAATGAGTAAGTGATTTCAAAGTCTTTAATCCTTGCTCCTTGTTCTTTATTCCTTCTTTAATCCTTTTAAACCTTAATGATGATGTTCCTTTTGTACATTACCCAAAGAATCAGATACCAAAAAAGCACAAAGGCAACGGCATAAGCTAATGATGCATTTAGTGGATTCGAAAAGCTATTGGCAAACCAAGCTTTATAAGCATAACTTAAAGCGCCTACTTTTTCCCCTTCGAAATCAACTTTAAACATGTTGAGTAAACGCGGCATCAGGCCCGATAAAAAGAATACCGTAATGGCGTTCACACCATAAACAACAAAGGGTTTTGTAAAGCGATTGTATTGGTTGACATCTATTAGCCAATAAGATAAGGCTAAAATAATAGTTGCTAATCCTCCTGTATATAATACATAAGAACTGGTCCACAAAGATTTGTTAATTGGAAACTGTAAGTCCCATAACAAACCAGCCATTACCGCCAAGCTTCCTATAGAAAATAACCATGCAATCTTCGTAGCAGGTTCAATTTCCTTCTTTTTTAAATAGCTGCCAACTAAAACTCCAAACAGACAAGTTCCAATAGCAGGTAAAGTGCTTAAGATGCCTTCTGGGTCCCAAGTTTTCGCAGATTTCCATAAATGTGCTTCGGTTAAAATTGTTCTGTCTAACCAGGCGCCTAAATTGGTTTCTTTCTCTAAATTGGCAGGGCCGAAGTCGGGGACTGGGACAAAGTTCATTAACGCCCAGTAGCCGAAAAGTATCAGCACGATGGTTTGAAACAGTCTTTTGTCACTTAGCTTCAAAAATAAAATCGATGAAATTAAAAATACGACAGAAATTCGCTGCAAAACACCAGGAATTCTCACGGTTTTCAAGGATTCGATAAAATTGAAATCGCTGAAGTTTCTAGGGAAAAAAGCTAGAATAAAACCTAGCAAGAATAAGGTAAAGGCTCTTTTTGAGGCTTTATAAATAATTGCAGTATGGCTGGATTGATCTAATCTTTTGCTGCCCATGGCATAGGCAATAGACACACCAACTATAAAGAGAAAGAAAGGAAATACTAAATCGGTAGGTGTGCAACCATGCCATTCTGCGTGTTCAAGAGGTGGATAAATGTGCCCCCAGCTTCCTGGATTGTTGACCAGTATCATAGCGGCAACTGTTAAGCCTCTAAAAAAATCGAGCGATAAAAGGCGTTGTGGTTTGGTTTCCATGCGTATAAAATAAAAAATCTTCTATCCTTAGTTTGTAAAGCTAAAGATAGAAGATAAATTTTGATATTGTAACCCTCTCTGCCCTTTGGGCATCTCTCCCTAAGGGAGAGAATAGAAGTTTACTATTCCCCTCCTTCAGGAGGGGTTAGGGGAGGTTAATAATGATATCTCACAAAGGCTTCCATCGCTTCGTAATCGGCTAAACCTAAATGGTCATAGATTTTTGCTGTTTCACGATTTCTGTCTTCTGCCCTCTGCCAAAATTCTCTTGGATCATCACCAGGGAAAACTGGGATGTCTTTTTGCGACTGATGTTTGAAGATGGCCAATTTCTTGCGCTCTACCTCATTTGGACTTAATGGAACCGCCATTTCAATTTCATGTGGCTCAAACTCGTGCCATGCGCCACGGTACATCCATAACCAACAATCTTCTACCCAAGCCTCTGTACCTTTTAAACGTCTTAAAGCTTCCACAATTATATTAAAACAAACAATGTGCGTTCCATGTGGGTCTTCAAAGTCACCGGCTGCAAATACTTGATGTGGCTTTACCTTTTGAAGTAATTCAATGGTCATTTCAACATCTACCTCCGAAACCGGGTTTTTCTTTACTTTGCCAGTTTCGTAAAATGGCAGTGCCATAAAGTGGATGTTTTCATCTGGTAAACCTGAAAAACGAGCGCCAGCAATAGCTTCTCCTTTTCTGATGAGTCCTTTAACCAATTTAATCTCTTCTGTGTCGATCTGATTAGGGCGTTTGTTGGCCATAAACTCACGCATATCTTCGTAAGTTTTTCTCATATTACTTTGGTCAATTCCCATTTTTTCAGAAAAATCGATATTGAACTCAACAAAACGTAATACATCATCATCCCAAACGGCAGTATTGCCAGAAGTTTGATAGGCTACGTGTACATCGTGTCCCTGATCTGCCAATCTAATGAAAGTACCACCCATTGAAATCACATCATCGTCTGGATGTGGAGAAAATACAATCGCTCTTTTCTTAGCGGGATTTGCTCTTTCTGGACGTTGGCTGTCGTCGGCATTGGGTTTACCCCCTGGCCAACCAGTGATGGTATGTTGTAATTTATTGAAGATATCTATGTTGATGTCATAAACGGGCCCTTGCTCCGTTGCCAACTGAGCCATACCGTTATTGTTATAGTCATCTTCAGTTAACTTGAGAATAGGTTTGTTCAAATGCCTAGCTAACCAGATTACCGCTTTACGAGTAAGTGTTGGTGTCCAGTCGCAATCTCTTGCCAACCAAGGTGTATCGAATCTGGTTAAGTCTAAAGCTGCATCTTGATCGAGAATAAATTCTACATTCTCTGAAAGTTGTAGGTAAGTAGCCGGAACTTCACTTGAAATTTCGCCCTCTACCGCTTTCTTGATGATTGATGCTTTTTTCTTATTCCAAGCCATCAAAATAATTTCTTTGGCTTTGAAGATCGTACCTATACCCATAGTTATGGCCTTTGTTGGTACATTAGATTTACCACCGAAATCACGTGCGGCATCTCTACGGGTCAAATCATCTAGGGTCACTAAACGTGTTCCAGAGTTAGGTGCAGAACCTGGCTCGTTAAAACCGATGTGACCGGTACGTCCGATACCTAAAATCTGAATATCCAGTCCGCCAACACTTTCTATTTTCTTTTCATAGTTTAAACAGAAAGCTGGAATTTCTTCAAGACTTAGGGTTCCATCTGGGATGTGTACATTGTTTTTGTCTATGTCTATATGATTGAAAAGGTTTTCATTCATAAAATGAACATAGCTCTGTACCGAGTTAGGTTGCATTGGATAATATTCATCCAGATTAAAAGTAATTACATTTTTGAAGCTCAGGCCTTCTTCTTTGTGTAATCGTACCAATTCTGCATAAACTGCTATTGGGGTAGCACCAGTTGCTAAACCTAATACTGCATGTTGGTTTTGTTGTTGTTTTTGTTTGATTAGCGAAGCGATACGGTTCGCTACATTTAGAGAAGCTTCCTTGGGATTTTTAAAAATACTAACTGGTAGCTTTTCGAACCTCGTTTCTTCTAATAGATTTAATCTTGCCATTAATCTTTGGTTTTATTATTGAACGGAGCAGTAAATATAGAATAGTTAAAGAGAAAAAAAAATAGGAGTTGTTATCACTAAGCATGGTTATTTGCTTAAATATGCCTTTACGCTAGCTACATCGCACTTATACTTTTTAAAAAAATTAAAAAACTTTTTGATTAAGTCCAAATTTCGAAGATAAGCAGGTATGCTTTTAAAGCTAATAATGATTTATATAAGGTTGTCCGTTGGTTTGCCGTGCATCCTTTGTGGGTATTTTTTAGTTTTTCAAACTGATCAATTCATCAAATGCAATATTAGTTTTCCTAACTTTGAGCGATAAAATCTAGAAGATGATGAACCAAATCGAAGACCTGTACCAAAAATCAAGAAAAGAACAAAAACTCATTATTGGACTGATGTCTGGTACTTCTATGGATGGTTTGGATATCGCGCTGAGTTCGTTTAGTGGAAGCGGTGCGGATACCAAAATTAATCTGCTAAAGTTTAAAACAGCAGATTATACTGATGAGTTTAGGAAACACGTAAAGTCGATTTTTTCTAAGAGGAACGTGGACCTAGAAATGGTATGTTTGATGAACGAGCAAGTGGCGCTTACTCATGCGAAGCTAATTAATGAGGCCATTACCGAATGGGGTTATCAAAATGAAGACATAGATTTTATCGCTAGTCATGGACAAACCATCTACCATGCGCCCAAGTCTCTTCATCAACGAGTGGAGTTGCCAAATGGAACTTTGCAAATTGGCGATGGCGATCATATAGCGGTGAACACTGGGATTATCACCTTAAGTGATTTTAGGCAAAAGCATATTGCTGCGGGTGGCGAAGGGGCTCCTTTGGCTGTTTATGGAGATTACCTCATTTTTTCCAAGCAGGGCGAAGATCGAATTATGCTTAACATTGGAGGCATTGCCAACTATACTTATTTGCCGGGTGACTTAGCTGCCTCAAAAGTGTTCTCTACCGACATTGGTCCGGGTAATACCTTAATGGACCAATATGTACAGGCGCATTTTGAGGGTTTATTTTACGATAAGGATGCTAGCATTGCAAAAGCAGGGAAATTAAATGAAAAATTACTTGAACAGCTTTTAGCGAACGAATTTTTTTCGGCCAGCTTTCCTAAAACCACTGGTCCAGAGCTTTTCAGTTTGGACTATTTGGAAAATGCGCAAAAGCTGTCTGGAACAAGCACATTGGCAAAAGAAGATGTGATGGCTACGCTTTGCCATTTCTCTGCACAGGGTATTGTAGAGGCTATCCAACGCGTACTTACTGATTTATCCAAGCCCGTATTGTATCTAAGCGGTGGTGGTATGCATAATCCTTTACTATTATCGCTTTTAAAGTTGCAACTTCCAGAAGTAACGTTCAAAACTACATCAGATTTAGAAATTAATCCCGATGCAAAAGAAGCGATATTGTTTGCGCTTTTAGCTAATGAGACCATTTGTGGTAGCCAAGTTTACTTTGGTGAGCGGCAGGGAGTGCCGTCAATTGGTATGGGTAAAATAAGTTTGCCACAATAGGTTGATGCACTGTTTTAAATTTATCATGTAATAAGCTCGGGTACATCAATTTAACTGTAAGTTAGAACAGTTTGTTAGCGCTAGTTCGGTCTTGTTGTGCTATAGTCCATTCTTCGCTGCTTTCCATTTTTATATGCGATTAAGCCGATGTAAGAAATGATGGCCAATTATTGTCATATTGACGTTCTGTTTAACGTCTGAACAGTATCAATACAATCACATGTAAGTTCAAAGCATAGTCAGCATAAATACAGAGAGGATACAGCCCCACCTGTATTTGGTTAGTGTATATCGGGCTTTATAAAGAATTTTTTGATCCGAAAGCTAACATAGGACTTAGTCTAGTAAGCGACGATTTTGGGCTTAAGAGATTGATGGGTAAGCTTGTAGTGAATCTTCAAATTCTGACGATGAGGCTTGTTCCCATTTTTTATTTGCCATAGGATAGGTTTGGCAGAACAAAAGAATATTTCTAATGAGTTGTTTTGCAGTTTAATGCGAATAAATGACGACATTTACTTTAAACTTGAAAAAAAACAGGTTAAAAACAGCATATATTTGCTAACAACTAACCATTATTTACATCAAATATGAAGAAACTCTACACTTCATGGCATTTTCATGTGAGGGGACTCACGCTAGTGCCAATCTTTTTGCTGTTGTTTATCACGGCAAATGCACAAACCAATCGTTACGTAATTACCGGTAAGGTCACAGAAGATGCCAGCAAATCGCCTATTCCTGGGGCTGGAGTTAAGGTGCAGGGCACCAACTTTGCTGTCGCTGCTAATAGCGATGGTACTTATTCCTTAACCGCAAATTTAGCTCCCGGAAATTATCAGGTCGCAGTAACATTTATTGGCTACAAAACAGCTACAAAACAAATTACATTAGGGAGCAATAATAACGTGACCGCAGATTTTTCTCTAGCACAAGATGCGATGGGATTAGATGAGGTGATCGTTACCGGTACCTCTCAAGGAACCACAAGGAAGCAGTTGGGTAACTATATTACTTCGGTAAAAGGGGATGATTTAAATAAAGCGCCTAGTGGTAACGTACTATCTTCTATGCAAGGTAAAGTTGCAGGAGCGCAAATTACTCAAAACTCTGGCGATCCTGCAGGCGGTATGTCTGTGAAGCTTCGTGGCATCAGTTCCGCGAACTCATCTACAGAGCCTTTGTATATTATCGATGGGGTAATTGTGAACAACTCGACAACGAGAGTAACCAACACTACAGGTAATTATGATGGTGCTAATTTTGTGGGCAGTATTGGCCAAAATAGAATGGTGGATATCAATCCTGCTGATATTGAAAGAGTGGAGGTTTTAAACGGTGCTTCTGCAGCAGCTATCTACGGATCAAGAGCAAATGCGGGGGTAATCCAAATCTTCACTAAAAAAGGGGTAGCTGGTAAAACGCAGGTTAGCTTCCATACTAATTTTATGATCAGCGAATTACGCAAGAAGATTGAAGTGAATCAGTCTCCTGTAAAATTTGGTCCTGGCGTAGATGTGTTGACGCAGGATGTTATTGCGACTGGAAGAAAAACAATTTCTCCGGGAGTTTTTATAGATACTTTATCTACTATAAAAACGGCAGTTACTCGTTACGATTACCAAGATTATATCTTTAGAACGGGTGTAGGTACAGATAATAATTTGTCTATTTCAGGGGGAGGAGAAAATACTAAAGTGTATACTTCTTTCGGTTATTTTAACAATCAAGGGATCATTAAAAACACTGATTTCAGAAAGTATAATTTCAGGACCAATATAGACCAAAAGTTAAACAACTGGGCTAGTCTGTCTGCTGGTTTAAACTATGTGAAAAGTGCTGCCAACGAAAAGCCAGACGGTAATTCTTTCTTCTCACCAATGAACTCAGTTACGATTATTGGTAACTTTCATGATATTTTCAGAAGGGACGCGAATGGGAATTTAATGGCGGTAGGGGAAAGAGGACGTGTGAATCCAGTTTCTGTAATTGAAGATATCAAGCAAAGACAAGAAGTTGATCGGATTATTGCTAACTCTACATTAAAGTTAACTCCTATTAAAAACTTAACTGTCGATTTTACTTTAGGTGTGGATAATTCATCACAAAACGGAACAACTTATATTCCACCTTACACTTACAACGTAAATCCTGATTTTTTTGGTGGTGGTGCTTTAATGACTGCGACCCAAAATGGTTACACAAGTGCGGCAACCAACAAAGCTTTGATGTTCAATAATGAGATTAATGCTACTTATCAAGCTAAAATCTCAGACTTATTAAGCTCTGTAACGCAAGTTGGTTATTCTTACCAATATGAGAAAAGTCAATATGGTTTGCTACAGGGTAGAGGTTTGGCTCCAAAAATTAGCACAATTAATGGGGCGGCGACACCATTGCCAAGCGCAGAGGGAAGGACCGAGTTGTCTATTAGTGGGGCTTATATTCAACAGAACTTTAAATACAAAGATCATTTGTTCGTAACAGGTGCTTTGCGCATGGATGAATCTTCTGTTTTTGGTAAAGACAACAGAAATCAACTGTACGTGAAGGCAAGTTTAAGTTATGTACTTTCTTCTGCTGATTATTGGAAGACAACTAATTTTTCTTCGTGGTGGAATACTTTTAAACTGAGGGCAGCTTACGGACAATCCGGTAACTTAACAGGTATCGGTGCTTACGAGCGTATCAATGCTTACAATGGTCAGGCGTTTGTAGGTAATACGTCTTTGTTTAGCCCTTTTCAATTGGCTAACGAAAATGTTAAACCGGAGCGTCAGGATGAATTAGAGGTTGGTGCCGACTTAGGTTTCTTTAGCAATAGACTGAATTTAAGTGTCAACTATTATAATAAGAAAGTGAAAGATTTATTGCTTTCTCAAGTTATTGCGCCAACTGAAGGCTATACAAGTTTCTTGAACAACATCGGCTCCCTAAAAAACACGGGTGTTGAAGTTGTTTTAGGTGGTACACCTTTAAAAACTGAAAGCTTTAGCTGGACTACCTCAGCTATTTTTAATAGGAACAGAAATGAGGCTTACAACATAGGCGCAATGAGATTATTAAGCACGAACCCAGGTGCGCCAGTTGCCATTATCGATGGTCAACCTTTAGGTGTTTTCTACGGAACTTATTTTGCTAGAAATGCTGACGGAAGCTTGGTAACTAACGCAGCTGGTATTCCGCAACAGGCAAAAGCGGCTAATGGCGATCCACTGAGAAAAGTACTTGGTGATCCCAATCCAGATTTCAATTGGTCATTTGTAAATGATTTTAACTACAAAAGATTTGGTCTACGCATTCAGTTAGATGGTGTTCAAGGTGGCGATGTATGGAATGCAGATTGGAGAACTAGACAAGGTGTTGGAAATGGCAAAGTTGCAGAGCAAGAGCAGATGGGCTTGTTGCCTAGGGGTTATGTGGCTGGAGTTTATGCTATTGAGGAGTGGAGAATTGATGACGGTTCTTTTGTGAAATTGAGAGAGATCTCGCTAAGCTACAATATTGGTAAAGTAAAATCTATTAGCAATATGACCGTAGTGTTAAGCGGTAGAAACTTGATCTCTTGGGATAATTACAAAGGCTATGATCCTGAATTAAATTCAGCAGGTCAATCCACTATCCTTAGAAATATCGATTTCGGTTCAGTGCCAATTCCAAGAACCTTTAGCTTAGGTTTACAGGTTAAATTTTAATGGTTTTAAGGAGGAAAATGATGAAAAATATTAAGATAAATTCTATATATATCGCTTGTGGATTGTTGACAACCGCGAGCTTGGTGTCATCTTGTAAAAAAGATTTCGAAGACCCTTCTAGAGCAAAGGTAGATGTTGCTTTGGGGTCAAGTCAGGCATTATCGGCTGTCGCAGTTGGTGTTCAACGCACTTATTCGCTTGGAAGAACTGGTGTGGTATTTAATTCCATTGCAGCAGCTGGTTTTTCAAGTAATGAGCTGAAATTACTGAACTCGGGCAATATTCCCGAACTACAATTAAGCACTGGTGGTACTGCAGTTGATGCTACCAATACCATCTTGTTTAATATGTGGGCATCTTCTTTTAAAGTAATTGACGAGAGCAATAAAGTGATTACAAGTGCTGAAGCCCTGGGAGATAAAGGTTATGCATCGGGTTTAATTGGCTATGTTACCATTTTTAAAGCATTGTCTTTAGGGACAATTTCATCTTTTTGGCAACAAGTACCAGTTACAACAGGCAAGAATGTTCCTTTCGTTACGAGAGATCAAGGCTTTAGGTCGGCTATAGCCGCTATTGACAAAGCATTGGCTGCAATTTCGGCAAACCCTATATCTGCTCAGTTTAGTGGTGTACCAAGTATAAATATTGTTAACACATTGCACGCCTTGAAAGCTAGATATGCATTATTTACAGGGCAATACACTTTAGCTTTAAGTGAAGCAAATGCTGTGTCGGCAAATACTGGTACATCGCTAGTTTTCGATAGTGCTAATCCAAACGTTCTTTTTAGCGTTATTAGTTCTAATAACGTTTTTCAGCCTACAGATGCTAATCTGGGCTTGCCTACATCATTGGCTCCCAGTACAGATGATAAACGTATTCCATTTTACACGGCAATGCAGGGCACGCCTACTGCTACTTTGCGTATGACTGGTTTTTCAACAAAAGTAGATCAGGCTATACCAGTATTCTTGCCAGGGGAAATGGTTTTAATTAAGGCAGAGGCTTACGCTCGTCAAACTACACCAGATTTAACTAACTCGTTAATTGAGTTGAATAAGGTGGTGACCAAGACATCAGATGCATTTGGAGTTGCAGCAGCATTACCACCGCTTGTTGGTCCTTTTACGCAGTTGGAATTGTTGGAGCAAATCTATAAACATAGAAGTATTGAGCTTTTTGCATCTGGTTTAAAACTAGAAGATATGCGTAGGTTCAACAGGCCGCAAGCAGAAATGAAGCGTAGCTTTATGCCTTATCCTTTCCAAGAGCGGGATAATAATCCAAATACGCCAGCAAATCCGGCATTTTAATCAGGTGTTTGCTTGAAAGTGATTGAATGGCCGGAAGAGATTCTGGCCATTTTTTTTGCTCGCATTTGAGCAGTCTTGTTATGGTGTTATTGCTTTCTGAACTTAATTCGACAATTAATCCATTGAAATAGCAAATTGTCGGGTGGGGACATCCGACAATAGCACAATGTTAATGTTGGGTGTCCGCCCAACACTATAGATCGCTGCAAAGGAAATTTAATTTAGCTATGTCATACCAAAGGCAGCTAAAATCAATAGAATAATAATCGAGTTGAGGTTTTTAAATATTGATAAAAATGTTGGTCAGGCTGGCTGGACTACTCCAATAACCTGAGTTAGATTAATTAAATTGATAATTTGATTGATTTGGGCGTTTTAACACGCTGTCCGCTGTATCTTTTTGGATGAAAACATCCAAAAAGGATGTCGCTTCCATCGTTAATGCTAGCGAGATCCAAAAAAGCTCCCCTAAATATCATAAAGCAATGCTAATTGTCGAAAGAGGTTAATATTCTTGTATTGTTCTTTATCGTTTGTTGTGTCAAGCATGTCTCATTGTTGTTCCGTTGTTGTGTCATCCTTGTGTGCGGCTTGTGTGTTTGTTCTCTGCTCCTTGTGTGTTTATTGTGTTTAGGAGCTTAGCAAGTGTATAGCAAGTGCGGGGATTGGGTTTAATCTTTTACAAAAAAGAATAAATGCAAACGGATCTCATCTGACGTAATGTGTACGAACTATGGGCGTAATTAGGTTTTCGTGGGGTATTCTTGGCGCTTAAGGCCTTTTATGGATCAGGCTTAGGTTCGCTTCTACTTATTCTCGACCATTTCAACAGTCGAGAATAATTTCTAAATAGTAAAGATTAGATGATCTGTAAGCCGTTGGTTTGATAAGCCGTCAATATTTCATCTTGTGGCGTCAATTCGGTTACCAAGTAGTTGATTTTATCTAAACCGGCTACTTTTAATCTCAATGTAATGCCTAGCTTTTCTGAGATGCATAACACCGCAGTTTTTTTCGATGAAGCAATCATCGCTTTCTTCAATTGATTGATTTCCCAATCGGTATCTGTAACCCCATCTGCGGGATGCAAGGCGCTTGTCCCCATTAAACACAGGTCGGCTCTAATGTCGGCCAATTGACTAATGACGTGGCCACCATAGCTGATTTGTGAGTTTTTGGCAAATAAGCCGCCAATTAAGATGACTTCTATTTTTTCGTATTTAGCTAACTCTACCGCTACCAATGGACTGATGGTGATGAAGGTAGCATGTAGGTGTTGAGGTAACTGTTTGGCTAGTTCTATTACCGTTGTTCCGCCCCCTGTTAACACCACCATGCCGTCTTTAATCAAAGAGGCTGTTTTCTTGGCAATGTTGATTTTAGCATCTTTCGCATAAACTTTGCTATCATCAAAAGAAGATTGGTAAGATTTGGAGAGGGCGCCCCCGTGTACCTTATTCAATAGGTTGTCATCGGCAAGCTCTTGTAAATCCCTTCTAATGGTATCTTCTGATACATTTAGTAATTCTACCAAATCAGAACTTAACACCCTGTTGTGCAAGTTAATTTGGCGCATGATCATATTATGGCGTTCCTTTTTTAGCATTTAATTTATAAATAGAGTTTGAGATGTAAGGTAGCAAAAATATTTTTTTTGAAGGTATTGATTTTAAATGAGATAGTTTTTTTGCGGATTTTTGCGGCGTTTGATTGGTTTGTGATTGATTTTTTGCGTAAATGTGCAATTTTGTCTTTGTTAAGTCAATTATAATCAAGACATTTACAATTGGCTGAAGGGTGTTGCGATTATTTGCGGTATTTTTCAAGAAGAGAACTATTAGGAATTAACCAAATTAAATTTTATGAAAAGAAGATTACTCTTGCTTTTTCTTGGGGTATTTTTGCTGTGTCTGCAAGTCTATGCGCAGCAGGTTACTGTTACGGGAAAGGTGACATCTGCAGATGGGCCAATACCTGGCGTATCTGTTAAAGTAAAAGGGGCAAGTACAATTGTCCAAACTACTTCGGATGGCTCCTATACAATTAAGACGAACACAAGTGACGTTTTGGTTTTTAGTTATATAGGTTATGCCACTTTAGAACGAAGTGTAGGGACGAATACCGCCATTAATGTAACCTTAGTGGAAGATTCAGAGGGACTTAATGAGGTGGTAGTGGTAGGTTATGGTACGCAAAAGAAGGGAAGCTTAACAGGAGCAATTACTTCGGTAAATGTAGAGAAAGTTTTCGGCAATCGTCCCATTCCTGATGCGGCTAGAGGCTTACAAGGTGCTGTTCCTGGTCTTTCGGTAGTGGTGCCTAGTGGCGAGGTAGGTTCCGATCCAATCATTAGAATTCGTGGTCAAGTGGGTTCGCAGTATGGCTCTGCACAACCGCTGCTGTTGTTGGACAACGTGGAGATTCCAAATATGCAATATGTGAATCCAAATGACATTGAAAATATTACGATCTTAAAAGACGCGGCATCGAGCGCCATTTACGGGGCTAAGGCAGCCTTTGGAGTAGTCTTGATTACTACCAAAAAAGGAGCTAAAGTTGACGAAAACAAATTTACTTATTCCAATAATTTTGTTTGGCAAACTCCATTTAAAGAGATTGATATCGCAGGTATGGATGGTTTAGAATATACTTTGGATGCGCATGAGAACATGAAACAGCCAGGTGCTGCTGGTGGTTTTTGGCGTATCGATAGAACGAGTTTAGAAAAGATTAAGGAATGGCAAACTAAATATGGAAATACGGTAAAGAATGATGACCCTGTAAAGTATGGTCGTGACTGGTATTGGGATGGCGTTCAGAAATTTGGTTATAGAATTTATGATCCGGTAGATGCGATGATCAAAGACAATGCATTGTCTCAAATGCATAATTTGGGACTAAATGGTAAAACAGGCAAGACTAACTATAATATAGGTCTGGGATATTTAGGCCAGGAGGGAATGATGAAACCTGCTAAACATGACGATTATAGAAGAATCACACCTTCGGTAACTTTGTCGACTCAGGCTACTGATTATTTAACGTTAAGAGCTTCGGCAAGATATGCAGATGCGACGAAACGCAATCCAAATTCGCTAAATTCAACTGCATTTGCAGCGGATCCTTGGCTGTATATGTATCGTTGGAGCCGCTTATTTCCAATAGGCGTGCAGGAGAATGGCAATGATATCATTGATCCTGCTTTTTCTGCTCGTATGTCAAACGATCAAATTCGTGCCGAAAAATACCTAAATATGAATTTAGGCGCAACGCTTAATATTACCAAGAATTGGGATGTACAAGCTGACTATACCTACAGTACACAGAATAATTTAACAACCGCTTCTGTGCCTTATGTACTTGGACGTACGCATTGGTACGGTGTAGATCCATATCGAGATGCCACCGGCCTTCAGTATTATGTAGACGAAGATGGTAACCCAACCAATACGGGTGGTATACCTGCTTTTCAGTTTCCTATAACGGAGCATACCTTAAAGACAGATACTTATTTTCGACAAGATAACTTTAGATCTAAGCGAAATACACTTAACATCACTACTAACTATAACCTTAATTTCAAAGATCATCAATTCAAATTTATATTAGGAAGTAATATTGTAGGCTATGACGAGTCGAGTCAATTTTCGACCCGTTATGAATTGTTGAACAACGATAATCCGCAGTTTAACTTTGCGCCATCTGGCAGAAGAGAGTCTGGAGGTGAGGCGGCATGGGATTCCCAGGTTGGATTCTTTGGAAGGGTAAATTATGATTTTCAAAATAAATACCTTTTCGAAGCTACTTTGAGACGTGATGCCAGTTCGCTTTTCCCTACCGAGTTGAAATGGCAAACGTATCCTGGGGTTTCTGCAGGTTGGGTGATCTCTAACGAAAGCTTTCTAAAGCCTGTTGAACGTGTAGTTAGTTTTGCTAAACTTCGTGCTTCATGGGGTAATATCGGTGATCAATCAATAGATAATGGTATTTATTTGCCTAGGATGTCTATAAGTGCCAGCTCATGGTTAGGTGGTAATGGTTTAGCTAACTATTCTTTACAAGTGCCTGAGCCATATTCAAGAAATGTATCATGGCAAAACATTGAACATATGAATGCAGGGCTTGATTTTAAATTCTTCAATAATAAATTAGGTGTTACCGCAGAAGTATTTCAGCGTTACACTAGGGATATGATTATCCCAGGTAATGCTTTGCCGAATACCTATGGATATCTAGTAAACGGTGTCGTGGTAGCTCCTCGAAGTAATCTCGGAGAGTTGAGGACTCGTGGCTGGGAATTGAATTTGGATTTCAACCATCAGTTTGCTAGTGGCTTGCGTTTAAGTGTTGACGCTAATTTAGCTGATGCGATAACTTTTGTTACTAAGGGTGCTGATAGCCAATTGCCTTGGGAAAGCAGGTTGCTTAGTAATCAATTCTCTACGGGAAGAAGATACGGTGATGTATACGGTTTTGTAACTGACCGATTGTACCAAGCGGAAGATTTTGTTTATGATGCTAATGGTAATTTTGTACAAACCAATATTGTATGGAATGGAACTAGCAAGCGAACCAATAAATTAGTAGGCAGCAATCCTGTTTATCAAACCTACTTCGAGGACGGTAACCAAACTTTGTTAATTAGTCCGGGTGATGTAAAGTTCGTGGATTTGAATGGTGACGGCTATATCGATAATGGAAACGGAACGAATGGAAACCCCGGCGATAGAACGGTCATTGGAAATACCACGCCTAGATATCAATATGGTTTTCGTTTGGGTGCCGATTATAAAGGATTTAATTTATCTGTTTTCTTTCAGGGCGTAGGCGAAAGAAAAATTTGGGGCAGTGGACAATTGGCTATACCTGGTTATTTTGCGAAAGAAGGTGCGATGCCACAAGCTATTGCCGAAAATTATTGGAAACCAGATCGCACCAATGCCTTTTATCCAAGAGCTTGGAATATGAATGGTGAAAATGAAGGCTATGTTATGAGAACGCAGACTAGGTATATGTTAGACATGTCTTATTTGAAAATTAAGAACATTACTTTGGCCTACAACCTACCAACTGATTTACTTAGAAAAGCTAAAATATCAAATGCTAGAGTATATGTTTCATTGGAAAACTTTATCACGTTTGATAATTTGAGGGGTTTGCCGATTGATCCTGAAGCCATTTCTGGCGTGTCAATGTTGCGTACTGGAGGGAATTATAATTTAGGCCGAACAGGTACTTCAAATCCTGCTTTCAAGTCGGCATCTGTAGGTCTTCAAGTTGGGTTTTAATTTAAAGGAAGAAAGAAATGAAAATAGCATTTAAAATCATATTCGTATTTACGATCATAGTTTCTGCAGGTTGTAAGAAGTTCTTAGACCGTCCGCCTTTAACTGTAGAAATCGATGAAACTGCTTGGACGAGTGAAGATAAATTACGTCTTTACGCAAACCAATATTACACTACTTTTTTTACGGGTTACGGCAATGGTTTCGATACCGAGGGCGCGCCTTTAGTAGGTTTTACCAACAATGACGATATGGTGGTTAGAGGTAACCAACCCAACCTAACGCGTGCAGTACCCAATAGCGGGATTTGGAATTATACCGCAATTCGCTCACTTAATATTATGATCGACCGTGTAGATACACGTATGACCAATGTATTAACTCCTGCGGCAAAAGCACATTGGTTAGGGATAGGTCGTTTTTTTAGGGCATTCAGGTATTCGCAATTGGTACAAGCCTACGGAGACGTACCTTACTACACACGTGAAGTCTTTGATGATGAGCTTGCAGAATTGTATAAGCCTAGAACGCCTCGTAATGAGGTCATGAATGCCGCATATGATGATATGAAGTTTGCCATGCAAAATGTCAAAACAGATGATGGTGCACAAAATGTAAATCGTTACATCGTAGCAGGCTTTGTTTCTAGGTTAGCTTTAACTGAAGGTACGTGGCAGAAATATTATTATAAAAACGATGCGCAAGCTAGGAAGTTTTTAGAGTTAGCGGTGGAAGCCGCTGATTTAGTAATGACCAGCGGAAAGTATGATATCAATACAGACTATAAATCACTTTTTACTTCTAAAGATCTTAATGGTAATAAAGAATGTTTGTTGTATAGAAAATACGATGCAGCTGCTGGAGTTACCCATGCGATTGCTTCTTATAGTAATTTAGCGGAGTCAACCTTAAATGGTCCATCTTCTGATCTGCTTAAATCTTATATCCTTACCAGTGGTGATGTGTGGCAAAATGTGGCGCCTGCTCAGCAATCTTTTGCGCTAGATAATATGATTGTTACTCGTGACTCTAGGTTTGAAGCCACTTTTTTCGGTAGGCCAAATACCTTAAATCAGGGTGCCTTTTATTATATCACTAAGTTTTTACCTAGAGATGTTGAAAAACGTACACAGGTAGATATGCTACCAATGCCTCCAGAATTTACAGGAAGTAAAAATGATACTGATGCCCCTGTATTACGTTACGCAGAAGTTTTGTTAAACTGGATCGAAGCGAAGGCTGAATTGGATAATTTGGGCGGTGGTGCTGTGAGTCAGGCTGATATTGAAAAATCTATCAATAAAATCAGAAGTAGACCACTGGCGCCAGAAGCTGCGGCTAAAGGAGTTGAGAAAACAGCTGCCCTTAATTTGGCAGCTCTTCCATCAGATCCGAGTAGAGATCCACAAGTTTCAGCTTTACTATGGGAGATCAGAAGAGAACGTAGGATGGAATTTACTTTTGAAACTTTCCGTTTGGCAGATTTAAGAAGATGGTCTAAGTTAGAATATTTGGATAACAACCTGAATACCGACATTATTACTGGTGGATGGATAAATTTTGCGACGCAGCTGCCGGGTCAATTGAGTGCTGCAAATGTGGGTAAACTTGCTGTGGTGAGCGCTACAGGGGTGCAAACCGTATACAACGGTTCTAATGCAGCGTCAATGACAGGATTCTACAGGAATCTAGATAATCAACCTCGTCTACCATTTCTAAACCAAGCTAATCTCAATCCTTACTTAAGCCCTGTTGGCATAGTACAAATGAATGATTATGCGACTAGAGGTTTCAAATTGCAGCAAACAGAGGGTTGGCCACAGAATTAAGAGTTAAAATCCATATTTATTAATTATATAAGTATAGTATGAAATTAAGTTATAGAACATCAAAAATAGGGCTGTTAGCAAGCTGTATGATATTGCTAATTATGGCCTCATGTAAGGATGATTTTCCGCAAGCACCTGATTCTTCTGGCAATGAGACTGTTTTAAATTCAATTAAAATTTTAAATGCAGGAGCAACTGGTAGTACAGTTTTGACTGGAGTGGTTAACGAAGACGAGAAGACAGTGTCATTCCCTAGGATTGACCCAGGGACTGATTTTAGTAAATTAAAATTTGAGGCGCAAACTTCCACTGGCGCGAAATTAGAGAGGGAAGTTTACCCCGTTTCGTTTGAAGAAGGACAATCGGAAAAGGTGATCGTAGTTAAAGTAACCAATGCGCCTCGTTTTCGCGAATATTTAGTGAGATTGAGACTGAAAGTACCTGTGTTTGGAGCTGATTTTACAACAGGAACGACATACGATTTTACTAGTAATCCATTGGGAAGTCCAATTTATGAAGCTTTTACGGGTGCACTTACGAGAGCGAGCGGATTTGATGGACAACAAGTTCTAATTGGGCATAGGACCGCACCACATATATTAGATGTTTCTGACTTGAAAGCTGGAGCAATTAATAAAAAGTCACTAAACATGACCGGTGTTCCTGGGACCTATTCTGGTACTTTAGTGAATGGACATAGTTACTTGGCTAATTTATCCGGTGCTAATGATGCTAGTGGATTGAAAATTTATCATTGGGCCAATCCAAATGCAGCTCCGGAATTGATTGTTAATGTAACAACGATAGCTGGGGCTGGTACTACTAGGTATGGCGATAATTTTTCAGCGAGTTTGGATAGTCAAGGAAATGGCTACTTCTTCTTGGGGAATAATGCTGGTAACAGAGTACTACGTTTTAGCGTTACTAACTATACAACAGTTAGTAGCCCAGTTTCTTTTGCTGCTCCCGGAGTGGCAGCAGGTTCTTGGTCTACCTACACTAAAATAGGCAATACTGAGGAGTATTTATTTACAGGTCATCAGGCCCCTATAGCTTTAGTCTCGGATGGAGGGACCGCTTCCTTCACTATGAGTGGTACGAATGTCCCATTGATAGGATCAGATGCTCGTATCGTCAACTTTAATGGCGAACGCTACCTGATCGTTACTACCGCCGCTAGAAGCGCTGGAAACTTCACGAATTTGATGGTTTATGATATTACTAAAGGGACAACAGTTAAGGAAGCTTTGACCAACTTAAACAACTTGCCCACAGTAACTCCTGTTTTTAATTATTCGCTAATGGGTCCCGTAAATACATCGCCATCATCTCAAACAGGTTTTTATATAAGGAAAGATGGGCAAGGTAATGACGAAACACTGATGCTATATTCGGCTGCAAGTGATGCCGGATTTGTATTCTTTGAATTTGGTAAAAAGGTAGCTTCAGATAATTAAAAATTAAAGAATAGCCTTTATGATTAAAATAACAGGCTATTCTAAAACTCATTTTATAATTAAAGCAATGAAAAATAGTTCATTATATCTAACACTGGCATTGGTGTTAATGCTGTGTTTAAATGCCTGTAAAAAAGATGCTGAATCAACACCAGACCCTACGAAGCCAGGGGGACCAGACGGGCCAATATTTCCTAAAAAGGAAATGAGAGCTGTTTGGGTGGCTTCGGTTTTCGGATTGGATTGGCCTCAGGGCGTGTATAACGTGGCAGCTCAAAAACAACAATACATCAATTATTTGGATAAGTTTAAAGCGATGAACATTAATGCAATCTATTTTCAGGTAAAGGGAATGGGCGATGCGTTTTATAATTCAAGTTACGAGCCTTGGAGTTCAGCGATTACTGGCGTACGAGGTGCTGATCCAGGGTATGACGTATTGAAATTTATGATCGACGAGGCTCACGCCAGAGACATTGAATTTCATGCTTGGATGAACCCTTATAGAATTGCGACCCGTACTGCTGGAGGCTCATTTCCCGCACTTCATTCTGCTGTGGATCCAAATTGGGTAGTAGATTTTCCTACTATTCGTATCTATAATCCAGCACGTCCAGAAGTTAGGCAACGGCTGGTTGATATTGTAAAAGATATGCTCAACAAATACGATGTAGACGGGATTCATTTCGATGATTATTTCTATCCTGAAGGCGTAACACTTGCTGATCAGGCCGACTATGCAACTTACGGCGCAGGAAGTGCCAATGTTCAAGATTTTAGGAGAGAGAATGTAAATAAGGCAATTAAAGGTGTATATGACGCGATTGTTTCCACGAAACCAAGTGTGGTTTTTTCGGTTTCGCCAGCCCCAGAAATTGCTAAAAACTATAACTCTTTATACGCTGACGTTAAGAAATGGAATCAAGAGGGTTGGGTAGATGTTGTGATTCCTCAGTTGTACCAAGAAATCGGGAATCAATTTAATGATTTTAGATTGCGACTTGCTGAATGGACGAATAACAGTTATAAAGCAGCCTTAATGGTGGGCTATGGATTTTATAAATTTGGTGACCCTACTATGCCTGCGGCATTCCAATCATCTGCAGAATTGCAAAGGCAGTTTGATATGACTAAGCTGAACACAAAGGTCGTAGGAAGTGTAATGTACAGCGCTAAATATTTTAACGATAATAAGGTCGGGATTACTGATAAGCTTAGCTCTATTTATCAAAATCCTTCGGTGATGCCTTTTGTTGGTCGTGCGGTAGCACCTGCGCCGGCGGCAGCAACTAGTGTTAGGTTAGAGGGTAATGACTTAAAATGGAACGTTTCTGGAAATGTTAAATCTGTAGTCTATTATTTCTCTGATTTAAAGGTGGAAGGAAAGGTGCTAGCCGTTGCTAAAACAAATGCGATAGCTGCTACCGCTAAAGGTTATTACGCTGTTTCAACCATAAATGTTGATAACCAAGAAAGTAAACCTTCTGATATGGTGGAAAGAAAATAACAATACCATTTAGTTTGAAGAAAAGAGCATCCCATAAAAGATGCTCTTTTTTGTTGGTTTATTTTGATATACTGCGTGTTTGTGCGTATTTGTTTTCTTATTTTTTTCTTTCTAGTTAAAAAACCTTAATTTTTTTCTTTTTTTACTGAAAAACAATTGTTTATATTTACTTATGGAAAATGACTGCGTGTATTTGCGTTTTTAGTTTTCTTATAAATCAACAAACAATTATTCTAGCCAACAAACAATTATTATGAAAAAAAAACTACTCATGTTTTTTCTTGGGATGTTTTTGGTGTGCTCACAAGTTTTTGCACAACAATTAACGGTTACGGGAAAAGTCTTTGACGAGGAAAAGAGGCCTCTACCTGGTGCTTCAATTAAAATTAAGGGCTTGCCCAATGGTACGTCTTCAGCTGGAGATGGTGTTTATAGTATCAAAGCCTCAATTGGTCAAACCATTGTCTTTAGCTTTATAGGCACGCTAAGTCAGGAAATTAAAGTTGGATCAGATCGTGTAATAGATGTAGTGCTGAAAAATGATGCTAGCCAACTTTCTGAAGTACAGATCACCGGAGCTTTGGGTATAAAATCGCCTAAACGACAGTTAGGTTCGGCTTCTCAAACGGTAGATGGCACCGATGTAGCACAAACGCAGAGAGAAAACTTTATCAACGGTCTTCAAGGTCGCGTGGCTGGGGTAGACGTAGTAAGTTCTTCTGGTATGCCTGGGGCCTCTTCTCAGATTTTTATTAGAGGGATTAGCTCGGTAAGTTCAAATAACCAACCCTTGATGGTTATTGATGGGGTCCCAATGGATAACTCTGCTAGAAGCACTGGTGACTTTGCGGGTAGGGCCTTTTCTCAGGAAAACTCAACGGCAGACTTTACCAATAGGTCTGCTGACATTAATCCTGAAGATATCGAAAGTTACAACATTTTAAAAGGACCTGAAGCTGCAGCTCTATATGGTATTGATGCTGCTAATGGCGCTATTATTATCACCACAAAAAGAGGTAAAGCAGGAGATGGTAGGATTAACTATAACAATAGTATTCGTATAGACCAAGTTACCAATGCACCAGAAATTCAAACGGAATATGGGGTGGGTAGAAATGGAGTTCCTGGTAGTGGTTATTCGATTTATTATTTTGGACCTAAATATGATGGTAGTGTCCCTGTTTACGATAATATCAGCAATTTCTTTGAAACATCGGTTACTCAAAAACATAATTTATCATTTGAAGGCGGTAGCGATAAATCTACCTATCGTATTTCTAGCTCTTACAATGGACAAAATGGTGTGGTGCCAAATAGTGACGTCCGTTCGTTAAGTTTAGTGGCAAGCAATACTACTCAAATTAAACCTTGGGTAAAGTTAGATGCGGCAATCACCTATTCAAACTCGAACGTTAATAGTGTATTTAAAGGAGCGGGAGGCCCACTTTTAAACCTTTTGGTTTGGCCAGCAACAGACGATGCCAAGAACTATTTAAATCCAGATGGAACTAGAAGAACTTTGAACTTCGATAACGAGAGTGAAAACCCATATTTCAACGTAAACAAAAACTGGATCAAACAAAAAAATAGTAGGATTTTAACTGCGGTTGGTTTAAACTTTACCTTAACTAAGTGGCTTAATTTAGATACAAAGTTAGGGTACGATACTTATTCGAATGGCGCTGATATGTTGAGGCACCCAGAAAGTAGCTATGCACGTACCGTTGGTGGAACTTATGATGAATCGGTTACCAACGTTAGGAATTTAACTTTGCGTAGTACACTGATGGGAAACCTAAAGGATATACTGCCTAAGTTTAGTATGAGGTTTAATGTTGGGATGGAAACGAGAGATGACTACCGTAAAACAAATTCTATGCAGGTCGAAAATTTCTTAGACCCCAATTTTGTATCTATCAATAATGCAGCAGCGGCCTCTAGATTCAGTAAAACCACCATTACCCAAAGAAGATTGATGGGTGCTTATGGAAGTTTTGTATTTAGTTATGATAAGGATTTGCTAGCGCTTACCTTAACTGGTAGAAATGATTGGAGTTCGACTTTGCCGGTGCAAAATCAATCGTTTTTCTACCCTTCGGCGTCCTTGGCTTTTAACTTTACAGATTTAACGCCTTTTCAAGGTTTTAAAAGTATTTTATCAGAAGGTAAATTGAGAGCGAGTATAGCTAGGGTGGGGCGTGATGCCTCTCCGTATAGAGTTTTTCCGGCATTAGAGTTTAAAGAAACCCTTGGCGGTGGTTATGGCTATGGTAATTACGGACCTAATCCTGATTTGGTGCCAGAGATGATCACCAGTTATGAATTTGGTGGAAACTTTTCTTTCTTAAAAGATAGAATTAATGTAGATCTTACTTATTATAGCAAGAAAACAGACAATCAAATTATTGGCGGAATCAGAAGTAGTTATGGCACTGGATTTATCCTGTCGCAAATGAATGGAGGATCTACTAAAAACTGGGGTTATGAAGCGATGGTTGTAGGTAAACCTATTTTAAAAGATAATTTTTCTTGGACTACTACTGTTAATTTTGCGGCGCAAAGAAGTGTCTTGGTCAAATTGCCTCAAGATCTTCCAGAAACTTATAATTCGGACACTTGGTTTTATGGTGATTTGAGAAGTGCTTCTGTTCCTGGATTGCCAATTACTTCTTTTACAAGTAGGTTTATAGAAAAGAATAATAATGGCGAAATTTTGATTAGTCCCGCCAATGGATTGCCAATTGCGAGTACCACCTATATTCCCAATGGGAGCGACCGTTGGCCAGATTGGACAATGGGTATCAATAACCGTTTCACCTATAAAGGCTTCTCATTTTCATTCTTATTGGATATCAGAAAAGGTGGAGATGTTTTCAATGGCACACAGCATTTTCTTACGACAAGAGGTTTAGCCCCTACTACATTGGATAGGGAAAGACCAAGAATTATCAGTGGTGTTTTGAAAGATGGCTTGCAAAATAGTGATAATCCAACTAGAAATAATATTACCATTATACCATACTTGGCAGACAGTTACTATATCCTTGGAGTTCAGCCAGAGATGTTTATTGAAAAAGATGTAAACTATTTGCGATTGAGGGATTTGACCTTTAATTATACCTTGCCAAGCAAGTTGTTGGCACGTACAGGTTTTATCAAATCGGCTAGAGTATTTACTACGATTACAGATTTGTTTATCATCACAAACTATACAGGATTAGATCCGGCAACGAATGGCAATAATGCTGCGGTAGGTGGCGCGGGTGGTTTTGGAATGGATTATGGTAACTTTTCCATTCCGACGGGTTTTAATATTGGTTTTAGTATAGGGTTGTAATAAAATAGGATATGAAAAAGTTAATAACAGGAATTGCGCTGACGTGCGTACTAATTACCCTTTCCGGTTGTAAAAAGTGGTTAGATGTCAATAGAAATCCGAATGGACCAGATGCGGTGGCAGCTAATCTTTATCTTGCGCCAATGTTGCAAGGTGTGGTGCTTGGGGAGCAGTGGGATGGTAGGTTCATTAGTAGATATATTCAAAACTGGAGTTCGATAAATGATTCCGATATCTGGGACAAAATGGGTTACCAAGCTCCACCTTCCGACAATGGAGGTGAGCTCTGGAAAACTACTTATTTTGTTCTAGGGCAAAATTTATTGGATATGATGACTAAGGCTGAGGCTGAAAACCGATATGATATATTGGGTGTAGGCTATATTTTAAAAGCTATAGGTTACCAAAAAAGTACTGCGGTAAATGGAGAGATTATAGTTAAAGAGGCGCTGATGCCAAACAAGTCGACGTTCGCTTATGATAATCAGGACTTTGTTTATCAGGAAATTGATCGTTTATTAGGTGTTGCTATTACTAATTTGGAAAGAACTGATGGTACGGTTTCGTCAACTTATCTTTCAAAAGGTGATATCGTTTACGGAGGAAATAGAGAAAAGTGGTTGAAGTTTGCTTATGGTTTAAGAGCGATCACGCTGAATCATCTCACAAACAAATCTGGATTATACGATCCGGCAAAAGTAATTGAGTATGTCGATAAGTCATTTGCAAATTCGACAGATGATGCGTTTTTGACTTTTACAAGTAGCGCTGCTGGTGGGGGAAGTTCTGCGTTGGCCAATTTTTGGGGACAAATGAGAGGAAATCTAAATACAGTTAGACAAACCCAATACATTGTGGCCTTGCTTGATGGAACTGTTTTCGGCACGACGCCAGACCCTCGTTTGGGGCGAATGCTGCAGGCGTCACCAAATGGAAAATTTACCGGCTTGCAACCGACTTACGCAACTACAGCTACTTATCCAACTGTGGCAGATAGACCAAATTCTTTCTTCGGTACAGCTGGTAACGTCTTGCTTACTTCTACAGGTAGATATCTATTTGATGATAAGGCTAAAGCTCCATTGATGACTTACTTCCAATTACAGTTTGTAAAGGCTGAGGCTGCAATTTTAGCAAATAATAAAGCTTTAGCTTTAGATGCCTATAAAAATGCTGTTTTAGCACACCTAAACTTCGTAAATGCAGCCAATGCTTCAGTGACTAATAATACCGCGACCCAAATGTCTCCTGCAGAGATTACAGCTTTTATGGCCGATCCTAAGATAGTGCCAACCTCGGCCTCAAATTTAACTTTGAAGCATGTGATGTCTCAAAAATATATTGCTCAATTTGCTTGGGCTTTCGTGGAGACTTGGACAGATTTGCGCCGTTACCATTACACTGATATCGATCCGACAACAGGTGAACAGATTTTCAAAGGTTTCATGCCTGTGGAGGTTGGTCGATTATTCGCTGATAATTTAGGAGAGTTGACGTATAGATTAAGACCAAGGTACGCTTCGGAATATGTGTGGAATGTGCCCGCCTTAACTAAAATTGGTGGTATGGAGATAAACTTTCAAGCAACGCAACCTTGGATATTTAAAAAGTAAGTCGCGTTGGCATATTAACTCAAAAATTAATAAAATGAAAAGAATTAAATATATATTGTTTTTATTGCTTCCAATCTTTTTTCTCGGTTGTGAAAAAGCAAAAGTGGTAGACAGGGCGTCAGAAGGTGAGTTGACTGGAGCAAGGATCAGATTGTATAATTTTGCAATCAATGGGCTTACCGTAAACTTCTACTCTAATGAGACTAAAATTTCGGCTACGCTATCAACAACTGAAGCAGAGGCGGTAGCGGGTACGAATTTTGGAGGGACATATCCTGTAAATCAATATGCCTTAGCTCCGGTAGGTGACCGCAATATCTTATCTATTACGCCTAGAAATTTGGCTACAAATGGGAATGTCACCACTAGTAGCACTCCCGGTAGTTTTGTTGACGGAAAATTTTATAGCGTATTCACCTGCGGAATTTATGATGCAGTAAACAAAAAATCTGATGCTTTTATTATTGAAGATAATTTTCCCCAAGAATTAGATGCTACAGGTGCCTATATTCGAATCGTAAATCCTTGTCCGAACTCTAATATAAAAATGGTACTTCAGAAAACGCAGACTGTTGGTGCCGTGAAAACAGTGCTTGAAGAGATAGAGATTGGAAATGGCATAGCGTATAAGAAATCTTCTTCGTTTGTGAGGATTCCACCTGGAGCTTGGGAACTATTAGTTACCGATTTGGTGACTGCTAAAATCGCAACGAGAGCCGCAACAAGTTTCTTGAAGGAGCGAGTTTATACAATTGCATTACGAGGAAATATTGTAACCGGCACGCCAGCGACATTCCTAGATAACACTGTTAATAAATAGTGCATATTTACTAACTAAAAAAGGCTGTTCCGAATAATTTTGTCGGCAGCCTTTTTTTGTTTCTTCAAAGACTTTCTGAGTACGCTTGTTTTTAAGCATTAGATAAGTATTGTTTGCGTATTGTTGCAGATTTATTCGTGAAAAAATTGTTTTTTTGTTAAAATGTTGTTAAAATTTTCTTTCTTTTGCTCAAAAACAATTCTATATATTTACTAAAGCATTTTTATTGCATTTATATGCGGTATACTTGCGCAATCAACAAATTACTATCAACTAAAACTAAGTTTTATGAAAAAAAAATTACTCCTATCGTTCTTGGGGTTGTTTTTTACGGTCGTTCAGGTGATGGCTCAACAAAAAACAATTACAGGAAAGGTAACTTCATCTGAAGATGGATTGCCTATACCAGGTGCTTCGGTTAAAATTAAAGGTACAAATTTAGGTGCGCAGACAGAGACCAATGGAAGTTATTCTATTTCTGCCAAAGCAGGGGATGTACTTCAATTTATCTTTTTGGGAACAGTGACTCAGGAAAAGACAGTTGGATCGGAGCAGGTGATTAACGTAGCTCTGGTTTCTGATACCCAAGCGTTGGGAGAGGTTGTAGTTACGGCGTTGGGTATTAAAAGAGAGAAAAGAGCCGTGGGATATGCTGTATCTGACTTAAATGCAGAAGAATTGATGAAGAACAAGAATACCAATGTTGTCAATTCACTGGTCGGGAAAGTTCCTGGAGTTAACGTAACGCAATTTGGGGGGTCAGCAGGAGCTGGTGCTTCCATTACTATTCGTGGCGGTAACTCTACCTCTGAAGGCAGACAAAATCAGCCTTTGTTTGTAGTAGATGGTATTATCTATGACAACTCGACTTCAAGTACTGGTAATACTGGAACTGACGGTTTATCTCGTAGTAATACCACTTATTCTAATAGGGTAATGGATATTAATCCTGAAGATATAGAAAACTTATCAGTGCTAAAGGGGGCAGCTGCCGCAGCGCTTTACGGTTCTAGAGCCGCTGATGGAGCAATTATCATTACAACTAAAAGAGGTGCTGAAGGCGCTACAAGTGTAAATTATAGCACTAGATTAAGTACGTCTTGGGCGAATAAGTTACCTGAGGTACAGAATGAGTTCGGCGTGGGCTCCTATGCAACTAATGGTGTTTTTGATGATTTAAATTCATATAGCTCTTGGGGTAAAAAGTTAACCTCTGCCAATACAATTTATGATAACATTGGTACTTTTTTTCAAAATGCAGGAGTATTTGATAATAACATCAATCTGTCGGGAGGTTCAAAAAATGGAACTTTCTTTTTATCTGCCTCTAATTTTGATCAATCTGGAATCGTTCCTAATACAGATTATAACAAAACCACTTTTCGTTTAAATGGACAGCAGAAATATGGCAAACTAACAATTGATGCTAATATAGCCTATTCCATAGCTGATATGGATAGAACTTTAACTACGTCAGGATTGTATGGCGGAGGTGGTGTGGGTAGTATGGGCGCGTTGTATGGTTGGCCAACGGTATTTGATATTAAAAATTATATCAATATTGATGGGAGCCAATTTCGACCATATGCAGCTACCTTAGATTTGCAAAGTGATATGGATAATCCTTACTGGATCATCAACCAGAACAAGTTAACTTCTAAAACGAAGCGTCTTACGGGAGGTCTTAACGCTAACTATAACATCACCAAATGGTGGGATTTGACTGCTCGTTTAGGTTATGATCAACATACCACTGACGATTACACCTATATTGCACCAGGTTCTGCCGTTGCTCCCCTTTATCAAAATGGCCGTTTAAGTAAAAATGATGTAGGTTATTCGTTTTTAACGACCACAGTGATGAACAACTTCCACCAAAAATTTGGTGACTTTGAGGCGCATTTGATGCTAGGAGCAACTACTGAAAATACGGAAACACAAACGCAAAATCATTGGGGTTACGGTTTTGTTACTGCAGGAACCATTAGCTTAAATAACATCGCCAATACGAATAAGTTCTTCACCGATAGAACAACTCAACGACGTTTATTGGGAGCTTATGGAGAAGCGGGAATCTCTTACAAAAGCTTAGCTTATTTAACCGTTACGGGGCGTAATGATTGGTCTTCAACACTGCCAATTGCAAATAGATCGTATTTTTATCCATCAATTAGTGGATCAGTTGTATTTACGGAGCTGATGCCTAAAAATGACATTCTTTCTTATGGTAAGCTTAGAGCAAGTTGGGCGCAAGTAGGAAAGGATGCTAATCCTTACTCTACACTAACTTATGTAAATACGCCTTATATTATAGGTTCGTATACTGCTGTCGGAAATCAATACACAGCAGGTAATCCTGTAATTAAGCCAGAAATTCAAAATTCATGGGAGATTGGTGGAGAATTTAGATTCCTAAAAGGTAGAATTGGGCTAGATTACACTTATTATCATAGTCAAACTAAGAATCAGATCGCACAACCACGTTTATCAAATGCTGGTGGCTTTATTTTAAGCTCCTTAAATACAGGTTCGGTGATTAATAAAGGTATGGAGGTGGCTTTGACGGGTAAGCCAATTGACCAAAAGGATTTTTCTTGGGATGTTGTGCTGAATTTCTCTTACAATAAAGGTAGATTGGGCGATTTCTTTCCTGGAGTAGCTTACTTCTATCCAACAGATGCTCAGTTTGGCACAGTTAAGGCCGCTTCAATTCCAAATGGCGGCTTTTTCCTTGGAATGACAGGGCAGTCTTTTTATCGTGAATTGGATGCCAATGGACAAGAGATCCCTAATGGCCGTTACCAGATAGATCCAACTACTGGTTTGTACAGAATTAATAGTAATAATCCTATTGTAGGTAATCGTGAGCCGAGTTTTATTGGCGGTATCAATAATACATTCCGTTATAAAAAATTATCATTAGCTGTTTTACTAGATGTTAGAAAAGGTGGCGCGATATTTAACGGCACGGAGTCAGCCTTGGTTTCAAATGGATTGAGTAGAAGAACCTTGCTTAACGATAGACAGTCTGTTACGGTATCAGGTGTAAATAGTACCACAGGAGCGGAGTTTACACAAACTTATGAAGCTGATAAAACCTATACTATAGGCGCCACAACTGTAGCGGGTACCGCTATGATTCAGCGCTATTGGGCAAATCACGTAGCTAATTCTTATAATTTTATCACAGATGTCAATTGGTTGAAATTAAGATCTGTGACCTTGACCTATGATTTTGGTAGCTTGGTTAAACAGGTTAAATTCATCAAAGGGTTGTCTGCTACTGCAGTAGGTACCAACTTATTAACTTGGACGAATTATAAGGGTATGGATCCAGAAGTAAGTGCTGCTGGTGGGACTGGCGGATCAGGTTCAACAGGCATCGATTATCTTGGTGTTCCTGCCGTTGCTACTTTTACATTTGGATTAAATGTTAGATTTTAATTAATACAGCTCATGAAAAAGAATAGATATATCAAAAATATAACGCTGGTACTGATGCTGGTGGTTGGATTAACATCTTGTAAAAAATGGTTGGATGTTAACGAGGATAAAGATAACCCAAGTAGTAAAAATGTATTATTAGAGAATAGATTGCCATGGATACAACATTTTTATATGTATTCTGCAGGTGTAACCAACTTTCGTACTGCTGCTCAGGCAGGTGCCTATTACAGCAACAATGCCAATACTAATTCTGTAACAACTACATGGAAGCCTGCGGCAGGTCTTACGACAACGCCTTATCAAACATTTTTTGTCGGGGTCTCGTCAAATCTGACGGATATGTATGATGTCGCTAAAAGTAAAGGCGCCTATCATTACATGGCTGCAGCTAACGTATTTCACGCTTTAGGATTTATGCAGATGTTAGACCTTTATGGGGAAATGCCATATACTGAAGCTGTCATGAATAATCCTAGTCCCAAGTATGATAAAGGCAAAACCATTTACTACGGATGTATGGCTAAATTAAATGAGGCGATCAGCTTATTAAGTAAAACACAGGAAGTGGGGGCTCCAGCCTTAGCTCCTGGTGATATGATGCATAGAGGAAGTGTGGACAAGTGGATCAAATTGTGTTGGGGCTTGAAGGCTAGATATATGCTTAAATTATCTAAAAAATCAGATCTGTATAATGCAGATTCTGTATTGTATTGTTTGGCAAGGGGACCACAATCTAATGCTGATAACGCTATTTTGCCTGGTTTGAACAATAGCATGGTTGTAGATTATCTGATAGGCGATCCAGTGGTGACCAACGGTAATTTTAATTATGCAGCTTATGGAAATAATCAGCGTATTTCACAGTTTCATTATAGCTTGTTGACCAATATGCGTGGTTCGGCAGTGGTAGATCCTAGGATGTCCAAAATTGTGCCAGCTATGATGACCAATGTTAAACTAGACAATAACGGTAAAGTTCAAAGTTATGATTGGACGCGTTCGATCGGTGTCGACTCTTATGGACCGTCAACCAGATTGTTGAAATCTACAGCAACTTCAATTACCTTACCTGCTTTTGCCAAAGTAAACACAAATATTACCTATGCGATTGCTAATGCTACCGATCGTTCGGCTTTTATTGCCGATCTTATAGCAAAAGGCAAAACCTATACAACCTCAGGAAACAATGTTACCGTAACTTACAAAGCAGGTTCGATGTACATCAACAGCAACAATTATATCCTTGCAGGAGATACGGCTTATGTAAATATGAGGAGTAACGCCATTGCAACATCTGGTAATGCCGCACAGCCCGAAACTAATGTAAATTGGTATGTGAACGCTGATGCATTTACTGCTGGGGTCGTTGGTTCAACTGGTTCATTCCAAACTCGTCCAGTTTCAGATTTCGAGGTTTTAACTTATCACGAAATGTGCTTTATTGAAGCAGAAGTGCAAATGCGCAAGGGCGCTAACGGAGCCGCTCATATGGCCTATAAAAAAGGAATCGAAGCGCATATCAACATGATGCAAAATAAATTGACAGAATGGCAAAGTGTTTATGGTACGACCAATCCTGATATGCGACCAATGAACCAAGCTGACATTACCAATTATCTTGCAAGTAATGCAGTGGTTCAGAGTGCGGGTGCTTTAACCATGAGCGATATCATGTTGCAAAAATATGTGGCCATGGGCTGTAGTCTTGAGAATTGGAATGATATGCGTCGTTTCAACTACAGTGCGGGTAATATTGGTGGTTTTGGGGTAGTGTATCCAGGCTATGATAGGGGACCTCTATTTACAGGTACAGCAGAATTGACTGGCGGTTCAAAAACTGACCCTAAATATTGGATGCGCCGTTGGAGATTGCCGGCTACACTTGAGTTACAATATAATTCGTTAAATGTGCTTGCGGTGAATCCGAATGCAAATCAATTATTCATATGGTCTTTACCAGTTTGGTGGGATTGTGCTACGGATCAAGAGTACGAGAGCTACCTGAAGTAACTCGTTCTTAAATATTTTAAATGCCTGTTCAAAGCTTGAACAGGCATTTTATTTTAATAGCAACTAGCGTAAATCGTAAACGAATTGTTTTCATCAATAAAGAAGCTTGTGTCGCCATTAGACGTGGTAACATTGCTAATTAGCGGTGGATTGCAACCGTTGGTGCCAGCCGAAACAAGTTGATAGTTTCCAGAAGGAACATCAGTAGAGCCATAGGTGTCTACTGCATTGATTGTGTAGTAAGTATTCGTGTCTGTGTTTAAAATAGTGGCTTGCCCACCCATAACTGTCATGTAGCTGACTTCTAATACGACCGTACCTGTACTCGTTTTGTTTTTAAATGATGTTGCAGCAAACAACAACAAGATCAGAAATGCTTTAGTGATTAAATTTTTCATGATGCTTAATTTTGGTTAACAATAACATTAAGTTACTTATTATTTGCTTAACAACCAATTGATTGTGAATGATTTCTTTTTGCACTGTTGGCAGACAGCTCTTCCTATTCGCAAAAACAAATAAAAAGCATAACTTTGCACCAAAACCTTTTCACCAATGGCAAATTTTACCCTTACTCCTGAAAGCTGGCAAAAAGTAAAAACAAAGTTTTTAAGAAAATACCGTGAATTAGCTGCGGTAGAAATCTCTTTTACGCCTGGGCAGGAAGATCAATTGGTGCATCAGTTAGCCAAATTGGTCAACAGAGATAGTGCCTATGTAGAGTTTACCATTCGTAAAGCTTTAGCCGATCCGGACGGTAACAGACTTTAATTCTACTAACAAATCTCCATTTATTTCTTTTCAATCAAAGTAACAACCACTATGGTTTGAAAAATCATGATGGTTTTAGTAAATTTACTTTCTATAGTTTTTGCGGCGTCTTTTTAGCAGCACAATTTGTAGCTATTTTAAACTTAGCTAATCATGAAGAAAGTGAAAATAGTGCTCTTAAGCACCATCTTAGCCGTTACCACCCTTACCTTAGCTTTTAAGGAAGACCTATTTCAGGTATCTAAAAATCTGGATGTGTTTGCTTCCTTATACAAGGAAATCAATATCAATTATGTAGATGAAACTAATCCTGGCGATTTAATGAAGCATGGCATTGACGCTATGTTAGGCAGTTTAGATCCTTACACGGAATATGTTCCTGAATCGGAGATTGAAGACTACAAGCTGAAATACATCAGTACGCAGTACGGTGGAATTGGCGCGGGAACGGTCACCATTGCCGGAAAGCTGTTTGTCAATGAAATTGCTGAAGGTTATCCCTCTCAAAAAAATGACATTCGTCCGGGCGATCAGATCGTAAAGATCAACGGTGTAGCCATCGAAGGTAAAGAAAGAGCACAGATTAGTCAGTTGTTGCGTGGGCCGAAAGGAACGCCTGTAGATTTGATGTTGTTGCGAGATGGAACAGTGATCAACAAAACCATCGTTAGAGAAGAGATTAAGCAACCTAATGTTTCCTATTCGGGAATGTTGGAAGATCAGATTGGTTATATCCGATTGGATAAATTCTTAGAAAATTCAGGACAGGAAGTGCGGGACGCACTAGAGCAGATCAATAAACAAAAGCCGAAAGGGTTAATTTTGGATTTGAGAAATAATGGCGGAGGTATTTTACAGGAAGCGGTTAAAATTGTCAATCTTTTTGTAGATAAAAATGTAGTGGTCGTGACTCAAAAAGGGCGTAATCCTGAAAAAAGCATTACCTATAAGACTACGACCAATGCTCTTGCACCTACATTGCCCATTGTAGTGCTCATTAATGGATCATCTGCTTCCGCATCAGAGATCGTTGCAGGTGCCATACAAGACCTGGATAGGGGGATTGTAGTAGGTCAACGCAGTTATGGCAAAGGCTTGGTTCAGCAAACGTTTAGCTTGCCTTATAACAGTTTAGTTAAGGTAACGGTAGCTAAATATTATACACCATCTGGTCGATGCATACAGGCATTGGATTATGCGCATAAAAAACAAGACGGCTCTGCAGAGAAGTTTGCTGATAGTACCTTAAAAGCCTTTGGCACCAAAGCTGGAAGAACGGTGTATGACGGTGCAGGCGTTTTTCCGGATATTGAAATAGCGTCAAGCAAATATAGCCCGGTTACTGTTTCGCTATTAACTAAGAATTTGTTCTTCGATTATGCCAACGCTTATAAAAAATCAAATAAAACGGTTGCTGCTGCTAAAGACTTTCAAATAAGTGATGTCAATTATACGCAGTTTATAGCTTCGATAGCTGATAAAGACTATAGTTACACTTCCAGGTCTGAGCTTTTGCTAAATGAGTTGAAGAAGGAAGCTGAAAAAGAAAATAAGGCCGCTACAGTTAAAGCTGATCTTGAAGCTTTGAAATTGAAAATGACCACCGCTAAGAAAAATGATTTAAATGCGCATAAGGAAGAAATTAAACGTGCGTTGGAAACTCAAGTGATTAGCCGTTACTTTCATGAAAAGGGCAGGATAGAGCAAGCTTTCCAATATGATAAGGAAATCGCGAAGGCCAGATCATTGTTTAACAATCAAAACCAAATGCTAGCGATTTTAAAAGGAGATGGTACCTACAAGAATATTGGTAGTCCAACGCTAAAAGTAAGTGAAACAGAGAACTGATAATTGGATACCATATCATGTGAGTTCAGGTCCACAATTGGCTATGATTTTACAGTATTGGTGTTAATTAACTTTTAGCTCGCCACCGCTCGGCTCCTAATTTTTCATATTTAGTAACCTTGAGTTCGATTGATAAAATTGATAATTTGATTGATTTGGGCGTTTTAACACGCTGTCCGCTGTATCTTTTTGGGTGAAAAACATCTAAAAAGGATGCCGCTTCCATCGTTAACGCTAGCGAGATCCAAAAAAGCTCCCCTAAATATCATAAAGCAATGCTAATTGCCGAAAGAGGTTAATAGCTACTACGAAATTTAAAGTCAATAAAAAATCCCCAAGGTCGGCGTTGAGGAACTTCATATATCTTATTTAATCTAACTGATTTTATTGCTCTGCATGTAGCCTAACCTTTAAGCCTTCCATTGCGGGGCTTAACTGAATCTGACAAGCTAATCTAGAGTTAGGGAGCAGATCTGGCAAGGTATCTAACATGGCGTACTCATCGTCGCTCATTTCGTTTAATTTCTCTTCGCCCTCTAATACGTCTACACAACAAGTAGCACATAGTGCCATGCCACCACAAGTAGCCAAAACATCATACTCACTTGCTTTAAGGAATTCCATTAAACTCAGCCCCATATCTGTTGGTGCTACATGGTCTAAGGTATTTCCCTCTCTATCTTCTACAATAATATTAATATCGCTCATAATTGTATTCTTCGTTGTTGCTGGTTAATTGGTTAATCGATGAGCTGGTGATTCGAAGCTACACTTTTAACCTTCAACTTTTTAGCTTTTTTAAAACTCACTCACTCCGTTAACGGTAGTGTATTTCATGGTGTATTTTACACCAGGGTTCATGTACTGGTAAGCACTGTGACTCATTAAAGCAGCCTCGTGGAAACCACATAAGATCAGTTTCAACTTGTTTTTGTAAGTGTTAATGTCGCCAATAGCATATACTCCAGGTACATTGGTAGAATAATCGTCTACATTTACCTCAATCGCGCTTTTGCTGATGTTTAATCCCCACTGCTCAATAGGGCCTAATTTAGGGCTTAAACCAAACAAAGGAATTAAGTGGTCTGCCGCAACAGATACAGTTTCCATGGTTTTGTTATGGATAATGTCGACGGTCTCTAATTTGCCTTCGCCATGTACAGCATTTAAGTTGCTGTTTAAGATAAGGTTTATCTTTCCTTTTTCAGCGAGTTCCATCACTTTGGCAACAGAATCTGGAGCTCCTCTAAAAGCTTCACTACGGTGAACTAAAGTTAATTCGCTACAAATATCTGCAAGGAAAATAGTCCAATCTAAAGCCGAATCGCCACCACCAGCAATAACCATTTTCTGATCACGGTATTTTTCTGGATCTAAGATCATGTAGTTTACACCACGGCCATTTTCAAACTTTTCTAATCCCGAAACAACAGGTTTACGAGGCTCGAAACAGCCTAATCCACCGGCAATTACCACAACTTTAGCTTCAATTACCGTACCCATGTTCGTGGTTAACACGAAGTCTGCCTCGCCACGTTTTTCTAAACCTTCAATTCTTTCTCCCAAAGTATAGCCTGGGTGAAAAGGTTCTGCTTGTTTTACAAGGTTATCAACTAACTCTTGTGCTAACACAGAAGGAAAGCCTGGGATATCGTAGATTGGTTTTTTAGGGTATATTTCTGATAGCTGACCGCCTACCTGTGGCAAATAATCAATTAAATGACAACGCATTTTTAACAAACCCGCTTCAAAAATTGCAAACAAACCAACTGGACCAGCGCCTATAATAGCTATATCAGTAGAAATCATAATGAATAAAATTTGTGCAAAAGTACGAAATTAACTTTTAAAAATTAAGCTATTTAGATGAATTCTAGATAGAAAACGAAAATAATCTAGTAAATCTATAGATAAAGCGTTTTGACAATGGCGTGCATATTGGCATTTGTGGGCATCAAATAAGTAAAATGAGCGCTAAAATTATATGAGTATCTTCGAAAATAAAAAAGGGATGTTAAAAACACCCCTTTTGTCTATTAGTTTACCAACTCATTCCCAGATTTTGGAATACAAAGCTCCAAACATCGCTGGCCTCTTCAATTTGTTTGGCCGTCGGTTTGCCAGCTCCATGTCCCGCTTTAGTCTCAATTCTGATTAACATCGGATTTTCACCTTTGTATTTATCTTGTAGGGTGGCTGCAAACTTAAAGGAATGCGCTGGTACTACTCGATCATCGTGATCTGCGGTAGTAATTAGCGTTGCAGGGTAAGGTACATTTGCTTTAATGTTGTGTAATGGCGAGTATTTGATTAAGTAATCGAAATCTTCCTTCTTATCACTAGTGCCATATTCAACTGCCCAGCCCCAGCCTACGGTAAATTTATGGTAACGTAGCATATCTAGTACGCCTACTGCTGGCAAAGCAACTTTGAACAGCTCAGGGCGTTGAGTCATGCAAGCGCCAACTAAAAGTCCGCCATTAGAACCGCCGGATATTGCTATTTTAGAAGCATTGGTGTATTTCTCTTTAATCAGGTATTCTGCTGCTGCGATGAAATCATCAAACACATTTTGCTTTTTCGCTAGCATGCCCGCCTTGTGCCAAGCTTCTCCGTATTCACTACCACCACGTAAGCTAGGCTGTACATAAATGCCGCCTTTTTCTAAAAATAGCATTCTAGAGAGACTAAAAGCAGGTGTTAAGCTGATTTGGAAACCACCATAAGCGTATAGATAAACAGGATTGTTGCCATCTAATTTAATTCCTTTTTTGTGTACGATGAACATAGGTACTTTAGTTCCGTCTTTAGAAGGGTAAAAAACTTGCTTGGTCTCGTAGTCATCCGTATTGAATTTCAGTTCAGATTTTTTGAAAAGACTAGATTCTTTTTTGGCAATATCATATTTGTAACTCGTACCTGGCGTAGTAAAATTGGTGAATGAATAAAAGAATTCTTTGTCGTCCTTGTAGCCGCCAAAACCACCTACAGTACCTATTGCTGGTAATTTAACATCGCCTATTTTACTCCCTTTGTAATCAAATTGAACGATATTGGTACTGGCATCTTTTAAATAAGTAGCCCATAGAAAACCGCCACCAGTGCTAACACTTTCCATCGGTAGTTTAGATTCAGGTATGATTTTCTGCCAGTTTTTAGCTTGTGGATATTTAGGGTCAATCAGTACTACTTGCCTATTCTCGGCATCGAAGTCGGTATTGAGCAACAGTTTGTCGCCATCATTGTCGATAATGCTATGGTTATGTTCGTAACCGCTAACCAAAGGCGAGATCTTGCTGTTTGGTTCGTTTAAGTCTTGATAGAATAAGGCATTGCCCGAAGTTCCGGCACTTGCAGAGATAATGAGGAAACGTTCATCTTCGGTAACGCTTGCTCCGAAATAGAGATTAGGATTGGTACGGTCTTCGAAAACCAATTGATCTTTTTGCTGATCGTCCCCGAGTTTGTGATAGTAGATTTTTTGGAATTTGTTGGCTGCAGATAGATCTGTTCCCTTTGCTGGTTCGTCGAACTTGCTGTAATAGAAGCCATCACCTTTCCAAGCAGCGCCAGAAAATTTAGTCCATTTCAACTCGTCGGTAAGTTTCTTTTTGGTGGCTACCTCCATTACGTAGATGTTGCTCCAATCAGAGCCTGCTTGCGCTACGGAGTAGGCTATGAATTTTTTATCATTAGAAACACCAAGCAGACTAATGGCGGCCGTACCATCTGCACTCAGCTTATTTGGGTCTAAGAATATTTCCTCTTTGCCCTCTAAGCCGTTTTTAATGAACCAGATATTTTGGTTTTGTAATCCATCATTCTTGGTGAAGAAATAATAGTCGCCTATTTTGAAAGGAGCGCTTTCTTTAGGGTAGTTCCATATTTCGGTAAGCCGAGCTTTGATGTCGTTACGATAGGGGATTTGCTCCAAGTAGTTTTGTGTGACCTTATTTTGAGCATCTACCCAAGCTTTAGTTGCGGCAGAAGTGTCGTTTTCAAGCCAACGGTAAGGGTCGGCGATGATGGTGCCAAAATAATTGTCGGTAGTGCTGTCTTTTTTGGTATCGGGATATTTCATTAATGTGATTTTTTCTGCTGGTTTTTTGCCTTGCTTGCAGGCAAAAAGGCTTACTGCAAATAAGGCTAATAACATTTGTTTTTTCATTTTTTTAGGGTTTATTTTTAATGGTGTGTATAGCCAAAGATTTTCATAGAATTAAATCAAATTTAATATTTCCACTAAATAATGAGATTGTTTAGCAGCATAATTTCAACTCATATCCATATTTTATCTGCGTAGCTGTAGCTAGATTTTCTAAATGCATAACAGAATTACCAATAACCTAAGTTCGATAATTAGCATTGCTTTATGATATTTAGGCGAGCTTTTTTTTGGATCTCGCTAGCGTTAACGATGGAAGCGACATCCTTTTTGGATTTTTTCATCTAAAAAGATACAGCGGACAGCGTGTTAAAACGCCCAAATTAGTCAAATTATCAATTTTATTAATCGAACTCATGTTAATATATTTTCCTTCCGGTAAGCAAAATTGAGCTGCCAGCCGAGCTAAAGCTGTGATCTTTTGGTTTAAGTTTTTGCATGCTTTTAATTGCACATGGTTTAAACCATATATTTCTTGCAACTTTTCTCTCCTTTTGCTAGTATTGTTCATGCCAGAATTAGAATATTTAATCCTATTTATGTTTTTTTTCGCAGTATGGGCTATTTGCTTCCTTATCTGTGGTCAAACTTGGCAGTTGGTTGCCGCGTTTATTCCTTTCGCTATCGGAACATACATTTATTATGGTAATAACGCTAGCAAAGATTTGCTGATCCTCTATCCGCTTTTGTCCATATTTGTAGCGGATATCCATATTATATTGAGCAAACCAAAATTTAGGGGCGTAGCTTGGTATGTGAGCTATTTGTTAGTTATTCCTTTGCTCTTGGCCTACATGTATTTCGCAGGTAAATCTGATAAGTCTGTTAGCTGGTTTGCCCATCTTGGGATATGCGCAATCATCGTTTTTGCTGGTAAAATGTGGTTTTCTGATGTATTGCTGTTAATAATTAATCGCTTATGGATAAAGGAAAGAAACCCGCTCCAAACTCGAATCAATAATGTTTATATGAAGGGGGCTGGTAAATCACGATCTTACTACGCTTCCATTTATCAGTTAGGAGATATCGAAATCTCGGGTTTCTTTTATCAATATGTACGGCTTAAGAAAATCTCTTCGCAAGATCAAATTGAGTTGGTGATTAAAAAGGGGTGGTTGGGCACTGAATTTATTTCCGGGTTCCCGAAAATTTTGGTGAGAAAGCTATAATGTTGTGTTTTACGATTGCGATCTGTAACGGTTATCCGTTAGTCGCTATCATTTAAGCTTTTTCTGTAACTTTGTTCTAATGACTAAGAACATATATTTCGCTTCAGATTTTCATTTAGGCTCTCCAAACCATACTGAAAGTAGGCGGCGTGAAGATCGTATTGTGAGCTGGTTAAATTTTATTACGCCAACGTGCAGCGAGCTATTCTTAATGGGCGATGTATTTGATTTTTGGTTCGAATACAAATACGTGGTGCCAAAGGGCTTCGTAAGATTGCAGGGCAAATTGGCAGAAATGTCCGATCGGGGCATCAAGATCTACTTTTTTAAAGGTAACCACGATATGTGGGTGAAAGACTACTTTATCAAAGAGATGGGCATGCAGATCGTAAGCGATGAACTGATGATTGAGCGTAGTGGAAAAAAATTCTATTTACATCATGGCGATGGATTGGGGCCTGGAGATAAAAAATATAAGTTCCTTCGGAAGATTTTCAGAAATCCACTTTGTCAGTGGTTGTTTGGTATTGTGCCGCCAAGAATTGGGATGGGAATTGCCTCTGGTTGGTCGGCGCATAGTAGGGCCGCAAGTAAAGCAGAGGAAGTTTTTCTAGGTGAGGATAAAGAATGGTTGGCCATTTATGCGAAAGAGCAACTGCAAAATCAGCATTTTGATTATTTTATTTTTGGGCATAGGCATTTACCCATTGAAATGAAGTTGAATGCGCACAGTACTTACATTAATACTGGTGAATGGTTAAATTATAATTCTTATGCTGTGTTTGACGGAGCGGAATTGAAATTGGCATATTTTAACCCTAATCCCTAAAGGTTATTGAATAACCCTGTAGAGGTTAATTGCTCTGCTGGTTTAATTGTAGTACTGTTTAAGTGTTCTTAGCGGCAGCTGCCCTATATCTCTTTCCGTTAAGAGGCGAAAGTGGGCAATAAATTAATTACGGTGTTAACTGAAAAAGCCGTATTTTTGCTGTCCGATAACCCCTAAATCCCCTAAAGGGGACTTACATTCTGGTGTTGTATGATACTAAAAGTCCCCTTTAGGGGATTTAGGGGTTTGATTTTCTTATAAAAATATGTTAGATAAATTAGAAGCCATTAAGTTGCGTTGGGAAGATGTAGAAGAGCAGTTGAGTAATCCGGATGTGATACAGGATATGAAGCGTTTTGCTGCATTAAACAAGGAATATAAAGACTTGACCAAGATTGTGGAGGAGTACAAAGTGTACAAGAACGTGATGAGCAATATTGAGGCAAACAAAGATATTTTGAACAATGAGAAGGATCCTGAGATGAGGGAGATGGCGAAGGAAGAGCAGGATTCATTGTTGGCCCAGCAGCAGGAAATGGAAGAACGCATTCGGTTAATGCTTATTCCGAAAGACCCTGAAGATGCAAAGAATGCAGTATTTGAAATTCGTGGTGGTACAGGAGGTGATGAGGCAGCATTATTTGCCGGCGATTTATACCGTATGTACACGCGTTATTTCGAAAGCAGAGGTTGGAAAGTGGAAACTGTTGATGTAACGGAAGGTACGGCAGGCGGCTATAAAGAGGTGATCTTGAAAGTTTCTGGCGACGATGTTTATGGTACCTTGAAATATGAAAGTGGTGTACACCGCGTGCAACGTGTACCAGATACGGAAACGCAGGGTAGGGTACATACCTCGGCGGCTTCGGTAGCGGTGTTGCCAGAGGCAGAAGAAATAGACTTTTACTTGAACCCAGCAGATATCGAGTTGCAGACCTCGCGTTCCGGGGGTGCTGGAGGACAGAACGTAAACAAGGTAGAGACTAAAGTGCAGTTAACGCACAAACCGTCAGGGCTTGTGGTGGTTTGTCAGCAGGAGCGTTCGCAGTTGGGTAACCGTATCATTGCCATGGAGATGTTGAGGAGTAAGCTTTACGATATCGAGGTGCAAAAGAAAAACGGCGATATTGCTGCCAAGCGTAAAACAATGGTGTCGACAGGAGATAGATCTGCGAAGATTAGAACTTATAATTATCCTCAAGGTCGTGTTACCGATCATCGCATTGGTTTAACCTTATACAACCTACCTTCTGTAATTGATGGCGATATTCAAGAGCTGGTTGATAAACTACAATTTGCAGAGAATGCAGAAAAAATGAAAGAAGGGGCGATTAATTAGATTGTTTCGCTTGAATTTGATATTAAGCCTCGATAGAAATGTCGGGGCTTTTTGCTTTTTAAAGTTTTTTTGAAAAATAATTAATTGTAAATGAGGTGTTTTAGCGTGGTGTTAAATTATTTTTAAATTATTGTTGAATAAATGAAATATTCGCTCTATATTTGCATCACCAAAACGGAAAACATCTGTTTAACGTTGCGAACGGTTCGGTAGTTCAGCTGGTTAGAATGCCGCCCTGTCACGGCGGAGGTCGCGGGTTCGAGTCCCGTCCGGACCGCTACTTAGAGTAGCAAAATTTACAAAACCCTGTTTTTCTAAAGAAAACAGGGTTTTTTGTTTTCCAGACAATCCAAAACATCCACGAATTCCCATATTTCCAGTGAGTAATTCGTGAGTTCAACGATCAGTAAGAGATGACTCACTGGAAAGGGGCTAGTTTGTTGATTTACAGCTAGTTCAGTCATTGGGCATCTTGACCAAAAAGGACATCAAAGCTAAATTTGTTTAATCTTTAATTGAGTAATTATGGACACTAGCTTGAGCCTGCTCTTCTATCTGAAGAAGCCAAAAAATTATTTATCCGGCCCCCAGCCCATCTACATGCGGATTACAGTAGGCGGACCGCCGAAGGAACTTTCTATAGGTAGGGACTGTGAACCCTTGAAATGGAACAGGATCCTTGGAAAAATGAACGGACGGGATGAGGCCGTTAAAACCCTGAACAATTATATCGATACCCTTAGGATCAAGATCGAGGATATCCACCTAAAACTGCTGCGTTCGGAAAGCGAGGTTACTGCGGACGCAATCCGAAATATGTTCCTGGGCGTGAAAACCGAGACCAAGAAACTAATGGGAGTCTTCCGTGAACATAATGATAAGGTGGAAGCGCTGATCGGAAATGGCTTTACCAAGGGCACGCTTACTAAATACAAGACGACGGAAAAACATCTGGTAGCGTTTATGAGGACGGCCTATAAAGTTTCGGATATTGATATCAGAAAAATAGAATACAGTTTTGTTACGGACTTCAATTTCTATCTGCGCAGCAAATGTGGGTGTGCCAATAATTCGGCGATCAAGCATCTCAAATGTCTAAGTAAGATCATGCGGGAATGCCTAGCAAAAAAATGGATAACCTATAATCCATTTGAAGGGCATAAGAACAGGTTGCAAAAGGTCGAGAGGGTCAAGCTATCGGAGCGGGAGCTTTCATTGCTCTACGCAAAGGAAATCGCCAATCCGCGTATTGAGCAGGTTAGGGATGTATTTCTTTTTTGCTGCTATACCGGATTGTCGTTTATTGACGTGCAGAAGTTGTCTCCTTCGCATATTCGAACTGGAGCCGACGGTCACAAATGGATTATCACGAAAAGGGAGAAGACCTCCGTTGCCGCCCACATACCCTTACTTCCGGTAGCTCTGGAAATTCTGGACAAATATGATGGCCATCCGGTCTGTGAGGACTTCACCCTTGTTGAGGCAGCAGCAAAGCAACCTTCGGTTTATACGTTCATTGCTAAAAGTTGGGCGTAATTAAATTCCTGTTTTTGAATCATTCCCCCATCAACTTAGCTGCAAAATCAGATGCTAATGTGTTCTTAATGATTTTTTAACATTCTATTCATTACTTTGCGCAAGTAAGTCGTGTGGCATTTCATGAAAGTCCCGTAATTTTATTTTGCTCATGGCTTCCTATTTGTTACTTTTACTATAGTGGTGATCCGCTGATGAAATCAAACGAAATAAAGAACTTATATCATTTTGTAGTTTAAACAGCATGTGTCAATCTATTGCACTTAGTGCCGAACAGCTTAAAGATTTCACAAAAGGAAATGAAACCATTTTTCGAGAAATATATGTTTCTTATAGTCCGAAGGTTTTTCGCTTTGCCTATAGTTTTTTGAAAGAAAGGCCTCATAGTGAAGAAATTGTGCAGGAAACATTTCTATCGCTTTGGGAAAATCGAGAGAAGTTTGAAGAAGGAAAGCCATTGGAACCTTACCTTTTTACCATTGCTAAACGTTTGATTCTGGATCAGTTAAGGAAAAACACCAGTAGCGCGGCTTTAAGGAATAAATTATTAATAGCTATAGCTGCACAGCATAATGAAACTGAAGAAAACATCATTTTCTCAGACATGTTAGTTCTTGCTGAGAAAGCGATTTGCGAGCTACCACAGCAACAACAGGTAGTATTCAGATTAAGCCGTTTAGAAGGCCTTTCCTATGATGAGATAGCCCAACGCCTCAACCTCTCCAGAAATACTGTCAAAAATCATCTGGGCGTAGCTGTTAAAAAGCTGCGGACAAGCTTGAACAATCAGGAAGTTATTTGTCTTTTGTTTATGTGGGTGTACCTTTTTAGGTAAAATATCTTTCTTTAAATCAGTATCTTATGGTTTTTATTAAGAAAAAATAAGTATTGACTAGTCCTAATCAACCAATCAAACGTATTCTTACTATAGTGCCACAAATTAGGGCATTTAAACCAAATCAAACTTGAAAAATAACAGGCTGCAATTTCTTTTAAAATTGTTGGTTGACAATAAGATTAATGCTCCCGAACTCGAAGAGCTTGCGGTCTTAATGGCACAACCAGGTATTGATGATCTGAGTGAAGACCAATTGAAGGATATTTGGGATCAGGAAAGCAAGACCACGGAACTCAATGACGATTTATACCGTACCATTACCCAGCACCCCCGTTTTACTGCTGCCTCGTCGTACAGTTTTGGTCTTGAAACAAACAAAGTCCGTACTTCCAAGTTATGGTTTTATGTCGCAGCAACAGTTCTGCTGTGTTGTGGTATCGTACTGACAATTTATCTTTACCAGTCCCAGGGCTTAGACTCCAGTATCCTCGCTGCTCGTAAAGGAAGTACTTTGCAAGAGTCGACCATTTCGCAGGATCATCAACATGTTACCTTAAAGCTTTCTAATGGCAAGCAATTGATCTTGGATAAAACGGCCATTGGCAAAATTGGACAAGAAGACCACATCTCCATTACTAAAAATGCTGAAGACCAATTGGTCTACGATCTTAGCAAGGTTGCCGACCATGGCGAAATGGCATTCAATACTATTGAAACCCCAATTGGTAGCCATTACCAAGTGGTGCTATCTGACGGAACGAAAGTTTGGTTAAATGCAAAGTCTTCGCTAACGTTTCCAGCGGTTTTTAAAGGGAGTCAAAGACAGGTTGAGCTTTCTGGCGAAGCCTATTTTGAAGTGGCGCACAACAAAAAGCAAGCCTTTATAGTGACGGCAAAAGATATGAAAATACAGGTGTTGGGCACACATTTTAACGTGTCTGCCTATGCTGATGATGAGAAGGTAGAGGCAAGCTTGCTAGAAGGTGTCATCAGTGTAAGCCATCAAAAGGAATCTTTGCTATTGCAACCAGGGCAGCAAGCTTCGCTCAATAACATTAAGAGAAGTTTGATTAAACAAAGTTTCGATGTTGACGAAGTAATGGACTGGAAAAATGGGTATTTCATTTTTAGGAATGAGCCTATCGACGAGATCATGAAAAAAATCAGTCGATGGTATCATATAGAAGTAGCTTATCAGGGCAAAATGACTAGAGAGTCGTTCGGAGGGAAATATCTTAAAAGTAATTCGCTCCAAGAACTCTTGAGCAGTTTGGAATTAACGGGAACCGTGGAATTTAAGGTGCAGGGAAGGAGGGTGACCGTGGTACAATAAAAACCAAATGATGACGGTTACCAAAAAATCGAGAGAGCTTGGACCCTCTCCCGATCATAAAGCAATAGCTGCTTTCGGTAACTAAGCTGAAACGACAAGAGACAGATTAATTAAACCCGTATTTCAAATGTATAAAAATTATACTTCTTTACTGCGTAGCATGAGCTACGTACCCAAAAAAATATTGCTTGCAATGAAACTTTTACTTGTTTTATTAACCGCTTTAGGTTTGCAAATGGCCAGTGCGAGCTCTTTTGCCCAGATCAGCTTAAAAAAGACCAACGCCAAATTGGAGACGGTGTTGGCAGAGCTGGAAAAGCAGACTGGTTACAATTTTATCTACAACTCGGGGATGATCGCAAAGATCAACAACGTAAACTTGTCAGTTAAAAATGTTTCTTTGGCCGAGGCACTTCATAAAGTATTGGAAAACCAGCCGCTGAGCTTTACCCTCAATGGAAACACGGTGGTAATCGTAGAAAGGAAACAAGGTCAGAAACAAGTACGCATTACTGGTACTGTAGTCGATAAGGACAACTTAGCTATCCCTAATGTTTCTGTTACCTTAAAAGGTACCAAGGTGGTAGAACTTACTAATAATGATGGTAAATTCTCTATTAATGTCCCTGATGGCAATGCCATTTTGGTTTTCAATTTTTTAGGTTTCAGTCCTACTGAGGTTAAGGTAGGTAACCAAAACAACCTGAAAGTAGTACTAAAGGAAAATATCGCGGCACTCAATGAGGTGGTAGTGACGGCATTAGGTATTAAACGAGAAGAGAAGTCTCTAGGTTACGCCGTAACGCAGGTTAAGGGTGAAGAGTTGACTGATGCATTATCTAACAATTGGACCGACGCTTTAACTGGAAAGGTTGCGGGTTTAAACATGATTAAATCTGGTGGTGGTCCTGCGGGCTCTAATAAGATCATCTTAAGGGGAGAAAGCTCTCTGAGCGGTGATAACTCTGCCTTGATCGTAGTGGATGGCGTGGTAGTCAGCTCAAAAATTTCCGAAGCTAATGGTTCTTATTTAGGGAGTGAAAATCCCATAGATCATGGTAACGGTATCAGTGATCTTAATCCAGAAGATATCGAGAGTGTTTCGGTCCTGAAAGGCCCAGGGGCTGCTGCCCTCTATGGTTCCAGAGGATCTAATGGTGCCATCATCATTACCACGAAATCAGGAAAGGAAAATCAAAAGGGCTTAGGGATTACGTTCAACTCTAATGCTGTTTTTGGCACCATTAACCGCTGGCCAGATTTTCAGTATGAATATGGTCAGGGTGCTATAGGTAACGACCAATATTACTCATGGGGTATAACCGAGGATGGTCCCAATACCAAAAATACGGGGGCTGCCTGGGGGCCAAAGTTCGATGGGCAAGAGTACTACCAATGGGATCCAAACTTGTTAACGAGAGGTACAGAAAGAACACCATGGGTACCTTACAAGAACAATAGAAAAGACTATTTTGAAGTTGCACAGACCTACACCAACAGTCTTTCTGTAAGCGGTGGCAATGCAAAAACAACGGCACGTCTAAGTTTTACTAACTTGAAGAACAAATGGATTGTACCTAATACGGGTTACGATCGGAACACCATCGCCTTGAACGTTTCACAGAAGGTGAATGACAAGCTGATGATTTCGACGAAGCTTAGTTACAATAACAAATACAGCGACAACCTTCCTTCTACCGGTTACAACAACCAAACGGTAATGTATAGCATCATTGGCTTAACACCTAGTGCGGATATCAATTGGTATAAGCAGTACTGGATACCTGGCAGTGAAGGCTTAAAGCAAATTAGACCTTTCGCTAATGGCTTAGATAATATTTATTTGGCCGTTTACGAGATGCTTAATAAAAGTAACAGAAACCAGTTGATTGGTACCATCAGTGCGAACTATGAGTTTACAAAAAATCTAAACTTAATGCTAAGGAGCTCGATAGATTGGGCAGCAGAAGGTAGATCGCAACAAAAACCAAAAGACGCCGCAAGGTTTCCAGAAGGCATGTTCCGTACGCAAGATATCGATCAAAAAGAGACCAACACTGATTTCTTGCTGAACTACAAACATAAAATTGGCAGAGATATCGAAGCTTCTTATTCGGCAGGTGGATCGTTGATGATCAACAGATACAAAATGGTATCGCTTAATGCCGATAGGTTGAGATACCCGGGTATTTATACGTTTGCCAATGTTCAAGATAGAGTAGAAGCGAATTCAAGGACTACAGAGTATGCCGTAAATAGTTTGTACGGTTTAGCTCAATTTGCTTTCAGAGACTATCTTTTCCTAGATGTTACCGGCCGTAACGATTGGGCGTCGGTATTGGCCTCAGAATTTTCCAAGGATAATGTTTCATTTTTTTATCCTTCGGTGAATTTAAGTGGTTTGGTATCCGAAATGTTCAGTTTGCCAAAAGCCATCTCCTACTTTAAGTTACGAGCTTCTTGGTCGCAGGTTGGCGGTGGTGGGGTTACTCCTTATTTAACTGGGTATAACTACATTTCTAAAGCGGTTTATTCATCGGGTATGGCCAACCCTACTTTTATTGCCAATGAAAACTTGAAGAACGAGTTGTCATCTACTTTGGAATTCGGGGCCGATATGCGCTTATTTAAAGGCCGATTGGGGCTAGATGCTACTTATTACAGAAGTAACATCAAAAATCAAATTCTAAATGTACCGCTTGATCGAGCAACGGGTTACAACTATAGCGTAATGAACTCCGGCTTGGTACAAAACAAGGGTATTGAGCTGGCGCTGAACGTTATACCTTTAAAAGCTAGTAAAGGCTTAAACTGGGATGTTGCGGTAACTTTTGCTGCAAATAGAAATAAAATTGTGTCGCTAGCGGATAGTGTTGATAATTACGTAATGCAGACAGGCCCCCGCGGTTCTATGGAAGCTAGAGTGGGAGGCCGTATGGGAGATTTGTATGGTTTAGGTTACGATCGTAGTCCCGATGGGCAGATCATCTATAATTCACAGGGTTATCCCCTTATCACTTCCGAAGCTTTTTATTTAGGCAGGGCAACGCCAGATTTCAACTGGGGCGTGGTCAATAACTTTCGATACAAACAATGGCGCTTGAAAGTGCTGGTAGATGGACAATATGGCGCTGTAGCTTATTCACATACCCACGCGGCGGCGTCTATAGCAGGTAAATTAACCAACAGTTTACCAGGCAGGTATACCGGTATTATCGGTAAAGGTGTACAGCGGAATCCAGATGGCACTTTTAGACCGAATGATGTGGTAGCAGAAGAGATCGGAACTTATTATAATGAACACTTTAAGTCGGATAACGTAGAAGCAAATACCTTCAGTACCGACTTTATCAAGCTTAGAGAATTGAGATTAGATTATACTTTTTCGGCAAAATTGATGAAGAAAATAAAGTTCCAAAAGGCGGTAATTGGCGTTTATGGTCGAGATTTATTGGTTTGGAGCGATTGGCCAGCTTACGATCCAGAGTTTGGTACCCTTGGTAACAGCGATATCCAAAGAGGATTCGAAGTAGGGCAATTTCCATCAACCAGAAATTTCGGAGTAAATCTTTCATTTACCTTTTAACGAGCAACAATGATGAAAAAAATTATAGCAGTATTGATCCTTACAGGAAGCTTATTTTCTTGTACTAAAGATTTCAGTGAGCTGAATACCAGTAAAGACGGAGCAAAATATACTACGCCAGAAACTTTATTGGGACCAGCGGTACACGATGTGTTGAAAAGAAACCTCAATAGGTGTTTACGCTTAACACACGAGTTAATGCAGGTGCATGTAACACTTAACGATGGTGATGAGATACACCGTTATGTGATTAGACCGCAAGAATCCGATTATATGTGGAACAATTGGTACCTCCAACTGACAAATATCAGAGACATTTATAAAGGTGGAGATGCGATCAACAGTAATGCTTTTATGGGTATTTCGTTGGTGTTGGATACTTGGGTATCATCTTTAATTACTGATACTTATGGTGATGTGCCTTACTTTGATGCTACAAAAGGAAGAGAAGGTTTTTTACAGCCACGTTTTGATAAACAAAAAGATATTTATGAAGACTTATTCAAAAAGTTAGAACAAGCTAACGAATTGTTTAAAACAGCATCACTAACGGAAACTGAGGCTAAATTAGATCCCATTTATGCAGGAGATTTGACGAAGTGGAGAAAGTTTGGGAATAGTCTTTATTTACGATTGTTGTTGAGGGCTTCGGGTACTGCAGAACTTAATGTAGTAAATAGGATATCGGATATGTTAGGCGCTAAAAGAACTAACTATCCCATTTTTACCAGCAATAACGACTCGGCCATTCTAAAATTCCAGACAACTGCGCCTTATTTATCAGAATTTGCCGAATACCGTGATTTAGATTTCTGGGTAAACAATAGTCTGGGCGAATTTTTTATAGACAACCTCAATGAATGGAATGATCCCCGTCGCGACAAGTGGGCTACGAAAAAGGACAATGCCTTCGTAGGTATACAAAGCGGTTATCCGGTTGGACAAATTCCGGCACCTCAGTCGCAGTATAATAAAAGCCTCATGAAAGAACCCCTTTTGGGTAACATCATCAACTATCCGGAATTGCAATTTATCTTGGCAGAGTGCGCCTTGAAAGGATATATTTCTAATGAAGATCCAAAAACATATTATGAAGAGGGGGTAACTGCTGCCATCGCTATGTGGGGACTGACATTGCCTACAGGTTACCTGAGCGATTCGAGTGCACAATGGTACAGCGACGACGATAATGATTTGAAGTTGCAAAAAATTATGCTGCAGAAGTATTATACATTGTTCTTCACCGATTTCCAATCATGGATTGAGCACCGAAGGACTGGCTTTCCGAAGTTGCCTCAAGGTTTCGGCTTGCAGAACGATCGCATCATGCCCACCAGGTTGAAGTACCCAGTAAATGTACAAAGGGTAAACCAACAGAATTATTTAGCGGCTGTAGCCAGTATGGGAGGCGACGATATGAAAACTAAAGTGTGGTGGAATAAATAGGTCAAATTGAAATGAAAAAGAACTTAATAACAATTTTAGGGATAGTTTTAGCAATGCTGATTTTGGTATCATGCGAAAAGAACCAAAACGAAGCAATTGGAACAGTAAGTCCCGTGGTAGGTATAGGTTTTGTTAAAGCACTGCACAATGGTGATGACATCAGCCTTGTCAAGGAAAAGCTCATGGGAGCCAGCCAAATTGCTGGCATCGTCATATCCGATAAAAACAGCGGTAATTTCGACAGTAAGGAGTTTGTTTTACAGAACAGCAACAAGGGCACCACAGAAGGTGTAGTGATTAAACTTACCGATGTAAATAACACCATTAGTTACGGCGATTCTGTTAGAGTGGATATAGAAAATGCCATATTAACCAGAGAGAGAGGCGTGATGAAAGTGAAAGGTGAGAATTTAAATCTCGCAAAAGTAACGAAGATTTCATCGAACAATACACTCAAGCCCATCGTATTGACACCGACGCAGCTGTTCTCTCAGTTTTACACCAGAGAAAGCACGTTGATTCAGTTGGAAAATGTGACCATTCCGGATTTGGTAGGCGGTGAGGTTTTTGGCGGTGAATACCGGCTAAGTGAGAACTTGAGTATTTCCTTATTTTTGAATACAAATACCAACGCCAACTTCGCTCAGAATTTTTTACCTATGGTGGCTTCATTTATCGGAATTCCTACCTATGATAATCCAACATCTGACTATTATAATACGGCAAAACTGCTCTATAAAATGCCTAATGCAGCGGCTGTGTTCAATCAGACGGGTTCGGTGTATTTAAACTTCCCAGAAGATTTTGAACTAGCCCCTGCCAGCGTAAAGTCGCAATTCCTGATGCCCGCAATAAATAATAAAGTGAGTTTCAAGACTGGAACTTGGACACTTTATCAAGCTGTAATTGGCGACAGGGTTAATCTCGATAAATTTAATCCGTTAGGTAAACAGGCCATTAGGCTGCAGGAACAGCTAACAGAATCCGCGTATTTGGAAATGGATTTTGATTTGCCCAATGGGGCTTCGCAATTAATCTTCTCGTACGCTGCGGCAAGTCCGCAATCTGGTACGGCAGTAGCTAGCAGCTTTAAGCTAGAATATTCTCAAGACAGTGGGGCCACTTGGATCCAGTTGGGCGACACCATGACCAGCGATGCTGTAGTGGCCAAGGAAGCGTCACTGAGCATGAACCTGAAAGGCAAAATTAGATTTAGGATCAATAAGCTGGGCTTAGGGCCTAATGGAGCGATAGTAAAAAATGGCTTATTAAATATTGATGATTTTAAAGTTTATCAAAATGTCGATTAACAATAGTAATCCTATAATTATGAAAAAGATTGTATATATCTTCTTGGCATTTGCCGTATGGCTTACTGCCTGTAAGAAGAACGAATCGGATGGTATACCAACAAATCCTTCTATTTCTGGCATTGTACCTGCTGTGGCCATGGCAAATCAAACGGTGACGATAAAAGGTAAGCGATTTTCTACAACCACCACAGACAATATCATCAAATTCTCAGGCGTTAGGGCCGAGGTGGTATCTGCAACAGAAAACGAGTTGACCGTTGTTGTCCCGGCTAATGGTAGTACCGGTAATGTTACCATTACTGTGAATAATAAAACCTCTAAGGGGCCGATATTTACTTATGGAGCGGCTGATGTAGCAGCGGAATTTGAGTACATTACTTCCACTTACGCGGGATCCGGCGTGTCTGGTAATACACTTGGAGCACTTTTAGAGGCACAATTTTCTACTTTGGAAGGCGTTGCATTGGATGAGACTACTGGCGATTTAATCTTGGCAGATCGAGGTAATCAAATCATTAAAAGGATCAAGAAAAATGGTACGCAGGTAGAATTGGTATCGGGCATCAAGGGATCAGGTACGGTGAACGGGACATTAGACATTGCTAAGTTTAATAACCCATACAAGGTGGCCGTAGACAAGTTTGGTAATATCTACACCGTAGACAATGGCGGAGCTAGGATTAGAAAAATTGATATTGCCGCAAATTTAGTTTCAACATTTGCAGGTCCAACAGGCGCAACGGTAACTACCGGATTTTTAGACGGTATCAGCACTGCGGCTAGGTTCAACGTCCCTATTGATGCTGTTGTAGATGTTAACGGTAATGTATTTGTTGCCGATGCCAATAACAGTGCGATCAGAAAAATCAAACCTGACGGAACAGTTAGCACGTTGATTGGAGCTGGCCCATCCCAAAATGCTTTGATTGATGGCTTTTGGCCTAATGTAAGACTAAACAGGCCATCGGGTATCTGTATAGATAGGGATGGGATGTTGCTGGTAGCGGATAGATATAACCACGTTATCAGGAAAATTAACCCGAATACAGGTAAGACCACTACCATTGCCGGTACGGGTACCGCCGGTTTTAAAGATGACGAAGCTTTGAAAGCAACTTTCAATCATCCCTTTGGTATACACGCCGACAAGCATAACAACATTTACGTTACCGAGTTAAATAACAGTTCTGTGAGAATGATTACACCGCAGGGGAGTGTGATTACCATTGCGGGCAATGGCTCCGTTGGCTTTGCAGAAGGTAAGCCTGGAGTGTCTCAGTTCAATAACCCTACAGATGTAACCGTAGATGATGAAGGCAACATCTTTATTGCTGATATGAGTAACAACCGAATCAGGAAAATTGTGAAAGTGCCCAAACCTTAGCATTCAGTTGCCTAGGGGTTGAGTGCTTGGACCCCTAGGTTCGTAGAATATAAAAAAAATGCAGATGATTACCCTCGCCTCATTTAGGGGTTGGGCTAGCCTTTGCCAAAAATCTCGATGATATAAACCCTAAATATGAGTTACTTGGATTACGTAAGCCTAATATTATTTAACGAAAACGATATATGAAAAAACTTTTACTCCAATTGAACGGCTTGCTGCTGCTGATCATGCTGCTATTGACGGGCGTGAGGGGAACGGCACAAGTCAATATTTCTTTTCCAGAAGTGCTCTTTACGGATATGGAGTCTATCGCCAAAGGAGGTTCATCTACCACAATTATGGACAGGCTGATTGCATTGGTAGATCATACGCCAGCTGGCCAAAGTATCCACATTTCTATCTACATGATCAATTATCAGCCGCTAATGGATGCCTTAAAAAATGCAGAAGCCAGAGGTGTAGACCTACATATCATTGTAGATATGAGCCGTTCGGATCCGCAAGTTACGAACGCGAGCTCATTACTTTGGTTGCAAAATAATCTCAACAGCTCGGAAATCATTGTAACTGTCAATGATGTGAGCCCAAATGCTATCAATCATCATAAGCAAGCCTTATTTTCAGCGGTAAATACAAGCTCTGGATTAGTTTCGAACGTTACTTTCCAAACTTCCCACAACTTTACCAACTCAGATATGGGCAAGATTCAGGACGCCCTTATCTTTAATGAAGCTGCTATCTATCAGGCATTTTTAGCCAACTGGAACGTGATGAAACAAAACGCAAGCTCGGGCATGAGAGTTAATTTTGGGTATACTGCTCATGATTTTCCTTCAATCGATACCAAAATAGCTTTTTTTCCACGTATTGTGGCTGGTGTTAACGATGGTGTAGATGACATCGTAGAAAGCTTAAAGGCCATCACTGATGTGCCCAATGCAAAAATCAGGGTAGCAATGTCAGATTGGACCGACTCTAGACCGGCTATCGTAGATCAACTCATTACTTTGCGTAACCAGGGGGCCACCGTAGAGGTTTATGCCAAAGATGCTGCAGGTACACAAACCAAATCGAAGCTTAACCAGTTGAAAAATTTGGGGGCAACGGTACGCATCTTTAATTTATCTACAGATGGGCAGGCGGTTTTTAATATCCATGCTAAAATGATGCTGATTGAAGGTACATGGAATGGTCAGCCTAACAGCAAAGTTATCTTAACTGGTTCGCATAACTACACGGATGCCGCATTAAAAACCAATAACGAGGTTTTAATGACACTAGTCAATTCTCCTTTGTTTAATGCCTATCATACCTATTTCAATTCATTTTCTACCGTTGTACCAACGCTGCAATTGCTAGCGTGGAACTTTAATTCGCTCAACACTACAGGTAGTGAACTAAGTAACCTTTCTACGCAAACTTCTGGGGGTGTGTTCAATGGAACTTTAACTCGGGGTACGGGCTTTAAAGCCAATGGATTATCGAAAGGTATGGGTAGTGTTAAAGATCAGGCGAAAAGTGCTACCATTAGTGCTACACGAGCCATGGCCATTGCCAATGAAGATTATTTTGAATTCGATATCAGCCCTAAGCCTGGCAAAAAACTTACTTTAACCAATTTAGAGTATGTAGTGAGACGATCTTCGACAGCAGCCCCAAAAACTGGTGCTTGGCTGTACATAATCGAAGAAAATGGTGTAAAAGGCGAATTGAAAACGATCAGTAAGAGTGATATCACCTTTACCAATGGCTCTACCTTAAATGCTGGTTTTCAGCAGGCTCCCGTTGAATTAAGTCAAGTTCAAGAATTACAAAATATCGGTGTTGGCAAAAAAGTGTTCCTAAGATTATACTTCTGGGGGGCAACAACCCTTGGTTCAACGTTCGGTCTAGGTCCTTACGGGGTTAACAATAGCAATAGTGTTGTCTTGAATGGTGACGTATCCGAAGACGATAACAGTGCGGAAAAAGTATTGTTGGGTTGGCAATTTGCAACTTCAAACAATGGTGGGAGCTCCGCTGGAAACGAATTGAGTTATGCTGCCAGCACGGCAATTGGCATAGAAAACACGAGTATAGCTAGAGGCAGCGGATTAAAAGAATACGATCTGCTCAGAGGTTTTTCTTCCATTCCAGAACTATTGACGCCAGATAAACAATCCGCAATTGATGGTAACAGCTTTCTAACTTTCAAGATAAAGCCTAAAGCAAACTACACACTCGCCCTTTCCAACTTGTATGCTAAAATGCGAAGAAGTTCCAATGGCGGAGCAAAAGTATCATTTAGGTGGATGTATAGTTTAGATGGTGCCAATTTTATACCGCTAGGTACTGCAGATGATGAATTTGTAAACAACTATACTGAAGGTATCGATCAACCTAGCATAGATTTGTCGACGGTTGCCGATTTACAACAAGTGGGTAGCCATCAGGAAGTTACGTTCAGGCTTTATGTATGGGGCTTCACCGTTGGAGTAGGTACAGGTACTTTTGCTATTGGTAGATCTAAAAACGGATTTGATGATGCATTGTTCATCACTGGAACGGCTAATATGTTGGCACCTTTGCCAGTGGTACTCGGTAAGTTTGAAGCTAAAAAAAATCATCAGTCGGTGGCGATTACCTGGACAACAGCCTCGGAAAATAAAAACTCCCATTTCCAAGTGTTAAAATCGGTAGATAATTTGCAATGGAACGTTTTAGCAAGTATTCCGGGGAAGGGCAATAGCAGTCAATTGAACCGCTATGACTATACGGATACTCAACCGTTTACTGGTCCCAATTATTACCAGCTTAGGCAGGTCGACTTTGATGGTAACAGTACGCTTTCTGAAGTTATTTCGGCAAATTTTAAATTGGAAAATACGAGGCAAGTATCCGCAACGTACCGCTCATCACTTTTAACGATTCACGCCAAGGGCTTTCGCAAAGGCGATGCTGAAATTTCTCTGCACGATACTACAGGTAAAAAGATTGCTGCCAAATCGCAATGGTTATCGGATAATACTCCTCTCATTTTGTTTCCAACTATGCTCCAAAACGGTATTTATGTATTAGTGCTGAACACAAAAGCAGAAAGAGCAGCGATTAAAATACTTGTTCAAAATTAATGTGATGAAGAAGCGCCATTGGTTGATCCCGTATTTATTGTTGCTCATTGCTTGTAAGCAAGATCTTCCCGAAATACAGCTTGTCCACGAGCCGCTTCCAGTACCAGTTGCTACTTATAAAGATGATCTTCAAACCGTTCTCACTAAAAAGACTACCCTTATCGGGAGGGTAGTTCTTTTTCAAGAGAATCAGTTGGTTGATGGGCTTGTGGCTACCAAATTAACTTATACAGATAGGAATGGATTGCCAATGGCGCTATTCTTTTTTAGGGTTGATCTGAATCAAAAGCAATTGACGCTAAAACCTTTAACACCGGAAGGGTTGCCTCGATACGCCATGCAGACTATTCCTGACATGTTAAAAACCAATACGTTTGCTGGTCATAAAGTGATAGGCGCGGTAAATTCCGATTTTTTTAACACCACTACAGGCGAGCCGAGAAGCATTGTTTACTTAAATGGAATGGCAGTACGGACTATTTTGCCTGAAATAAGAAGTTATTTCGGCTTAACGCAAAGTGGAAAGCCCTTCATTGGCGACTATTCTGTATTTGGCTACCAACAATCTTCGATTTACGATGCGCTAGGCGGATACCATCGTTTAATGCAGGCGGGCTTAAAGGTAAATCAAACGGATTTGAGCGTACACCCACGTACGGCAGTAGGTTTCACCGCAAATAACATCGTTTATTTCGTTGTGGCCGATGGTAGGGAAGTGAACTATTCCAATGGTTTAACGCTAGCCCAATTGTCAGAGATTATGCTGGCACTAGAAGTTAAAGAAGCAATCAATCTGGATGGGGGTGGTTCATCCACTTTCGTCGTCAATGTGCCCAAAACTGAAGTTCAAAATAAACCCTCAGATGGCGTACCTCGGAAGGTGGCCAACGGATGGGCTATTTGTGTCACGGATTAGCGCCGATAGTTGGTAAAACCAGTTGAAGATTAAAATTTCAAAAGATAAAAGATGAATAGAAGAAATTTATTAAAGACCTTAAGTGTTACCATAGGCTCTACCATGGTTACTACAAAAGTGATTGGACAGCTTGCCGACAATACCTTTGTGTTTGATCAGGCCGCAGAAAAAAATTATAAGCCCATCAAAAAGGCAATTACGGTAATTACTTTGGGAGCTGGGAATAGGGGTACAGTCTATGGAACTTATGCCGCCAAAAATCCAGAGGAGATGAAAATTATTGGCGTTGCGGAACCTGACCCGTATAGGAACGACAAATATGCTAAACAACATGGTATTGAGCCACAATATAGGTTCAATACTTGGGAGGAGGTTTTTCAAAGGCCTAAATTTGCAGATGCTGTTGTAATTTCAACACCAGATAACCTGCATTATCAGCCCTGTATGAAAGCGCTGGAAATGGGATATGATGTTTTACTTGAAAAGCCAATTGCCCCTACAGAAAAAGAATGTAGATCAATCTTAGAAATGGCAAGAAAAACTAATCGCATCGTAGCAGTTTGCCATGTTTTAAGGTATGCTCCCTACTTTGTAAAAATGAGAGAGCTCATTACCAAAGGCGCTATTGGCGAAGTTATTAGTGTGCAACATTTAGAGCCCATAGAACATTTACACATGGCGCATTCTTATGTGCGAGGAAATTGGCACAACTCTAAAATAACCACCCCCATTATTTTAGCAAAATCATGTCATGACCTTGATATCGTAAGATGGGTTATTGACAAGCCCAGTGAAAAAATCGTCGCCATGGGCAATCTCAAATGGTTTCGTAGCGAAAATGCGCCAGAAGGTAGTACCAAACGATGTACGGACGGTTGTAAAGTAGAACGTGAATGCCCTTACTCTGCAATAAAACATTACTATGATCAAAGGAAAAGATTGGTATATCTAGACATTCCGGCAAACGGTATCAGCAAGGAAGAGCAGGGTAAAATGATTTTAGACAAACTGAAAACTACTAATTACGGCCGTTGCGTTTATCGAATGGAAAATGACCAGCCAGATCATTATGTCACCAGCATTCAGTTTGCAGATGGAGTAACCGCAAGTTTATCTATGGAAGCATTTACCTCATACGCAGGTAGAAGAACAAGGGTAATGGGGGCACTTGGTGATCTGGTAGGGGATATGAATGAATTAACTTATACGGATTTTAAAACTGGAAAATCAACTACATTTCAGCCAAAAGCAGTTGATGTCGAAGGTTATAAAAATGCTGGGCATGGCGGTGGTGATATGCTGATGGTTAAAGATTTTGTGCAAGCTGTAGCCTATCAAGATCCCAAGCTCCTTTCTTCCGACATAGGGGTGTCTATAGAAAGTCATGTAATGGGCTTCATGGCAGAAAAAAGTAGAAAAACGAATAAGATTATAGCAATAAAGGTTTAAAAGAAGATGCGAATATTCCAATTGAAAATAGCTGTAGTAGTGATGCTGTCAGCGTTAGTTTCTTGTAAAAACTACCAAAATGCAATCTCTAAAGCGAATTTAAAGGCAGATTTATTAGATCTAAAAGACTGGCAGATCGATACACTGCGTAAAGATGTGATTTGGTACAAATTTTCCTCCAGTACAGATGAAGAATTTGCTGGTCAGAATGTGAACGTCATTAGCTTTAATCCGAGGTTAAAGCTTGGGCGTGCAGTACTGGCGTACAAAAAAGAAAAGGACTCCCTGTCGGTTTTTGCGAGTCGGATTCCAGGAGCACTAGCTGGCATAAATGCCACTTATTTTATCGAAAAGAAAGATTCAGCAGACTACATGCATTTGCGTTTGGAAGGCAGAGATATCCAACAGGTGAAAGTGCCAAAAACCAGCATTTATTGGTGGAAACATCAAGGTATGATGACATTCAATGATGAAGGTACAGCTTTCGATATTCGATTCTCTCCGGCAGATTTTTCAAAGGTAAAACCATCGAACATTATCACTGGTGCACCGATGTTGGTTGCTAATTATAAGCCTGTTGGCTTAACCTTTGCTGATACTACTGGTTTAAATTTGGATTTCAAAAAATTACATTACGAGCACTACCTCAAACACCAAGGGCTAAGACATCCACGTACAGCGATTGCCTTAACGAAAGATGGAAACTTGCTGCTGGTCACTGTAGATGGTAGAAATCCGAAGGCAAAAGGCATGTCTGCCAAGGAGCTCACTGCATTTTTAGTTCGCTATTTTAACCCTAAAGCCGCAATGAATATTGATGGTGGAGGTTCTACCATGATGTGGGTAAAGGGCGAACTCCCCAATGGTATAGTGAACTATCCGACCGACAATAAAAAATTCGACCACTATGGCCAACGCATGGTCGAAACGGCAATCTTAATCAAATAATAAATTTAATCTTTTCCAAAATGTTTAATGCTATAAATAGGACTTTTCTGGGCCTTTTGGGTATCCTATTCCTTTGGTCGAATACTCCGTTACAAGCGCAAAAGAGCCATGAGATAGGGTTTTCTATCGGGGTGAATGCCTTAAATAAAAAGAAGTTACAACAAATCAGCGATGCTGGTATCGACTGTATAGAAACGGGCTTAACGGCCTACATCAATAAGGACTCACTCACGTTCACCTTGCCAGATGGTGAGATGATGAAGAAGATGCGAGCCGTCAAACAGGCGGCCACTGAAACTGGCGTAGAAATTTGGTCCGTCCACATGCCGTATGGTAAAGAAATTGATATCTCCTTCGTGGAGGAGGAACGTCGTGGAAAGGTAATAGCATTTCATAAACAGGTGTTGAAATATGTGAATGTGCTGAAGCCCAAAGTGGTCTTATTTCATCCGAGCTATTATTTAGGCTTGAACGAAAGAACATTGCGTATTCAACAATTAGTTAAATCAGTAAAGGAGTTAAATGCTCTAGTAAAAGCGATGAAAGCTGTAATGGTGGTAGAAAATATGCTCGGACCTGCATTGTTAGTGAGCAAAGGCGACCAAGAAAGACCGCTCCTGCGAACGGTGGAAGAGGCGGTGGCCATTTTCAAGCTTTTTCCTAATGAGGTATTTGCTGCGGTAGATCTGAATCACATTGCCCAACCAGAACAATTGTTACTTGCCTTGGGCGGTAGGGTTAGGACCTTACACGTGGCTGATGGCGATGGCAAAGCTGAACGACATTACTTTCCATGTGATGGAAAAGGTCAAAACGATTGGAAAGCGATTTTCAAAGCACTGGAAACGATCAAGTATAGAGGGCCTTTTGTGTATGAAAGCACAGCTAAGGAACTGGAAGGTTATAGGAAATGCTATGAGACGCTGAGGGCTCTGAATGAAAAGAAGTAGCTATGTACTCAACTCAAGCTACTACTGAGTAGTTTTTGGTTTGAGTTGTTGTGTATTAGGATTTGAGCGTCGAGCGACCTGTCAATACTAGAGATCTTTTATGGCTCCTGGTTCATGGTCTTTCGTCTATGCCAATGAACAACGAAGGAAACACGTTCAACAACATTGTGATATGTTACTTCCTGAAGTATTACTGGGGTTTTCGTAAGCGGTAGACACTAATTTAAACAAGCCAGTTCTGTTTTAATTCTTTTTGGTTAAAAAGGAGATCACTGTAATCTAATGCAAGATTATTTTATTAGAAGCATATTTATTTACCCACGTTCCTTGCAACCTTCGGATCCGAACTTAGGTATCAATATCAGTTTCCATTTTTATATAATGTGACATTTTTTATTCATTCATTTTTCTTATATTTACTCACAGATTTTGATGCCTTTTGAATGGATGTTCAGTGAGTAATTCGTGAGTTGGGCTAGTTGTAGTGAAGTAAATTGTTTGATAAACAGTAGGTTGTAAATATTTGGTCGGCCCCGTCCGGACCGCAAAAAAATCCTCAATCTGATAAAGATTGGGGATTTTTGCTTTTTGGCCGATTATCCATTATTTTGCCATCCAACTAGATTGAGCGTATTGGAACCATGTACCAAAGTTTTGGATTAGGGATAGATTTTAGGTGTTTGTGCTTTAAATTTAAACTGATGCACGGTTCTTTTACAGTGCTAACCACCGATGATTATCCCGAGGGTGTTTTTGTGATCAGACTTTCCTCTTTACCTAAATTTGCTGAAGTTCTTTTCTGATGATAAACTTATGTTTTTCTTCTGGGAGAAAAACTAGAGGTCCTTGCGTAATTGTATGTCCATAACGAATGCTATTGCGCTTAATAATGGCCAAATCCATGGCTGTAACACTTATTCACTTTCCATGTCTGTTGGGTTTGTAGCTCATGTATTTGGTTGCGAGACCTGTAGACATAGATGTACCCACTATCTATGATACCCGCAACGCCTCATGGTGCAAAAGTACAGCTACGGTATCAATCTATTGAATTCAGTAAATTCATCCAAAGCGTAGGTTTGGCGAAATGCGCTGCCTGTTGCCACTAGTTTTACTGCCAGCAGGTAGGTCTAGGCCGCACCTTCTGGCTACCTTCTAGCTACCTGCTAGGGTACTCGTTGCTATAAACAACCAAAAAACAGCATTGAATACCCTATGGTCCCCCTTTTTATACCGTTTATAGCTAGCCAAACACTGGAATCGCAGTTTTTACTCGGCAATAGGAGGCAAAATTGAGCTTGTAAAGTTGAAGATTTCGAGTTGTACCCATTTATCGGCTCGTCTTAGGAATTTCTACCGACACCTTTCTGCAAAGCCTTCAGCCATTTCTACCCTGAGCTTACCGTTTAAACCTTATCGGTTTGTACACTTTTGGAATAACTCGCGATGAGTGAAAACCATAGTTGACCTGATGTACAGTTAAATTTTATTGGTAGAACCTCAAAAATGAGCTAAATAGCTATTGGATTTAAATCTCTATATTACAGTTTGTTAGCTCTTTTCTTGACTGATACATTTATGCCATGAAGACAGCTAAATTTATCATTTGTAGAGTTTGTGCATTGCCAAAAAATGCGCAGCTCGATTCGTACTGGTTGGCAATTAAAGACTTGATCGAAACGTCATCGCCCACTTTGTCACAACAGATTAAAGACGTAGATCCGATAGCATTCAATAAATTAGACCAACGGATGAGGAATAGTATTGAGCGTTATTTTAACCGTGCAAAATTTCGACCGGTGCCTTATGGTGCATTCGTCTCGGTGGGACTGTTACAGCGAGAACAAAATTGTAGTGAGCCATTGCTCAGTAACAAAATAGTATTGCGTAGCTGGTGCGATTGGACTGAGGTACCATCTTTCTCTAACAACGAAATCGTTGCGAATGATAAGGTGTGCTGGCGCACGCAGTCAACCTATTATAGGCATCAGGGAATTCATTATTTTTTTCAATGTACCGAGGGGCAAACAGAATTGTTTTCGCTGGGTGGATTCGAGGAGCTAGATCAGCTGTTGCGATTTTGCAGCGTCCCACGATCAACTGAAGAGATCAGATTACTGGCAGGTAATGATTGGGGGTTTTATAGCGATATGCTATTGCAATTGGTTGAACTTCAGTTGGTAGTACATAGTTGGCTGCCAAACATTACTGGAGCGGATTATTTCAAACGGATGGGTTTAATGGGGAAAGCAGCAAAAAGCGATGCCTATGCTATCTGTATAAGGCATGCCGATCAGGGTTTTGTTAATCCCGATTTGGAGGAGGAATTAGAGGGCTATGTAGCATTCGCTCAAGCGAACCTACAAAATCCTATATTGAATGATCTCGCCACATTTAAACAACAGTTTACCAAGCGCTACGAGAACCGATGGCAGCCTTTGGCGGATGTGCTAGATCCTAACCGTGGAATTGGTTATGCTGGACTTTTGGATTCGGCGAGCGAAGACATGGCAGGGCTATTGTCTAGGGTTGAAGATCAGCCACCATTATTGCCTTATGATGAACTCTCTAAATTTCTACTCAATGGGATGCTTGGTGGTCGTAGCATTGACCTTAAGAACTTCAGCGCCAAAAAGACAGTTCAGGCAGCTCTTCCCAACACCATTAGCGTACTCCTTCAGCCTGCAGATGAAGGGGAGTGGTTGGTCGAGTACATGGGTGGCCCGAGTGCGGTTCATCTCATAGGTCGTTTTGCTAAAGACGAAGCGATTAATTCATTTGCGCAAGATCTAGTAGCCTTAGAGCAACAGGCCAATGCTCACGTGAAGTTCTTTGATATCGCCTACCAAACTGGTGAGCGTACCGACAACATCAATCGTCGACCTCAACTATATCCACTAGAATTAACAATTGGTGGCTGGTCTACACATCCAGAGCAATTGCAAATTTCAGATTTATTCATCAACGTGATTGGCGGAGAGCTCTTAATATATAGTGAAAAATATCAATGTAGGGTCATTCCTAGAATGGCTTCCGCTTACAATATCCTGCGCTCAAGCCACCCATTGTTTCGTTTACTTGCAGATTTACAATATCAAGGTGTCCACCATCATTTTCTTCCGGATGTAGCGCAGCTTTTTCCAGACTTGGATTATTACCCGTCAGTGAAATTTGGCAAGTTGCTATTAAGTCTAGCGAAATGGAAAGTACCCACCTGGGCGAGAACTGCAAAGGAACAACTATATGAATGGCTGGCGGAAACCGTGCCTAGTAGATGGGTTAGGGTAGGTCGTTCAGATCAATATCTTTGTTTGGATTTGGCTAGTGAGGTAGATCGTGAGCTTTTATGGGATAGCTTGCAAAGGGATAAGGGACTAGTATATATTGTGGATTGGCCAACTGGAGAAGCATTGGGAATCTTAGCTTCTGACGGAGAACGCTTTGCCCATCAACTGCAGTTTGTACTTAACCACTATGAAGAGGTGTACAAGCCTATAACAACTTTCGAAAAGCCGAAGCATTGTGTCAAATGGCCAATCGGAAGTCAATGGCTTTTTATGGCTATCTATGCTTCTCCCAATCATCATCCAGCAATTCTTCGGGAATTGATAGCGCCGTTGTTGCTCAAGTTTGAGGCGCAATTAGAAAACTGGTTCTATATCCTTTACGCCGACCCAGAAAAGCATATCCGATTGCGATTGAAATGGCGGCCGGAGGCGGAAGCTAAGCAAAAGGACGAATTGATGCGTGAACTTGGAAATTGGTTAGATGTACAAGGAATTGTAAATATAATCATTAAACCTTACGAGCCGGAGTGGCAACGATACGGTGTAAAAACAATGTGCTTGATAGAATCCTTTTTTAGATTAGATAGCGCTCAGGCCATATTCGCGATGGAACTGGGCGAAAATGAACGCTTAAAAATCTGCTATTCGTGGATTTGGGAAATGATTGAGGAGGTTTTACCTGACGAGCAGAGGCGGGGGTTCTTAGAAAGAATGGCTACTAACTTTGCCACTGAAATGAGATGGGGTAGCAAGGAATTCAAGACGATCAACCACTACTGGAGGTCACTAGAGGCGCCGTTTACTGCTGCTTTTTCCAAAGGGGATATGATCAATGTATGGCATCAAATTAGTGCTCAGCTTGAATGGGAAAAGCAGGAGCAATACCTTGCCGACTTGATACATATGCATGTGAATAGAAGATTTCCTGTGCATGCAAGATTCAGGGAAGCGCAACTGTATCAGTATTTACTGCTGCATGCGAAGCGGATGTCAAAGTTAGCTGAACCGGTACCCATAGTTCTACGTTGAAGCCTCCAGTGCCGTCTGGACCATGAGAAAGAGTAACCGATTTTCCGTACGCTTTGTTCAGTCTTGTAGCCAGGTTTTTTAGCCCAGTTTTTGTGGAGATGGCTGGCTTTTGATTTGCTATTCTATTCCAAGTGGCAATCTTTAGCTGTTCTCCTTCTAATGTCAGGCTCATTTGGGCATCAGTCTCACTAAGGTCCCCATGTTTATAGCAATTCTCTGCCAGTGTGAGTAAAATAAGGGGTACAAAATATAGATTACACACTGCTAGTTCATAATCTAACTGCAGCGTGCCTTTATTTTTCTTTAAGGAGTAGAGGTAAATGATGTCTTCCACTTGCGTAAGCTCATCGCCGAGTTTCACTTTGTCGTCAACGTGCTCCACATCAAAAGCAAACCTCATTACGTTAGCCAATCTGGTGACGGCCTCACTAATTTGTGGCGCCGATTTTAGGGATTGGAAATGGATATAGTTGAGGATGTTAAATAGGAAGTGCGGATTGATTTGCGCTTTTAAAAAGGCATTTTGCATTTTATCCAGTTCTCGTTCGGTTTGTTGGTGCTGGATGATCGCTAATAAACGTTGCGTTTCCATATCCTGGGCATGCTTTCTTTGGGCTAAAAAGCTATATAGATAATAATAGCCTGTGGAGAAGCCCATGAAAAATAAGCCTCTATATCCATTGCGTAAAAAGCTTTCCCAGCTCATACCATACCAAGGCTTAATGGGTTTATGTAGCAAATGAGTTAGGAAAATTTCGCCCAACCAGTGCGCTAAAATGTAAACCAGCAGAAAGATGATGCAGAATAAGGGAATCCATAGCCACTGTAATCTCTTCTTGCCAATCCAAGGTAAGATCCGGTTAGACTGAAAATAAAATAAGGCAATTGTAATGGCGTAATGCACCATGTAGTTGATTACGGGCGCAGTCATTTCATAGAGGATATTGGTAATAACGGTTTCCCAGCATATAAACAGGGCCCAAACTAGGGCGTGGAGCTTAATTCTTTTTTTAACGATCATTTTTGACATTTCACATCGGCAAATAGGGTTTCCAAATAACAGATTTTTCTTTAGATGCTACAAGGACTAATTTCATAAAATAAACCGAAGGCAATATGGAAAAGACAAAAGTCAAACTGGAAATTAAGAAAGTAGGTACTTTCAAAAGAATCCAAATTAACAATGCTGCTCTCGACACAGGCGATCCCACGTCTACATTAACCTCGATGACAACGACTATCGGTGACCTTAGCTTTGGTCATATAAGAATTCGTTAGCAAATTGAAATGGGGGAGTTACTAACGTTTCTTTCCCATTTTTATCACTCTTTCTTCCAAAAACGATTGAAAGGTTGGTCGGTACATTTCTCCTACGGTGATTTTAGCACCACTCACCATTACTAGCGTATTTCCTTCTACATATTCAATAAAGTGCTTATTAATGATAAAGCTTCTTTGCACTTGGATGAAGTCTGGCTGTCCGTTGAGCTTTTTAGCAAGTTCACTTAAAGTCATGTAAGTGATCACTTGGCGGTCTAATGCCTGTAATTCTACGTAATTGTTCTTGCTTTCGATGACCACCAGCTCTTTTAACTTCACTTTAATAAGCTTGGAACCTTGTTTTGCCTTTACAAAAATAAAATCTTCGTCGCTACCCATTTCAGTTGGATGCTTTTCTGCTTCGAGCTCTTCTGGAAAAAGACGGTGTAGCGTAGCTAACATCTTGGCCAGAGAAAATGGTTTTAGCAAATAGGCCTCTGCTTGGCTTTCGAAAGCATCGAAGGCATATTTGGTGTGCGCTGTGGTAAATACCAATTTGTCAACTTGTTTACGTATCGTATTGGCCAACTCAATGCCGTTTATTTTGGGCATATCTACGTCCAATAATAATAAACTAACTTTGTTTTTTAAAAGGAAGGCCATGGCTTCCACAGGATCGGTAAAGGTAGCTTTTACTTCCATTCCTGGGAAACTTTCCATATAAGTTACCAGACCTTCTACCGCATGGGGATCGTCATCTACAATTACACAAGTCATATTCACAAAGCACTACATTAAGTTCAAGTATTCCGCTGAAAATAAGCATTTACTTCGAATTTCTCAAGTTGATGGGTAATAGATCTAACGATAAAGTATAGTTTTTATGGCAATTGTTTGATAATAGATAGTTTAATGCGTATGCTTTTTGGTTGCCTTCAGAAGCATAGAAGGTTTGCGCGATAAGTTGACGGTGATAATCTGCTTGAATGGCTTTAGGATGGAACTCGTTGTCAAGCTGTAATCCCGTAAAAGGTAATTATCATTATTATGTTTCTGATCATCAAAATGTTAAATATTGAATAGGTTTCCCTCTACTAATCTCGTAGGCGCATAACCAAACAACTTTTTAAAGGCAAAAGAAAAATGTGATAGATCTTCGAAGCCTAAGTCAAGATAGATTTCCGTAGGTCTTTGTTTTTTCTTATCGATTAAGAAGTGCGCCTCTTTTAATCTTCTCTTAATTAACCAACGATTAGGCGTATCAGAAAAAATCTTCATAAAGTCTCTTTTAAAGGAAGAAAGACTACGGCCAGTTAAATAAGCGAAACGCTCCATGCCCACATTAAATTTATAATTATGGTTCATAAAAGCTTCTAGGTCTATTTTCTCTGGAATACCGAAATCGAAAAGAATATTTACCAATTCCGGATTAGTTTGTAATAAAATCAACAAAAGCTCTTCCTTCTTTACCTGCTCAAAAGCGCCATCTATTTGATGTGCTCCGTTATAGTAAGGCATTAGCGAGCTCACAAAGTTGGGTACTAGTTCTGTTTGGGTAAGCTCATAAAATGCGCCTTTAGCTACTGTTCCATTTCTCTTAATTTGATGCTTTTGCTGAAACTGCTTTAGAAAAGCCTGCTCAAATACGACGACCACCTTCTCAAAGGCATCATGGCCTTCCTGTTTAGTGTACCTAGCTAGGTGGTTTTTTCTTGCCAAACAATAATCGCCACTTTTCATTATATATTTTTTATCACCATCATAGCCAGTAATGTCGCCGTTGGCTAAGAACATAAATAGGTGTTCTGGGATAAAATGTTCAGGAGAAATTTCCGGACCAATGTAACATGAAGTGATTTCTATTCCCTTGATATTCATTATTCAACTCCTTTCCACCATTGCGTGAACACTTGATGCTCGTTATTTAGGTTAACCACTTCGCCAATCATAGGTGTCACCATCGGTATTTCTCCATTGTTAATTCTAGTAACTTCATTCAAAGGTTCGTCCCATTGGTGCATGCCTAAAGTAAATTTAGAAGAATGTACCGGGAAAAACCGTTTTGCTTTTAAATCTCTTGCTACTTGTACCGTTTCTTGTGGTAAAGTATGGATAGCCTGCCAAGCTACATTGTACTGCCCATTTTCTAAGATGGCCAAATCAATTGGACCAAATTTGTCACCAATTTCTTTGAAATGCGTATCATAACCACTATCACCACCTATAAAGATTTTGCCTTTTGGGGTTTCTAGTAGGTAAGAAGTCCACAAAGTGTTGTTGCGTTTAAAACTACGACCAGAGAAGTGTCTGCCCGGAACCGTGTTTAATACGAAGCCGCTGCCTAAGTCTACTTTTTGGTGCCAATCTTTCTCTATTAAATGCTGTGGAGCATATCCCCAATATTCAAAATGTTCGCCAACACCCAGGCCGCAAATTACTTTGCCTACTTTGTCTTTAAGGGCAATGACAGTTTCATAATCCAAATGGTCGTAATGGTCATGACTAATGACTAAATAATCAATGTTTGGCAAATCGGCTACACTGTAAATGTCTGCACCTTTAAATGATTTGGTAGTGCCTGGAATAGGTGAAGCATTACCGCTAAACACAGGATCGACAAGAAAGCGCTTGCCTTCAATTTGCATGAAATAGGAGGAATGCCCGAACCAAACCAGCACATTCGAATCTGCGGGCAGGTTTAGTAAATCTGTTTTAACCGATGGGATGCTGTCTACAGGTTTGCGCCGAGGATGGCTTTTAAAAAACATATCGAACATGATGCCTACCATTGAGTAGCCTTCAGTTAAATCTGGCGTGTAATGAAAATTCTGGAACTTACCATCTTTATAGTTCGGAGATTGCTGCAAGATTGCCAAGCGTTGGCCACTAGGCGCTTTTCCAAATTTTGGTAAACGCATATAAAAATAGGTTGAAATAGCCAATATTAAAGCTAGAGCTAAGAAGAATATCATAGTGTATTTAAATATCTTAAATGTTTTTTTCATCGGATGATGATATATTTGTCCTACAAAAGTCTGTATAAAAATTGAATGTTACTTTGTTAAAAAGTTCAATTTCGTTTTGTTAGAAAGTTCATGTCTTTTTTTAGATAGATACGATAGGAGTATTATTTGTACTTACGAAAGAAAACAGGGCCTAGCATATCCCATACCCACCTATTGGTATCAACTTTGGCCTCACCACAGTCTGCTATACCACTTCGAAAAGCTACGAATTTGGCTAATTTTTGAAAAGGCCATACTTTAATATTTTGTTGTATCCAAAGTGCAAGCCTATAAACGATCATATGCCCCCAAATTTCAGCGATAAAAGATGAATTGCTAATGTGGAGTTGTTTTTGATAAGTGTTTTGATAGTCTACCTTTATGCTTCGTACTAATGCTGTACTGCAACCATACAACATTTGGAGGTCTTCTTTCTGGCTATAAGGCGTAAAATCAATACTCGCCACTCGATGATTTAATTTCACCTCAAGTGGCAGCTCGGCAAAAATATAAGTGCATGTCAGCGTTTTACTCATTGATTTTAAACTATTCGATAAATATGCAAATGATAAGTTAATCAACATCATTATTGAAGTGAATGTTTGTCTTTTATGGGTTTGGTAGATTTAAACTTCTCCGAGACTAATCAAGTTATTTTTATAAACGTTATTATGACGTTTATAAAAATATGCTTAATATTGTTACTGCAACTGATGAAGTAGCAATAACCAAATATTCTAAGGAGACGATAGCATTTGACAACAGCTTTGCTTAATGTTAACCTGCTTTAGGATGAAATAAATTTCACAAATCTTAGCTATACCACCCATATGAGACATTTCAAGCTTATTTTACTTGTAGCCATTTCTATTCTCTGCTGCACAACTTCTTTTTCGCAGGAACTAAAAGTTGCTAGCCCCGATCAACAATTGACTGTAAATGTTTTATTAGAAGGCGGGAAATTATATTATTCAGTACAGTTGCAAGGTATAGCAATGTTGGAGAAATCGCCTTTGGGCATTAAAGGCAAGCAAATGAATCTAGCCGAAAACTTGAAATTTTTGAACAAAAGCTCTCGCCAAATTGATGAAACTTATACAGAGCCTAAGATAAAAATTAGCAAAGTAAGGTACCAAGCTAATGAGCTGGTATGCCAGTTTGAGAACAGTACAAATCATAAGTTGGAAGTCGTATTTAGAGTAAGCAATAACAATATCGCATTTAGATATCAAATTCCACAAACGGGTGAGCCAGCAAATTTGAGCATTGACGAGGAATGGAGTGGCTTTAAATTTCCAGCGCAAACCACCACCTTTTTAACACCACAAGCTACACCAATGATTGGTTGGATGAAAACTAAGCCTAGTTACGAGGAAGAATATGTTCCTGATCAAGCTATGGGTGTTCCTTCTAAATATGGGGTAGGCTACACTTTTCCAGCGCTTTTTCATGTGGGCGATAAAGGTTGGGTATTGTTATCGGAAACGGGAGTAAATTCATTGTATTGCGGTGCTAAGCTTAGCGAAGGTACAAAGGACGGTAATTACAAAATCGCTTTCCCCGAAAAAGGGGAGAATAATGGAATCGGCTCTGCCAACCCTACGATCCCGTTGCCAGGTAATACACCTTGGCGAACCATTACCGTTGGACAGACCTTAAAACCTATCGTAGAAACCACCATTCCTTTTGACGTGGTTGAACCACAATACGAGGCATCAAAAGCATATACTTTTGGTCGTTCTACCTGGAGCTGGCTACTTTGGCAAGATCCGAGTATTGTCTATGATGACCAAAAGACATTTATCGATCTGGCAGCTTCAATGGGTTATGAATTTGCATTAATTGACGGTGGTTGGGAAAAGAATATAGGCTATAAGAAAGTTGAGGAGCTAATCCAGTATGCTAAAACTAAGGGTGTGGGGATTTGCCTATGGTACAATTCCAACGGTTACTGGAATGATGCGCCACAAGATCCTAAAGGTAGAATGAGTACGGCTTCTGCAAGGAAAAAAGAAATGGCTTGGATGCAACGGATGGGGGTTAAAGGAATTAAGGTAGACTTTTTCGGGGGGGATAAGCAGGAAACCATGAAGTTATATGAAGACATTCTATCAGATGCTAACGTTTATGGGATCACGGTAATTTTTCATGGTTGTACGTTGCCAAGAGGTTGGGAACGAATGTATCCTAATTTTGTAGGTAGCGAAGCAGTATTAGCTTCTGAAAACCTGATCTTCGGGCAACATGCTAATGATAAGGAGGCCTTCAATGCCAGTTTACATCCTTTTATCCGTAACGCTGTTGGTTCGATGGAGTTTGGACCAGTACTCTTAAACAAACGACACAATAAGAAGAACGATGGAGGCACGATAAGAAAAACTACAGAGACCTTTCAGTTGGCTACGGCAGTATTATTTCAATCGCCCGTACAAAATTTTGGGATTACTCCTAATAACCTCACTGATATGCCTGCTCATGTTATTGATTTTATGAAAGCGGTACCTACCACTTGGGATGACGCGATGTTCATCGAGGGCTATCCTGGCAAGTACTGTGTACTCGCTCGTCGTCATCAAGATACTTGGTATATTGTGGCTATCAATGCAGAAAGTACGGAGAAAACCATCACCATCAACCTTCCGATGTTGACCAGTAAAGAGGTTTATTTGTACAGTGATGCGGATGACCGCTCTCCACAGAAAAAACAAATTGCTTTAGGTAAAACGAATAAACTTAAGATCAAGATTTTGCCAAATGGCGGAAATATTATTGTAGGGAAATAGACGAGGAGTGATTTCATCTTGATTTAAGGTATGCGTGTGAGGTTTTGGTTACTATTATCGTTCTGCTTTTATGCTGGTACACTTTTGGCACAGCCCGACCATGCAAAATATCTTTCACTACAAGAGGGACTATCTAGCCGACAGGTAATTGATGTAGCACATGATAAAAATGGATTCATCTGGGTTGCTACCGAAATGGGGCTTAATCGTTTTGCCAGTAATTCATTTAAGCAATACTATAAAGCCGAAAAGGCAGACGGTTCGTCGGTAAACAGTAATGAAATTAATACTTTACTCTACGATGATGATCATTTGTACATAGGTACCAGGGCTAATGGATTAAACGTATATGATTTAAAAACAAATCGGTTTTCTTATCATTTACACAATCCGAAGGATCGAAATTCTATTGCTACGAATGATATCACTGATATTATTAAAGCTCGCAATGGCAAGTTGTGGTTGGCAACTTATCATCAGGGCGTACAGCGGTTTGACCCTGTAACCCAAACATTTGAACGCTTTAATAAAAGCCAGTTGGCAGCACTAAGTGAAAATAGTGTATGGACATTGGCAGAGGATAAAAGCGGTTTGCTCTATATTGGCCATGTAAATGGGGGAGTTTCTATCTTAAATCCAGATACTCGAGAAGTTCGTCTAATTCGTAATACTAATGCCCAAAGCTTCATCCCCGACAACGAAGTAAAGGCTTTGTTCTGTGATAGTAAAAACAACATTTGGATTGGAACGAGAAAAGGGCTAGCAGTTTATCACCCACTTACCAAAACTATACAACAGGTTGCCCTTGCAGCTCATGCAAGCAATGGCGCAGAACCCTTTGTTTTTTCTATTAAAGAAATTGATGGTACCATATGGATTGGTGCAGCCTCTTCTCAACTTTTTGTGCTACAGCCCACTTACAATGCTCTTGGAGAGTTAGCCATGCCAGCTGCAATAAAGCTTTTTTCGTTGAAGAGTGGCAATGACGCATCAATACAAAATATAGATCGGGACCAATTTGGAAACACTTGGCTGGCGATTTATAGCGGAGGTTTAGCTTTTATAGGACATATTAAGCCCTTTTTTCTACGCTAATCACTGATAGTAATATTGTAGCACAGCAGAAAGCACCTACAGTTACTGCAATTGTAAATGACGGCCACCGTAATATTTTACTGGCAACAGCTGGAAATGGAATCATAGAAGTGAGTCCTAAGGGGACAATAAAAAAAATAACCGCCCAAAGTAGCGGTTTGGCAGATAATTTCCTCTTGTCTGGGTTTAGGGATAGTAAGGGTAATAGATGGTTCGGTTTGCAAAATGGTGGTGTTTCTATGTTTGAAGTAGCAACCAACACTTGGCATAAGATCGTGGCTGACGAAAAAATGTCGGCGGTCCGTTCCGTCACCGAAGATCATCTTGGAAACCTTTGTTTCGCTGCAGAAGAAGGGCTGTTTATCTACAATCCAACATCGCGGACATTTCGAAAAATTATCATGAATACACCAATGTTAGGCGATTATGCGCCACGCACGATGGTGGAAGATCAACATGGAAATTTATGGATAGGTACTTATGGACAGGGCTTATACATCTTTGGAAGCAATGGGAAATTGCTCCGTAAGATTTCTAAGAGAACTGGCTTGACAAGCAATACTGTTAACTACCTTTTTATAGACCGACAAAAAAATATCTGGATTGCCACGAATGAAGGATTGGTACTTCAACGTGCGGATAGGGCGATGGGAAAGCTGGAAGATATGACCCCACCAAGAACTGACGCTTGGCTAGTGGTTAATGCAATTAGCGAAGATCGCAACGGAGATATATGGTGTTCTACTCGGTCTGGTTTATTGCGATACTTGGTCAAACAGAAACGCTTTTTAAGCTATGATCAAGCTTTCGGCTTACCACTTGGAGGTTTTACAAACCATAGCGTCGCTACCGACTATGCGGGAAGATTATATTTTGGGATGCCTAAAGGTGTATGTTATTTTGATCCAACAGCTATACCCTTAATTCTTCCCAAATCACCCATTCGTATCAGTCGTTTCATTGTATTCAATACTGGCGAAACCCATGCACAATCAGAAAAATATCCTGGGATTGCCGAAGAGATTGATCTACCGCATGAAGAGAATAGCTTTAGGGTAGAGTTAGCCGTGATGGATTACGCATTAAATGACATGGTTGAATTTAGTTACCAGTTGCATGGCTTAGATAAGGAATGGATCTTCTTAGGGAACGAAAAAAATCTAGACTTTAGAAATATTCCGTATGGAGATTACGAGCTGCGCATACGTACCCGTCAAAAGAATGAGAATTGGTCGAAAGACTATGTAAAACTATTGGTAAACATTGCCCCACCTTATTATCTTCATCCCTACGCCTTGATCTTATACGCCCTGTTAGCGCTATTAATTTTGGCTGCATTGGTCTTTTTTCATATTCGTAAAGTCTATGCGGAGGCAGAACTGAGAGTAAAGAAGCTCCAAATAGAGCAAGATCAACAGCTCCATGCAGAGCGGATGAATTTTTATACTAATATTACCCACGAGCTTAGAACTCCGCTGACCTTAATTTTAGGACCCTTAGAGGATTTAATTCATGAGGAGAAGCTTATGCCCAAACACCGGGACTGGGCACTTATGATCCAAAAGAATGCCAATAGATTATTTTCACTAGTGAACCAATTATTGGAATTTAGGAAAGTAGAGTCTCAAAACAAACCGTTGGTCCTAGGAGAAGGATTCTTGGGAGAATTACTCCAACAGATTGTGCAAAAGCATAAAGAGGCAAATGCGAAGCCTAATTTAAGCATTCAATTTGCCATGCAACAATCAGATATCAGAACGACCTTCGATGCAGAAATCGTGCAACTCATATTGGATAATTTATTATCGAATGCCTGTAAATATACCTCTTCAGGTTCGGTAGAGGTTACCCTTGCCTACGAACAGGGTCCATTGAATACTCGCGCTTTGATCTGTGTTAAAGATACAGGGTGCGGGATTGCAACTGCGCATATCGAGAAAATTTTCGACCGATATTACCAAGTGCCTCGATCGCTAAATCAAGGTACAGGTGTAGGTTTGGCTTTGGTCAAAGATTTAGTTGGCATTCACCATGGAAAAATAACGGTGAAGAGTGAACTCAATAGCGGGAGTGAGTTCTGCGTGCAATTGCTTACCAATGCAGTAGCTAATGAAGATCTAGTAAATCATGCAAGCTCGATACCAATCAAAGCCGTACAATGTGACGTAGAACAACGTCAATTGCTATTGCTGGTGGAAGATGAGCAAGATCTTCGTGAATACTTGTTCAATATGCTTCATCAAACTTACGAAGTCATTGTAGCAGAAAATGGAACGGAGGGATTGGTCCTTGCTCAAACACATGTTCCAGATTTGATTCTCAGTGACGTGATGATGCCAGATATGGATGGCTACATGATGCTCGAAAAATTGAGAGAAAAGCGTGAAACTAGCCATATTCCAGTGGTATTTTTAACAGCTAAAGATACCGACGCAGCTAAAGAATTTGGCTACACGCTGGGGGTAGATTCCTACTTGACCAAGCCAATTAGTCCTAAACTGCTTCACAGTCGCATAGAAAACTTGCTGGCTCAGCGTAAAACTATCTATGAAAAGGTGTTGGCCCAGCTGACTTCAAAAAGGCACAGCAATGAAAAGAATCAAACTGTAGAAACAACGGATTGGTGGCGTGAAAATGCCTTTGTAAGGGAGTTTGTTAGCCATGTGGAAGGATGTATCCAAGACGAAGTTCTTGATGTAGCTACACTGGCCGATAAGATGAATATGAGCCAATCTACATTGTATAGAAAACTAAAAGGCTTAACAGGAAAAAATATCAACCAGCTCGTACGTAAGGTCCGCATTCAGAAGGCGGCACAACTGCTCCAATCAGGACAATATAATGTAACCGAAGTGGCCCATTTAGTGGGTATCAATAGTCAGATCTATTTCCGACAATGTTTCAAGGAAGAATTTGGTCAACTCCCCTCAGCATACCAAAAAATGAAACTGTAAGGGTGTTTTTGACGAAAAAATAGGCGTTTATTGACGGATTTGTATATGTTTCGTCACCGTTTAATCGCCTAAGTTTGGTGTTAGTAAACCAAATAAAATCCTTTCAAAAACGGGTAAGTCAACACTACTGTTGACACTAAGAAAACTGTAGATTTAAACGATTTGCAATTTTCATCGTACGCTTGGATGCTTGTTGGTTCGCGATTTACACTTAAACAAAAACCAAATATCAACATGAGAATCCTGAAAATTTTCTTTTTCTGCCTTATGGTATGGGGTATGCCCAATTACACCTATGCGCAACGTAAGATTTCTGGACAAGTGCTGGATGCGCAGAACCTGCCCATACCTGGGGCTACCATTCTGGCTGAAGGAAGTAATCCAAAAGAAATTGCAATTACAGACAAAGACGGCAAATTTACACTTACGACAAGTAGTAGTGGTAAGCTGTTAGTCACGTTCATTGGCTACAAGAGCCAAAGTATTACTATTGGTGATCAAATGACCTTGACCGTCAAATTGGAAAGTGATGACCAAGGGTTGGATGAGGTCATCGTCGTAGGCTTTGGAAAGCAATCTAAACGGAACATTACCGGTGCAGTAAGTAGCATCAAATCTGATGATATTGTCAGGACATCATCGACCTCTGCAGCCGGTGCGCTGGCAGGAAAAGTGCAAGGGGTGTCGGTTCGAGCAAAAGACGCTAGGCCAGGTAGGGGTGCTGCGATAGAAGTTCGTAATATGGGGAATCCTCTTTTTGTAATTGATGGTGTAGCTTACGGTGGTCAGACCGGTACGGATTGGGTAGGTACACAAAATGGATCAGGTGCAGATATTTTCAACGCCCTAAATTTAGAAGATATTGAAAGTATTTCTATCTTAAAAGATGCTGCTGCTGCCGTGTATGGTTTCCGTGCTTCTAGAGGTGTAGTCTTGGTGACCACAAAAAAAGGAGCAAAGGATGAGTCTGTAAAGGTAAATGTAAATGGTTATTTGGGTTGGCAAAATCTGACTCGTTTCCCTACAATGGCCAATGCTGCACAATACACTCGTGGTTTAGTAGAGGCTGCTCAAAATGATCCGAATGGCAATCCCTCTCAAGTTTACACGCCCTCAGAACTTGCCAAATGGCAGGCAGGCACCGAGTCAGGTTATCAAGGCTACAATTATGAAGATATGGTGCTTCGCAAAAATATTCCGCAACAATACATCAATGCGAATATCACAGGCGGTGGAAAAAAATCGACTTATTTTCTCTCTGTAGGTAACTTGCAGCAGGATGCCATGATTAAAGATTTTAATTATAAGCGCACCAATCTCCAAGCTAATCTAGAAGCAACAGTACTTGAAGGATTGACCATTGGTACGCAAATCTCTGCCCGTCAGGAAAAAACGCAGGACGTAGGCTTGCCAGGTGGTGACGGTTATTTCTCTTCTATCATTGCCATCTTTAAAAATAGACCAACGGTTGGGCCTTATGCCAATGATAACCCTTTGTATCCTAACGAAACTAGCGAGTTCGCTTACAATCCAGCGATATTTAGTAGAGATATTGCAGGTTACAAAGACAATAGTTTTATGAGCGGTAATGTTAATTTAAATGCAACCTATAAAACTAAGTTTGGTTTGTCGGCCAAGGGGATTGTGTCTTATAATTATACCAATAATAAATTTGATGGCTTTCAATACACTTATGATGTGTACAGATACGAGAATGGCGATTACAGGCGTAGCAATGGTACCAATTCAAGATGGCGTTATAAAACTGACCGCGTTGCGGTAGCGAGATCTGCACAATTCCAGTTAGATTATGCTAAACAAATTGGCGACCATAACTTCTCGGCCATGGCAGGCTATGAGCGCTCGGACTGGGATAGGACATTGACTTCGGTTGGCTCTAATCCAACCAACAACTATATCCCCTTAGTGAACCAAGTGGCTGAGTTAAGTGGTATTGGCGATGAATGGCTGTACGAGGCCAGAGCAGGTTTCATTGGTCGGTTCAATTATAATTACAAAGGAAAATATTTATTGGAAATTTTAGGACGTTATGATGGCTCCTACTTATATTATAAAGGTAAAGAATGGGGACTTTTTCCTGGAGCAAGTTTAGGCTGGCGTATTTCCGATGAGCCATTTTTCAAATCCCTAAAAGGTGCAATCAATGATTTGAAACTTCGTGTTTCGGTAGGTCAAACCGGGCTGGAAGATGGCGTGGGCATGCATGGGTATTTGGCCGGTAATAATTGGAATGCAGGCAATGCCGTGTTAGACGGGAAATATTATCCAGGGATTGATCCAAGAGACCCGCCTGTTAGAAACCTGTCTTGGGTAAAAAACACCAATTATAATATCGGTGTAGATGTTGGTATGCTAGATAACAAGTTGACATTTACAGCAGATGCCTTTAAAATTATTCGTACTGGCTATCCTGCGAAAAGATTCGATGTTCTTTTGCCTTCAGAAATTGGATACGAACTACCTAATGAAAACCTGAACAGTAATGGCTATTATGGCGCTGAAGGTATCATTACTTATGCTAGCAAGGTTGGAGAATTGAACTATACGTTGAGTGGGAACTTTACTTTCTCTAGGTATAAAACCTTGGATTCTTACAAACCACGTTTTAGTAATTCATGGAATGAATACCGTAATTCTTCGGAGAACCGCTGGGGTGGCATATGGTGGGGGTATGAGGTAGTTGGTCGTTTCCAATCGGAAGAAGAAATTCGGAATTATCCCATTAACAACGATGGAAATAATAACCGGAATCAATTACCAGGCGACTTTATCTATAAAGACGTTAATGGCGATGGTGTCATCAACGAAATGGACGAACGTCCAATTGGTTATCCGACAGGATGGGCGCCAATGATGTCATTTGGTGGACGTATTGGTTTATCCTACAAAGGCATTGACCTCAATATTGATTTAGCGGGTGGTGCAATGCAGTCTTGGAATCAGGATTATGAGTTAAGGAATGCCTTTCACGGCGATGGAAACTCACCAGCCTATTTATTAGAAGATAGGTGGCATCGAGCAGATCCATATGATAGAAATAGTGAATGGATTCCTGGCTATTACCCTGCTATTCGAAAAGGGAATTCAGGCCCGAACAGTAGAAACAGTACTTTTTGGTTAACGAATGTGAGATATCTACGTGTAAGGAATATGGAATTGGCTTACAGCCTACCTCAAACAATCGTGCAAAAAATTAAGGCCCAGAAAATTCGCTTTTACATAAACGCATCTAATATGATTTCATTTGATAATGTGAAGGGATTCCAAATCGATCCAGAAATCGAAGCTGCAGCAGCAGTGGTATATCCGCAACAGCGTGTATTTATGGCTGGCTTTAATGTAACCTTTTAATCAACAGAACTTACAATGAAAAAACAATATTTAGCTTTTGCCCTGTTTATTGGTCTTTCCATGAACAGCTGTAAACACGATGACTGGTTTTATCGTGACACCAAAAACCTAATCAGCGATGAGCAGTTGTGGAGTGATCCTAATTTAGTGACGTCGCTTTTAGCGAACTACTATGACCGCTTGCCTTCCCTACATGGGGTATTCAATACTGGAGGAATGACCGAAATTGATGATGCCATGTGGTCGGGAACCCGGGACCAGAATGGAAAAAATGATTTTCAGTATGGCAGCGATTATGGCCGCTACTGGGATTATGGGCTCATTCGCGATATCAATCTTTCGCTTGACAATATCAATGCAATGGGTGGAAAACTAACGCCTGCTCAAAAAAACCTTTTTATAGGCGAGATGCGTTTTATACGTGCTTTTGTTTACTTCGAAATGGTGAAACGTATGGGTGGCGTGCCTATCGTTACCAAACAAATGATTTACGATTTTAGTGGTGATCCAACACCTTTACAAGTGCCTCGCGCAAAGGAACATGAAGTGTACGACTTTGTTTACAATGAGCTTGAAGCCGTTAAGAATGATTTGGTTGGTAACAACAGCAGTAAAACCCGGGCTAACAAGTATACAGCACTTGCACTACAAAGTAGGGCAATGCTATATGCTGCTTCAATTGCTAAATACAATAATCTCATGGCTGCGCCTATCAGCACGCCGGGTGGCGAAGTGGGCATACCAGCTTCAATGGCGAATGACTATTATAATAAATCTTTAGTTGCATCAAAAGAAATCATGAGCGGACCTTATGCATTATTTAATGAAAATCCAGATAAGGGCGCTAACTTTTATGACATGCTGAATAAGAAAACAGGTAGTGAAGTGATTTTTGCAAAAGATTTTGCTTTGGGTACAAGGTACATCGGTTTACTTATGATAACATTATTAGAAGTATGACGGAAGATAACGAAGGTACATCAATGATTTCACCATCTTTAAGTTTGGTAGAAAGCTTTGATTATCTAGATGGTACTAAAGGCACATTAAAAGATAAAGATGCCAGTGGAAATTACATTGCCTACACTAATCCGAACGATATTTTTGCCAACAAAGATGCTCGTCTATATGGTACAATCATTTATCTGGTACCACTTTTAAAGCCAATGCGGTTAGGATGCAAGCTGGCGTCGCGGTATGGAACAACGGCAATTACCAATTTACTACATCAGCTGTATTAGGGGCAAATTATACCGATAACCAAACTTGGACAGGTTTCGATGGACCGAAGGATGATGCTGTAGATGTGAGTAATACTGGTTTTTATATCCGTAAAATGGTCAGCGATGCCTCAGCGGCCAGCACCAGAGGTACTTCGGCAGCCAATTGGTGGCCTTGGTTTCGCTTGGGTGAAATTTATCTAAATGCAGCTGAAGCCGCGTTCGAATTGGGGCGCCCTGAAGCTTTAGGTTATATGAATACCTTACGCCAGCGCGCTGGCTTTCCAGCCAACAGCTTAAATGCATTAACGACCGCAATTATCCGGAATGAGCGTAGAGTGGAACTTGCTTTTGAGGATCACCGTTATTTCGATCTGAAAAGATGGCGTATTGCCCATGTCGTATGGGATGGTTCTGAAACAGATCCTAATGCGGTAGTCACTGGTTTATATTCCTATCGTGTGATCAGACCAGGTCACCCTGATAATGGAAAATATGTTTATGTAAGAACAAGGCCAACACGTTTTAGACGTGCGAGATTTTTCCGTATGACCAATTATTACTCTTCAATTGATCAAAACGTTTTAAATAACAATCCTAAACTTGTTAGGAATCCGTTTCAATAAAATTTTCGATGATGAAATTCAAATTTTTAACCTTATTCACTGCAGTAGCGAGTTTGTTTCTAGCTAGCTGCGGATACGATAATTACAATGCGCCTGAACTTACCCTTTCTGGAAAAGTGGTTTATCAGGGGAATGCGGTGAGCATCCGTAACAATGGCGCACAACTAGAATTGTGGCAAGATGGGTTCCCTCTTCGTTCATATATTCCAGTATACATCGCGCAAGACGGAAGTTTTTCCGCTAAATTGTTCGCCGGTCAATATAAATTGGTTCGGAGAGCAGATGCGCCTTGGTTGCAGCAGGCTACCGACACCATCAGGGTGAACCTTACAGCCGATGCTAATGTTGATGTGCCAGTAATGCCTTATTTTACCATTACTAATGATGCCTTTGTGAAAACTGGAAATACCATTAGGGCGCAATTTGTGGTCAACAAAGTGGTTTCGAACGCCAATGTAGAACTAGTTCGCCTATATTTAGGAAAGTCCATCCTAACTGATCAGGTTCAACGTGAAGTTCGTGTAGAAGGAAATGTATCAACCTTGGTGTTTGGTGCGCAAACTATTCTCACGGCTGATATCCCTGATAACCTTAAAAACCTAGACTTTATCTATGCTAGGGTAGGGGTAAAGTCAACCTTAGCTGGTGAATATGCTTATACGCAAATACAAAAAATACCTTTAAGGTAATTCATACACTAAAATAACGCTCTCAATTTTATATAAGATAAGCTCAATTTAGCCCGTTTTTCAATGATTAGTAACTTTCTACGCACTCCATTTATCTTATTGACCATTTTGCTGTTGGCCATTGTTTTAAATGCTCAAGGCCAAGCCTATAAGTTTGGTCCCGCTGATAAAGATTTCGCAGGTTACCTGTTTACCTATTTCAAAGGTAATGCCGTAAAAGATGAAGCGGTTTGTTTTGCCATCAGTACCAATGGTTACAACTATCGGGCGCTGAACAACAACGAACCTATTTTAGCTACTAAAGAAATCAGCTCCACTGGTGGGGTTCGTGATCCGCATCTGCTCCGTTCGGAAGATGGTCGTTCCTTTTATATGGTATTAACTGATATGACTTCATCTAAAGGATGGGATTCTAATCGGGCCATGGTGTTACTTAAGTCTGATGACCTGATCCACTGGAAGCATACGGTCATCAACATTCAGCAGCAGTACAAGGGGCATGAGTCGCTAAAACGTGTTTGGGCACCGCAAACGATTTATGATCCATCTGTCGGAAAATATATGGTCTACTTCTCGATGCAGCATGGCAATGGCCCTGATATCATTTATTATGCTTATGCTAACAAAGACTTTACTGCCTTTGAAAGCGAACCAGCAGTTCTTTTCCAACCAAAAAATGGTAAATCCTGTATAGATGGTGATATCATTAATAAAAATGGACTTTACTACTTGTTCTACAAGACAGAGGGTGATGGAAATGGGATCAAATTGGCTATTACCGATTCGCTTACTTCAAAGAAATGGATTGAACAACCTGGCTACAAACAGCAAACGCGAGATGCTGTAGAAGGGTCGAGTGTTTTTAAATTAAATGGTTCCGATAAGTATATTCTGATGTACGATGTGTACGGCAAAGGAAAGTACCAATTTTGTGAAAGTTTGGATTTGGATAAGTTTAAAGTGATTGATCACGAAGTAACGATGGATTTCCATCCACGTCATGGAACCATTATTCCAATTTCTAGAAAGGAGTTGATCGCCTTGACAGCTAAATGGGGCTTGCCAGAGGGCATACAACTTTCTCAGCGGAAAAACCCCGTCTTAGAAGGTTATTACGCCGATCCAGATGTGCTGTATTCCAATAAGACAAAAAAATATTACATCTATCCTACCAGTGATGGTTTTGATGGTTGGGGTGGCTATTATTTTAAGACTTTTTCATCTAAAGATTTAATCAACTGGACTGATGACGGCGTTATTTTGGATCTTAAAAAAGATGTTCCCTGGGGAAATAGAAATGCTTGGGCCCCTACTATTGCCGAGAAAAAAGTTGGAAAGGACTATAAATACTATTACTACTTCACAGCGGCGCAAAAGATAGGCGTTGCCGTAGCTGATTTGCCTGCTGGTCCATTTAAAGATTCAGGTAAACCTCTAGTTAACTTTAAGCCTGAAGGGGTAAAAGGCGGCCAAGAGATTGACCCAGCTGTATTTACAGATCCTAAGTCAGGGAAAAGTTATCTTTATTGGGGTAACGGCTATTTAGCGGTGGCTGAGTTGAATAAAGATATGGTTTCTTTGAAAGCGAATACCACTAAGGTCATTCAAACTGATCAAACTTTTAGAGAAGGTTGTTACGTTTTTTATAGAAAGGGAATTTATTATTTTATGTGGTCTGAGGATGATACTCGAAGTGAAAATTATCGTGTGAGATACGGTACTTCTACATCTCCATTAGGACCGATAACCATAAAGGAGAATAACCTAGTACTACAAAAAGATCCTTCAAAAGGTATTTATGGCACAGGTCACAATTCAGTACTCCAAATTCCGGGGAAGGACGAATGGTACATCGTGTACCACAGATTCAATTACCCAGATGGCATCACAATGGGTGATGCAGCTGGTTTCCATAGAGAAGTTTGTATGGATCCATTATATTTTGATCAAGAGGGGAATATTGTACCCGTAAAGGCCAGCAACTAAGTTTATTTCATGATACGCACCATCAACTATATCACACTCTCTTTATTCTTAAGTTTAATCTCGTTTAGCGGTGTGAAAGCACAGCTTGGCTTTGGTAAAGCCGAAAAAATTAATGACGCTTGGCAATTCCATCTGGGCGAGATAGACGGTAGAAAACCAATAGACCAAAATGAACAATTTTGGCAGATTGTTCAGCTTCCGCATGATTGGAGCGTGAAGCAGCCTCATAGCCGTTCTTTGGCCAGCGCAATGGGCTATCTTCCAGGCGGAATTGGTTGGTATCAAAAGAAGCTTAACCTAAACAGAACAGATCAAGGAAAGAAAATATACCTCTATTTTGAAGGGGTATATAATCGGAGTGAAGTTTTTGTAAATGGACAATCAGTAGGTAAACGACCAAACGGCTATATTTCATTTGCTTATGATATTACTAGTTTGTTAAAATATGGGCAAGAAAACCTAATTAGTGTCCGGGTTGATCACAGTCAGGATGCCGACTCCAGATGGTATACTGGATCAGGAATCTATCGTGATGTGTGGTTGGTGAAAGCTGATCCCGTACATTTAGATCAATGGGGAGTTTATGCCTACCCAGAGATGAAGGGAGAAAGGGGGATTCTACATGTTCAAACAGCTTTGAAAAATGAATCCACAGCAAAAGCAAATTTGTCTATTCTTAGCGAGCTGTTGGATAGGAATGGGGTTATGGTAGCAAAAAAGAAAACAAAGCTATTATCGAAACCTAATGCAGTGAGCGAATTTAAACTCTTTTTGGAAGTTGAGAAACCCAAACGGTGGAATTTAGAGGTGCCAGAAAGTTACGTACTACGAACCACCGTTAGTCAAAATGGTAAGGTAATAGATCAGTCAACAGTGAATACCGGCTTCCGTGAATTTACCTTTGACCCCAATAAAGGGTTTGCACTCAATGGAAAGCAAATGAAAGTGAAAGGTGTTTGTTTGCACCACGATTCAGGGGTACTTGGCGCAGAAATGTATGTAGAAGTATGGCGTAGGCGATTACAAACACTTAAGTCTTTAGGCGTAAATGCCATACGAACGAGTCATAATCCGCAAGCAACTGCGTTGTATGAGCTTTGCGATGAATTGGGTCTGTTGGTAATGGATGAAGCATTTGACGAATGGGAATTTCCGAAACGCAAATGGTTACAGGGATGGAATGTAGGTACACCTGGGTTTCAAGGGACTTACGATTTTTTTAAAGAATGGGGCGAAAGAGATTTGAGAGATATGGTGAAGAGGGATCGCAACCACTTATCAGTATTCGCTTGGAGCATTGGGAATGAAGTAGACTATCCAAACGATCCTTATTCACACCCAGTACTCGCTGGAAGTAAGGAAGGTGGATTTACACAGCCTATTTTTGGAGGCTATAAAAAAGATGCTCCAGATGCGATGCAACTGGGAGAAATAGCTAAAAGACTAGCTGCAGTGGTAAGGACATACGATCAAAGCCGCCCTGTTACAGCGGGTTTGGCTGGTGTAGCGATGTCTAACGAAACAGAATATCCGGGTACATTGGATATTGCTGGTTATAATTATACAGAAAGTAGGTATAAAGAGGATCATCAACGTTATCCGAAGCGAGTGATCTTCGGTAGCGAAAATAGACACGACCTTAATGCATGGAAGGCCGTTAGGGATAACGAGCATATTTTTGGCCAATTTCTTTGGACTGGTATTGATTATTTGGGCGAGTCTGGACGTTGGCCATCACGTGGTTTTTATTCGGGATTATTAGATTTTGCTGGCTTTATCAAGCCTAGAGGTTATTTCCGTCAGTCTCTTTGGTCAGATCAGCCCATGGCCTATTTGGGCACTTACCCGCTTAAGGGCGGTGGCGCTAATGCGGATGTTTGGTCGGCGTTAGAGACTTCGCAGGGGCAAAAAAATGAAGCACCCTCAATGGATGCCTGGCCAATATGGAATTATCAGGAAGGCCAAATGATAAGGGTGGTATGTTACACGAATGCGTCGAAAGCAAAGCTAGAATTAAATGGACGCGTAGTGGGCGAGCTCAAAGACTACGATCAAAAATATGGTATGATCTATTGGGATATTCCTTATGCTGCAGGCCAATTAGTAGCTGTTGGTTTAGACGACGATGGAAAAGAAACTATTAGACATGAAATTAGAACCAGTAAGCGTCCACAAGCCATCAAAGTAGTTGAACAACAGGTGAAGGTGAAAGATGGGATTGCTCAAATAGAAATCCAACTGGTAGATGAGGATGGTGTTGCTGTACAAAATGCTGATGACGAAATCACGTGCGAAATTATTGGCAAAGCTCGTTTACTAGGAATGGAGGCCGGAAATAATGCCGATAAGGGTGATTATACCGATAATAAGCAAAGGGTTTTTCTTGGTAAAATGATTGTTTACTTACAGGTAAACGGCACTGTAGGAGAAGAGGTGGCGGTTCGATTCAGCGCACCCTGGTTAAAATCTGCTATGGTAAAGATCTCTCGATAATCCTTTTATTTTATGAATGTATTAAAGGAAAGTTAAGCGAAGGTCTAATTTTAAATACTAGATACGATAAAGGCCATCAATTGAGATGGCCTTTATGCATTAAAATTAATTCATTATCTATCTGAAAAGCTCTTGTTCGTCTCTGTCGACCGTGTTAATTTTTTTTAAAAAATCAGCAAAAGCTGGCCCATCGTTATCTGAATATGCCCCATACGAATCTAAGATATAACCCATATTTTTATCGCTGTCTTCTACCATATACAATACTGAACTGTCTCCCGGGTCTGACATCCCTTCAAATCTGTAAGTTTTTACAATATTTAAATCTTCGGGACTATATATTCTATCCAATGTTTTAGACTGCATTTTACCATGATCAGTCATTTTTAATTCATTATCTATGCCCTTATTTCTTAATTTTTCTAAAATCTGACTAAGGGTATTCATTTCTACTGGCTGTTCCATAACGTTTAAATCTTGATCTGTAAATAAAACAACCCTACATCAGAATGGTTTTGCTTTTTGTTTTTTAAAAATACTATTTCAAAAAACCAAAAGATTGATTGGTGTGTTCTGCTATCGCGTTCTGTCTCTTATTATTAGCAATATTGATATTCATTTTAAAATCAAAAGAACATGAAACACTACATTTTATACCTAGCAATAGGCTTGTCATTAACTTTTACCTCTTGTGAAAATAAAGAAAGAGAAGTTGCCAATGCCATTTTAAATTCTACATCTACCAATAAGCCTATTGGCTCTGCAAAATTTATTCAAATGTCAGATGGGAAAATAAAGATGGATTTAGAGATTAATATGCCAGAGCGTGCAGATAGTTCCGTTGCCGTTCATTTTCATGAGCACGGTGACTGCGGTAATATGGGCGAAAATACCCATGGGCATTGGAATCCAACAAGTGAATCGCATGGTAAATGGGAATCAGAGAGTTATCACTCTGGAGATATAGGTAATATTCCTTTGGATAGTAAAGGTCATGCGAAGATTTCTGTAGGTACTTTTAGATGGAATGTGACAGAGGGTGATGCAAAGAACATCATTGGTAGGGGCATTATTGTACATGGCGGAACAGATGATTATGTGACACAGCCAACTGGCAACTCTGGGCCGCGAATAGGCTGTGGGGTTATTGCTGCAGTAAAATAGAAAATACAGGCGATTAAATTTTTAATCGCCTTTTTTATGAAAAATAAGACCTGTTGTCATCATGCTTAAAACTAAACGAAAGATGGCGACACTTAATGTTCCTCAAAACGGCAAGGCCGTAAAAGGAAGCTCACGAAAACCTATTCCAGGAGTTGATTTAACCGCTATGGTTGATTTGGCATTCCTACTGATTACCTTTTTTATGCTCACAACATCCTTAAGCAAAATGAATGCTATGGATATTGCTAAACCCGTCCCAATCACAGATATGACTAAGTTGGAACCTTGGCCTGCATCTAGAACATTAACCTTATTGTTGGGTAAGGATAATAAAGCAGTTTATTATCTTGGACAAGCCTATCAAAATCCGATGCAGATTGTTAATGTATCGGAGCTTAGTGAAGTATTACTGCTTAATAAAAAAAGGGTGGCCGAGGCGCATAAAATGTCAAAAGACAAAGAAATGTATGTGATTATTAAGCCGACGCATACGTCCATTTATAAAGACTTTGTGGATGCCATAGACGAAATGGGTATCAACAAGATCAATACGTATGCGATAGATGATAAATATTTACTAGACCGGGAAAAGAGCTTTATGAGAGCTAAAGGGATATAAAAGTTGCCGTCATTTCGAACGTAGAAAGAAATCTGGCAAGCTGTAATTATATAACTTGCTATATTTCTCCCTTTACCTCTCCGAATAGTCGGAGCAGGCTGTCGAAATGACGGCAATAGTATTAAAGACCGAAAGCTGTTTTTACTTGGTCAACGTAATCAAGTTTTTCCCAAGTGAACAGTTCAACGGTTACAGTTTTTTCTTCACCATTTGGCGATCTAAAGGTTTTTGTAACGGTTTCTGATTGACGCCCCATGTGTCCGTAAGCTGCAGTTTCGCTATAAATTGGGTTTCTTAATTTCAAACGTTGCTCAATAAAGTAGGGTCGCATATCAAAAATGTTTTCTACTTTTTTACTGATTTCTCCATCAGTTAAGTCAACTTTAGCAGTACCATAAGTTACCACATTGATGGAAGTTGGCTTTGCAACGCCGATAGCGTAAGAAACTTGAACCAAAACTTCGTCGCACAAACCAGCAGCCACTAAGTTTTTAGCGATATGGCGTGTAGCATAAGCGGCACTTCTATCTACTTTACTAGGATCTTTTCCAGAGAAAGCACCACCGCCATGAGCACCTTTACCACCATAAGTATCTACGATAATTTTTCTACCAGTTAAACCTGTATCTCCATGTGGGCCACCAATTACAAATACACCAGTTGGGTTAATGTGATAGGTGATGTCATCATTGAATAAGTGTGCGTATTGTGGGTATTTTGCTTTAACTCTAGGAATCAAAATTGAAACTAGGTCATTCTTAATTTTAGCCAGCATCTCATCATTTGCAGCATCTTTGTCTGCTTTTGAATCTGATTTAGACTTTACAAAATCATCATGTTGTGTAGAAATAACAATTGCATCAATTCTTTGAGGCTGGTTATCATCAGCATATTCTAAAGTGACCTGCGATTTAGCATCAGGGCGTAAATAGGTGATTTCAGCATTTTCTCTTCTCAAAACCGCTAATTCTCTCAATAGGGCATGAGACAGATCTAGTGCCAATGGCATATAGTTTTCAGTCTCGTTAGTTGCGTAGCCAAACATCATTCCTTGATCGCCAGCACCTTGCTCTTCTTTCGTAGTTCTATCTACACCTTGATTGATATCTTGAGATTGTTCGTGAATTGCGGAAAGCACACCACAAGAATTAGCTTCAAACATATATTCGCTCTTGGTATAACCAATTTTCTTGATGACATCTCTAGCAATTTGCTGTACATCTAAATAAGTTTTAGATTTTACTTCTCCAGCCAAAATTACCTGGCCAGTAGTGACCAATGTTTCGCAAGCTACCTTAGATTCTGGATCAAAAGCTAAGAAATTATCAATTAAAGCATCTGAAATCTGGTCAGCAATTTTATCTGGGTGACCTTCAGATACCGATTCTGATGTGAATAAATATGACATTTTAATTTTTTATTAAAATAAATAAACAATAAAAGTTAAAATGAAAAAGATCCTTTACAGGTTGTAAATAGAAGTGTAGGAATACATTAGCACTTTTTTTTACGTGGTTGCAATCAGTTCCAGCATATCCGGAATTAGCAAATCAGTCCACTCTAACGCCGCAAAACTACCACAATAAATTTTAATACTCAAAAATTATCAATTATTTTGTGTGCTAATTATTTATGTCGGGAAACAAGTCCAATATCATCTTTATTATCAATCCAATTTCTGGTGGGAAAAAGAAATCGGATTTGCCATTGTTGATAGACCAATATCTGGATAAGAATAAGTTTGCACCAATATATGCTTTCACAGAATATGTAGGGCATGCAGCGGAGTTGACGGAAGAAGCGGAAAAGAAGGCTTACGATATTATTGTTGCCGTTGGTGGCGATGGAACCATCAATGAAGTAGCTAGTAAGCTAGTACATAGTGAAAAAATTTTGGCCATTATTCCATTTGGTTCTGGCAATGGACTGGCTAGGTTTCTGAATATCCCTTTGGTAGCAAAAAAAGCAATAGAGCTCATTAATAGAGGTGTTCATCAGCTAATAGATACCGCAGAGCTAAATGGAAAGCGGTTTTTTAATATGGCTGGAATGGGCTTTGATGCCCATTTGAGCGCCGTTTTTGCAGGTAACAAAAAAAGGGGCTTAAAAAGTTATGTGGAATTGGGCTTTAAAGAAATTACTACTTATAAAGCACAACCTTATCACATAGAAATAGATGGCGTAAGCTATGATAATGATGCTTTTGCGATCAGCATTGCAAACTCTTCTCAATATGGAAATAACGTTTACATTTCACCAAAATCATCGTTAACTGATGGTTATTTGGATGTGTGTATCATCCATCCAATATCTCTTTTGAAATTGCCTATATTAGCTTTTCAGATGATTACAGGCAAGACACACCAATCAAGCCTGGTAAAAATTATCAGAGGAAAACACATTAAAATACTTAGAAATGCGCCAAATGCAGTGCATTTAGATGGCGAGCCTTTGCAATTAGGGCAAGAACTCGAAATCAAAATAATTCCAGCTTCTTTAAAGATACTGAGCAACTAGTCCGTAGCTAATACCTAATACCTAACTCCTTACACCTAATTCCTAAAAGTATGAGCAAGCAAAAGAAAAACACATTAAACGATTTTGGCGGAGTGATGTTCTCGACAGATCCCGATTTTGTTTACGAAAATCATGAAGCAGAGGAACAAGAAACTTTAGCAAATAGCCAACAAGACCTTCGAGTAATGTTGGATAGGAAAAATAGGGGTGGGAAAACGGTAACGTTGGTTACCGGTTTTATAGGCACCGATGCTGATTTAGAGCAGTTAACTAAAACACTTAAAACCAAATGTGGGGTAGGTGGTAGTGCGAAGGATGGTGAGATCATACTTCAAGGTGATTTTAAAGAAAAAGCATTTTTATATCTCCAAAAAGAGGGCTATAAAGTGAAAAAGTCTGGCGGCTAATATTTGTATTAAGTCATTGTTTATCAGTATTTTAATTCTTAGTGTAATTGCCACAATAAGTAAAAAAAATCTTTAAAATTGTGTTTTTTTGGATAAATATCTCCTTAGCTTTGGCTGATATTTAAACCAAAAATATGACCAAATATAGTATCCAAAAACCTCAGTTAGATTATCTGGGTTTAGCTTCGATGCAATTTAAATATCAGCTAAGTATCCCTGAATTAGTCGAAGACGCCATTAGAAACGGGGAAGGTACGTTGGCCGACTCTGGTGCGTTGGCTATCGATACTGGAAAGTTCAAAGGCCGTTCTCCCAAAGACAGATTTATCGTTGCCGACGAGGTAACGAATAACATTGTTTGGTGGGGAGATATCAATATCAAGATAAGTCCAGCGCATTTTGATACGATTTATCATAAAATGACTTCGTTCATTAGTGATAAAGAAGTTTATGTAAGGGATGCTTACGCATGTGCTAATAAAAACTACAGCACTAGTATTCGAGTAATCACGGAGTACGCTTTCCAGAATATATTTGCCAATAATCTTTTTCTAAGGTATGAGCATGAAGCACTACCTGAGCAACCAGAGTGGACAATTATAGCTATTCCATCTTTCTTAGCTGATCCGAAAAACGATGGAACCAGACAGGAAAATTTTTCAATTATTAACTTCTCCAAGAAAATTATCTTGATTGGAGGGACGGCATATACAGGAGAAATTAAAAAAGGTATTTTCTCTGTACTTAATTTTATTCTACCAAATGAAAAGAACACTTTGTCTATGCATTGTTCTGCTAACGTAGGCAAGGATGGAGATGCTGCGGTGTTCTTTGGCTTGTCTGGAACGGGGAAAACAACTTTGTCTGCAGATCCTAATAGGGCTTTGGTTGGTGATGATGAGCATGGCTGGGGCGAAGGGACCATCTTTAATTTTGAAGGCGGTTGCTATGCAAAATGCGTTGATTTAACTGCAGAAAAAGAGCCTCAGATATTTAATGCGATTAAATTTGGATCACTATTAGAAAATATCAATTATTTTCCCGGAACTAGAAATGTAGATTTTGGTAATATTGAAAAGACAGAAAACACACGTGTAGCCTATCCGTTGAATTACATAGATAATGCTCTGGAGCCATCGGTAGCACCTGTTCCAAAAAATATTTTCTTTTTAACAGCGGATGCTTTCGGCGTATTGCCTCCAATTTCCAAACTAACCGCTGGTCAGGCCATGTTTCATTTCATATCAGGTTATACCGCAAAGGTTGCCGGAACAGAAACTGGTGTAACAGAACCTCAGCTAACATTTTCGGCTTGCTTTGGTAAAGCATTTTTGCCCTTACACCCAACAGCCTACGCGAATTTATTAGGAGAGAAAATGAAAAGGCACCAAGTAAATGTTTGGTTGGTAAATACTGGCTGGAGCGGTGGGCCATACGGGGTAGGCAGTAGAATGAAATTAGCTTATACTAGAGCAATGATTACTGCAGCACTTAATGGCGAACTTGAAAATGAGCTCTTCGTTGAACATCCTATTTTTGGCTTAGCAATGCCTACACATTGTCCAAATGTTCCATCAGCTGTTTTAAATCCAAAAGATACCTGGAATAACCATAATGACTACGATTTGAAAGCAAATGAGCTGGCCAAGGCATTTATAGATAATTTTAAGGCATTTGAAGAGTTTGCAGACGAAGAAATTAAAAAAGGTATGCCAAAGCTTGTAGAAATACTGGTTTAATGCTTTTTTTCAATCAAAAATTTGCATTTGATTAAATTTTTAGTTTTAATTGCGTAAAGATTGTCTCAAGGGCAATCTTTTTACGTTAAGAACGTCGAAGTTGCTTAAGTAACGAATTGATTGTGTAATGAAGATTTAATTTGTAATTTAAATCAAAATTATAAATTTGCTTCCGCAACAATTGAGCTTAGGCTTCGTTGAGTGTAATAACTTATTTATTTAAATTTAAAAACAAGTACTAAAACTAAAATTAAAAAAAATGGCAAACGCACCAAAACCTACACCGGCTAAAAAAGAGAGCAGCGCAACGGCGTCTAACTTATTTGCTACCTTAGTTATTCCAATCTGTATTCTTATCGGAGTAGCCCTTTTTATCTTTGTATTGGGTAAACCATCTAACTTTAACGTTCCAGAAGAAGTTGCAAAGGCTAACAGTTCATTGTCTTTGGCATTTTATAATGATGATACACACGCTTACCTTCCACACCCAGGAAACTATGGTGGTATGGCATTTAAAGGTGGTTTCATCGTGCCAATCCTAATGGGTATGCTTTTAATGGTATTTGTATTCTCTATCGAGCGTTTCATCGTTATTGGTAAAGCTACAGGTAAAGGAAGCTTAGAGTCATTCATCAAAAAAATTCAAACTTTATTAAGCTCAGGAAACATCCAAGCTGCGGTTGCAGAGTGCGATAAACAACAAGGTTCTGTTGCGAACGTAATTAAATCAGGTCTTAAAAAATATAGTGAAGTAGAAGCTGACACTAACTTAGACGTTGAACAATCAGTAGTTGCTATCCAAAAAGATATTGAAGAAGCTACAGCATTAGAAATGCCAATGTTAGAGCAAAACTTAACGATTATCGCTACATTAGTATCTGTTGGTACGTTAATGGGTCTATTAGGTACGGTAACAGGTATGATCAAGGCCTTCGGTGGTTTAGCTAACTCAGGTGCTCCAGATCAAGCAGCGTTAGCAACAGGTATTTCTGAGGCTCTTATCAATACTGCAACTGGTATCGGTACTTCTACCTTAGCGATTATCATGTACAACATCCTTACTTCTAAAATTGATAAATTAACTTATGCTATCGATGAAGCTGGTTTCAGTATCATCCAAACGTATGCAAGTACACACAAATAAAAATTATTTTTATTTTCTTTTGCCGGCTTTATGGAAAACCGGAAGTAATAGCATCATTAGTTAAAATATTAATAATTTTTAGATTATGGGTAGAGCAAAAGTTCCTAGAAAGAGTACCTCGATTGATATGACCGCCATGTGCGATGTATCTTTCTTGCTACTTACTTTCTTTATCTTAACAGCGACCGCTCGTCAACCAGATCCTCTAGAGATTACTACACCGTCGTCATCGGTGCAGTTTAAAATGCCTGATAAAGACATCTCTATTTTGAGTATCGGTAAAGGAAAAGTTTTCCTTGAGATTATCGGTCAAGACGTAAAGAAAGCAACCCTTCAAAGAATGGGTAACATTTACGGTCAGACATTTACCGAAGAAGAAGCTAAAAAATTTGCAGTAGTTTCTGCATTTGGCGTGCCAATTGGTAACATGAAACAGTTTTTAGCCATGAACGGAGAGCAACGTACAAAATCGGGCATCCAATCAGGTATTCCAAATGATTCAACGACAAATAATGAGTTGTTCAATTGGGTTAAAGAAGCTCGTTTCGCAACCTCTGAGTTACATGGTATTGATATGCGTTTGAGTATTAAAGGTAATGCCAACGAAGAATATGCAACCGTGAGAAAGGTAATTGACTTGCTTCAAAAGCAGAAAATTAACAAATTTAGTTTAATTACATCGTCTGAATAAGACGGTTAACAAATAGAAATTAAGCAATGGCAGAATTAGACACCTCCAGCGGAGGCGGCGGTAAAGGTGGAAAGGTAAGGAGTAAAAAGCAATCTACTAAGGTCGATTTGACCGCGATGGTAGACTTGGCTTTCCTTTTGATTACCTTCTTCATGTTAACCACGTCTTTGTCTAAACCTCAGGCAATGGATATTGCAAAGCCTGACAAGGATGCAAAAGATGAGAACAGACTAGAGCTTAGAGAATCTCAAACGATGACCATATTACTTGGCAAGAACGATAAAATTGCTTGGTATATGGGAGAGGCAGGTAAAAGCGCACCTACTATTGAAGGTTTCGGTGATATCCAAGCTTCATTGTTGAAGAATAAAGAACAAGTAAAGAAATCATCAGGCAGAGATATTGTAATTATTGTTAAACCTACGGATGCCTCTAAGTATAAAAACTTCGTGGATATCATGGACGAGATCAATATTACTAAAACAAATGTCAATGCACCTGCAGTAGATGACGATCCTACGCATCTTTTAGATAGCGAAAGAGATTTTATGAAGTCTAAAGGGATTTTGTAAGTAGTTGATAACAAATAAAAAATTAAGCAATGTCTAAAATAGATTTATTTAATAAGGAATGGATTGACGTTGTATTTGCTAAGAAGAATAAAGCTTACGGTGCTTACGAGCTTCGTCAGACTAACGCTTCAAATACAGCTAAATCATTGTTTATTGCTTCGGCAATTTTCATCTTCCTTTTCCTTACACCAAGGCTTTACGCTTTGTTGAAAGGAATGGCGCCAGAGGAGCCTGTGGAAGAAGTTAAAGAAGTAATAATGCAACCACCTCCGCCAATTAACCCAGAGGTGAAAACTCCGCCACCGGTAGAGCCACCTCCACCAAAGCAGGATCAAGTGAAGTTCCCTCCTCCGATTGTAAAACCGGATAATGAGGTACGTGATGAAAAACCACCAACCGTAGAGGATTTGAAAAAAGCAGATCCAGGACAAAAAACTATGGAAGGTGATCCGACTGCAGATGTGGTACAAATTACGGCAGCAGGTGAAGGCCCGAAACAGGCTGCGGTTGTTGAAGATAACACCGTATATAGTTTCGTAAGTATGGAGAACCCTCCAACCTTCCCAGGCGGTATGGACAAGTTTTACAAGTATATTGGTGATAACTTGAAATATCCACCGATGGCAGCAGAAAACAACATTCAAGGTAAAGTGTTTATTTCATTTACTGTAGAGAAAGATGGTTCTGTTACTGATGTGAAAGTGGATAGAAAGCTAGGTTACGGTACAGATGAAGAAGCTGTTAGGGTAGTAAAAGGTAGTAGAAGATGGAATCCAGGTATGCAGAATGGTAAACCGGTGAGAGTAAAATACAACATGCCTATTGCGTTTACTTTGCAGCAATAATTTTTAGAATAAGAATGCTGAATTCAGATAGTTTCAAACAGAAATCGCCTCAACAGCGATTTCTGTTTATTTTAGGGGTTACGATGATTGTGCTTTTTTTTACACTTGCTGCAGTCGTTGTTTTTTGGGGAGAATTAATTAATTTAGATCCAGTAAAATTTCCTCAAAAATACCGTATAGCGTTTGGTGTCGTATTGATCATCTATGCTGCTATCAGATTTTTTAGAATAATAAGAGATAATAAATAGGAATGAGAATAAGATTAGGTTTAGTACTTACACTAGTTTTTGCTCTTGCTATTATTTCTTGTAAGAGAAAAAATAACAAAGAAGCGGTTAGTGAAACAAGGACTTCTGGGAAAACAACCATCTTAGTAGATGAGACTTTTGCTCGTATTCTAGACAATCAAATAAGCGTTTTTAAATCTGATTACCCTTCAGCTTCGGTTACCACAATTTTTGGAAATGAGAATGAAATCGTTCCTCGATTCAGAAAGGGAGAAGTTCAAATGATGGTCCTTTCAAGGATGTTGAAACCTGGGGAAGATCAGTATTACAAACAAAAGCAAATTCGTATCCATACAGATAGATTTGCAATTGATGGCTTGGCGCTGATCGCAAATATTGCAGATGCGGATACTTCCATAACGGTACAGGATGCGTATGACATTATGAGGGGAGAATCTAAGAGTGGTAAAAAGCTGGTCTTTGATAATGCTTACTCTAGCACAATAAGATATTTCATAGACTCTGCAGGTATCAAAGAATTACCTAAAGTTGGGGTCTATACACTAAAGACATCAGATGACGTAATTAAATATGTAGCTGACAATAAAGGTTATATTGGCGTAATAGGCGTCAACTGGTTGTTAAAGAATGTTAAAAACGCAAATCCGCTCTTGGCGCGAGTAAAGACACTCGCAGTAAAAAAAATGTCTGGCAAGGCGGGTGAAGATGGCTTCTATAGGCCTACGCAAGAAAACTTGATCAATGGGAAGTATCCATTTTTAAGAAATGTTTACATCATTAATGCTGAAGGCACAAATGGTTTAGGCACGGGTTTTGCGACTTGGTTAGCTAGCCCCCGTGGACAATTGATCGTACTTAAATCGGGTCTAGGACCTCATAAGGTAGCGGAAAGAGAATTCAATTTTAAAACTAACAACAAATAGTAATTATTCAACTTAGAGAAATAGAGAACACTGTATGTCCATGCAGCTAATAAGTTATTTCAATTAACAAATGGAGACAATGAAAATGATTAAGAAGAACATAGCCTTGGCCACAGGCTTATTATTGATGGGTAGCACTGCCTCATTTGCTCAGAGTTTAGCTGATGCCAAGAAGGCGATAGATGCTGAACAATATCAAAAAGCAACATCTATGCTGAAAACGTTGGTGGCTAACCAAGCTAAAAACGGTGATAATTATTTTAACCTAGGTAAAGTATATTTATTAACTGATGAAATTGATTCAGCAAGAGCCGCTTTTACCAATGGTACCACTGCAGATCCTAAGAATGCATTGAATTTTGTTGGCTTAGGACAGGCAGATTTGTCACAAGGTAATGCAACTAACGCGAAAACAAACTTCGATAAAGCAGTTGGCTTGAAAGGCAAAGATTATACCACCTATTTAGCAATTGGTAGGGCATATATTGATCAAAAAAATGTAGACTTTGCACAGGCATTGCCTAATTTACAAAAAGCGGATGAGTTAGATTCGAAAGATAAAGATCCTGAACCTTTCTTGGCTTTGGCAGATTTTTATGCAGCTCAAAGAAAAAATACAGAAGCTTATCCTCAGTATTTAAGAGCATTAGATATTGATCCTAATCTTTCTAGAGCTCACGTACAAATTGGTAAAATGTACAAAGAAGCTTTTGCTTTCGCAGAGGCCGAGACTGAAATCAAAAAAGTTATAGAGACCGATCCAAATTATGGACCTGCTTACAGAGAACTTGCTGAAGTTCAAAATAGATGGGCTGATTTCGATCCTAAAAATGGCGCTGCTAAAAGAACAGAAGCTTTGGCTAACATGAAAAAGTATCTTGACTTAACCGATCAATCTTTTGATTCGCGTTTGCGTTATGCTCAGTTTTTATTTTATGCAGGTGATTTTGCAACTTTAGAAAAAGAGGTAGCTACATTAAATGCTGCAAATGCAAATGATCCGAAAAACTTTGTAGTAACTAGGATGAGAGGATACTCGGCAGTAGAAAATAAAAACTTTGAACAAGGTATCAAGTATATGGACGAGCTTTTCGCTAGAACTCAAGATACTGCTCGTATCATTGGATCTGATTACCTTTATTTGGGTAAGGCTCAATTAGCCACAGGCAAAGATAGCTTAGCTGTAATCAACATTACTAAAGGTGTGCAGTTAGATACAACTAAGGTTGAGGAGTTAGCTGCAATTGGATTAAAATATTTCACAGATAAAAACTTCCCTAAAGCAGCTCAAGTTTATGGTAAGGTAGTGACATTGAATTCTAAAAATCCTTCTTTAGCAATGGCATACTACTATTTAGGTACTTCTAATTATGTGAGTTCTAAAGGTCAGGATATGGAATTGTTAAAAGCGGCTGATTCGGCTTTCGTTAAACTTTTACAATTAGCTCCTGAATATGAAGCAGCGCAGTTATATAGAGCTCGTACTTTCAGATTAATGGATGATGCTAAAGCTCCTAAAGGAATCGCTGTCCCTGAGTTTGAGAAGTATATCAAAATGGTAACAGTTGATAAACCAGAGAAAGCTGCAACGCCAGCTAACCAAAAAGGTTTAGTTGAAGCTTACAACTACATTGGTGCTTTGCTTTCCTCGACGGATAAAGAAAAAGCTAAAGAATATTTCAACAAAACTTTAGCTATCGATCCACAAAATGCGTTAGCAACTGATAACTTGAAGTTTTTAGCTGGACCAGCTCCGAAGAAAGCTCCAATTAAGAAGTAATCTTTATAAATAATATTGAAAAGGCAGGGTTTGTAATCCTGCCTTTTTATTTTAATTTTGCCCTCAATTCTATTATCATTGATATGCAAGCACAAAGTACAGCACAAGATTTTATTCCTATTATATTTCAGGTAATCGTTGCATTAGGTTTCGTAGTAGTAACCTTATTTGCTACTCACCTTTTAGGCCCTAAAAGAAAAACGAAAGATAAGTTAACTACTTTCGAATCTGGGGTTGAAGTGATCGGTAATGCTCGTCAACCATTTTCTATTAAATATTTTTTAGTAGCTATTTTATTTGTGCTTTTCGACGTAGAGGTAATCTTTATGTATCCTTGGGCAGTTAACTTTAGAGCGTTAGGTTGGAACGGAATTATAGAGATGTTTATCTTTATGGGTACGCTCTTGTTAGGCTTTATTTACGTGTTAAAAAAGAAAGCATTAGATTGGCATTAGCGTGCTTCAATCGAATTATTTAGATTGTTTCTAAATGATGATCGCCTGACCTAAATCAGGCTAAATATCGTATTTTTGCTGCTTGTTCGAGTTATATTTGGACAAGCATTTTTGTTTATAAACATGAGTGAAATCAAAATAGTTGAGGCGCCTCCAGGCATAGAAGGGAATGGCTTTTTTGCCACTTCTTTAGATAAGGCAATTGGTTTGGCCCGTTCACATTCGTTGTGGCCTTTGCCTTTTGCAACTTCTTGTTGTGGCATCGAGTTTATGGCTACCATGGGATCTCATTATGATTTTGGACGTTTCGGTTCAGAAAGGTTAAGTTTTTCTCCTCGTCAGGCCGATGTTTTAATGGTAATGGGGACTATTGCTAAAAAAATGGGACCAGTGTTAAAACAAGTTTATCTTCAGATGGCTGAGCCTCGTTGGGTAATGGCCGTAGGTGCTTGCGCATCTAGTGGAGGCATTTTTGATACTTATTCGGTATTACAAGGTATTGATGAAATTATCCCTGTAGATGTCTATGTGCCTGGTTGCCCTCCAAGACCTGAAGCTATCCTGGATGGCTTTCAGCGGATACAAGACTTAGTGAAAAACGAATCAGGTAGAAGAAGACATTCTCCTGAATATAAAGAACTGTTAGCAGGTTACGGAATACTATAATGGCTAAAGCAACAAATACAGAGTTAGTTGACCTGCTAGGCGAAAAATTCGGCGAGCAGCTTTTTGATGTTTCAGAGCCTTATGGCTTGTTAACTTTTTCTACCCATAAAGATAAAGTGATCGACGTGCTGTCTTTTCTAAAAGAGAACGGAAAGATCAACTTTAATTTCTTAACCGATATTACTGCGGTGCATTATCCTCAAGTAGAAAAAATTGCAGTGGTTTATCATTTGCATAGTATGGTAAGTGGTATTAGAGTAAGGTTGAAAGTGTTTTTGCAAGAAAACGATCCAAGAGTGGCTTCGGCAACTGTTTTATGGAACGGTGCAAACTGGATGGAGAGAGAGACTTATGATTTCTTCGGTGTTAAATTCGAAGGACATCCTGACTTAAGAAGAATATTAAACGTGGATGAGATGACAGTGCATCCAATGTTGAGACAGTATCCGTTAGAAGATCCTAACAGGGTAGATAAAAAAGACGAATACTTTGGTAGATAATTATGACTCACAATCAACCAGTATATACAGATAATGATCCGCAAGATGGATTGGTAACCCTTAACTTAGGGCCTACGCACCCGGCAACACACGGCGTGTTCCAAAATGTTCTGCAAATGGATGGCGAGCGAATTGTAAGTGGTGTATCTACTATTGGGTATATCCACAGAGCATTTGAAAAAATTGCGGAGCATCGCCCGTTCTATCAAATTACACCGCTGACAGATCGTTTAAATTACTGTTCGTCGCCTATCAATAACATGGGCTGGCACATGACGGTAGAAAAGCTTTTAAATATTCAAATTCCAAAAAGAGTAGATTATTTGAGAGTGATTATCATGGAGCTTTCACGTATTGCCGATCACATCATCTGTAATACCATTATTGCTCAAGATACTGGCGCAACTACTACGTTCCTTTATCTTTTCCAATACAGAGAGCATATCTATGAGATTTTTGAAGAAATCTGTGGTGCTCGTTTAACTACGAACATCGGTCGTATTGGCGGTTTAGAAAGAGATTTTAATGAAGTCGCATTTGCTAAAATCAATAAGTTCCTAAAAGAATTTCCTGTTGCGTTAAAAGAGTTTGAAAGTTTGTTGAACCGTAACAGAATTTTTATTGACCGTACTAAAGGTGTTGCAGAAGTAACTGCGGAAAATGCATTGAGTTACAGCTGGACTGGCCCTTTATTACGTGCTACAGGTATCGATTACGATGTTCGCATTAGTGAACCGTATTCTTCTTATCAAGATTTCGATTTTGAAATTCCAGTAGGCACAAGCGGCGATGTTTTCGATAGGTATTTGGTGCGTAACGAAGAAATGTGGCAAAGTGTGCGCATTATCGAGCAAGCCATTGAAAAATTGAAATCAGAACCAAAAGGTATATTTCATGCTGACGTTCCTGATTTTTACTTGCCAGGAAAAGAAGAGGTTTATAATAACATGGAAGCACTGATCTATCACTTTAAAATTGTGATGGGTGAAATTGACGCTCCAAAAGCAGAAGTTTACCACGCTGTTGAAGGTGGTAATGGCGAACTTGGTTTTTATCTAATTAATGATGGCGGCAGAAGTCCTTATCGTTTGCACTTTAGAAGACCTAGTTTTATTAACTACCAAATGTACGCGAAAATGAGTGAGGGCATGTTATTATCTGATGCCATCATTAACATGAGTAGTTTGAACATTATTGCAGGAGAATTAGATGCTTAAAGTAGAAGAAACACAGCCTGTAGAATTCTCATCAGCCTTGCTAGCTAAGTTTGATGAAATTGTAAAACGCTATCCTGAAGGAAAGCAAAAATCAGCTTTACTACCATTATTACACTTGGTGCAAGCAGAATTTGGGTGGACGAGTGTGCCAGCAATGGATAAAGTTGCGGAATACTTAAACATTCAGCCTATAGAAGTATATGAAGTGGCGAGTTTTTACACCATGTACTTTTTGCAACCTAAAGGTAAATATGTTTTGGAAGTTTGCCGTACCGGACCTTGTTGTTTAGTAGGTGCCGAAAAAATTATGACTCATATAGAAAATAAGCTGGGGGTTAAGGAAGGCGAAGTAACTGAGGATGGCTTATTTAGCTGGAGAGGTGTGGAATGCTTGGCAGCTTGTGGTTTTGGTCCGGTTTTACAAATTGGCCCAGCATATACTTTCTACGAAAATTTAACCGAGCAATCGGTAGATCAATTAATTGACGATTTAAAAAATAGAGATTTGCGACAATAGATTTGAGAATTGAGATTGGACACTTAGTCTTATATCTCATATCTCACATCTCATATCTAAAAAAATGGGACGTAAACTATTATTAGAACATATCAATGTACCTGGCATCAATACGCTGGCAGTTTATCGCGAAAAAGGCGGTTATCGTGCGGTTGAAAAGGCATTGAAGACCTTAAGTCCAGAAGACATTGTTGAAGAGGTAAAAAAATCTGGATTGAGAGGTCGTGGTGGTGCAGGTTTCCCAACGGGGATGAAATGGAGCTTTTTGGCTAAGCCAGAAGGTGTTGCCCGTTATTTAGTTTGTAACGGTGACGAATCTGAACCTGGAACTTTCAAGGATAGATATTTGATGACACACATTCCTCATGCTTTAATTGAAGGAATGATTGTTTCAAGTTTTGCTTTAGGTGCAAATACTTCTTACATCTATTTGAGAGGTGAGATGATGCCTCAAATCAGGATTTTAGAAAGGGCAATTGAAGAAGCAAAAGCTGCTGGCTGGCTAGGTAAAAATATCTTGGGAACAGGATATGATTTAGAACTTTATGTTCAGCCAGGTGGTGGTGCTTATATCTGCGGCGAAGAAACTGCTTTGTTAGAATCATTAGAAGGAAAACGAGGAAACCCTCGTATTAAACCACCATTCCCAGCTATAGCAGGTTTGTATGGTTGCCCAACGGTGGTTAACAATGTAGAATCTATTGCCGCTGTAGTTCCAATTATCAATGATGGTGGCGATGAGTATGCCAAGATCGGAATTGGAAGAAGTACAGGAACAAAATTAATATCAGCTTCTGGTAACTTGGTAAAACCTGGAGTTTATGAGATAGAGCTAGGCCTACCGGTAGAAGAATTCATTTATTCTGATGAATATTGCGGTGGCATCGCCAATGGCAAAAGACTAAAAGCAACGGTTGCTGGAGGTTCATCTGTGCCAATTTTACCTGCTAACTTAACCTTAAAGTACGCGAATGGTGACCCTCGTTTAATGAGTTACGAGTCGTTATCTGAAGGTGGTTTTGCAACAGGTACGATGTTGGGTTCGGGTGGTTTCATCGCTTTTGATGAAGATCAGTGTATCGTTCGCAATACTTGGAATTTTTCTCGTTTTTATCACCACGAAAGTTGCGGACAGTGTTCGCCTTGTAGAGAAGGAACGGGATGGATGGAGAAAATTCTTCACAAATTAGAGCATGGACATGGAACGATGGACGACATTGATCTGCTATGGGATGTTCAACGCAAAATTGAAGGAAATACGATTTGTCCGTTAGGTGATGCGGCAGCTTGGCCAGTAGCAAGTGCAATCAGACATTTCAGAGATGAGTTTGAATGGCACGTGAAAGAGCCGATGAAGAGCCAAAGTACTAATTATGGTTTAGCGAACTATGCTAATCCGATTGAGAAAAAAGAAGAAGTTAAACAGGAAAACCTTTAACCATGAGTGATTTAGTTAAAGTAACCATAGACGGAATAACGGTAGAGGTAGAAAATGGCACCACCATTTTGAATGCTGCTCGTCAAATTGGAGGAGACATTGTGCCTCCTGCAATGTGCTATTATTCTAAATTGAAGGGTAGTGGAGGTAAATGCCGTACCTGCATCGTAAAAGTAAGCAAAGGTTCTGAAAAAGATCCTCGACCGATGCCGAAGTTGGTAGCTTCTTGTCGTACCACGGTAATGGACGGGATGGAAGTACTAAATATTACTTCTCCGGAAGTGTTGGAAGCTCGTGCTGGTGTTGTAGAAATTTTGTTGATTAACCACCCCTTAGATTGTCCGGTTTGCGACCAAGCTGGTGAGTGCGATTTGCAAAACTTAGGTTACGAGCACGGTTTACAAAAAACAAGATATGAGTTCGAGCGTAGAACGTTTGATAGAATAGATATTGGTGATAAAATCCAGTTGCACATGAACCGTTGCATTTTGTGCTACCGTTGTGTATTCACTGCAGATCAAATCACGAATAAACGTGTTCATGGCATCTTAAATCGTGGAGATCACTCAGAAATCTCAACTTACATTCAGACAGCTGTTGATAACGATTTCTCTGGAAACGTAATTGATGTTTGTCCCGTAGGTGCTTTAACCGATAGAACTTTCCGTTTTAAAAACCGTGTTTGGTTTACAAAGCCAATCGATGCACATAGAAACTGTTCGCACGAAAAATGCAATGGTAAAGTAACGTTGTGGTACAAAGGGGAAGATGTTTTACGTGTGACGGCTAGGAAAGATCAGTTTGGTGAAGTGGAAGAGTTTATCTGTAATGAATGTCGTTTCGATAAAAAGAAAACTGCGGATTGGACTTTGGAGCATCCAACACATATTTCAGAGACTTCGGTAATCGCATCAAACCACTACGAGACATTCAAACCGCTTCCGGTAATTAAAGAAAACTTAGCGTTACAAGAAGCAAATCAACGCGAACTAGAAAAAACATTTAAAATCTAATGGAAATCGATTTCGTCATAGAGAAATTCATATTGGTTACCGCAATATTTGCAATTAGTTTAGTAATTGCAATGTATTCTACTTACGCTGAGCGTAAGGTTGCCGCTTTTTTGCAAGATAGGCTTGGACCAGACAGAGCTGGACCTTTTGGACTTTTACAGCCTTTAGCCGATGGGGTGAAGATGTTCATGAAAGAGGAAATTATTCCTGCTAATGCCAATAAATGGCTATTCATGATTGGTCCTGGTTTAGCTATGCTTTGTGCTTGTATTGGTACGGCGGTTATTCCTTGGGGACAAGATATGATGGTTGGAGATAGACTCGTGAAATTACAAGTAACCGATATCAACGTTGGTTTACTTTACATTTTCGGTGTAATCTCTTTAGGTGTTTATGGCGTAATGATTGGCGGTTGGGCATCTAACAACAAATATTCATTGTTAAGTTCTATCCGTGCTGCTTCGCAAAATATCAGCTATGAAATTGGGATGGGCCTTTCGATTATTGCTTTGCTATTGGTTACCAATTCACTTAGTTTAAGAGAAATTGTAGCACAACAACATGGCTGGCAATGGAACGTGCTGTATCAGCCATTAGGCTTTATCATTTTTATGGTATGTGCTTTTGCGGAAACTAACCGTGCGCCATTCGATTTACCTGAATGTGAGGCTGAGCTAAATGGTGGATATACAATTGAGTATTCATCAATGAAATTAGGTTTTTACCTTTTCGCTGAGTATATCAATATGTTTGTGTCTTCAACCATAATGGCAGCATTATATTTCGGAGGCTACAACTATCCAGGAATGGATTATATGGCTACTTTATTGGGGCCAACTTGGGCACCTTTATTTGGTACATTAATCTTCTTCCTAAAAATATTTGCATTCATTTTCTTCTTCATGTGGGTACGTTGGACTATCCCTCGTTTCCGTTACGATCAGTTGATGAATTTAGGGTGGAAAGGTTTAATTCCTTTAGCTATCGCGAATATCATTATCACAGGTATTGTTATTGCTATTGTAAATAAATTTTAAGAGACATGGAATCATTAAGCAATAAGAAAAAGGTATTGGTTTCAAAGCCGCTTAATTTTGCCGAGAGAATTTATCTTCCGGCTATAGCAAGTGGTATGGCGACGACCATTGGTCACTTCTTTAAGAAGCCAGCTACCATTAAATATCCAGAGCAAGAGCGTGAATTCTCTATCAATTGGAGAGGAATGCACTCTTTGAAAAGAGACGAGCAAGGTAGAGAACGTTGTACTGCTTGCGGTTTATGTGCTTTGTCTTGCCCGGCAGAAGCAATTACGATGATTGCAGCTGAGCGCAAGAATGAAGAGAAACACTTGTATCGTGAGGAAAAATATGCATCGGTTTATGAAATTAATATGTTGCGTTGCATTTTCTGTGGTTTATGTGAAGAGGCTTGTCCGAAAGAGGCCATTTACTTAGATGGACCAATTGTACCAGCAGATTATTTACGTAAAGATTTTATTTACGGGAAAGATAAATTGGTAGAAGCTCCTTTGGAGGTAAAATAGTTTGTCATTCAGAGCGCAGCGAAGAATCTTTATCAAATAGATGCTTCCTTCGTCAGCATGACAGTTGAATAAATAAAACTAAATAAAAATTAATGGGTACATCAGTATTCTATTTTGTAGCAACATTAAGCGTATTCTTTGCGCTGATGGTGGTTTTTGCAAAAAATCCAATCCATAGTGTGCTATACTTAATTCTAACGTTCTTTACGTTTACGGTTCATTACATTTTATTGAACGCACAATTCTTAGCGGTAGTTAACTTCATTGTTTACATGGGAGCCATTATGGTACTTTTCCTGTTTGTACTGATGTTACTTAACCTCAATAAAGAAAACGAACCCAATAAATCAACGGTGTTAAGGGTAATTGGCGTAATTGCTGGCGGATGTTTGGCAGTAACTTTAATTGGTTCTTTAAAATCGGTAGCAATTGCTGATCCTTTGGTGTTGAAAAATCCGAGCTTAGGATTGGTAGAAAACTTAGGTAAAGAGCTATTTGGTCGGTTCATGTTACCATTCGAATTATCGTCATTACTATTATTAAGTGCAATGGTTGGTGCGGTACTTTTAACCAAAAAGGAGGAAAAAACTAATGGGTAGTTTGTTCGAAAATATGCAGGGCGTTCCATTGAACCATTACATTTGGTTCTGTGCAATCATCTTCACTATTGGAGTGATGGGCGTGTTGATCCGTAGAAATGCAATCATCATTTTCATGTCGGTAGAGTTAATGTTAAATGCAGTAAACTTGCTTTTAGCTGCTTTCTCGGTACATCACAATGATCCATCGGGACAAGTGTTCGTGTTCTTCATTATGGCTTTGGCCGCTGCAGAAGTAGCCATTGGCTTAAGTATCATCGTGATGGTTTACCGTAACACACAATCAATAGATATTAATGTATTAAATCGCCTTAAGTGGTAATTCTAATAAAATAAAATGATTACAAGTTTACTTTGGTTAATTCCAGTTCTTCCGCTTTTAGGCTTCGTGATTAATGGCCTAGGCCGTAATACATTGAGCAAAGGAGCTGTTGGTTTTATCGGCAGCGGAGTGGTTTTAGCTTCTTTTATTCTTAGCGTTTGCTTTTTCTTCGAACTAAGTTCAAGCGTAGAAAAGCAATTTACCGTTAACTTCTTCGATTGGATTAGTGTTGGAGATTTGAAAATTCCTTTGTCGTTTTTGTATGACCCTTTGAGTGCAATTATGCTCTTAGTGATTACAGGAATTGGGTTTTTAATTCACATTTACTCTACTGCTTACATGCATGAAGATGCTGGCTTCGGCAAGTTCTTCGCCTACTTAAACCTATTTATCTTCTTCATGTTGATTTTGGTTTTAGGTTCAAACTACATCGTGATGTTTATTGGATGGGAAGGTGTTGGTTTATGTTCATACCTATTAATCGGTTTCTGGTTTACCAACAGCAGTTATGCAAGTGCAGCTAAAAAAGCTTTCATTGTTAACCGTATTGGAGATTTAGGCTTCCTTTTAGGCGTGTTCTTAATGTTTCAAGTTTTCGGCAGTTTAGAGTTTGCAAAAGTATTCCCTCAAGCTGCTAATATGTTGCCAGGAAATGATACGATAACCATCATCGCGATATTGTTATTTATTGGTGCTTGTGGTAAATCTGCACAATTGCCTTTATTTACTTGGTTACCAGATGCAATGGCGGGACCAACTCCAGTTTCAGCGTTAATTCACGCGGCAACCATGGTAACGGCAGGTATTTATATGATTGCTCGCTCAAGCGTAGTGTTTGACTTAGCGCCAATTGCACAAAATATCATTGCTATTGTAGGTGCAGCGACTGCGTTAGTAGCGGCTTTAATCGCCTTAACACAGACAGATATCAAAAAAGTATTGGCTTACTCAACCGTATCTCAATTGGGATATATGTTTCTAGGTTTAGGCGTTGGTGCTTATACAGGTTCATTCTTCCACGTATTAACTCATGCTTTCTTCAAAGCTTTGTTATTCTTAGGTGCTGGAGCGGTAATTCACTCTTTACACCATGAGCAAGATATGCGCCACATGGGGGGATTGAAAGCTAAACTTAAAACCACTTTCGCTACTATGATGGTGGGTACTATTGCTATTGCAGGTTTACCTCCATTCTCTGGTTTCTTTTCTAAGGATGAAATTTTAGCACATGCTTACCAGTTTAGTCCAGTACTTTGGGGCGTTGGTGTATTGACCGCATTTTTAACTGCTTTCTATATGTTCCGTATGATGTTCCTTACTTTTTACGGGAAATTCAGAGGTTCTCATCATACAGAGGAACACATTCACGAGTCGCCAAAATCAATGACTATTCCATTGGTAGTGTTAGCAATTTTAGCTGCTGTTGGTGGTTTGTTAAACATTCCGCATGTATTTGGCGGCAACGAGTGGTTGGCGCACTGGTTAACTGGCGCTAAGGTTACTCAAAATCATTTAGAGCTAGATCACACTACAGAATTTACTTTAATGGGGGTTTCCGTATTGGCTGCAATTGTAGCGATACTTTTAGCTTACAGCAAATACGTTAAAAAAGCAGTTATTCCAGTGGCTGATGAAGCTCCTCGTACTGCTTTAGAAAAAATATCATACAATAAATTCTACTTAGATGAAATCTATGACGCCATCATTAGAAAACCTTTGGATGCTTTCTCTAACTTCTTCTATAAAATTATCGATAATAAGGTAATTGATGGTTTAGTGAATGGCCTAGGTTGGACCGCTAACGAAGGAAGTAAGAATTTACGTTTGTTGCAATCGGGTAATGTAGGTTACTACATCATCATGATGGTTGTTGGTATTATTGCATTATTGCTTTACACTTATTTGTCTATCGCTTAAAACTAGTTCAAAATTATTAAATGGAACTTTTAATACTCATATTTCTACCCTTAGTTGGCGCAATTGCAACCGCTTTATTTGCCAAGCAAAACACCGCTAAGGTAGTAGCACTAGCTTTTTCACTTTTCTCATTGGCTGTTGCCATGGGTATATTGTGTAAATTTACTCCAGATGCGAGCACGCAGTTTGTAGTTAATTTCCCTTGGGTACAACAATTAGGAATTAACTTTCATGCAGGTATTGATGGAATTAGCATGATTACGGTGTTGTTAACAAATGTTTTGATGCCGTTAATTATCCTAGCTAGCTTTAAACACGAATATAAAAATGCCAGTGCTTTTTACGCTTTGGTATTATTTATGCAAACAGGGTTGTTGCTGGTATTTACCGCTTTAGATGCCTTCTTATTCTACATTGGGTGGGAAGCGGCTTTAATTCCAATCTATTTTATCTGTGCTACTTGGGGAGGAAAAGACCGCATCAAAGTAAACATGAAGTTTTTCGTGTACACCATTGCAGGTTCTTTATTCATGCTTTTAGGTATAATTTATTTGTACTTACAAAACCCGGCTAACAATTTTGAACTAGCTGAATTTTATAAGTTAAATTTAGACGCTACACACCAGGGTTGGATTTTTTGGGCTTTCTTCATCGCTTTCGCTATTAAGATGCCGATTTTCCCATTCCATACTTGGCAGCCAGATACCTACACAACAGCACCAACACCTGGAACAATGTTGTTATCAGGTATCATGCTAAAGATGGGTATTTATGGCGTAATCAGATGGTTGTTGCCAATTGTACCTCAAGGCGTCCAATATTGGACAAGCGTAGTGATGATTTTAGCTGTTATTGGTGTGGTTTATGCAGCGATCATCGCTTTCATGCAGAAAGATGCGAAACGTTTGGTTGCTTATTCTTCAATTAGTCACGTTGGTTTAATTGCTGCAGGTATTTTCACGTTAAGTCACCAAGGTTTACAAGGTAGTATGATCCAGATGTTAAGTCATGGTATCAATGTAATTGGTTTGTTTTTCGTGTTAGATATTATCAATTCACGTTTGGCAACTAACAAAGTTGATGAATTGGGCGGTTTAGCAAAAGTAGCTCCTCAATTAGCCATTACTTTCTTAATCATACTCTTAGGAACGGTGGCATTACCAAGCACTAATGGTTTCATCGGTGAGTTTTTATTGTTGATGAGTGTTTATAACTATAATGCTTGGTTAGGAGCAGTAGCAGGCTTAACGATCATCTTCGGAGCAGTTTACATGTTCAGGAGTTATCAGAAAATTATGTTAGGCGAAACGAATGCACTTACTGCTAGCTTTAAGGATATTAACGGAACGGAGAAAGTAGTATTGTATACCATCTGTGCTTTGATTATCGTAATTGGGGTTTATCCAAAACCATTAATGCAGATTTCAGACGCTTCGGTACAACACTTATTGGAACAGATTAATCATAAATTAACAGGGATTAACTAAGCATGAATATTATTATAACCATTGCCGTAACGGCTTTAGTAGTTCTTTATACAGGTTTATTTAAAGCTAAAAAAGCTTTACTGCCTATCACCTTGCTTGGTCTTTTGGTTGCTTTAGGTTTTACCATTTGTTCTTGGGACCAACCTACAGTCCATTTTGGGATGATGCAGATCGACAATTTCGCTTTAGCTTTCGGAGGTCTGTCTATTATCGGAACGTTATTTATTTTTCTCTTAACACAACGTTATTTTGCAGAAAATAGCCAAAACATAGCTGAGTATTTCACTTTGATATTGTTCGCTTTATGTGGAATTATTATCATGGTGTCTTATAAAAATTTATCGATGTTATTTATCGGCATCGAGATCATGTCGGTATGTCTATACATCTTGGCAGGGATTAGAAAGCAAAACTTTGCCTCAAACGAAGCATCTTTGAAGTATTTCTTAATGGGCGCCTTCTCAACTGGCTTCCTATTATTCGGTATCGCTTTAGTATACGGTGCTACGGGTTCTTTTGATATAGATGTAATCCAAAGTGTGTTGGTAAATAGTATGACCAACGTATCGCCCTTATTTTATCCAGGCATTATTTTAATGATGGTTGGTTTGTGCTTTAAAGTTGGTGCTGCCCCTTTTCACTTTTGGACCCCTGATGTATATGAAGGTGCACCTTCGTTGATTACCGCATTTATGTCTACCGTGGTTAAAACTGCAGGTTTTGCTGCCTTTTTAAGATTGTTCGCAGGTGCTTTTGAGCCGTTGCACGATTTCTGGATGCCGGCATTAATGGTCATCGTGATCATCACGTTATGCGTTGGAAATATTACTGCTTTATATCAAAAAAACTTCAAGAGAATGCTGGCTTATTCAAGTATCTCTCATGCAGGTTATCTCTTGTTCTCTTTAATTGTGTTAACTGCTCATTCTGCGAGTAACGTGCTAGTTTACGCTGCTGCTTATACGTTCGCAAGTATCGTAGCTTTTGCGGTGTTAATTAACGTAAAACAGAAAACTGGTAGCGATGATATTGAAGCTTTCGATGGCTTAGCCAAACGGAATCCTTTAGCAGCATTGGCATTAACTATCGCTATGCTTTCGCTAGCAGGTATTCCATTAACCGCAGGTTTTATTGGTAAGTATGTCATGTTCTTGAATGTAATGGAGAACTACCAAATCATTCTTGTTGTTATTGCGATTTTAAATGCCTTAGTTGGGTTTTACTACTATTTCCGTGTAATTATTGCTATTTATTTTAAAGAGGGTAAAGAAGTGGAATTAGATACGCCTGTTCAATACAAAGTGGTACTAGTAATTTCAACAATAGTGATCTTAGTTTTAGGTATTTATCCTTCGCTTATTTTAAACCTGATATAGCATAGCGATATAGAATTTTATTTGTAGTTTTACGAATAATCGGAACTATGCAACAATTCTGGAATCATCTACAACATCTCATAGATCCTGAGAAACTGCTGCACCAAGGTGGTTTCTATCTTGTTGTATTTGTGATTTTCGCAGAAACAGGGCTATTTTTTGGTTTCTTCTTGCCTGGTGATTATCTGCTTTTTTTAGCAGGTATGTTTGTAGCAACGGGAAAATTAGATGTAAATATTTATGTATTAGTTTTTACACTGATCATTGCCGCTATCTCGGGAAATTTTACAGGATACTGGTTTGGTAGAAAAACAGGGCCAGTATTACATACGCGGAAAGACACCTTCTTTTTTAAGAAAAAATTCCTTAAAACTGCAGAAGAATATTATCGTAAACAAGGCGCTTTTGCTTTAATCATGGGCAGATTTGTACCTATAGTTCGGACATTTGCACCAATCGTTGCCGGTATCATTAGAATGGATTTTAAGAAATTTGTACTCTATAATGTTTCGGGTGCACTTTTATGGATTTGTTCCTTAACTTTGCTCGGTTATTTTTTGGGGAAAAGTTTTGCAAAACAGATTGAAGAATATTTAGGTTATATTATTTTTGGATTTATTGCAATAACCACAATCCCATTAGTGATTACATTTGTAAGAAATAGAATATCAAAGAATACTAATAATTTAGAAGACACAGAGTTCAAAGAAAAAGATGATTAAAGACGAAACCCATCCGTGGCACAGTGTATCCCCTGGTGAAAATCTGCCAGAAACAGTAAATGCAATTATCGAGATCCCTAAAGGATCAAAAGCAAAATACGAAATAGATAAAGACTCTAGCTTAATCAGGTTAGATAGAGTTTTATTTTCATCAGTAATGTATCCAGCTAATTATGGCTTTATTCCACAAACTTATTGTGATGATAAAGACCCTTTGGATATTTTAGTATTATGTTCCGTTGACGTTTATCCAATGACCATTATTGAAGCTAAAGTTGTTGGTGTAATGCACATGATCGACAATGGTGAGCAAGATGACAAAATTATCGCAGTAGCGAAAAATGACCCATCTGTTAATTACATTAACGATTTAGGAGAATTGCCTCCACATACGATGAAAGAGATTGTTAAATTCTTTCAGGATTACAAAGATTTAGAAAATAAACAGGTAACTATCGAGCACTTATTAGGTGTAAGATATGCCCATAAAGTAATCAATGAGAGCATTGAACTTTATAATACAACATTTAGATAGTCCTTAATGATTTACTCCGTCAGTACTCCAATAATTGCATTTGTTAGTGCATATCTTCCAAGTCCGGTTCTAGCTGTAGTAGCTACGCCAGAAACCGAAAGTGGATCAATAGGGTGGCGCCTAATATTTGCATTGTTCTTAGTGTTTTTGAACGGATTTTTTGTGGCGGCCGAATTTGCAATTGTAAAGGTTCGGGCGTCGCAAATTGAAATTAAAGCTAAATCTGGTAGTAGTGTAGGTAAGATGGCTAAAAATATCCTTCATCATTTAGATGGGTATTTGGCGGCGACACAATTGGGGATTACCTTGGCTTCACTTGGATTGGGTGTGGTCGGAGAGAAAGTAATGCACGAGATCATTCACGATTCGTTAGCTAATTTTGGTGTTGCAGAGGCTTTAATTACCACGATTTCTACTATTTTGGCGTTTTCTATTATCACCATTATGCATATCGTATTTGGTGAGTTGGCACCTAAATCTTTGGCTATTCAACGCCCAGTTGCCACAACCTTGTTTGTTGCTTTCCCTTTACAGGCTTTCTATATCTTGTTTAGACCTGCAATTTGGTTATTGAATGGTTTAGCTATGGTTATTTTGAAACCATTTGGTATTGATACAAGTGCCGGTCACGAATCTTTACACAGTAATGAGGAGTTACAATATTTACTAGATCAAGGTAAAGAAAGCGGTGCTTTAGAGGATAATGAGCACGAGCTGATTAAAAATGTATTTGATTTTAATGAGCGTGTGGTTAAAAATATCATGGTGCCTCGTACAAAAATCTCAGGTATTGGTTTGAATACATCTAAAGATGATGTAGTTGAAAAAATTATATCTGAAGGTTATTCTCGAATGCCTGTTTACGATGAAATTATTGATAAAATCATTGGTATCATTCATGCGAAAGATGTATTGCCTTTATTAGCGAGTAAAAAAGAATGGTCATTATCTGATATTATAAGAAAACCATACTTCGTTCCAGAAACTAAAAAAATTAACGATCTATTAAGCGAGTTGCAACAAAAGCGTATTCAAATTGCAATTGTATTAGATGAGTTTGGTGGTACCGCCGGTATGGTAACTTTAGAAGATATCGTTGAAGAGATTGTTGGAGAGATCCAAGACGAGTATGATGAAGAAAAGCCAATCGTAGAAAAAGTAACCGATGCAGAGTTTATCGTTAATGCTTACGCTACGGTTTATGATGTAAATGAACATTTACCTCACGATCTCCCAGAAGATGAAGATTTTGATACCGTGGGCGGTCTAGTTTCTCATGCATTCGGAAAAATTCCGGAAGTAGGAGAGAGTGAAGAATGTTACGGCTATTTATTCACCATCCTTAAAAAGACAGAACAAAATATTGAAACTGTGAAGTTAGAACTTGTCATCAACAAAAGCGACATGGTAGACTTGCACTAGTAGGTTAATCGGTTAGTTGATGATTTGGTTAACTGTATTTGCGCTCTTAACTTTAAAATTTAACATTTTGCTTTCTAACTAAATCGAAATGCACTTATTCTACACGCCAGATCTTAACGCTAACACTTATACCTTAAACGAGGAAGAGAGTAATCATTGCAATAAAGTTCTGCGTTTAAAGCAAGGAGATAAAGTTAATTTAATTGATGGTGTAGGTGGATTGTATACTGCAGAAATAGCAGAAGCAACAAAAAGGGCAGTTCATCTAAATATTATTGATAAGCAGAGCGAATTCGGAAAGCGTAATCATTACCTTCACATCGCTATTGCACCAACAAAGAATATTGATAGGTTAGAGTGGTTCTTGGAGAAAGCAACTGAGATAGGCATTGATGAAATTACACCTATCATTTGTGAGCGCTCGGAAAGAAAGATTGTAAAGGAAGAGCGTTTAGAAAAAGTGATTACTTCCGCAGTTAAACAATCACTTACTGCGTATCATCCAAAAATTAATTCAGCTACTGTGCTTAAAGATTTGATTAAGCAAAGCGAAGCTGATGAAAAGTTAATTGCGCACTGTATTAGTGAAGATGAAAGAAACGAGATTTCTAGACTCATCAAACCTCATCAAAAATATCTTATTTTAATTGGTCCTGAAGGTGATTTTACACCGAAAGAAATTGAACTTGCTTTGCAAAGAGGATATAAACCTGTAACTTTAGGTAGCACTCGCCTACGTACAGAAACTGCTGGTTTGGCCGCTTGCTTTGAAATCAATTACTTAAATAGGAATTAGAGTTGTCAGTTATCAGTTATCAGTTGTCAGTCAAGGAAGCTATAAAGCGCATGATTGCATGTTGCCTTTGCTTTTTACTTTTTACTTTTACCTTTTTACTTCTCAATTCATTTACCTTCCCTCCAACCTACAAATTAGGCAAACTTAAATATGCTGGCGGTGGCGACTGGTACGCAAATAGAACTGCATTACCCAATCTAGTTGCTTTTTGTAATAAAAATATAGCTACTAATTTTCTCGCCGAAGAAGGAATTGTTGAAGTTGGAAGCGCAGAGCTTTACAATTATCCTTTTATCTATATGACTGGGCATGGAAATGTGACGTTCAATGCGCAAGAGGCAGCCAATCTTCGGAGATATTTGATTGGAGGTGGTTTTCTTCATATCGATGATAATTATGGCTTAGACAAGTTTATTCGTCCTCAAATGAAAAAGGTTTTCCCGGAATTGGATTTTGTGGAGTTACCTGCCAATCATAAGATCTACCATCAGAAATTTAAGTTTTCAAATGGACTTCCCAAGATCCATGAGCACGATAATAAACGTCCGCAAGGATTTGCGTTGATCTATAAAGGACGGGTTATTTGTTATTACTCATATGAGTGCGATTTAGGGAATGGTTGGGAGGATTACGGAACTTATCCCTCCGATACACAAGAAAGTAGAAATAATGCGCTGAAAATGGGCGCAAATTTAATTCAGTACGCTTTAACCAATTAGACCATGAATAAGGTAGCCGTAAATGATCATTATCAATTTGATATAGATTTTGTAAATGAAGTCTTGAAGGTAAATAGCCAAAATGTTGATTTAGATATATTCGGACTAAATGAGAGGTCTAGCCATATGCTTAATGATAATAAATCTTACAATGTTGAGGTAGTAGATTTTGATAAGGTCGAAAAGCTGGTTAAAATCAAGGTTAACGGAAATGATTATCAAGTGAAGGTTACAACTCCGCTGGATTTACTTTTAAAGCAGTTGGGTTTGGATAATCTAAATGCCAATAAGATTGCTCAGCTAAAAGCGCCCATGCCAGGTTTAGTGTTAAACATACTTGTAAAAGAAGGAGATGAAGTAAAAAAGGGTGATAATTTAGTAGTGCTAGAGGCGATGAAGATGGAAAATATCATTAAGTCTCCAACCGATGCCATGATAAAGAAGGTTGAGGTTTCGAAAGGCGATAAAATAGAGAAAAATGCTGTGATTATGCGATTTGGCTAAATTTGACTGAGCAGCATGGTTGCAAAAAGAAAGGGCTTTACAATTAATTGTAAAGCCCTTTCTTTTTAAAAATAAAAGCTATTTTACCTTAAATGGTTTGCTCGCTTTATTTCTAAATTGCGGCTTTCCAGCAGACCTAACTTCTGATGCGCCAAGCATCGTCATTGCAGAGCGAAAACCAATATCGGCAGCAGATTCGTCTTCCTGTAAATATCTTCTTGCTGCAGGATTTAGCCACATGGCTTGGTCGTTCCAAGAGCCACCTTTATAAACCCTTGATTTGTCATTATAAAGCGTTAGCATTTCACCATTAGGTAGGTTTGCTTCTGCATCTTTATAACCACGTTGATCAGCTTTATACGTGCTATCTACATAGTTCGATTGCAGTTGTGCCCAAGTTTGTTTTACACCTGTTGTTGCAGCTTTCATTACTGGACGACCTTTGCTATCAACCTTTATCACATTCGATTGAGGATCTCTCACCTTATCTGCATATTCATTACCTCTAAAAGGATTTAAACCTTCTGTAGCTTCAAAAGTATTAGGACGATATACGTCATTTACCCACTCACTAACATTTCCTGCCATATTGTATAAGCCAAAATCATTAGGTGTGAAGCTATACACAGATTGAGTGATACTACCTTTGTCGTTTAAGGAGCCACCAACACCCATATAATCTCCTTTTCCACGTTTAAAATTGGCTAAAATCATACCTCTAGTTGATTTTTTAGGCGATGTAATGCCTAAGCCATTCCAAGGATAAACTTTTTTCTCGTTAATGTTAGCATATTGGGTATTTCCAATTAAACCTAAAGCAGCATATTCCCATTCAGCTTCCGTTGGTAATCGGTAAGGCTGAAGGATTTCCCCGTCTTCAAGTCTAACATTTCTTTGGACTTTGTTTTTGCCCGTACCACCAGCATCAGCGCTTAAATCTTGAGGAGCTCTTTTGCCAATATCTTTAATTTGGCCATTTAAATAAACGTCTGTATTGAAGATTGTATCTGGTCTTTTTGCCGCTCCGCCCGCTGTTGGTTTGTTAAGATCTTTAAAAGTGGTCATGATACCTTTTTGTCTTAAAATAAACTCGTTTACCCTATCGGTACGCCATACACAATAGTCCGTAGCTTGTTGCCAGCTTACACCTACTACCGGATAATCTCCATAAGCTGGATGTCTGAGGTAATTATTAACGTAAGGTTCATTATAGGAAAGAGGTCTTCTCCAAACTAAAGTATCTGGAAGAGCAGAATAATAATATTCAGCTAGCTCAGGCTTACCTTTAAAAGCAGTTCTGATCCAATGCAAGTACTCGAGCCAGTTAGTGTTGGAAACTTCTGTTTCATCCATGTAGAAAGAACTTACGGTAACTTGCCTTTTATAGTTGTAGGCACTCATATCTTGCCCAGGAATGTCAACAGCACTGCCACCCATAATAAATTCACCACCCTCTATTTCCATCAAGCCGGGACCAGGACCTCTTTTATAGCCTTTCTTTACTTCAAAGCCGCCATTTTCCCGCTTGTTGTACGCATAACCAGTTTTTTCAGATATAGCACTTTTTTTTGAGCCACTGCAAGAACTTAATGCCCCAACACCAAATAATGATACTACCGCGTATAAGTAAATTCTATTCATATTTTGCAAATTGCACTTTAGTCGTTAAAAATACACAAAAAAAGAAATAGTAGTAAATAATCTTTTTTTGATGCTCGTTAATTTAATTATTTTTTTCGTTAAAAGATCATGATTTAAATCAGAACATTCTCGTTATTAGCTGTTAAACATTGAAATTACAGGTGTATTGTTAATATCTTTTTTATAATATCAAGTGGGGAATTTTTTTCCTTTTTTGTGGTTTGGAAGTTTATGTTGTGCTATGCTATCGCTTTGTTTTAGATTTTAAGGTGCTCTATTGGTCAGTAATGGACTAATAGTTCACCACAGCAAACCATATTTTAATCGGGGCAATATTACACCACTATAAACGTTATGCTCGCAGAAATAGGTTAATAAAGAATACCTTTTGAAAATAACGAACTCTATTGCTAAATTGCGCTATTAACATATTTTATGATGAAAGTAACTTACTTGGGTAGTGTCTTATTGCTTCTTTTTTTATTCACAGGGAACAATTTGCTTGCTCAAACCACTGCCGGGAGTAGTACTTCTCAGACTAACGGGGTGTATCCTGATGTTCCTTTTTTGCTAATTACACCAGATGCTAGGGCTGGGGCGATGGGAGAGGCTGGGGTAGCAGTGATGCCTGATGGAAATGCAATGAGCATTAACCCTGCAAAGTTGGCATTTTTAGAAAGACCCTACGGAGTAAGCTTATCATATAGCCCATGGCTTAAAAATTTAGTGCCTGATATCAACCTAGCCTACTTAAGTGGTTTTTATCAATTGAATGAAAAAACAGTACTTGGAGCCTCATTAAGGTATTTCTCACTTGGAGATATTGCATATACAGATGAGGGAGGGATTACCCAAGGCATATTTAATCCTAATGAGCTAGCATTTGACGCTACTTATTCGCGCAAATTTGGAGAGAATTTCTCGTTAGGAACTTCCGCCCGGTTCATTCGTTCAAACTTAACTCCTGGTTTGGGAAGTGGCAGTCAACAAAAAGCTGGCGTTGCAGTTGCCGTTGATGTTTCTGCATTTTTCAAAAAGCCAACCGTACTTTTCGGTAAAGATGCCATTCTATCTGCTGGTTTAAACTTATCCAACATTGGTACAAAAATGAGTTATGCAGAGACTCAAAATAGAAGATTTTTACCTGCGAACATGAAATTGGGTGGCGCATCTACCATTATCATCGACGATTATAATCAATTTACTTTTGCACTTGATTTCAATAAGTTAATGGTGCCTACAAATCCAATTAGGGATGTGAACGGTGATATTATTTCAGGCAAGGATCCTTTTCGTTCCGTTCCTTCGGGCATAATTGGTTCTTTTGCTGACGCTCCTGGCGGCTTTAAAGAGGAACTTAAGGAGATTGGTATTTCAACAGGTATTGAGTACACTTATAATCAACAATTTGCTGTTAGAGCAGGTTACTTTTATGAAAATCCTGAAAAAGGAGATAGGAGGTATTTTACTTTGGGCGGTGGATTGAAATATAATGTGTTTAATCTCGATTTTTCATATCTAATTGCAAACGTTCAAAATAGCCCATTAGCCAATACATTGAGGTTTACGTTGGCATGGAGTATTGATAAATTAGTTAAATAGTAATTAGTTATGCGTATTAAAGTTGGGTTTGGTTTTGATGTCCATCAGTTGAAAGATAATCATCCCTTTGTTGTAGGAGGAGTAGATTTAGCTCACCATAAAGGTGCATTTGGTCATTCGGATGCTGATGTGCTACTGCATGCCATTTGCGATGCTTTACTAGGTGCTGCAAATCTGAGGGATATAGGTTTCCATTTTAAAAACACTGATCCACGTTGGAAAGGGATTAGCAGTGTGATTCTATTAAAGGAAACCGTAAAATTATTAAAAGAGAAAAACTTTGAAGTTGGTAATATAGATGCCATGCTTTGTTTAGAGGCTCCAAAAATTAATCCTTATATTCCGCAAATGCAGGAAAATATCGCTGCCGCAATTGGAATTTCTGTTGATGATATTTCTATCAAGGCAACTACAAATGAAACAATGGGGTTCATTGGAAGGGAAGAAGGTGTAGTAGCTTATGCCGTTTGCTTGATCGAAAGAATTAGTTAAGTGATCATAATGAGTTGTATGTCATTGTTTGCTATGGCTATTTAGCTCGTACTCGCTAACAATTGACATACAACTTTTTTTATTCCTCTAAATATCCAAATTTTCCGGTATTGTAATCTTCAATCGCTTGTTGCAATTCTTCTGGCTTATTCATTAAGAATGGGCCATATTGTGCTATCGGCTCATTAATTGGCTGCCCTGATATAAATAAAACTATCGAGTTTTCTTCAGCTTTTATTTCTATATCGGTGCCTTCATGCCCAAAGTGTACCATCTGATTGGTTATTGCTCTTTCCTTGCCATTTACAGTGATAGAGCCTTCTACTACAATCAGTGCAGAATTGTAATGTATAGGACTGTTCACCGTAGTTTCTGCACCAGTCTTCAGTCTAAGGTTATACATCTCTATAGGAGTGAAAGTAGATGCGCTACCTTGTATGCCTTGATGTTCTCCGGCAATAATTTCTATAATTCCTTTATCATCAGGCAGCGTAAACTTCGAAATACGTTCATTAGCTAATGCTTGATATTTTGGACTGCTCATTTTGTACCTAGCAGGTAAGTTTACCCATAGTTGTACCATTTGAAACGACCCACCCTTTTTGCTAAAGTTTTTTTCATGATATTCCTTATGAAGAATTCCGCTGGCGGCAGTCATCCATTGTACATCACCTGGGTATATTACACCACTATTTCCGGCGCTGTCGTGATGTGCAACAGCCCCTTGATAAGCGATTGTCACGGTTTCGAATCCGCGATGCGGATGTACCCCAACTCCTCTAGGCTCATTGCTTGGTGAAAACTCAATTTTTGCGTTGTAATCTAACAAGTAAAACGGATCCATCTTGATTTTGTATCCGCTTGGGAAGAAATTGTGAACTCTAAACCCGTCGCCCACCATATGAGGTGCGGGAGGGTTTAGAATACCAGCAACTTTTTTTAATGTAGGCATTATCGCCTCCTTTCTAAATTAAGCTTGTTTAACGAATTGTAGCTCGCCCAAGATTTTAACTTCTTCGCTTACCATTACACCTCCAGTTTCTAAGGCAGCATTCCAGGTTAAACCAAATTCTGTACGATTGATTTTTCCACTTAATGTAAATCCTGCTTTAGTATTTCCCCAAGGGTCGGTAGCTATACCTCCAAATTCTGCCACTAATTTTACAGCTTTAGTTACGTCCTTGATCGTTAAATCTCCATTTACGGTATAGTCATTACCATCTTTTTCTACACTAGTAGACTTGAATGTAATTGCAGGAAATTTTTCTGCATCAAAAAAGTCGCCACTTTTTAAATGACCATCTCTATCACCGTTACCTGTGTCAATAGAGCTAATGTCTCCAGAAAATGAAATTGATGCGTTAGTGAAATCATCACCTTCAGATTCTAATTCAGCTTGAAAAGATTTAATGTTACCAGTTACAGTAGTAATCATTAAGTGTTTCACCTTAAACTGTAATTCACTGTGGGTTGGGTCTAAAGCCCATTTTGTAGTTGCCATAATATTTGAATTTTGTGTTCTTTAATCTTAATAACACAAAGTTACGGCGGACTCTTGATCTTATTATTGATGTATGTTAAGTAATGAAATTGGTTCATTGGATCGCTGGTGCATTAGGCAGTAGATCAAACGAATAACCGATTCAGACAGTTAACCTCACTACTTAAAGTGTTTTTTAGCTAAATCTTTACGCACCCGGCTCAGCGATTCTGGAGTAATGCCTAAATAAGATGCGATCATCCATTGTGGGATGCGTAAAGTTAAATTTGGATATAATTTAATGAAATCTAGATAACGTTCTTCTGCGGTCGCAGATAAAAGCATATTGATGCGTTTCTGCATAAACCTGATAGAGTTGTGCAGCATCAAAATGTTCAATTCTAAAATGTGTGGCAGCAGTTTTTGGATATCAACATAGAAATCACTAGGGACAATAAGCACTTCTGTATTTTCAATAGCATCTATAAAAAATATTGAGGGTTCATTAAAAACAGAGCTATTGCGATCTGAAAGCATCCAATTCTCTGGTGCAAATTGGATAATATGCTCTTTTCCCTTTTCATCAATAGAGAAATAGCGTAACAAACCTTCATTGATAAAGTAATTGTCCGAGCGCAAATCTCCAGGGGTTAATAAAATAGCACCCTTTTTAAAGGTTTTACTTTTTAAACAGCTTGTTGCTTCTTTGGCTTGTTCATCAGTAATGGGAAGTCGCTCTTTTAAATATAATTGGAATTTCTCTAACATCGGTTAGGATTTGGTGTTAGGAATTTTGCTAAAATCTGCACCGCATTTACCGCATCCCGAAGCGCAAGAATCCTTTTTCGAAGCAATGCTGCGATAGATAATTCGCCCTACATAAAATAATGCAGCGGCGAAAATGACCATCATTAATATGAACTGAATATCCATTTTACAAATATAAGCTAATTGTAAGATAGCAAAATTGTTTAATTGTTGGTGGATTGTAAAAGAAAACCTAAATAATAGAGGTTCGAACTGTGTCAGTCTGAGCTTGTCGAAGACTATCCTCAAAATCCTTCGACAAGCTCCTTTAGATTAGCATAATTATATTTATTGGATATTTAAATTGAGAAGAAGCAGGGTGAACTATGACTTAGGCTCCGAGTTAACACCTCATACCCTGATGAAGACCCTGCTTCCTT